>Ga0207711_10001688_pt1 | contig 20332 bp, 17 predicted proteins | sample KBSS34metaG_FD_184401 | JGI IMG/M metagenome (GOLD analysis project Ga0207711, IMG submission 184401) | Switchgrass rhizosphere microbial communities from Kellogg Biological Station, Michigan, USA - KBS S3-4 metaG (SPAdes) (version 2) | ecosystem: Host-associated > Plants > Roots > Rhizosphere...
TCAGGAAATCCTTCGCCCAGTCCCAGAGCCTGCACCGGGGACTTGGTGACCGCGTCCACGTAAGTAAACGAAAGCCGCGCCTTGGGTCCGATGCTCTGGTCCATCTTCAGCGTGGGCATGCTGGTGTGCCGGTATCCATGGAATGGATTGAAATAGTTACTGGTCAACACGCCGAGGCTGGCGTTGGGTCCCAGAGGAAGCGGCACGTATTTGTTCAGAATGTTCAGCGCCACCTTATCGATAGACGTCGCGGGAATTTTGTTGCCTGGGTACGGAAGCCGCACCGGCAGCGCAGACCCGGCCGTGCAATCCGCACTGAGCGAAGTATTGCACTGAACGTTCAGCGTGCTGCCCGGATCGAAGATCGTACCGAGAGGAATCACATTTCCCAAGGGGTCTTTGTAATCGTGAGCGGCAGCGCCGACGCCAAGTCTCAAGTTGGGATCCCCTCCAGGGCCGCCCGCCTGGGCGATGGGGAGGAGACCGGTGAAGTCGCCCCCGCGGTATGCAGCGGTCGGAACCGTCGGAGCAGTAAAGTCCGAGAAGTGAAACTGAGAGTCGACGTATTGCTCCCAGTTGAAGAAGAAGAACGTCTTGTCCTTGCCGTTATAGAGTCCTGGAATCCGGACTGGACCGCCCACACTCGCCCCATAATCATTGCGGCGAATGCGGCCCCTGGTGTGAGAAGCGGCGTCGTCAGAGTTCAGGATATCGTTGCCGAAGTAGTTGAACGCGCTGCCGTGATACTGGTTCGAGCCGGACTTAATCACCTGGTTGATCAGCGCGGATGAGACGCCGCCATATTCCGCGTTGAAGTTGCTGGCCTGAATCGCGACTTCCTGAATCGCATCGGGACTCACGTTGTTGCGCGTGGTAATCGTGGGGGCGCCAACGTTGGTGACAGGCTCGCCATCGACGCGGTATTGGTTGTTCTGAATGTTCAGTCCGTTGATTCTCGGACCGAAGCCCTGACCAGATTGATTCACGCTGCCGGGAAGGGTATACGCCAGAGCCAGTGGATCGCGGGTGAAAGTGCCAAGCGGCAAAACTGGAAGGTCATTGATCTGACGGACGTTAATGTTATGAGTCAGTGCGCCGCTTTCCGTTTGCAGCAGCGTCGACTCCGTCGTAACCGTGACCGACTCAGCCGTCGCGCCGAGTTCCATCGCGACGTCCAGGCGCAACGTCTGCGCTGCGGCGATCGTCACGTTTTCCTGACGGAACGACTTGAATCCTGTCTGGGTTACGGTCACCACGTACCTGCCGACGGGCATTTGTGGGATCGCGTAATTTCCCGTTTGCGAGGTGACACTGGTGAAAACGGTACCCGTGTCTACACGGGTCGCAACCACCGGAACCCCCGCAATCACGGACCCTGAAGGGTCGGTCACAATTCCGGTCAACGTTCCCGCGGCAGTTTGCCCAAAGACCGATGCCGCCGTTGCTATAACTAACAGAAAAAGACGAGATTTCATAGTGAGCCTCCCACGGACGCTATTTCCGGGACTTACTGAAAAAGAATGCGGACCACAACTCTGCTTAAAGACCTAGTGTTACCCCTAACTATAGGCAGATTCAAGGTCCTTGTCGATAGCGTCTAGCTGATAGGATCCATCAGTATTTTTGATAGGTCGAAAACATGGGCATTGTGCGCATATTGGAACCTGTATCCTGATCAAGGGATCAGGCAGGGAGGAAACGATGCAGGACGGACATCATCGACGCGCACGGCGTGCTGGGATGAGAATCGGTCAGATTATGTGCGCGCTGGCTATTGTGGCGATTGCGGCCGTGCTCAGTGCCGGCTTCCTCATGGCGCAGTCATCGCCCAAGACCACCGCACCCGCTGCGAACCTCAATCAACTGATGAGGTCGCTCTTCTTCCCGCATTCGAACGTGGTCTTCTTCACGCAGCGCTACGACCCCAAGGATGTTAAGTCCGCATCGGAACCCTCTGCATCGACGGACCCCCTGACGGGTGTCTTCGGAGGCTGGGAAGCGGTGGAGAACAGCGCGCTCACACTAGCCGACTCCGCGGATCTCCTGATGACACCCGGACGGAAGTGCAGCAACGGGCGGGACGTCCCGCTCACCAACGCGGACTGGGTGCAAATGGTGAATGGACTCCGCGACGCCAGTATGTTCGCTTACAAAGCAGCTCTCACCAAGGATCGGGACAAGATGCTCCAGGCATCCGATGTGCTGGCTACATCCTGTTCGACCTGCCATAACAAGTATCGCCCCGGGGCCATCGCGAACCGGTGCCGGCCTTAAGAACTACTGAACCTTGGTAAAGGTCTCCGGACCGCCACCACCACCCTCGCCCTTGCCACCTCCGCCTCCACCACCGCCGACCCTCTGCCGCAAGGCCGAATAGCTCTTGCCGTCCTCGGCCAAGGTCCATTCATCGTGCCACTGCGTGCCGTTGCCCTGGGTCGTTTCGACCACCAGTTTGTTGCCTTCCATCTTGCCGGTGGCCTTGGCGTCCTTCCAGACACCTTCGGTCATGGTGACTTCCTGTCCCTGGGTGGGATATTGACGCAGGATCACCATACCGCTCTTCTGCGTCTCCTCCATGTACACGATGCCGTCCTTATAGGTCAGCTTGCGGATCTGTCCGCCCTCCTCACCCTTCCAGGTGCCGTTGAACTTCGAGGCGTCTTGCGCCATCAGGATAAACGCGGTCACGCCCAGCGCAACCATGGTCAGGAACATTGCTTTCTTCAAAGCCTAATTCTCCTTTCGATGGAAGCGTATCAGATATGGCGGCGAAGCCGCGGGCTCGCGGGCGAAATTTCTATTAAGCTTTAGGCTGGATCAAAAAGCTCGCATGAGACCCGAATTTCCTCCCGCTGTACCAGAAATCCCAGTAAGCGATATCGACCGGGCAGCCGTCTACTACAAGAACAATCTTGGCTTCACGCTGGACTGGGGCGGCGAGGATGGCGGGATCGCCGGCATCTCGAAAGGGCATTGCAGGATGTTTCTGACCAATCCCGCCTTCCGCGAGCCCTATGGCAATGCCGGCCCCGTTTTGATCTGGCTCAATCTCAACAGCAAAGCAGAGGTCGACGATTTGTACGCGCGGTGGAAGAACAGCCAGGCGAAGCTCGTTTCTGAGCCCGAAGACAAGCCCTGGAAATTGCATGAATTCACCGCAGCGGATCTGGACGGCAACCTGTTTCGCGTCTTCTACGATTTTTCGCGGGAGGCCTAGCCCCACGTTCTCGGAATTACTTCTTCTCGGCCGCTTTGGGGTGCGTGCGCTCGAAACGCGACGTCTCGATGTAGTTCCGGACGGCGGTATTGCCCTCGTGGCACGAGTACTCGTACATCTCGTACTTGTTGTCGAGATACATCGGGTACGCCACAGTGTAAGAGCCCGTGGCCAGAACCGTCGGGTCCTCCACCTTCATCGTGAACTCAATGGTATCCGGAGCCACGCGCGTGAACCGCTCCGTGATCTTCATGTTCGGGGTCTCCGGCTGCAGCGGGCCGGGTGATCCGGGAACGCCTGCGCTGGTATGTCCCACCAGGCCGTTAAAGTTCTTCGTCTCGACCACCAGGGTGTTGCCTTCCCAGTGACCGCGTGATTCGCCCAGCCACTCCTTAATCTCAGAATCTAGTGGCGGCATACCGATGGGGACGACGCGGACCTCGTGGGCCATTTCGACCAGGATCATCACATAGCCCGGGGACTGCATAATGCGGATGCCGTTGTTGTAGTTGCGCGGCTCCATCGAAACGGGCATGCCGCGGGTAATGCAGCGGTCCCACGCGCTGAAATCTTCGATGGCGTCGAATACAGTCTGATCTCGCTTGTAGCTGCTCTTCATCTCCGCCTGGAGTTTCTTGCCGTATTCGGTGAGATCGGGGAACTGGCCATCTTTCGGATCGACGATCAGCGACAGTTGGCGCATAAGCCTGTCCGGGTAGTCCCTGTCCGGGATTGGTCCGGTACCGCGGGCCCGAGCCGTTAAGCTGGAGAATTCCTTGTCCGTCCTGTACAGCCGGTCGCCATATTGGTTCGGCCGCGTAAGAGGCACGGCGATCAGATGGTTGATGGGCCAGATGCCCTGCAGGTCGGGGTCGCCCCAAGGCGTCTTCGGCGGCGCGTAGTTGGCGACGGGCTTCACATCGTACGCCCAGAGCTGTCGTTCCTTTGCGGTTCCGGGCTCAGGAGGTGGCGCCGGGGCTCCTCCGCGTCCGCCGCGGCCCGCGTTTTGGCCGAACCCTACTGCGATGCTGATTACGCCGAGAGCCAGAATCCGTTTGGTCATTTTAAAACTCCTCCCCTATATACGGCAGGGTCCGCAAATCAATATTACATTAGTCTTGCCGAGAACATCCAGGCCAAGCGTGTTATTCTGTGAGGCGAAATCAACGGCGTACAATAGGGAGTAGATGATGCGAAATCGATTCATCGGCGCGATAGCCATGGCGGCGCTGATGTCAGTCGCGCAAGCGCAACAAGCGCAGCCGGCCGGGCAAGCGAAACAAGCCGCAAAACAAGTTCAGCCGGCCCAGGGAGCGCAACGCCCGGCACGTCCCGCTACGATTGGCGGCCATCCGAACCTTAATGGCGTCTGGCAGGCGCTGAACACCGCCAACTGGAACCTGGAAGCGCATTCGGCGCAAGGCCTTGACGACTTCTGGGGCTTAGGTGCGATTGCCGCGATCCCGGCGGGCAAGAGCGTCATTAAGGGTGACGGGAAGATCCCGTACCTGCCGAAAGCGCTCGAGCAGCGCGACAAGAATCGCGCGGCATGGCCAGCGTCGGACCCCGAAGCCCGGTGCTTCATGCTGGGAGTTCCGCGGGTCACCTACCACACCATGCCGTTCCAGATCTCGCAGGGCAACGGCGACCTGCTGATGGTTTACCCCTTCGACGCCACCAATCGAATCATCCACATGACTGATCACGGGGAACCGCCCGTGGATACCTGGATGGGCAAGTCCGACGGTACCTGGGAAGGCAACGTGCTTGTGGTGGTTACCACCGGCCAGAACGAAAAATCGCAGTTGGATCGGGCGGGTAATTTTCACAGCAATCAGTTGAAGGTGACCGAACGATTCACCCTGCTCGATTCGACTCACATCCGGTACGAAGCCACGCTGGAGGATCCCAAGACCTTCTCCAGGCCTTGGACCATCGAGATGCCGCTGTATCGCTTGATTGACGACAATGTGCAAATACTCGAACATAAGTGCGTGCCGTTCGCGGATAAACTTCTTTATAGCGACTTGATGCACCTGGAGCCACAGCAGAAAAACGCTCCGGATCCGAAAACTTTCAGGGAGAGAACTCAATGAACAGCAAACTGATCGCGATTCTGGGAACAGCGGCGCTGGCGATGTCCGTGGCGGCCATTCCCGCGTTTGGCCACCATTCCTTCTCTGCCGAGTTCGATTCGAACAAGCCTGTCACGCTTGAAGGCACGGTCGTGAAGATGGACTTTGTGAATCCGCATTCCTGGCTGTATCTCGACGTCAAAGGGCCGGACGGCCAAATCCAACATTGGTCGGTGGAGGGCGGTGCTCCCGGTGTCCTGCTGCGGAACGGCTGGACCAGGAGTACGCTTCCCGAAGGAACCAAGATCGTCGTCCACGGATTCATGTCGAAGGATGGCGCTTACCGTGCGAACTCGCGGGATATCCAGCTTCCGGACGGAAAGAAACTGGACACGGGCAGCAGCTACGGCAAAGAAGTGCCCAAAGAAGCTCCTAAGAAATAGTCATGCGCAAACTCTGGTTGTCGGCCGTAGTTGCCCTGTCTCCGTTTACGGCGTTTTCTCAGCCTGCCGGATGGAACGATCCGTTCCCACCCCATAAGGTGATGGACAACCTGTATTACGTGGGAACCAAGGAACTGGCTTCGTTCCTGATCGTCACGCCCCAGGGCAACATCCTGATGAACAGCGACTACGAGTCGTCGGTGCCGGTAATCAAGGCGAGCGTCGAGAAACTGGGGTTCAAGTTCAGCGACATCAAGATCCTGATCGCCGGTCACGCGCACCCGGACCACGTGGGCGGAGACAACCTGGTCAAGGAATTGACAGGCGCCCAGGTCGTAGTAGGTCGCGTCGACGAAGCTAAGACCAAGGACTTTCACCCGGAAGGAAAAGAGCATCCGATCGACCGCCTGGTGGACGACGGCGATACGGTTACGCTGGGCGGAACAACCCTTACGGCCCACATCATGCCCGGCCACACCAGGGGATGCCTCGCCTGGAGCACGAACCTCAAGGAAAATGGCAAAACGTACTACACGTTTATCGAGTGCAGCCTGAACGGCCGCTTCGTCCAGACGCTCGATCAATACCCGGGAATCCTAGACGATTTCCGCGCGACGTATAAGAAGGCCCGAACGTTTCCAGTCGAGGTGTGGGTTAGCTCGCACGCGTCGTTCTATGACATGGCCGCGAAGTACGAAAAGCTGCAGAAGCGCGGTCCCAACGATCCGAATCCCTTTGTCGATCCCGAAGGCTACAAAGCTCACGTCGACGAATACGAGAAGAGCTTCGAAGCCGCGCTGGCAGCGCCTGCCCAGGGGAAGGGCCGCGGCCAAGGCAAGGGCAAGCAAGACAAGTAAAGTTTTTTATAGCTCGGACAACTCTTTGAACTGTCCGTTGCTATCGCCTAGCTTCTCTGCAGGCACACCCAGCTTATTCAGCAACGTCAACTGAAGATTCGTGAGCGGCGTGTGCTCCGGATAAATTAGGTGACGGCCACCCTTCAACGTGCCTGCGCCGCCGCCCACCAGGAACGTCGGCAGCGGACCGTGCGTGTGCCGGTCGCTGTTACTGATGCCGGAGCCAAACAGCAGGATCACATGATCCAGCAGCGATCCGTCGCCATCCGGAGTATTGCGCAACTTTTCGAGATACTCGGCAAACAGCTCGATGTGATGCCGCTGAATGCGCGTGCACTTCTCCATCTTCACAGGATCATTCTGGTGATGGGTGAGCGGATGGTGCGGTTCGGGCACGCCTATCTGCGGATACGGCCTGCCCGTCTGCTCGCGGCCATAGAGGAATGTGGTCACCCGTGTTAGATCGGACTGGTAGGCCAGCAATTGCAGGTCGTATAACAAGCGGACCTGATCCACGAAATTATCCGGGATGCCGGCAGGCTGGTGCACGTCCGGCAATTGCTTGGAGCTCTGCTCCTCCGCTTTCTGGATCCGCCGTTCCACGTCTCGCAACGCGGCCAGGTAGTCGTTGACTTTGCGATTGTCGGCCGTTCCAAGCTTCCGCTGGAGTTGACTCACGCGATCGTTTACGGAATCGATCAGGCTCCGGTCCTGCTTGAGGCGTGCCGCGCGTACGCGAGCATCCGTGCTGTCGCTCGAGCCGAACATCCGCTCGAACAGCACACGCGGGTTGTTTTCAGCCATCAGCGGCAAGGTCGGTGTCAGCCAGGAAACCGTGCTGCTGTAGGCACAGCTATAACCCAGATCGCAGGACCCCAAGAGGCTATTCTCGTCGGCCGTCATCTGCAGCGAGGAAAGCTGCGTCTCGCGCTCGAACGCCTTCGCGGCGATCTGGTCCATGGAGACAGCATTCTCGACGATGCTGTCCGATTTCTTGACGTGCACGCCCGTCAGATAGCTCCCGCAAGCGCGCGAGTGGTCGCCGCCTCCGTCACCGTACGGTTCTGCCGGATCGCTGAACAAACCCGTGATGACGATCAGTTTGTCCTTGAAAGGCTCGAGCCCTTTCAACGTGGGAGAGAGCTCGAAATTGGAACCGGAGCCGGTCGGCAGCCATTTGTCGTAGATGACGCCGTTCGGATGGTAGACGACGCCGAAGCGCTTTACGGGAGTGGTAGTCGCGGCCGGAGCAAAGGCCGGAATCATGGCGTCGAGCAACGGTAGGGCGAGGGCCGTGCCCGCTCCCCGGAGTATTGTGCGGCGTGAAATGGCCTTCTTCGTAAGGAACATATCTCTCCTATTGCTTTGCGGCCGTTCTCATCTGAAATGGCGCGCTCTTCACCGTCGCCAGAATCAACAACGACCAGCGATATCCATCCGCCGCCGCTGCGCGGTCAATGGCACGAACCGCGGGAGCGTCGTAATATTCAAGTCCACGGCCCAGCGCGTACGTCAGCAGTTTTTCGGTGACCGCCGTGGCGAATTGCGCTTTCTTGGCGAGAAGAGCCTGCCGCAGCTCGCGCGGCCCGTCGACTTTCGTTCCGTCCAGCAGCACGCCCGAAGCGTCGATGGCGCGGCCGGAATCGGTTGTGCGCCACTGTCCGATGGCGTCGAAATTCTCGAGACTGAGCCCCAGCGGATCCATACTCTTGTGGCAGCTCGCGCACGTCGGATTGGCGCGATGCATCTCCAGCATTTCCCGGACGGTCAACGGCTTGCCCTCTTTGTTACTCGACTCAAGCAGAGGTACATTAGGTGGCGGCGCGGGCATCGGCGCGGCCAGGATATTCTCCAGCAGCCACTTTCCTCGAATCGTCGGCGAAGTCCGTGTCGTGTACGACGTGACGGCGAGCACGCTGGCCTTCCCCAGCAGCCCGAAGCGATTCTCGTCGCTAAGTTTCACGCGCCGGAAGTGCGTCCCATAAATGCCCGAGATTCCGTAATGGCGCGCCAACTGTTCGTTCAGAAACGTCTCGTTCGACGTCAACAAATCGAGGATGCCGTGGTCCTCTTTCAACTGCGAATCCAGGAACATCTCCGTCTCGGTCACAAACGCGGTGCGCAGGTTATCGTCAAACCAGGGAAACTTGGTGCTATCCGGATTGAGCAGCCAAACATTGCGCGTCTGCAGCCAATCGTTAAAGAAATTCTGAACCAATGATGCGCGCGCGCGGGGATCGGCAAACATGCGAGCAACTTGTTGATCGAGCACCGCCGGCTCATGCAGCTTGCCGCGAATGGCCAGGTCCAGCAGCGTGTCGTCCGGAATACTGCTCCACAAGAAGAACGATAATCGCGAGGCCAGCTCCACATCGGAAATGCGATAGACAGAACCGGGAGCGGCGCCCACAGGATCACTTTCTATACGGAATAGAAAATCCGGGCTGACTAACACGCGCTCGAGCTCCGAACGAATTCCATCGTCGAAGGTTCCCGCCCCGCGCGCGCGATTGTAAAACGCGAGTAGCGTTTGCACGTCGTCATCCGTAGCGCCACGCCGATAAGCCCGCCGCGCCAGGTTGGTCGCGATCTTCTTTGCGCAGGCGGCTTCGTCGGCTGCATTCGCAGGCTGACACACATAGAGAAGCTTGCGGCTGGGCGAGTCGAGCGCCACTTTGCCCTCATAAGGACCGCCGATCAGCAGCGACGCGATCGCGATGGGCGATGTCGCATTGTCGGAATTGCGACTGTACAGCGAAAGGCGATCCGGTCCCCCGCCCTCCGGCACGGCGTTGTCCGACTTGAGCATGGTCGCCATCACCTGATGCAGACCGGCTTTCACCGGTACGCGCGCCTGCAACTTTTCATCACCATCGTATTGAAAGGTCTTGGACGGTGATTTATCTCCGCCGATGGTAAACTGCGCAACGCGCGCCCCATCCACCCGGACTTCGATCTGATTCTGCACGTTCAGTCCGCGGATCGAGTTCTCCCAGGCCCGCTGCAGACGAAGCCGGAACACGTACTGCCCATCGACCGGAAAGTAATGGCGTGCGGCGATGCCGCCTTTGGTGCCCAGGGGAAAATCTTCGCCCAAACGATCGGTTTGGCGAAGATAGGTCAGGTCGTTGGGATTGTTCTTGATCGCACCGTAGCGCACGAACGACGGAGGCATGTTCGGATCGCCCACGGCCTGGCGCGCGATCGTCGCCGCCGCGGATACGTAACGGTCTAACAATGCCGGCGGCATCGAAAGCGCCTCGGCGTTGTTCTCGAATCCGAATGCCTGCTCGTCGGGCGGCAGCATCGCCTGGGCGTCCACTTCCACCGCGATCAGGTCGCGAACGGCGTTGGCGTATTCAGCACGATTCAGACGATGTAAGCTGGCAGTCCGGCCCGGATTCACGTGCGCAACTGCCGCGCGATCGATTCCAGATTCCAGCCAATCCGCCACCGAATCGTAGGTCGCATTATCCGGACGAGGCATGCCGGGCGGCGGCATCGCACGGCTTCGCAGCTTTACGATGACCTTTTCCCACGCCTCGGCCGAGTTGGCGACCTGCACCGAATCCGCCCGGTCCAGCATGAGGTTCGCGGTTTTCAACTTCTGGTTATGGCAGGTCACGCAGTACTTATTCACCAGATCGCCCGCCGGGCTGGCCGCGGACGTGGCAGGCGCTTTGTCCTGAAAACCGAATGCCGCCACGGCGAAAAGCGCCAGACAGGCCATGCCGATCCCAAATATATTTCGATTCGTCATTGTGCCCGGCACTTATTCTGCGCTTCGCAAGCGACGCCTAGCTTGGGATCCGCTCCATGCTTGAGCAACAGATCCACGCCTTCCTTATTAAACAGGACGCCGCCCAGCCGGTCGCCTTGCCCGTTCGCCGCGCGGTAAGGCGTCGTGCCGGCCTTGCTGACCGCATTCACGTTCACGCCCAGATCGATCAATTGCGCCAGGAGCGTGTTCCAACCCCGATACGCTGGGCCGAACAAGGCGTTCTCGCCAAATGTGGTCTCACCTTTCGGGTCCAGGCCCAGATCCAACAGAAGCTTTACCGCATCCCTCGCCTGCGCCTCCGTGACCAGCGATTCACCGATACCGTGATTCAGGCCGGTCGCAGCCATGATGGCGGTCGCATTCGTCGACGTCGCGATTTTGGGATCCGCGCCGGCCGCGAGCAGAATGCGCATCATCTCCACGTCGTCAACCGAGGCGGCCAGCAGCAAGGCGGTCGCGCCCATGCAGTCCGTGTATCCAGTGGCGAAGGACGGTTGGCGCTTGATCATGCGCGCGTTCACATTGGCCCCGTGGGCCAGCAGGGCCTTCACCAGCTTCAGCTTGGCCTGACGATCCGGGATTCCGGACATGGGATCTTCGAAACCGTACACCGGATTCGCAGCGTAGCCTTCCCAAGTGGTGGAGGCCCAATGCAGGGGCGTAAAGCCCGCGTCAATAATGTTGGGATCGGCGCCATGATCCAGCAGATATAGCGCGACGTCCACCTGGGCTCGGAGAGTCGCGACCAGCAAGGGAGTGTAGCCGGGGGACCCGCCGGCCCTGGCAGCCCTGGTAACTCCAACGGTAACAACTGGCTCGTCACCGTCGCCCGATTGTGTCTGGCTGGGCTGAGTCTGAATATTCACATCGACGCCCGCGGCCAGCAATAACTGAATCGTCTCCAGGTCCCCGACCCGCGCCGCGAAGTGTATCGCCGTAAACCCGTCCTTGGAACGGGCTTTTAGGTCGGCATGCAATGCGATGAGGGCACTCACCACGTTCGCGTGACGTTCGGCGGCAGCCCACATCAACGCAGTCTGGCTCTGCGCCGGCTCTTTCGCGTTGACCGCAGCGCCGAATTCGACCAGAAGACGAACTGCGTCGGCATTCCCGGTCTTCGCGCAGGTCATCAGCGGAGTTTCGCCGGTCGCGATCGCCGTGTTCGGATTCGCGCCCGATTTCAGCAGCAGCCGCACGAATTCGGCGCTTCCGTTGATGCACGCTTGGGATAGCGGCGTCATACCGAAGTCGTTGGCGGTGTTCGCCTCCGCACCGGCCTTCAGCAGCAGATCGGCGGTTTCCACCTCGTTCCAGTGCGCCAGCCACAGCAGCGCCGTCGACCCGTCGCTGGACCGCGCATTGACGTCCGCCTTCTGGCCCAGGAGCGTGCGAACTGCCTTTGCATCCTGGTTCTTGGCCGCCTCCGGCACCCGCAGATCGCTTGTCCCTGCTGCGATTGCCACCACTGCGAAAGCGCTTGCCCCGAGCAAGCAGTGCCTCAGGCGTCGATCAAACATGCCGCCCCCTTTCGTCGTAAAGCATTCTGCCCGCAGTCATTATACGAGATTTGCCTGTGGCGAAGGGCTCGCCGTTACCGGAACAAATCCATCTGAGCCGGGCGGCGATCCCTGCCCCGGCTGCTGCGGTCATCGAGCACCGTACGGCCTCCGAGCGAGGGGGAAATCGCGACTTCGTGCCTTACCAAAGCCGGAAGGTCGGCCACCGGTTCCATCCGCCTCTCGACGCCTTCGACAAACTGATGAAGTCGGCGCAAGCCCTCGCTTTTGTCCCGCCCGTCAAGCTTCGAGGCGTCCAGCGATGTTTGCAGCACTTCAATCGCCTGATCGTACGTTTTCAGGGGCACCGGGAAAGGATGTCCATCCTTGCCGCCCAGCGCAAACGAATATCGAGCCGGATCCGAAAAGCGCACCGGCGCGCCATGCACCACCTCGGCGACCATTGCAAGCGTTTGCAAAGTTCGGGGACCGAGATTTTCGACCAGCAGCAGATCGGCGAAATCGCGAAGATCCCGCTCGTATGCCACGGCCAGTACGGCGCCCAGCCTCTTGAGGTCAACATTTTCGGCGCGCACGTCGTGATGCCGCGGCATCTTTAAATGCCGGATCTGACCCAACGCGCGATCTGGACCCTCGCGCGCGATCGCCAGCAGAGAATCCCTCGCGTGCTTCGCCTGCACATCCACCAGGTTCATAATCGACCCGATCGGTTCACCGACGATGCCGGTGTGAGGAGCTTCCACGAAGTCCCGTACCTTCGCCGAGTGCCAGTGGTAACGCCGAGCGAAACCCGACGCGCTGTTCATTCCCTGCTGCACCACGGTCCACTCGCCGTTCGCGGCAACCACGAACGAATGCAGATAAATCTGAAACCCGTCGGCAATGCAGTTGTTGTCGATCTTCGCGGTCAAACGGCTGGTACGAACAAGCCGGTCGCCATCCAACCCCTGCCTCCCGGCGATCATCCTCAGCTCATCGGGAGTCCTACGCGATTGTTTACCGCGACCGCCGCAAACGAATAGTCCCAGCTCCGAGGCGCGAGGATTCAGGCCGCGCTTTAGGGCGCCCATCACCGAAGTGGTGATTCCTGAAGAATGCCAGTCCATGCCCATCACGCTGCCCAGTGCCTGAAACCAGAACGGATCGCTCAATCGCGAAAGGAATTCAGCCTGACCGTAGTGAAGGAGAACGCTCTCGACGATGGCCGTGCCGAGCTTGGCCATACGTTCGGCGAGCCAGGCAGGAACGTAACCGCCATGCAGAGGTAGATCGGCAAATCCGGACCGCTTCACACTCTTATTGTGTCATCGCGCTGGCGATCGCCCGCGCGAGAACCGTTAGGAACGCCGTCCACTAGAGTGTTTATACATTCCAAAGATGAGCAAGGAGCCTACGATCGAACCCAGAATGCCCCACAGCAGCGAATCCGAACTCTGCCTTGACTGTTGATTTGTCCCGCGACCTTTCTTGCTCCTATGAGCCGACTTCGATCGTGACGGCAATTCGGTAATGGGATGCTCCAGCGCTTCTGTGAGGGCTTCTTGCATCGAAGTCATAACAGCGTAGTACCTCTATTGGTTGGATTCCCAAACCTCGGTCTTTGTTACTTCTAGAAGGGCTGGAATACCGAAGACTGCTATTCGACGGCCGGCATCTCATCACAGTGAGAATCGACATGCGTATGGAATTTTTGACGCGCGGTCCGATACGCTAGCCGAGCCCTCTCGATGCGTCTTGCGGCGCTTCGCACATCTGAGTCCAGCCCCACCGTATCGACGTAAACGCCCAAGTCCGCGCGCACTCTTGCCTTAAGAATGTCGCAGGACTGGCAGCACGTTTGTGCGTCTTCCATTTCGATCACAATTTAGCAATCTCCGTGCGATCGCGCTACTAGGACTGTCCCTAGTTTGGAGCATCGAAAAAACTCAGATTTGGACTGGCTAGTAGTCTAAGGCGCTACGGCCTGGACCGCGCCTGGCCGACGAATGGTGCCGGAATCGATGGTCATACCAGTTCGTGAGATGGCTTGAAAGTACAGATCGTCACCGTTAATCTCAATCGTCAGGAAGGATCGGTCCTTGTCGAACCCAGCAGCCGTTAAATCCGTTTTCTTCAGGTCGTTGACACGCAGCTGGCCCGAGGCACCCTCGGTAAAGTAGTAAATTCCTTTTTGCGGCTTCACACGCTCATACAGGTGCTCGTGTCCCGCAAACACAACCTGAACGCCATACTTCACAAAGAGTGGCTCCAGCACCGCTCGCAATTCCGTCGAAGAGCCGTGGAACGATCCAGATGAATACAAGGGATGATGGAAATAACAGATCTTCCAGTCATTTGTTCCCGCATCGGCGAGTTCTTTCTCGAGCCACATCAGCTGCTTGGGATCCAGGTAATTGCTATCCAGAGCAAAGAAGTGGACGTTGCCCTTTTTGTAGGAATAGTATTGCTGGCCGTTCATGTTGAAGAACTTGTAGAACCGCTCATTCGTATCGTCATGGTTACCCAAGACCGCGTAAAACTGTACGCCCGCATCCATCAGCGGTCGATATGGAATCTCGAACTTCTTTTGTAACTCGGCAGGGCTCTTTCCCCCGTAGATGTTATCGCCCAGCGCAAGGACGAAAGTGAACGGAAAGTCCTTGTGAAACCGCAGCATGCGTTGTGCGACCTCATATTGGACGGCTTCTCCCGTCCCCATATCCCCGATGGCCGCGAACCGAACCGAACCGGACTTGTTCGGCAGCGTGACGTCCTGCGCCCGCAGCGACCAGGCAAAGCGGTTCAGAAGTGCGGCAAGTAGGAACGTCCGCCGGCGTATCATTCGCATGTTTAAGGAAGGGCTCCTGGAATGAAGTCCACGACTACTCGCGCTTCGATGTCTTCCAAAACGAAATCGTGACCGATGATTCGATAAGCAACTTCCGGCGGGAGCTGCGGAAGGCGGAGCAGCAGCGTGGGAGGAACCGTCGTAACCGGCAAACGTTCAGGATATTCGCTGTTTATGGTCAGATGCCGGTCTTGGATGGGTTCTCCCTGACGGATAGTCTTGCGGACGCTAGCCCCCTTTGGCCCTTGAAATACGCTTCGAATCACCCGCCGGAACTCCTCGCTGGCTGCCGGAGTGAAGATGTCACCCTGCTTAGCGTCGGAGCGAGTCTCGCGTATTTTTTGCGCGAGCGCCTGTCGTCGCGCGACAATTTCTTCGCGCTTCTTGGTTGTCCGAAGTCGCGGCACCGCTTTTTGAAGCTTTAGGTACTCCTGGAGTCCCTGGCTGAATTCGCGGAACCCCGGCGAACTCGGGCTGGCGGGCATACTCTTTGGAGGATCGGCCGCCATGACCGAAGCCCGCGGTACCCCCACCAGCCCGATGCAGAGAATCGCGGTTCGCAAGAACATAAGTTAGCGCGCCTCTTGGGTCACTTCCTTGACGGCTTCTTTCACCGCTTCTTTTACGGCGTGCTTGACCGTCGATTTCAGGCTCCCTTGGGCTACAGCTTCCTTGCCCGCCCTGTTCACGGCCTCTTTAATCGCTTTCTTCAGCGTCGTTTTCAACGGCGACATCTCTTTAGCCAGGGCGCGGGTCGCCTTGGCGGTGGGTTGCGGCGCGGCCGCACCGTTCGGTTTCACCGCATCGCGAGCTTCGTCAAAGCCGCTGGCCGCCCAATCTTTTTCGAAGGTCGCGAGCAACGCCTTCATCGCTTTCGCGTCCCGAACGATGATGCCGATCTCACGCCGCGAATCCAACTCCGCCTGCCGCAGGCTTTGACTGCCCACGAACGCCTGGCGGCCGTCGCGGATAATCGTTCGCGTATGCAAACGCATGCTGGTAAGGGGCGTCACCGGAAGATTGGAACTCCGCGTGGCCAGGCTTCCGATAATCTTGACTTCCACGCCCGCTTTGGCGCGCTCTTCCAACAGACGCATCATCTGTCTGTCCGCGATCTTGGGGTCATAAATCCACAGTTGTTTGCGGGCTAGCTTGATGAACCCCGTAAGCTGCTTGCGGGCGTTCGTGGGACTAACGACGAACCCGTCGAGACCCCCTTTATACGTCTTCCGGTTGAGATCGGCTTCGAATAACTTCACGGCTTCTCTCACCACTTTTCCGGTCTTGGTTACAACGCCGAAACCTCGGCTGTGCTCGATATCCAAGTGGACAAAGTTGAAGGACAGTAGAAACAGCGTACGGGCATCCACGATCATCATCTTGCCGTGGTAACGAATCAAATCATCCGCCGTCCGCCCCACCGTGATGCCCGCTTCGAGAAAGCGCATCTCCAGGCTGCGTAGCCTGGATTCGCCACCCCGATTGGTGTGCGCGATCAGCGCACGTACGGCAATACCCTGGTTCGAGGCGGCTTTCAACGCTACCTCCAACTCTTTCCAATCCATGCGGAAGATCAGGATGTCGATGCTTTTCTTGGCGCTCTTAATGCCGGCCAGAAGAGGTGCAATGCCATCGTCCGGTTCGACTAGTAGTTTCAGTTTAGGCCGCCTCCATGCCATCGGGAGCACGTGGCGGGCCAGTCGTCAGCCTTCGAACGGTCATATTTACCATCCGTTTGCCACTGAGATTGCAGGCATCCGACCATGCCCGGTCATATGACCGTATGTGGACGTACGAATTTCCGGCTTGTTAGCAAATATTGCACGCTCAGGCCCAGGATGTACCGAAAACGGTCCTCGACGTGCCTCTCCCCCGGGAGGACAGATCTCAACACACCCCATGAACGCAAACCATCACCTCGTAAATGCCCTTTGCATTGGAAGCGCCCTTGCCTTTGCACTTCCTGCCCGCGCCTACCAGTCGCCCGATCTCGCTCCGTCAGCGCCGCTGTGGCGCGACCGGGGCGACGTCACATCGCTCAATCTCCTCTATGGAGCAGGCGGTAAGGACCACCAGCCTGCAGGGAAGTTTACCTTCGTCAAAGAAGACAAGCAAGGGACGGCCGCCAAGTTCGAGGTTATCGACGAGCAAGGCGTCCGCTGGAAGGTGAAACTCGGAGAAGAGACCAAGTCTGAAACGGCTGCCAGTCGCCTGGTGTGGGCGGCGGGCTACTTTACCGATGAGGACTACTATCTGCCCGAGTTGCGCGTGGACAAGATGGCCAAACTCGACCGGGGCCGCAAGTTTGTCACAGATGACGGCGTCATCCACGGCGCTCGCCTCGAGCGCAGCGTAAAAGGGCAGAAGAAGAACGGAAACTGGAGCTGGTTCAAGAATCCCTTCGTGGGAACCAAGGAGATGAACGGCTTGCGGGTCATGATGGCGCTTATCAACAATTGGGACCTGAAAGAGGTCAACAATGCCATCTACGACCAGAAAGGCCAGGGATCCCGCTACGTCGTCAGCGATCTGGGAGCGACCTTCGGTGAAACCGGGAACACTGTCGTCCGTTCCAAGAGCAATCCGGAGGACTACAGTGAATCCAAGTTCATCCAAAAGATCACACCGGAACATGTGGACTTTGTGCTGAGCAGCCGGCCGCTGTTCATCACCGCAATTGACGTCCCCAACTACGTCTCGCGTACGCACATGCAAGACATCGTTAAAGACATTCCCGTGGCCGACGCCAAATGGCTCGGCAAGCTGCTCGAGCCGCTGTCGGATGAGCAGCTCCGCGATTGTTTTCGTGCCGCGGGGTATTCACCCGCCGACGTGGAGAGCAACGCCGCGATGGTCAAGGAACGAATCAGGGCTTTGAACGTGTTCTAACAGGACAGGTATTCGTGCACCTGACAGACAAACATATAACCGCCTTTTTCATCCTGATCGGACTTGCTGTCGCTGTCCCCGGCTGTGCGAAGCGGCCGCCCCAGGCGCAGACTGCGACTGAAGCGCCGGCCAGCGTGCCTATTCAGCCCGGCGGCTTGCGTCGCGACCAAGGGAAGATCGGGTCGCTCAACCTCTTTTATGGTCCGGGCGGAAAAGAGCACCAGCCGGTTGGGAAGTTTACGTTCGTCAAAGAAGACAAGGAAGGCACCTCGCCTAAGTTCGATGTCGTCGACGAAGAAGGCGTCCACTGGAAAGTCAAACTCGGAGAAGAGACTAAGTCGGAAACCGCCGCTACACGGCTGATGTGGGCCGCGGGTTACTTTACCGATGAAGACTACTATCTGCGCGAGCTGCGCGTGGAAAAAATGCCCAAACTCGAGCGCGGCCGCCAGTATGTCTCCAAAGGCGGCGTGGTCCACGGCGTCCGTCTGGAACGAAAGATCAAAGGGCAGAAGAAAGCGGAAAACTGGAGCTGGTTCAAGAATCCATACGTCGGAACCAAAGAACTGGACGGTTTGAAGATCATGATGGCGCTGATGAACAATTGGGACCTGAAGGAGGTCAACAATGCCATCTACGAAGAATCGGGTTCAGAACCCCGGTACGTAGTCAGCGACCTGGGTGCGACCTTCGGGCGGACGGGGAATCCGCTGGTCCGGTCAAAAGACAATCTGCGGGACTATCGCAAAACCAAGTTTATTCAAAAGGTCAGATCCGAAGACGTGGACTTCTACATGAGCAGCCGTCCATTCTTCCTGACCGCTGTCGACGTGCCCAACTATGTCACCCGGACTAAAATGCAAGGCATTGTCAAACACATCTCGCGGACCCACGCCAAATGGCTGGGCGGTTTGCTGGGGCAGCTCTCGACCGAGCAAATTCGCGATTGTTTTCGCGCATCCGGATACTCACCGGCAGAGGTAGTAGGATTCGCCAAAGTAGTCCAAGGACGAATCGCGGATTTGAACCGGCTCTGATAGTGTCGGGCTACTTGCCGGGCTCTGGTTCTTGGAGGCTTCCTAACTGTAGTCCGTAGAGTTCGGAATACACTCCGCCGGCCGCCAGCAGCTCCGCATGGGTTCCCTGTTCGGCGAGCTGGAAATCCTTCACCACGAAGATAACGTCGGCTTTCTGGATGGTCGCCAGGTGGTGGGCGATGACGATGGACGTCTTCCCTTCCATCAAGCGGCCCAGCGCCTCGAAAACGGCCTGCTCCGACTCGGCATCCAGGCCCGACGTCGGTTCATCCAGCAGCAGAATCGGAGTGTTCCGGATGATGGCGCGCGCAATCGCGATGCGCTGGCGCTGGCCGCCCGAAAGCGAGACGCCTCGTTCGCCCACCATCGTGTCATACCCGTCCGGCATCTTCTCGATGAACTCATGGGCGTTCGCCAGCTCCGCGGCCCGCATGATTTCCGCGCGCTGGGCTTCCGGCTTTCCGTACGCGATATTCTGCCAGATAGGCACGCGGAACAGCACCGTATCCTGCAGCACGAAGCTCATCTGTTCACGAAGCGAATGAAGAGTGTACCCACGAATGTCGGACCCGTCTATCTTTACCTGGCCGGAAGTCGGATCGTAGAAGCGCGGAATCAGGCTCATGATGGTCGACTTGCCGGCTCCGCTGGGACCGACGAAGGCAGCCACCTTGCCCGGCTCAATCTGAAAACTCATGTCCTTCAAGATCGGATTGTCCGGGCTGTAGCTGAACGAGACGCGATCGAACTCCACTTTTCCCTTGAAAGCCGGGGCTCGCCGCGCCCGAGGCAGATCGCGCACACGGCTGACGGCGTTCAGGATTTCCTGGATGCGCTCGTAGCTTACCGTCGCCTTGGAAACGGTGTCGCCCATCTTGGAGAGGTCCCGCATGGGCTTGTACATCTTGCTGAGATACGCCAGGAAAATAATCAGGTCGCCCGCGCTCAACTGGCCGGCCATCGCCAGCCGGGCTCCGTATCCCAGAACCAAGCAGGTCCCTATGGCCGCCAGCACCTCCACGATGGGAGATAACTTGGCTTTCAGCGACCGCGCTTGCAGCGCTGTTTCCACGTTTTCAAGGCTCTGTTCTTCGAACCGGCGCTGCTCGTAATCCTCGCGCGAGAACGCCTTGACCACCCGGATCGAGGTGAAAACCTCCTGAACAATGTTCGCCAGTTCGCCTTCCTTCTGCCGCACGGCCCGGGATGCTTGCTTGATCCGCTTGGTTAGGATCCAGACAACCAGGAAGAGCGCCGGCGCGATGGAGAGCGCGATCAGCGCAAATCGCCAGTTGTAATAGAACATCACGGCGACCATTCCGGCGAGCGTCAGCACATTCACCAGCATGTCGAGCAGCGCCGAGGAGATGAAATCTTGAACCGACTGGATGTCGCTGGTGACCCGGCTGATCAGGTCGCCTGTTCTTTTCTCGTCATGCTCCGCCAAAGACAGGTGGTGGATATGTTGATACAGCGTCCGCCGGAGGTCGTGCATCACCCATTGCCCGACGCTGGTCGTGAGATATTTTTCGGTGTAAGAGCTGATAGCGCCGATGATGGCGATGACCGCCACTGAGACGACGGCGAAGTTGAGAACCGCCAATTTATCCTGCCCCAGATGGCTTACGATCCCGGTGAGCCACGACGGCAGCGGTTTGGACTGGAGCAGGTTGTCGACGACGATTTTCA
>Ga0207711_10001690_pt1 | contig 20318 bp, 17 predicted proteins | sample KBSS34metaG_FD_184401 | JGI IMG/M metagenome (GOLD analysis project Ga0207711, IMG submission 184401) | Switchgrass rhizosphere microbial communities from Kellogg Biological Station, Michigan, USA - KBS S3-4 metaG (SPAdes) (version 2) | ecosystem: Host-associated > Plants > Roots > Rhizosphere...
TACCTGGAGGGAACAGAAGCTCGACGTCGCCGAGGAGAATCTGCGCGGCATCATCCCTGACGCCGTCCTTGTGCGCATCTCGACGGTCAGCGGCAATGAAGAAGAGGCGCGTGCTACCCTCGACGCATTCGCACAGGCGTTGGTCGGATCCATTTCGCCTGTGCGGAGACCCGTCATAATCGCCTGATAGGACGGCCCCTCCTGCGCCGCGCGAGATTCATGAATTCGACGGCTTTTGGAACGGCCTCAGGAAGTAGGCGATGAAGCCGAGCGTGGCGACGAGCAGCAGGATGGCGATGATGTCCTGTCCATTGTTGCCGAAGTAGTTGGCAACGGCGCAGCCGACGCCCGCGGCGAGATAGTAGAACAAGGACACATCCTTGTCCGCGCGATCGCTGGTCGATCTCTGAAGGAACAGCACGATCAACCCCGCGAAGATTGCCAGCGACAGCCAATCATATATCGATTGCATCCTGCTCTCCCCCTTCAAGTTACACTGCTAGAACCGGGTAATGCCACATGCTATGGCCGCAACATCTTCTTTTTCAACGGGGTCTCTAGATGGGTCAGCGCATTGTTTTAGCGATCGTTCTCGCGGTCATCGTGTCGGGCTGTGAGAAGAAGCCTGGAGGCCAGACCGTCGCAGTCGTCAACAACGAAGAAATCACCGCCGCCGACCTGAACGCTGAACTCGCCAATTCCAACTCCGGCGCCGACGCCAGCAAGGAAGTTCGAGCTCAGGCACTACAGCGGCTGATCGACCGTCGGCTGCTTGCGCAGCAGGCTATCTCCGATGGGCTCGACAAATCGCCGGAGTTCCTGAACCAGCAACGGCGCGCGACAGAGGACCTGCTGATCAATATGCTGGTCTCGCGGCAGACCAACACCCAACAGCTGCCGAGGGCTGCGGACCTCAACAAGTTCGAAGCCGCAAGGCCTGGCATGTTCGCGAACCGTGAAATCTGGTCCTTGGATCAGATCGTTTACCCGCTTCCTAAAGACCCTTCGGTGACGGCGAAGATCGCCGCTGCGAAGTCGCTTGAAGACATCGCGCAGACGCTGACGGCAGCCGGGATTCAGTTCACTCGGGGGTCCAAGCAGTTCGACACCGCCCTACTGACGCCGAATCTGTACGCTCAACTCAGCAAGCTCCAGCCCGGCGAGCCGTTCATCGCGCCCGGTCCTGATAAAGCTGTCGCAAGTGTGGTCACGGGTCGTCAGTCGGCTCCGCTCAGCGAGGATCAGCAGCGGCAGCTGGCGCTTTCGCAGATTAAGCACGATCAGATGAATCAGGTGCTGGCGCAGCGGCTCAAGGATCTGAAGGCCAAGGCGAAAATTCAGTATCAATCGGGGTTTGCTCCCCCCAAGAGCTGAGCAGATCAGTCCTCGTCGACTTCGCGGCTGGCGTAATATTCGCTCGCGTAGCGATCCTCGATGCCATAGCCCTCGCTGACAAGCCCGCCGCGATACTTGTTGAGCACGACGCCGGCCAGTCGGTCGTGACCAAGCATTTCGACCGTCGCCGCGACCTCGCGTTGCGTGGTCTTGCCGTCCTGCGCAACGATCACGTAGCCGTCTAGGGCTTCCATGATGATCGCTGCATCATCGTTGGCGAAGACCGGTGGCAGGTCGCAAATGAAATAGTTGCGCTCGTCGGAACCACGCATGGCACGAAACAGCTCCGCGGCTCGCTCGCTCGCGAGGAGCTCGGCCGAATGCACCGGCCCCGGAACGGCCGGAATGATGATGAGCTCCTGGCCCTGCGGCATGAACCCCGCAAGGAGATTCCGCGGCTCCGGCTCCTCGAGATAGCTGACTACTCCATCCTCGGTTTCAATCCCGAAGATGTCCTTGATCGTCCCGCGGCGAAGGTCGAGATCGATCAGATAGGTTTGGAATCGCGGGTCGCGGCTCATCGCAGCGGCCACGTTGGCCGAAACGAACGACTTGCCCACGCTGGGCGTCGCCGAAACCACACCGAGCATCCGCCAGCCGCGTTCGCGCTGCAGCGACACGAGCTTCGATCGAATGAGGTTGAAGCTCCGCGAACTAGCGTTGCGACTGTCGAAGCCGTGGACCAGCCGTCGGCGGCCGTGGCCGGAGCTCCAGCGGAACTCGTCCGTTTGCGCGCGTGATGGGAAGACGGGGCCAATTCTCACCTGCCTGACCTCGCTTCCCGACGCCGCCTTGGGTTCCAAGGAACTATGCTGCAAGCCGCTTCTCCCGTGAAAGCCATCCACGAATACCCTTGGGGCGGGATTGCGACTTTGTCTTGATCAAAGGCACCAGCCCGATCACGGGCACATCTAGCTGCTCTAGCTGGCGGGGGCTCCGCACCGGCCGGTTTACGAACTCAATCGCAAGCGCGAGGAGGAGTCCGAGCAAGAAGCCCGCGGCAGCCCCCAACGCGATGAGCTTGGGCCGATTGGGCGAATAAGGCTGATCGGGTAGGTTGGCCGGCTCGACGAGCGAAAGCCGTTCGGCGCGTTGCTCGGTGGCCATCCGGGCGCTGTTCTGCGCCTTCAGGAGGTTCTCGGAAACCTGTTGGTACTGGTTGCGCAGCGTCGTTGCGCGATTTTCGAGCTGCATCGCCTGCTCCATGATCGCCGGAGCCCGCGCCGAACCAGCGACCGCTGCATTGGCGCGAGCCATGGTCGCATCACGCTGGTCCATCAGCTGGCGAATCGCTGCATTGTTGCCGGCGATCTGCTCCTGGACCGAGTTATCGGGCGTAGCCGATGCGGACATCTGGCGCAGCTCTTTCACCCGCTCCTTGGCAGCGACCACGTCAGGGTGAGTATCGCTATATTGCGCCTGCGCAGCCGCGAGCGCCGCCTCAGCTGACGATAGCGCGTCGCTTCGGTTCGCCGGCCGCTTGCTCTGAGCGAGAAGCTGCCGGTTTTCGTTCTGAAGCTGGGCGATCTGCGCGCTGAAACTGCCAGTGTCGAGGATAGGCGGCATACCGCTGCTGGCGAGTGCGGCGCCATTGCGCGCCTTAAGCGCTGTCAGCTGGCCTTCGATCTCCGAGATCTGGCTTTGCAGCTTGTTGGCCTGGTCCTGAAGGAAACGGACCGTCAGGGTTGCCTGGTCCTCGACGTCCTGGCTGTCCATGGTCAGGAACTTGGACACGAAGCTCTGCAGAACCGCCTGGGCCTTGCCCGGGTCCGGATAGTCGTAGCTCATCGCAATCGCGATGGTGTTGTTCTGCGTGCCCGACTGCTGCCCGATGTCGCTGGAAAGCGCGCCGACCGCCGTCGAGTGGCGCATCTTCTCGATGATTTTCGACAAGGGCTGCGTACGGCGTTCGCTAGGATACAGGTCGTTCTGCTCGATGAGCTGGATCAAGTCTCCACGGCTCAGCACCTGCTCTCGGATGCGGGCGATGCGCTGCTCGACCGCGCCGTTGGTCGGTGATTCCACGATAGAGGTCGGAAGGTCCTGAGACTGGACCAGCAGGGTGGCCGTCGACCGATAGGTCCTCGGCAGCCCAAATGCGGCCACGACGCCCACCGTCAGCATGACCAGGAAGCAGGTCAGGACGATGTAGCGGCGCTGCCAAAGGATGACCGGCAGGTAGTTGATCATCCACGCAGGGGAAGAGTCGGGCCGTTCGCCCAGTTCAGAGCTTGTCATTGCACGTTGCCGAACCGGTAGCGGACAAATGCCGACGCACTGAAGTCGGTCTTCGGGTCCGGCCCATTTTGGGTCAACTTGCGGGCAGCCAGGTTGACGCCTCCGAACAGGCGGGAACTCAGCCGACGCGAGTAGGAAGATGCGGCGCGGTAGTAGGTCGAGCTCGAGAATGTCTGACCAATGATGACCGACGTGGGCGTCGAATAATGGGTGACTCCCAGCGAGAAGGATATCGACTGGTTGGCGTCGAGCCGCTTCGTATAATCGATCCCCCCGCCAATTGACCGAGCCGGGCCGGCAGTGGTTGCAGTCTGCTCGTCGACCGAAAAGTGGCCGCAGTAGTAGCTGGTTTCGCCTTGGCCGCAGAGGTTTGCCTGCGCCGACAAGCCCGTCGTGTGACGTACAGCGACGCCGCTATCGATGCGGGCGAAAGAAGCGCCGATGGCGCCGTCGAGGCTAACTCGCGGCGAAAGCAAGGTCCGCGCCGTCAGCTGCGGGGTAATTACGCGGAAGCTGAAGGGGCCGTTGTAGTCGGTATTCTCCACGGTGACCCGGGCGCCGACCGTCGTCCGTTCGGTCAACCGACGATCGTAGGCGAGAGAGGCCGGGATCCTAGTATAATCCGTCCTGGTCACGCCACTGCGGAACACTGTGTGCTCGACGCCTGAGTTGATCGACAGGCTGTCGCGCGAACTCAGCGAGAACGAACCGCCGGCATGTCCAGCAAAGCTGTACGAACGGCCGGTAATCGACAGGAAGTCGCCTGTCAGCGGAATGATGATGGGCGGTTGAATGATCCCGCCCGGCGTGGGCGGAGGCACGATCGGCACGCTGAGGATCCGCGTGTCGAGCTGGCCACCCTCCTGATAGCTTGCGCTCCCATCGACGAACAAGCGGGCGTGCTCGCTCACCGAAGTGTCATGACGAGCATAGACGTTGGCGGATTGCTGCGAACTCAGTCCGTTAGTGTAGCTGACATTCTCGGCATAGGCCGACAACAGGGTCGTGCTGCGGCTGCTGATACGCGAATGCACGGCATGTAGGGACACTCGGCCGAACGCACTGCCCTTGGCGTTCACGATCGCGAATTGAGGGTTTGACGAATAGCCTACGCCGGCTTCGAGGTCGATGTAGGTGGTTTGGCCGTTGCTGATCTTTGTGGCTGCGGCATCGGTTGTGCTCGCCGACGTGGTCGGAGCGTTCGAGCCCCCCGTGGTACCAACTTGCGCCAGGGCCGCAGCGATGAGGAGCGCGCTCATTAGGGGACCACCAACGTGTCGCCGCTCTCGATGCGCGGGACACCATTGGGCCCAATCTGACCGGTATCACCACGAAGAGCATCCTGCAGACGCAGAGGAACGACGAACAATTGGTCGCCGTTCTTCCGGATCAACTTGGCCCCGCCCGTGTTGGCGAATTCGGCCGGACCACCGGCGATCGCCAGCGCTTCCAGCGCATTTACGTACCGCCCCGGCGTGAAGGTGCCCGGGTTGCGAACCTTGCCGACGACCGAAAATTGGTAGCCGCTGGGCTTCTTTACCGAGACCGTGACCTGCGGCACCGGGCCCTTGTACTGGGGCTGCAGCCCCGCCGTGATCACACGCTCGAGCTCGCTCGGCAGACGGCCGGCCGCGTTGACTTGGCCAACCAGCGGGAAGGCGAACGTGCCATCCGGCAGGACCAGAACGCTGCGCTGCAGCCGCTCATCTCCCCAAACGAGCACTTCGAGCTCGTCCCCGGGATTGATCCGATACGGAGTGCCGGCGACGGTCGCTGAAGGAGGAACCGACAACGGACCCTGCGCCGCAACAGCAAGAGAGACACTAGTCAGCGCACATGCCATCACGATGCGCGCCAAAAGCCTTACAATCACCAGCTGTCCCCTTCTGACACATGGCCGCCGGCAGCGAGACGTCCCGCCGGCGATTCGGTTGCACGAGTCTATTGCGTTGTTAAATTTAGAAAAGGATAATCCCCTGCCCTGGAGTAGCCTTTCGATGCACTTGCCGTCGCATCCTATATTGCGCGCAGTCGCTTGGCTATCCGCGGCAGTCGTGGTCTCCGGGTGCAGTTCTTCAGATTCGAAGGCTCGGGCGGCGCTCGGCGAATATCAGACGGCGAGCGCGGCAAACGATCTCCCCGCAGCGAGGAAGGCGCTCCTGGAGCTGGTTCGGGCCAAGGACGACGTCTCGGAATATTGGGCCGAACTCGGGAAGGTGCAGGCCGCAATGGGCAGTTACAATGACGCCTATTACGCCTTCACCCGCGCCTACGAGCTGAACCGTAGTGACCCAGGGCTGGTCCGAGCTCTTACCGAGCTTGCTCTTCGCGCTGGTGACCTGACCCAGGCTCAGGCGCGAGTCGAGGAACTCGAGGTCCTCTCGCCGGGCGATCCTTGGATCAAATTGGTGAAGGGCTGGACGGCCTATACCGAGCTACGTTTCGACGACGCGCTCGCGATCAGCGATTCCATGCTCGCCAATTCACCGTTCGATCCATCCGCGACAGTTCTGAAAGCGCGCGCGCTATATTCACTGCGGCGGCAGGACGAAGCCATTGAACTGCTCACCAGGCAGATCCAGGCGCAACCGAATGACGGCGGCAGCATGAACCTGTTGGCGAAGATGTATCAGCGGCAGGATAATTGGCCCAAAGTGGCCGAACTTGCTCAGCGCATCCAAGCGCTCGCTCCCTCGGACGACCAGAATTCCTTGCTGTTGGTCCAGGCCGCTTTCCGCTCCGGCAACGTCGAGCTGGGACGAAAGACTAGCTTGCGGCTGTTGCAGCCCGGCGCCGATCCCACGACCATCTCCAAAGTCCTCGACCTTTGGACCGATTATTGGCGGTCACCCCAGCGGCTCGCCGACGCGCGGCGGCTGGGCGAGGCCGCAACGACGACAGGTCAACGGCTAATCTATGCGGAATTCCTGACCCAATCCGGCGATTCCGCTTCCGCAATCAACCTGGCAACCCCTGAAGCGACACTGCCGGTCAGGGCTGAATCCGCCGAGGCAAACGCAGCTCTCGCCGATGCGCTGTCACGAAGTGGCAATCTTCCTGCCGCCAAGGCACGCTTCGATGCAGTGCTCGCATTCGATCCTGGAAATGCGACCGCGTTGCGCGGCCGGTCGCAGCTCGCCCTTCGGACCGGCAATCCCGCCGCCGCAATTGTCGACGCCCAGAAATTAGTCACGGTTCTTCCGGATTCGGCAGAGGACCGATTACTGCTCGCGCGCGCCTTCGCGGCGGCCGGAAACAAGTCATGGATGGATCGAACCTTGTGGTCGGCCTTTCAGGACATACCCGCGAACGAGCAGATCTTTACCGCGCTTCAATCGACGAGGAAGGGTAATGCAGACGCAATCGCCGAGCTGAACGCGGAATTCACCAGACAGCGAGATGCCAAGCTCAATCGGGGTATGCTGTAATGCGTATGGATGAACTCCTGCCCGCCGACAGCGCACCCGAAGCGGACCCTTTGACGGTCCCGGCGGCAGCGCGGCCGAATTCCGGCGGCCTCCGGTTCACGTCGAACGTCGTGGGCTCGCTCTTCCTTCTCACGGACATCGTCTGCTTCATCCTCGCTGCGCCGATTACGCTCGCAGCCTATTCGCTTGTTCGGGGAGCCCGGCTGGCAGTTCCGGTGCATGTCACGGCGTTCATCCTGATGCTTGGCAGCTTCCTGCTGATCCGTTCGTCCCGACAGGCCTATCGCCGCAGCCTGCTCGACCTCAGCGATAACAGCGACACGACCTTCGACGCAGTGATCAGCAGCCTCATCGCTTCTGCGCTGATCTGGCAGGCGGGATTGGTCGAGGACTATTCGCGCGGCATCACCCTGCTGTTCCTGCTGACGGTGGTCATATGCCTGTCCGTCTCGCGGCCGCTCCTCAATCGCCTGATCACGAGGCTCGCGGAACGCGGACAAATTGAGCAGCGCATCGCCTTTTACGGAGCCGACCCGGACTCGGTGTCATTGACGCGCCAGCTGCTCGAATCACTCAAGTTCCCGCATCTCCGGTTCGTCGGGATTGCCGACGACCGCGCAAGGTCCACCAATCTGGACCTGCCGATGATCGGCGATCTTGCGGCGCTGTGCGACGCCGCCCGAAGGGGCGAGATCGATCAGGTCCTGATCAGCGGCGCGCACTTCACGCCCAAGCGGCTAGAGCAGATCGTCGAAGGCTTAAGCGAGGTGTGCGTTGACGTGTCGCTGATCCCCGCTCAGGCGATCGAGCTTGCTCCGAAATATCGGGTGAACCTGCTCGGCGCCGTCCCGGTTCTGACCCTTTGGCAGCGCCCGTTCCGCGACATGAACCAGGTGGTGAAGCGCGCGGAGGACCTGCTCCTGAGCGCGATCGGGCTGATACTGCTGTCGCCGATCTTGCTTGTGACTGCGCTGCTCATCCGCTTGACGAGCCCCGGTCCTGTGCTGTTCGTCCAGCCTCGCGTCGGCTTCAACAACGAAGCGATCGACGTCTACAAGTTCCGGACGATGTACACGCACATGGCCGACCTCGGCGCCAAGAAGACCACGACCCGCGATGACCCCCGCGTGACACCCGTCGGACGTTTCCTCCGCCGCTTCAGCATCGACGAGCTTCCGCAACTGCTCAATGTGCTTCAGGGCAGCATGTCGTTGGTCGGGCCACGCCCGCATGGCACCGCGATGATGGTCGGCGAACGCTTCTATCACGAGGCGGTACGAGGCTACGCCGGTCGCCATCGCGTCAAACCGGGCATCACCGGCTACGCCCAGGTTAAGGGGCTGCGCGGCGAAGTTCGCACCATCGAGCGGGCCAAGCGGCGGGTCGAGCTCGACAAATATTATGTCGATCACTGGTCCTTCTGGCTCGACATCTACATCCTCTTCGCCACCGTCCGCGCTGTCCTGTTCGATCGTGATGCGTACTGACCGCGTCGACTTCCTAGACCTTCAGTTCGACCGCCTGACCTTCAGCAAAGTGAAGGGCAAGCTGCAGGCGGTTCGTCCCGAAGCGCCTTACGGCTACATCGTCACGCCGAATGTCGACCACACGGTCCGGCTTCACCGCGAACCACGCCTGCGGCCGCTGTACGAAGGAGCGGACCTCTGCCTCTGCGACAGCCGGGTCTTGCGCTTGCTTGCACGGCTCAGCAGTCTCGATTTGCCCCTCGTTGCCGGCAGCGACCTTTCGGCAACATTGCTTCAGGACGTCATCAAGCCCGGTGACCGGATCGCCGTAGTGGGTGCCACTCCGTCTTTCCTGCAAAGGCTGAGGGAGCGGTATCCCGACGTAGAGTTCCTCCACCATGCGCCACCGATGGGGTTGCGCACCGACGCGAAGGCGCGCCGGAAAGCCGCGGAGTTCATCGCAGGATCGAAGGCGCGTTTCACATTCATTACGGTCGGATCTCCCCAGCAGGAAATGATCGCCCACGAGGCGGGCAAGCTTCCCGGCGCGGGCGGAACGGCCCTTTGCGTTGGTGCCGGTCTCGAGTTCCTGACCGGAGACCAGAGGCGGGCCCCCCGTCAGCTTCAGTTACTGGGCCTCGAATGGGCGCACCGGCTGGCGACCAATCCCCGCCGATTATGGCGCCGCTATCTCGTCGAAGGACCGCGGATCTTTCCAATCTACTTTGCTTGGCTCTTGCGCGGATCTCGCAAGTGGTGGTTCGCCGCTGCCCTGCTAATCATCGCTGTCGCAATGGGTTTCGCACTTCGTGGCAGCCCAGATTTCCCGGATTCACCGGGGCAGTCAAATATGGGCAGGACCACGGTGCCGCCTGCGCTTTCGCAGCCGCTCAACCTTCCGCCGCCCGACCTGCTCCGCCCCTTGTCGCCCGAGGAAGCGGCCAAGGAGAATGCCGAGCGGCCGTTCGTCAACAGGCCCGATACACCTGCAGCCAAATTCGTGCTCAAGGCTGCTCCCGAGGACCATGACCGCGCCCTCAACTGCCTCACCCAGGCCGTCTACTATGAGGCTGCCGGTGAAGGGAGCGACGGTGAACGGGCCGTCGCCCAGGTGGTGATCAATCGAATGCATCATCCGGGCTTCCCGGCGACCGTCTGCGGGGTGGTCTATCAAGGCTCGGAGCGCGGCACTGGCTGCCAGTTCACTTTCACCTGCGACGGCTCGCTGCTACGCACCCCGGCCCCGGACTTATGGTCACGCGCGCGAAAGATCGCGCAGGACGCGCTCTCCGGGAAGGTGTTCGGCCAGATCGGGCACGCCACGCACTACCACGCGGCCTACGTGCTGCCGTACTGGGCTGATTCACTCGATAAAGCGGTCCAGATTGGTCAGCATATCTTTTACCGCCTGCGCGGCACGCTCGGCGAACGAAATGCCTTTTCTCAGCGATATGCAGGGACCGAGCCTGAGGTGAAGCCGCCAGATGCGGCGCTTGTCCTGCCGGAAGCAGAAAGTGCGCAGCTGGCCGGCGCGTTGCTCAGCGACAACGTGAATGGTCCGGCAAAAGACGTCGAGAAGGCGGGTCAGGCAGCCGCCCCGCCGCTTGCCGCGGACTTGGGCAAGGGATCGCTTCTTGTCGATGGAGGCACGCCGGTCGCGCCGCCGTCTAAGAAACCGAAATCATCTTCGGATTGCCCCGCCAGTGGTGACAGTAGGCAGCTGTCGCCGATGGGCAAAGCCGACCTGCGGGCCGGGAGTTCGTCGTCCGCCTGCTGAACGAAGATGCTCCGCATTTTGGATGAAACTGCTTGCCAGGATCGTTATCCGTCCGGAATTGGGACAAACCGTTCAACTTGCTGTAAGCCCGTGATTACCAAGACTATTAGCAAGACGGAGTGATACGAGCCTCAAATACGGAGTGGATGGTGAATTTTCCGCGGCAACAGGAAGATTTCGTCACCTTGTCGGAGCGTGAGCGCGAGGTGCTGCAATGCATCGCCGGCGGCTTGTCCTCGAAGCAATGTGCGCAGCAGCTGGGTATCGCACCTCGAACGGTCGAGAGGCACGTCGAGAACCTTCGCAACAAGCTCAACGCCAAGAACAAGCCGCACTTGGTCGCCAAGGCGCTCGCCGGCGGCCACCTCTAATTAACGCCTCTCTCCTTCCGCCGCAGCTTTGCTATGGCTGCGCGCGGGGAACAGCCGCAACGGAGTGAGAGTGCGCCTAGCCTATCTGTGCAATCTCTATCCCGCGGTCAGCCACTCCTTCGTGAGGCGCGAGATCGACGCCGTCGAGCGCGCCGGCCATGAGATCCATCGTTTCTCGATCCGCCCGCCGCGCGCCGACTTAAAGGACCCGGCCGATCGGCGCGAAGCGGAGCAGACCGAGGTAGTCCTCGGCCAGGGCGCTCCGCGTCTCCTGCTGGCGGCGCTCCTCCTGCTGCTTTCGCGGCCAATCAAAACGCTAGATGCAATTGCCTCGGCCAGCATGTTGAGCGGTCCAGGCGTCCGAGCCAAGATCCGGCACCTCGCCTACTGGCTGGAGGCCGCTTGGCTGGTTCGGCGGTTCGACCAGCTGGGGGTTCAGCACCTCCACGCGCACTTCGGCACCAACCCCGCAGCGGTCGCCGCCATCGTCAGGTCATGGGGAGGCCCGAGCTTCAGCTTCACGGCTCACGGCCCTGACGAGTTCGATGCACCCGTCACCCTTTCCTTGCCGGCGAAGGTCGGAGCAGCCAGCTTCGTCGCCGCCATCAGCAGCTTCGGCCGCAGCCAGCTGATGCGCTGGAGCAGTCCGGACCACTGGGACAGGATCGGCATCGTCCGGTGCGGCCTCGACCGGGAATTCCTGGATGCGGCCGCAGAGCCTGTGGCTGCCAGCTCGACCGAGTTCGCATGCGTTGCGCGCCTCTCGGCGCAGAAAGGCCTGCCCTTGTTGATCGCCGCCTCCGAGCGGCTCCGCGCCGAGGGTGAGCGCTTTTCGCTCACGATAGTCGGGGATGGCGAGATGCGGGAGGAGCTCGAGGCCGAGATTGCCCAACGCAACCTTGGCGACGTCGTCAGCCTCGTCGGCATCAGGACGTCCGACGAGATCCGCGACCATTTGAAGCGATGCCGCGCCTTCGTCCTCCCCAGCTTTGCCGAGGGCCTGCCTGTCGTGATCATGGAGGCGCTCGCCCTCGGGCGGCCCGTCATTGCCACCGCCGTGGCCGGTATTCCCGAACTCGTAGATGGCGCCTGCGGCTGGCTGATCCCGGCGGGGTCGGAGGACGCGCTCGTCGGTGCAATGACCGCTGCGCTTCGCGCTGAAGCCGAGGATTTGTCAAAGAAGGGCGAAGTCGGTCGGAAGCGCGTGCTCGAGATGCACGACGCCGACCGCAATGCGGCCGCGCTTCTTGAACGGATCGCGCGGCCCTAGCGATATTCGATGATGTGAAACCGGCCCCTGAGCCGGTTCACGCAATACCGCAGCACCCCGATGAACTCGGCGAACTTGCCGTAGAGGATGAAGCGCGTCGCAAGCCACGCGTCCGAACGGGGAAGCCCGGTGTGCGAATAGTGACGAAAGACGCGCCAGGCGAGCAGGCCGTACCCGCCAAGCAACAACAACGAGAGGCCGTGCGTCGGCAGCAATGTGAGAAGGACCAGCGCGGGCAAGGCGAACCCCCAAAACAATGTGCTCCTGAGCTCGCGGCGCCCGTCTCGATACTTCGAGCCCCCATGTCGTGCATAGCGATGAGCCAGCGCGTGACCGCCACGAACGGCTCTCGTCCACCACTGGCCGAAGCGCCTGATCTGCGCGTCGTGGGTCGCCATCGGCTGGTCGATCTTGATGATCGAATAGCCCGCGAGGCCGAGACGGACTCCGAGATCAGGCTCCTCGCCGGCGATCGCCTGCTCGTCGAAACCGCCGACGTCACGGAATGCCGAAACGCGGATCATCATGATCCCGCCGAGGCCGCTCATATTTTCGATCTCCCCCGCGGGCGATCGCCATTCGATGGAGCACAGGCGATTGTAGACCGAGGCCTCGGGATGGCGCTCCGCCAAGTGACCGGTGACGACCGCGCACTTCGGGTCCCTGGCAAAGGCCTCAAGCGCGGCCGGCACGAACCCGGGCTCGAGTTCGCAATCCCCATCGATGAACATGACAAAGGCAGTATCCGGCCAGCGACGGAGTACCTCGTCCACGCCCTCATTGCGGCCGCGCGCCGCAGAGAATGGGCGAGACGGTTCGAGCTCGACTGTCGCGGCACCGAGTTCGCGAGCCAGGTCGGGACTTCCGTCGGTGGAGCCCGAATCGGAGTAAACGGTGGGGAGTCCCGCGCTTTGAACGGAGCCCAGGCTCAGCCGCAGCAGTTCCCCCTCGTTCCGGCCGATGACGACCGCAGCGACATTGGTCCCGGCTACAGCCATCGGCGTTCCATCCACGCGGGCGCCTGTCCGATCTCGGCGTCCGGTGACGCGACCGCCGCTGTGAAATCGCTGAGATGCGGGCGTCCTAGCCTCACATGATCCCTGAATTCATGATCCACGGGCTTGCCGCTCGACACACGCAGGAGGCGGCGCCCCTTCCAGATGAGGTGCCCGGCGAGGAACGCCGCAAATGCGATCGCAGCACCGGTCCGCCCCCGCGCCAACCCGAAGAAGCGGGCTCGCGATCGATAAAGGTACGCCGGACGGCGCGGTTCGACTGGGCCGGGTACCTCGCGGTCATGAACCCCTGTCGCCACTCCGCCGACGTGGCGAACACGGCTTCGGGGCTCGGTCGCGATGATCCAGCCGGCTTTTCGCAGCCGCCACATCAGCTCGATCTCCTCGTTGTACAGGAAGAAACCTTCATCGAAGAGGCCGACCTGCTTCAACGCCTCGACGCGAAACATGACGCTGCCGCCGGTCACCCAATCGACTTCCAATGGCTCGGTCGCCTCGATCGAGATCGGTGGCACCCTAAGCAGCCGATCGAGCGCGCCGGTCCGGGCACCGCGCGAAAACTCGCCGCGGATCGACGGAAACGAGAATGCGCTTCCGGCTGGCGTTCCGTCTGGATCGATCAGCTGGCTACCGACTGCGGCTACTCGACGATTGGTGGCGAGGTACTTCACCAGCGCTTCAACGGCTCCAAGCATCACTTCAGCGTCGGGGTTCAGAAGCTGGATGTAGTCGGGGGGCTGGGTTCCTCGCAGCAAGGCCCGAATTCCCTGATTGTTCGCCCAGCCGAAGCCGCCATTGATCGGCATCGGGAGAAACTCGACCCAATCCAAATATTCGGGCCGACTGAAGGTCTTCGCCAGCCGATCAGCCGAGCCGTCGCCAGAACCGCCATCGACAACCACCACCCTAAGCCGCGGCAGCGCCTCACGCTCCTTCGCAAGCGCAGCGATGCACAGTTCGGTGAGCTCCGGCGTGCGGTAATTGACGGTGACGACCGCGACATTGCTGTCGCGGACCGACGTGGCTCCTGCCGTCGATGGCGCGTGTTCAGTCATGGGCCGCGAGGATGGGTTGTGGCGGCTGCTGCGCCCCCAGGCAACTCAGCTCGAAGGTCTGAACTAGTTTGGGTCAGTCCCGCCTAGGCGGCGCGAAGTTTGTCGAGCGCTCCGCGAAGCGTCGTATCGCGGGGTTCGCGCGGTTCCGCACTCGCCGACAGCTCTTCGATTGCGACGATCTTGCGCTCTGCACCTTCGCGGCCAAGCTGGACCACGACGTCGATCACCGAACGGGCATATTCGATCGTCTCGGCGCGCGAGAGGCCGAGGCCCGATTGCATGACCATCAAGGCCAGCTGCTCGAGCGCGCCGCTCGTGGAATTGGCGTGGATGGTGCTGAACGATCCGGGGTGGCCGGTGTTGACGGCACGCAGGAAGCTTACCGCTTCCTTGCCACGCAGCTCGCCGAGAAGGATCCGGTCAGGCCTCAGGCGCAAGGCGGCCTGGAGCAGGTCGTCGGTATTGATCAGGGCCTCGCCAAGCTCGCCCTTGACTGCGATCAGGCCCAAGTCGTTCGGGCCGTGCAGCTGAACTTCGGCGGTGTCCTCGACAACGATCACCCGCTCTTCGGCCGGCACTTCGCGAAGGAGTGCGTTGAGGAAGGTCGTCTTACCGGTCGATGTGCCGCCGCTGATCAGGATGGTCTTTCGGTCTGCGACAGCCTCACGAAGGAAACCGATCGGATCAGCATCCGGCGCGCTGGACCGCGTCTTCTGCAAGGGCTTGAGCGGCCCGTTGCCGTAGGCGTCGAGCGGCAGGTCGAGGAGACAGTGGCGGCGAATGGCCAGCGCCCAGTGCGCCCGTGTCGCTGTCGGCGCTACGAACTGAACGCGCGCACCATTGGGCAGCATCGCTGCAAGTAGCGGCCGCTCGCGGCTGATCCCCTGGTGACTGATCCGGGCCACCTGTTCGGCAAGCCGCTGCAGCAGGGCGTCGTCCACCGCAGGTGCTGCGTGACGGCTCATCTGCCCACGCTGTTCGATCCACACCTCGCCGGGACGATTGACCAGGAGCTCGGTGACGTCGTCCTGCGCCAACCAGGCGCGGAATGGCTCGAGATATGCGTCGAGGAACGGGTCGATCCCGTCCTCCGGAATCGAGGTTTCAGCCTCGCTCATCCCGCCGCCCCGTCGCCGGAGAAGACCAAGTCGCGCGCGGTGAAGACGCGGATCGGCTCACCCTGCCGCACCTTGATCGTCGGACCGCGGTTGCCGTCATGCTGCGCGGCGACCGATGCCGCGCTCTGCCCTGCCCCGCCGACGATTACCGTCGAAGCGCCGCCGGTTACGAGCCCGCCCGCGCCGCCGAGGATCGACAGCAGGATGGACGAGCCGAAGCGCGAGAAAAAGTGACTGTTGACCTGACCACCTACGCCGGCTTGACCGGAAAAGTCGGCTGCGGGCGACGCGAGCGCAATCGACACGCCGTCCGGGCGAACCAGCCGCGTCCACATCAAATAGGCACGACGCTGCCCGGCCTGGGTCGCGCCCTTGTACTCGCCGATCAGGCGCGACGAGCGCGGGATGAGCACTCGGCTGCCGTCGAACGATTTCACGTCTTGGCTTACGACCGCGCGAACATAGCCGGGCACGTCGGTGTCGATCGCAGTCTCGAGGACTGCCGGGATGAGGGTGCCCTGGATGACGGTGTTCGCCGGCTCTGCCAGCCTCGTAGAGCGGACGGAACTGTTGTCGCTGGCGAAACCACGCGCATTGGGCTCGGTGCCCCCACCAAGAAGGGCCGGAGCCCCGACCGCATCGCGGGGCGTGTTGGAGGCCATCACGGAGCTGGGCGCCGAGCTGCCGTCGAAGACCAGCACCGGCGCGCCCTGCGCACCCATGCCCGGTACGGCGACAGGCATGTTGCCGGTCGCCGGCAGCGTCCCCGCCTGCGGGGTCAGCGGCGTGATGGCAGAGGGCGGAATAGCCAGCGACCTGCCGGGAACCGTCGCCGGCACCGGCAGCCCACCCTGCGGGGCTGGGGCAGTGACAGCCGAAGCTGCCGGGGCCACCGCCGGATGACGACTGTTGCTCAGCGAAACGAAGGTCACCACACCAAGCACCAGCGCAATCGCACCGCCTGCGGCCAGGCCAAGGTTGTCACGACGTGTCTTGCGGGTGGCGACAATCGGAAAGGCGTTCTGGCTGGCGAGCACCAAGGCGTTCTCGGTCAGCTCCAGACGCGGGTCGGTGGGCTGCACCGCGACGGGCAGCGCCGGGCGAACGGTTTCTTCCCAAGGCCCGCGGACGGTGTTGCCGGTGGCTTCGATGGTTGCGCGATCGCTGGTCATTCTCGGCCATCCGTCAGTTTATCGCTGTAGAGCGCCGTCACGTTCGCGACCTTGATCGCGCCGTTCTGCTGGGGCGGAGCGGGCTGGGCCGCTGCGGGTTGGGTCGTCGGGGTCACTGCCATGCGCTGGGCGATCTGGGCCGGCGGCACATTGACCCGCGCGGGCTGCTGCGCCTGGGGAACGATGCGCCGCGTCGTCCACAGCAGCGCCATGCGGTCGCCGTAGCGAAGGACCATGTTCTGCGGGATCGGACTGACGACGATATAATCCCCGCTCATCTTGTAGCTGAGCGGCCCTTCCTTGCGGTCTTCGGACACGGTGAGGATCGCCGGAAGAGGCGTCTCGCGGTTCCAGGCCAGGAACACCGACGTGCCATCGTCGAAAATCCGCGACGGGACGAGCTTGTGCTCGCCCTTGCTCTGCCAGTCGAAGTGCAGCTTTTCCGCGGTTATGGTCGCGGGTTGCTGGGTGGCCGCCTCAACAGTGACCTGCTGTGTCGTCTCCGCTGGACTTGCCGCGACCTGGACCGGCTTCTCATTCGGATAGCTGAACTTCAGCGCGTAGACGGGCGTTGAGAACCGGTCGCCGGCGACCAGGTCGAACATGTACGTTCGCCGATCGGTGACCACAGTCATGTTGGTGCGGACTCGCGGCGCCAGAGGCTTCACGAACAAGAGGGTCGCGCCGTGATTGGGCGTGACCTGCCACTTCGACGAATCGCCGATCGCGACGTTCTGAATCCGCTCGTTGCCGTCGAACTGGATGGTCGATTGGATGCCCATACGCCCAACGACCTGGACAATGTGGTCGGGCTCATAGGCGAGCGAGCGGATGCGGTTATCCGCCGCCGCGCTCGCGGTAGTGCAGCCCAGAACCGCCAACGCGGCAAAACTAACCTTGCGGATCATCGAAGCATTTCTCGCGATTGGGTGGAAGCGACACCGGCGACCCGGTGGTGGAGATAACGGAGTTGGTTCCGGGCGTCGGCCGGACCGGCAAGCGCCAATCGCTGAGCGGAGGTCCCGACAGCCGCGAGCGCTGGGCTGCTGGTCAGCACGCGATGCGTCGAGCTCATCGTTTCCAGGCTGGTTACAGCGCTGCGGACTCGGTCGGAGCCGATCGCCGCTGCTGCAGCGGCGGCCGCCGCGTTCAACGGCCGCTCCTGGTGACCCGTGAAACTACCGCCAACCTGACCTTGCGCCGCCTGAGCGCGGCTCATGCGCCAGCCGCGCGTCAGCGAGGCGGCGACCTTGGCCACGACCAGCATCAACGCGACGTAGATGATCGACGCCACGAGGACCGATACTGCGGTCTTGAGCTCAACCGGCGCGGGACCATTTCCGAGGCCCGCAACCATCGGAGTGATCGCGACCAGCGCGCCGCTGCCCATGATCACGGTCAGAAGCGGCACCAAGGCGAACATTGCGACGCTCTTCAGCCAGCCTTCGAACAAGCCGCGTGTCCCTTCGAACAACGCGAGCACGATGAAGACGGGGCCGATGATCAACAGCGCGGCAAGTGCCAGCCGGCAGACGACCAACACGCCGACGGTGCCAAGCAAGAGGATCAGCCCGGCGATCGACAGGATGTTGGCGGGTGAGGCCATACCGGCTGTGGGAGCAGCGGCGATCAGGTTTGGCGCATCGGGAACGGTAGTTTGAGGTGGCGGCGGCAGGGGCGTCGATACCGTTGCAGCATTGCTGATCGCGGTGAACACGCCGTCCAGCCGCTCGGCGAAGATCGTCGTCGCCGAACCGTTGGTGCCGACCAGCACGCTGGCAATCTCGTCCGGCGCGCCGGTGGCAAGGTTCCACACCACCGACTGATAAGCGATCCACGAAGTGGCGAAGGTCAGCACCAGCCCAAGCGTCATCATCTTCGGCGTCAGAACCGAGAGGCGCAGCGCCGAGCGGCCTGTCAGCAGGTTGAAGGCCAGGAGCGCGACGTACAGGGTGAGAATGATCGTCAGCGCAGTCTGGAAGCTGCCATGCGCGCCGAACAGCCGCCCGAACGACACGGCGGTCGCGTCGCTGGCAAGGCAATCCACCTTGCCCAGCGCATCGGCGACGCCCGAAGGCCCGTCCGCGGTGAAGGGCGTGCACTGGCTCATTCGGCGGCTTCCAGCCAGTAATCGTCGCCGCTGCTCGGCGGTGAGCCGGGCCAGGGCGAGCGCGTCAGCAGCGGATACCAGGCGGCCGGATCGTCACCGAGCGACGCCCGCAGCTCGTCGAGCTTGCGGACGCTGGACTCGCGGCCCGACAGGACGGTCAGCAGGTCCGGCATTCCGCCGAGGTCGAGCCGGACCACGACCGAACGGTTCGCCTGCCGCACTAGGAAGCAGTGGCTGTGGGCGGGCAGCGAACGGATGAAGTCCAGTTCCTGCCCACTTAGGCCGAAGCCGGTGCAATAATGCTCCTCGCGCGCCTTGGTGTTGGGCATGAAGATCGCGGTCGCGGTCTGCTCGACAATCGCCGACGCGATTGAGCTGTCGAGTGCATCGGCGGCCGACTGTGTCGCGAAGCCGATCATCGCGTTCCGCTTACGAAGCGTTTTCATCCAGTTGCGGATGCGCGCCGCGAACATCGGATCGTCGAGCGCCTTCCAGGCTTCGTCGATCAGGATCATCGTCGGATTGCCGTCCAGCCGATCCTCAATCCGATGGAAGAGGTAGAGCAGCACGGGGGTGCGAAGCCGCCGGTCCTCGAGCAGCTCGGTCATGTCGAAGCCGATCACCCGATTGTCGAAATCGAGCTCGTCGTCGCGATTGTCGAATAGCCAGGCATGCTCGCCGTCAAATATCCACTGGTCGAGCCGCGACGGCAGGTCGCCTGCCTGTGGACGGCGCCCACCGCCCAGCAGGTCGCGCAGGAAGCGCAGGCGGCGGAGCTCCGGACCGTGAGCGAAAATCTCGTCGATCGCCTTGGCAATCGCAGTCTCTTCCTCGGCGCCCTGCGCCTGCAACAGGTTGGCGAGCCACTCCTTGAGGAAGGCGCGGTTCACTGCGGAGTCCGGCAGTGCGAGTGGGTTGAAGCCCGTCGCAGCGCCGCGTGTAATCCGCTCGTAGCGACCGCCGAGCGAGCGCAGGAAGATCTCCGAGCCGCGGTCCTTGTCGAACAGGATCGTGCGCGGCGCGTACTTCTGCGCCTGGGCGGCGAGGAAGTTCAGCACCACAGTCTTGCCCGATCCGGACGGACCGATGATCGTGAAGTTGCCGAGGTCACCCTCGTGGAAGTTGAAGAAGAAGGGCGTCGAGCTGGTCGTCTCGAGAACGGTGACCGCCTCACCCCAATGGTTGCCCGTGGCGCGGCCCATCGGGAAGCCGTGAAGCGAGATGAAGCCCGCGGCGTTCGAGCTTGAGATGAGCGCCCGGCGGACGACATATTGTTCGTTGCCAGGGAACTGGCCCCAGAAGGCCGGCTCGAGATTGACGTCCTCGCGCACCGCGACCGCGCCGATGTCAGCGAGGGCTGCCGCCGCGTCGGCAGTCGCGCTCTCCAGCGCTTCGGGTGAGCTGCTGCGAACGAGAAGGCTCAGGTGATGGTCGCCGAAGCTCAGCTGCCCGGCACCCACAGCGTCGCGCGCGGCGAGCATCTCGGCGCGCTCGGTCGCGGCGCCTTCGTCCGCGCTCTTGAGGCGGCGAAGGGAGAGGTCGATCCGCTCGCGAGCAGTTTGACGCTCGATTGGAGCGAAGCTCTCGGTGATGACCAGCTCGTGGGGGACGCGGAGGAGCGAATCCAGCAGCCCCGCGCGGCTCGCATCCGGATATTCCTTGATGCCGATCATGCTGGCGAAGCTGCGCTGAGAGGGCCCGCGCACTTCGAGCGCGTCCAGGCCGAAGCTGACGCGCGAATACGGCAGGTGCTGGCCGAGGTCCTGTTCAGGACGCGGCAGGAGAACGGGGCGGGTCTCGCCGTTGTAGATTGCGGACAAGAGCTCCAGCGGCTCCGAATAGACGCCGGTCTCGGTCTCGTAAGTGCCGAGCACGCGCACCCCATACGATTGCAGCGCAGCG
>Ga0207711_10001696_pt1 | contig 20277 bp, 21 predicted proteins | sample KBSS34metaG_FD_184401 | JGI IMG/M metagenome (GOLD analysis project Ga0207711, IMG submission 184401) | Switchgrass rhizosphere microbial communities from Kellogg Biological Station, Michigan, USA - KBS S3-4 metaG (SPAdes) (version 2) | ecosystem: Host-associated > Plants > Roots > Rhizosphere...
GAGCAGCAGCTGGAGCGACAGGGTCATGCCGGGACCGCCGGTGCCGCCCATCGACCCGAACGCGCGGTCGAGGGCGCCGGGAATGGCCGTCTGGGCGTGTGCGGCAGCCGGGACCAGCAGCGCCGGCGGCGCCAGGACGAGGCGGAGGAGTGGCGGGCGCCGGCTCAAGGCCGCACCTCTGGCGCCGGTGCCTCGGCAAGCCGGGTGAGCCCGCTGCGCGAGGCGGAGACCAGGATCTCGCGCCCGTGGAACTCGATCACGGCAAGCTTCAGCGTGGGGGACAGCATCGTCGTCTCGATCACCCGAACCGACTTGCTGCCGGCGCCGACGCCCGCCTTGGCCTGCACTTTGTGCGCCAGCTTGAGGCAACCCCAGATCGCCACGCCGATCAGCGGCAGCATGACGACGAGCTTGAGGACGTACCAGAGCATCAGGCGCTCTCCCCGTCCGGATACGCGTCGTGGCGGGCGCCTGCGAGCTCGACGATGCGCAGCCCGAAGCGGCCGTTCTGCGCGACGATCTCGCCTTTGGCGATCGGCTGGCCGTTGACGAGCACGTCGAGCAGTTCATCGGTCAGGCGATCGAGCACGACGACGCTTTCCTCGGCGAGGGTCAGCACGTCGCGCAGCTTCATGTCGGTTCGGCCAAGTTCCACCGAGAGACGCACGTCGACGTCCTTGAGAAAGTCCAGGCCACGCGGATTGACGGTCATTGTTCGGGAGTCCCCAGTCAGAAAGCGGATGTGAGCTGGACCGCGACGCGATCCTCGAACTCGCCGATCGTGCCGACCGCGAGGGTGCGGCGCCCGGCCTTGAGCGGCACGCTGCGCGCGACGGCGACCGGCAGGATGTCCCCGGGCTTGAGGTCGGCGAGCTTGGAGAAGCCGATCGCCATGTCGACGATCACGGCGGTGAGCGTGACCGGGATCGACGCGAACGGCTCGTCGCCGGGCCCCTTGCCGGCCATGGCGGGGGCTTGGCTACGCCGCTTCTCTCGCCCCTCGAACAGGCGGACCAACGTTCCCAGCGGAAAGGCGAGCGCCAGCATCCAGGGAGGCGAGCCTCGCTCTTCGATCGTGAGGGTGAGCTCCACCACCGGCTCGGCTCGGGGAAATGGTGCGAGCTGCGGTAGCCGCGTCTCTCGGCGCAGCGGGACGATCGTGAGGGCGGCATCCCCGAGCGACCGCGTCAGCGCCTCCGACACGGTCTTCTCGAGCCGACCGATCAGGAGCTCGGCCGATAGCGGGAATGCCTCGGGCAGCGGATCGGGCACTTGTCCGCGTCCGCCGAAGGTCCTGTCGACGAGGCGCAGCACTGGCGCAGCCGCAAGAGTCAGCAGCACCGGGTGGCCATCGTCGCCGGCGGCGAGCAGCCCGTAGCTGGCCAGGCGGAGCGCCTCCTGTTCGATCTGCTCGAGCGTCGCGGTGCGCGGCGACGTGGCCCGCACCGTCGGCGCGTCGGTTCCGGTCAGCCGCGCCAGCCCGAGCGCCAGCTGGCGGGCGAGACGCTCGCCGAACAAGCCGACCTGGGGCAGCAGGTCCGGGATCGCGGGAAGCGAGGCCCCCAACAGCTCCGGACAGTGGCGTGCGACCACCCGATCGGCAACGAAGGCGCGCTGCGGCTTCATCGGCTCACTGGATGATGAAGCTGCGGAAGTAGACGTCGTCGACGCCGCCGAAGCCTTCCTCGTCGGTCAGCACTTTGTTGATCGCGGCGGTCAGGCGCTTCTGCAGCCGTTCCTTGCCATCGATGCTCGTGATCTCGTTCTCGGTGGTGTCGGCCAGGATGTTCAGCAGCGCCGAGCGGATCGCCAGCTCGTGCTCCTTCAGCCATAGGAGCACCCGCCCGTCGCGGCGGGTCGAGGCAGCCAGGCTCACCTGGATGAGCGAGCTTGAGTCCTTGAGGTTGGACGTGAAGTCGCCGTCGAAGCTGTAATAGACGGTGCGAAACTCGCTGCCGCCGTCGCCGTGGACATCCTCTCCGGCGGCCTCGTCGTCCTTGCCCTCCTTCTTGGGTGCGTAGGGATCCACTTCGCCCTTGCGGATCAGCTTGGGGTTGTTGTCCTCCTTCGCCCCGGCCTTGGCGCCGCCGATCACACCGGCCTGCATCAGGCCGAACACGCCCCCGCCGCCGACGCCCAGCAGAACGACGGGGAGGAGCACTTTCATCAGCATTCCCTTGCCCTTGCCTTTGGGCTTGTCCTTCTTCTCGCTCTTGTCACTCATGATGTTTGCCTCGGATCAGGTGCGTGGCTCAGGCGTAGATGCCCGCGCGGCGGAACGTGGGTGACGGGCGGCGCTCGTCCTGCGCCGCCGATGGAGTGGTGCCGCGACTTCCGGGAGCGGGTGCGTCCTGCCGAGCGGCGCGCTGCTGAGGCGCCGGCTGCTGGTGCGAGGGATCGCGGCCCGCGTTCGTCGAAGTCTGGGCCAAGTGCTGCGGCGTCGAGGCATGCGGACGATCGCGCGCACCATCCTCGCCTGCGGTGTTACCGGCGAGCGAGGCGGCCGCCGCGGCCTGGACCGCCGGGGCGAGCCCTGGGTCGGCGCTGCCCATCGTTACGGCGATGTGGTCCTGCTCGGGCCGGAAGCGCAGCGACACCGCGCCGAAGTCGGCGTGCACGAGGGCCGCATGCACCACTTGCGGACCGGCGGCCGCGCGCGCCTCGGCGATGCGGTCGACGAGCGCTGCGATGTCGTGCCTGGGCGCACTCACCTGCGGCGTCATCGCGGTGGGAGCGGTGGCATCGAGCTGCGGCGTGGTCGGGGCCGGGGCGACATGTGGAGGGTGCTGGCCAGGTGCTGCGAGAGTGGGCGCTGCCGGTTGCTCCGCGGTGTGACGGGTCACTGCCGGGGCAGGGGTGCCTGGATCGGCGCGGGCTTGGTCCGGGCGTAGGGTGGACATGGTCGGAGGCGCGACGTCAGCAGGCTGGTCCATTTGCGGCACAGGCACAGGCACAGGCACAACTGGCGCGTTCGTCCCGACCTTCGGCGATACCGGTGCGGAGCGACTTGAAGGATTGGTCCTCGTGGCAGTCGGACTGCCCGAGGCAGTTGGGGCCGCGGTCTGCGCAGGCATGGGCGAGGCAGACAGCATGGCGGCAAGCTGCAAGGCGCAGGGCGCGACGTCCGGCGTTGCCGGAGGCGCTTTGCTGGCGCTCGCGTTGCTGTCGGACTTGGTGCTGGACGGGGCGGCATCGGCAGGCGGCAAGTCCTTGCCGGCAGGCTTGCCGCTTTTGCCGGACGGCGCGGCATCCGAAAGAGCGATCGCTTGCGGCATTGCCGCCGCAAGTGCGGCTGCGGGGATCGTAGGCGGCTGAGGCAGGTCCAGCACCGGCGAAGCTGTGGGAGCGCCGGCGCTCTGCAGAAGAACCGAGAAATCGGCCGCCGGCGCGGCGCCCTCGGGTGACGGCGCGGCCGATGCCACGGGCGAGACGCAGGGCGTCGCAGAGAGGGACGCGACGACGGGGGAGCTGGTCTCGATCATGCCCACCCTTATTCAAGACCCGTGCCAGACGGCTTGCGCCCTTGAAGCGCAGGCGTTTCGCGTCCGCGCGCGATCAGCCGCGCCTGGGCCTGGGCTCGATCGTCGACGGCGGCGCGGCGGCGTTCGGCTGTGGCGAGGTGGCGCAGCTTGGCATCGGCGATCGCTTCGGCGCGGCGCACCTCGTCCAGGGTGTTGCGCCTGATCGCCTCGAGCCCATCGACGAAGCGCAATTGCTGGCGAAGGGCGTCGCCCTGTTCGGCGTCGCGCCGGGCGGCGTACTCGCCCGCAAGGCGGCCGGTCCGCTCGCACAGAGCGCGCAGCTGAGCCAGCGTACCCTCGGCCTCGGCGGCGTCGCGCGCGGCGGTCTGCTTGGCGATGTCGCGGATCTTCTCGAGCCGGCGCAGCCGCAGCAGCCGGGCACGCTCGGCGTTCATGGGCCGAGCAGCGCCTCCAGCTGGGCCGTGCCGCTCGCCAAGTCGATCACCTCGCCGGCCGCCTGGCACAGGAAAGCGCTGAGCGCCGGATGCATGGCGATGGCGCGGTCGAGCTGAGGATCGGCCCCGGCGCGGTAAGCGCCCATCAGCACGAGGTCGCGGTTCTCCTCGTAACTCGCGACCAACGCGCGGAAGGTGCGGGCGAGCTGCTGGCGCTCGGCAGGCACGATATCGTTCATGACCCGGCTCAAGGAGGCGGCGATATCGATGGCCGGATACTGACCGCGCTGGGCAAGCGCGCGGGAGAGCACCACGTGCCCGTCGAGGATGGCGCGGGCGGTGTCGACCACCGGGTCGTCGTGGTTGTCGCCGTCTGCCAGCACGGTGTAGAGACCGGTGATCGATCCCCCGCTCGCCGCCGAGTTGCCGGCACGTTCGACCAGCTTGGTGATCGTCGCCAGGGCCGACGGCGGATAGCCCCGCGCGGCACCGGGCTCGCCCAGCAACAGGCCGATCTCGCGCGCGGCGTGCGCCACCCGGGTGAGGCTGTCGAGGATCAGCAGCACGCGCCTGCCCTGCGCGCGGAAGTGCTCGGCCATCGCGGTGGCGAGCATCGCGCCGCGCAGCCGCAAGTTGGGCGCGTGATCGGCCGGGACGGCGACCACGACGGTGCGCTCGCGCTTGTCGGCGTTCATGTGCCGCGCGACGAAGTCGGAGACCTCGCGCGCGCGCTCGCCGATCAGGCCGACGACGATGACGTCCGCCGAGGCGCCGTGCGCGATCATGTCGATCAGCACCGACTTGCCGACACCGGACCCGGCCATCACGCCGATGCGCTGGCCGATGCCGAAAGTCGTGAGCGCGTTGAGCGCGCGCACGCCGGTGTCGAAGGGGAGGCGCACCGGGCTGCGGTCCAGCGCCGAGGTGCGGTGCCCGCCCGCCGGCCACAGCGAGCGCGCATGGATCGGCGGACCTCCGTCGATCGGCAGGCCCTCGCCATCGACCGCGCGGCCCAGGAACGGTTCGCCCACCGGGAGCATGCCCGGGCGACCTTCCGGACGGACCCGGGCGCCCGGGCGGAGCATGACGCTGTCGCCCAGCATCATCATCATCGTGCGGCCGTTGCGAAACCCGATCGCTTCGGCGGGAAGGCTGGCATCATCGCCGTAGGTGACGCGGCACATCGCGCCAACCGGCACTGCCAGGCCACTCACTTCCAGCAGCCCACAGTCACAGGCGGTGACGAGGCCGAAGCGGCGGGGGGACAGGTCGATCGGTTCGAGCCCGAAGTCGGTCAGGATCGGCTCGAACAGGTTCAGCATCGGGCCAGCGCCTCGGCGATGGCCTTGCGCCAGGTCGCCGGACCGTCCTCCACGCCGCCGCTGGTGCCCTCGACCCGGATGGCACCGCGTTCCAGCGAGGGATCGGCCAGCACCTCCCAATCGACGCGCATGCGGCTGGTCAGCAGCTTGATGTCGTCAGGGTGCAGGCGGATCACCCGCGCGTCGTCGGCGCGGGCGAGCATCGCCGCCGCCGCCGCGACCCGCCGCTCCAGCAAGTCGACATCGAGCGCGAGCGGGGCCAGCGCGGCCTCGCACAGCGCAGCCACCGTGGCGCGAAGGCGGTCGCGCAACTGCTCTTCGAGGGCGCGGTCGAGCCTGGCGAAGGCGAGCTGCAGCGTCCCTCCGGCTTGTGCATCCGCTGCGGCCGTGGCGAGCGTTTCGACGCGAACGTCGCCGGCGCCGTCGGCATAGCCTTGCGCATAGGCATCGGCGAGCGGGTCACCTTGTTGGGGGTCCGGAAACGTCGCCTCCTGCAGGGGCTGAGGCTGGGGCTCGGTCTCCTCCTCGGCCGCGGCGAAGCGGCGGTCGGCACGGAACGGCGTCCTTTCGCCGAGCCGAGCCAGGGGAAGGCGCTCAGACATAGTCGCCGTCGCCCGATCCGAACACGATCGTGCCCTCGGCCGCGAGCTTGCGGGCGATGGCAACGACGCGCTTCTGGGCCTCGACCACGTCGGCGAGCTTCGTGCGACCCCGCGCCGCGATCTCGTCGCGCACGCCATCGGCGGCGCGGCTGGACATCGCGCGGAAGAAGCATTCGCGCTCGTTCTCGGCCACGCCCTTGAGCGCGTCGATGAGCGTGTCGTTGTCGGTCTCGCGCAGCAGCGCGCCCATGGGATTGGCGTCGAGCACGAAGAGGTGCTCGAACTTGAACATTTCCTCCTCGATCTTCCTGGCGAGCAATTTGTCGAGCTTGGCGATCTCGGGAAGGACGCGCTTCTCCACCGCCTTGCCAGCGCCGTTGATGATGTCCGCCGCCTCGCGCGGACCGCCCATGGCGAGGGTGCCCGAGCCATGCCGCTCGGCGATGCGCCGGGTCAGCAGTTCGTCGAGCATGACGAGCGCCTCGGGCGAGACGGGCTCCAGCGTGGCGATGCGATGCACGATCTCGGGCTGATGCTCGGGCGGCAGAGCGTGCAGGACAGCGGCCGCCACCTCGGGATCGAGCTGCACCAGCAGAACGGCGATCGCTTGCGGGTGCTCGCCCCGGATCAACGGCGTGAGCGCCTCGGGCACCAGCCAGCGGGCGAGCTCGATGGTCGAGCTGCGCTGCGCGTCTGGAGCGATGCGGCGCATCAGGCTGTCCGCCTTCACCTCGCCCACGGCGCGGCCCATCATGGTCCGAACCTGGCCGATGCGATCGTGCGCGACGAGGCCGAGCGCCTCGGTTTTCTGGACGAAGCCGGCAATGGCGCCGGCGATCACGTCCGGACCGATCTCGCCGAGTGCGCACATCTTCTGGCCCAGCAGGCGCAGTTCGGAGGGCTCGAGCTCGGCGAGGATGCTGGCGGCCTGTTCGTCGTGCAGCAGCATCACCATCACGGCGGCGCTGCCTGCGGGATCGAGGTTCGGTGCGATCTCGCTCATGCGGCCTCCGCGCGGTCTTCAGGCGGCGGTGGCGGGTCGGCGAGCATCTGGCGCAGCGCCTGGACCGCACTGTCCGGCTTTTGCGCGACAAGGCGCTGGGCGAGATCCACTTGCTGGGCGAGGAGTTCGGAGCGGGGGATATCGGCGACCGGCTGTTCGGCCTCGGCAAGCTGCGGTGCGGTTTCGCCATCCTCGCCTGTGGCCGCGCGCTCGCCGCTCTCGCCGCCGGCATCCTGCTCGCCCTTCTTGGCTTTGCTCTTCTTGGCCTTGTCGCCGCGCAGGGCGGCGATCAGGGGACGCACCCCGAGCAGCAGCACGAGCAGGACCGCGATCAACGCCGAGCCATAGCGCACCAGCGTCGCGAACCAGGGCGTCTCGTAGAATTTCTCGGGCGTATCGACGGTCGGCTCGAAGTTGCGCATCACGACTTTCACTTGGTCGCCGCGCTGCGGGTTGGCACCGACCGCGGCACTGACCAGGGCTTCGATGTCCTTGAGGTCCTGCGGCTTGGCGCCCTTCAGCGCCGCCTTGCTCAGGGCCACTGCGACCGAGATGCGCTTGATGTTGCCGGGGTGCTGGTTGGAGACCGCCACTTCGCGGCCAAGCTCGTAAGTCTTGCTGGAACTCGACTCGCCGTTGCTCGGCGGCTGCTGCCCGGTCGGCGGCTGCGTGCCTTGTGGCGGCGCGTTCTGCGCCTGCGTGGCGGGAGGCGGCGTGTTCGAGAGGACGCCGGGGACACCCGCCGCTTGGGAGGGGCTGGTCGATTGCGACTGCTCCTGCGTCTCGGCGCGTACGACACCGTTCTTGTCGTAGCTCTCGCGCGCCGAGGTGACGTCGCTCATGTCGAGCTCGACCTGGATCTCGCTCGAGAAGTTGCCTTCGCCCAGCATCGGGGCGAGCAGCTGGGTCACTTGGGTGCGCAGCTTGTCTTCCATGCGGGACTGCATGTCGAGGCGGTCGCTGTCGGGTCCGTCCTGCTGCGAGAGCAGGCGCCCGTGCTGGTCGATCACGCGCACCGCGTCGGGCGAGAGGCCGGGCACAGAGCCCGCGACGAGGTTGACGATTGCCGAGACCTGCCCGGCGGCGAGCTGGCGGCCGGCCTTGAGGCGTACCATGACCGAGGCGGTGGGCGGCAGGTTGTCGCGCACGAATGCGGACTTCTCGCCCTCGGCCAAGTGCACGCGCACGGAATCGACACCGTCGATCTCCATGATCGAGAGCTGCAGGTCGCGCTCGCGGGCGGCGCGCAGACGCTCGCCCTCCAGCGACCGGCTGGCGCCCATCGGCAGGTTGTCCAGCATCTGGTCGCCGCTTTGTGGCGTGGCGAGAGTGCCATTGGCGGCGACCAGCATCTTCGCGCGGTAATAGTCACCCTCGTCGACCGTCAGGGCGCCCGTGTCGTTGTCGATGTGGTACTTGATCCCGGCGGTGTCGAGCGCGGAGGCGACGCCGGCGCGGTCGCTATCGTCCAGTTGCGCATAGAGCGCGCGCTGGGGCGAGGGGGCGACGGCGCTCCAGGCGAGCGCGGCCCCGCCGAGCGCCGAGACGCCCAGGAACCAGGGTAGCATGCGCTTGACGGCAGGTTGGCTGGCGAACGTCCCGAGGCGGGTCAACGCGCTGCCGCCCGCGGGATCGGTGAATGCGGCAAGCACCGAGGTTCCGGGTGCGGGCGCGGCTACGGCGGGAAGCAGGTCCGCCATCTATCACACGCCCATCCGCATGATGTCCTGATAGGCGGACAGCAGCTTGTTGCGGACCTGGAGCGTCGCCTCGAACGAGACGCCGGCCTCCTGGCGTGCCAGCATCACTTTGGCGACATCGGTCACTTCGCCCTTCTGGTAGGCCTCCGCCAGCCCCTCGGCCTTGGCCTGGGTCGCGTTGACGCCGTCGAGCGCGCTCTTGAGCGTGCCGGCGAAGCCTTGAGCCGGTGCCGGGCCGGCGGCGCCTTGCGTCTCCTGCGGGGCGTGAAGCTGCTGGAGAAGCTGCGAGCGGTCGATGATCTGCTGGCGCAAGGCGATGATCTGCTGCACCCCGCCTGCGCCCGAACCGATCGGAGAAATGCCGCTCACCAGCGGCCTCCCGCCACGCGGCCGAGCTCGATACCGGCCTCGCGGAAGGACGCCAGGCGATAGCGCAGCGTCCGCTCGGAGATACCGAGTTCTCGCGCGGCGCGCAGGCGATTGCCGCCGCACGCCTCGAGCGTCGCGATAATGGCGCGCGCCTCGGACAGTTGGACCACGCTCGACAGTTTGCGCGCGGCGGGTTCGGCCTCGACCGGTTCGATGGGCGCCGAGACCAACCGGGCCGGGCAGTCGAACACGATGTGTTCGGGCGTGATCGCGTTTCCATCATGCGCAAGCAACAGCGCGCGCCGCACGACATTCTCCAGCTCACGCACGTTCCCGGGCCAGGGATGCAGCCTCAGCATCGCCAGAGCCGCATCGTTGAAGCAGGCCACGCGGGAGGGATCGGGCGCGTGGCGCAGCGCCATGGCGAAGGCGAGCGGGGCGATATCCTCGGCCCGCTCGCGCAACGGTCGCAGCGCGAGGGGGAAGACATTCAGGCGATAGTAGAGATCGGCGCGAAACCGGCCCTCGGCGACTTCGAGCGGCAAGTCGCGGTTGGCGCAGGCGATCACGCGCACGTCGACCGGGATCGGCCTGGTCGCCCCGATCGGCACGACTTCCTGCTCCTGTAGCGCGCGCAGCAGCTTCGCCTGGAGGGGCAGGGGCATCTCGGCGATTTCGTCGAGAAGCAGCGTGCCGCCGTCCGCCGCGCGCATGAAGCCTTCGCTCGACTGCGTGGCGCCGGTGAAGGCACCCTTTTGATGGCCGAACAGCATGGCCTCCAGCATCGCCTCGGGCATGGCCGCGCAGTTCACGGCGATGAACGGCCCCGTGGCGCGGCGGCTGCGGGCATGGATTAAGCGGCTGAGCACTTCCTTGCCGGTGCCGGTCGGGCCGTTGATGAGGACCGGGATGTTGCTGGCGGCGAGGCGTTCGGCCAGCGCCAACACCGACAGGCTCTCGGGAGCTGCGGCGATCGGCTCGCCCGGCGGGGCGATGGCGGCCAAGGCCATGCCCAGCGCCGCTTCGCCATGGGGCTCGGCGTAGCGTACCTCGATCCGGGCCGCGCCTTGCCGGGAGATGCGCGGGGCGCCGCGTGAGAGCGCAACCGTGCGTTGGCCCCGTGCGGAGCTGACGTCGTTCCCCGCGTCGACGATGGCGATCTTGTCGCCGCCGCTCAATGATCCGACCAGCGCGCTCAAGCGCTGGACCAGCGCTCCATGCTCTCGAACGACGTTTTCTCCCAGCGCCAAAGCGGACATTTTCTGTGCGACCCCCGAATAGCCATTAACCGGCTTGTCTGGGTCTTATCTGGCGCGCCAACGGCCAAACTTTCGAGAATTTAAGGCCAGGTAAAGCCCCTTAAGGGATCGCGCGAGTGTGCTGCGGGGAGCGCCATCTGCACCGACGACCCAGGCTTAAATCCCACGGCCGCTTTCCCGTTCTGGTGGCTGACAGCCGAGCCGGATGGGCCGGTGGGCTGCCGGACCACGGGACACCACGGGAGTACGCACATGTCTGTCATCAACACCAACATCTCGGCCATGAAGGCCTCGAACGCCTCGATCAGCGCCAGCAAGATGCTGAGCACTTCGATGGAGCGCCTCTCCACTGGCAAGCGCATCAACTCGGCCAAGGACGACGCCGCCGGCCTCGCGATCTCGACCACGATGACGTCCCAGGTCAAGGGCATGGGTCAGAGCATCCGCAACGCCAACGACGGCATCTCGCTGGCGCAGACCGCCGAAGGCGCGATGGGCGAAGTCACCAACATGTTGCAGCGCGTCCGCGAACTGGCGGTGCAGTCTTCCTCGGGCACCTACCAGAGCTCGGATCGCACCTACATGCAGTCGGAAGTGACCGCGCTGACGAACCAGGTGAGCGATGTGCTCACCAAGACCAAGTTCAACGGCAACTCTCTGTTCTCGACGACGGCGGGTACCGACAAGACCTTCGACATCCAGGTCGGCGCCAACTCGGGTGACACCATCACGCTGACCTCGACCGCGATCGACGGCACCAACATCGACGCCACCGCTCTCGACGTGACCGATGCCACCAAGGCCTCGACCACGATCGACAACGTCGACCTCGCGCTGGCGGATGTGAACGCCAACCGCGCCTCGCTCGGCGCCGGCCAGAACCGGCTCGAATCGGCGGTCAACACGCTGACCAACAACGTGACCAACCTGTCCGACGCGCGCTCGCGGATCGAGGACACCGACTACTCGGTGGAAACGACCGCGATGGCCAAGGCCCAGATCCTCTCGCAGGCATCGACGGCCATGATCTCGCAGGCCAACCAGAGCCAGCAGAACGTCCTGTCGCTGCTCCGCTGATCCCGGCGACGACGGCACGCCCGCACCTGGGGGCGCGGGTCCGGCGGCATTCTCAGTCCGCCGGGCCCGTTCGTGTGTCACATTCTCCTGAAGGACTTCGAGGTTCCGCAGGCGTGGATGCCCCAAACGCGGCAGCGATCACGCCAAGGCCTTACGCGGTTCTTTCCGCCGTGCTGCGCGTGATGCGCATCTCATGTCGAAGCAACGCGTTCTGCGCTTCGGCCTCGCCCTGGACTTCGACCGCCAATGTGACGTGGGCAAGGCTCAGGCACAACGCCATCAGCCGCTCGTCCGCCGGCGTGAATTTCGCCAGCCCCTTGCCATCCAGATAGGACAAGGCATCGTTCAGATAAGGTGCAAAGGCATCATAAAACTCGCGCATCTGCGCAAGGCTGCTGGTTTCGCGCTCGCGGGATCGTTCGAACGAGGTCGCCAGCGCCCACTTGTCGACGAACACTTCGAGTGGTTCGAATCCGCCCGGTAAGACCGCTGCGTCGGTCATGCGCCGAAACCTCCAAGCGCCTTCTCCGCCTTGTACGCCTGCACAGTCGCGTCGACAGAGTTGATGAAGTGCCGGCAGAGCGCTTCCTGCGCCTGGAAGTGGATATGCTGGATAGCGCCGCTGCTGATCCCGCGCTGACCAGCCTCGATCACGCCCCTGTCCTCCGCGTGGACATCGCGGGTCGCGGCGACCGCGTATTCGCGCGCGAAGCGTTGCGTGGCACTGTCGTCCTCGCCGCGCCAGTAGAAGCGAATGACCCCGCGCGACTTCTCAGGTCCGATCGGAAAAACGGTGTGCGAGAATGGCAGGATGGGTGAGTTGAGCATGAAGAAGTTCGGAAAGACCGCGAAGTATTCCGAATTCGCCAACAACTCGTCGTAGCCGCCGGACATCGCATCGTTCACCAGGCGTTCCAAGGCACTGACCTGCACCGGCCCGGGCTGGTGCTCCGGATTCATCCATAGCGCCTGCTTGCGATGGAGCCCGACAAAATCGAACCCGGTTGCGTAGCCGAACGGATTCTCTGGCCCTGTCGCCGTGGTGCCTACGGATCGTGGGTGAATGAAGCGAAGATGATAATTCTCCTGGAAGTTGTCGTACACAAGCTTCCAATTGGCATCGATTTCGTAAAGGTACTCGGCAAACGTCGTAGCGGTTGCGCAGGGAAGCTGTTCGAGCTGCGTCTCGAGGGGACTCAGGAATTCCGACAAGGTTTGTTCGGGGTCAGGCGTAAGATTGATGAAGATCAGCCCCGCTGCCACGTCCACCGCGACCTTGGACAACCCACAATCCGCCTTGTCCAGGAAAAATCGTTCAAAATCAGGCGCGCCCCGTAACTCGCCGTGATCGTTGAATGTCCACATGTGATAGCGGCAACTGAAGGTTGAGGCGAGGCCATCGCTCTGCGCCACCAGTTCGGTGCCGCGGTGCGTGCAGACGTTGTAGAATGCGCGGATGACGTCGTCCTTGCCGCGCACGATTAGGATCGAGGCCCTTGCCGCCTCCACCTTGCGAACGATGAAGCTGCCTGGCTCGGGCAATTCCGATACGTGGCCGATGTGCAGCCATGCGCGCTTGAATACCGCCTCTCGCTCCAGCGCGAAGTAGTCGGGGTCATGGTATGGACCGACAGGGATGGGCTGCGTTCCCAGCACGGCGACCTGTTCGTTGCTGACAGGGCGGAATTTTGCTGCCTCGACATTCATCGCAGGGCACCTCTCAATTCGCTAATTTATTGTTTGTGTCTTTTCGTATCCCGACAGACTGCCTAATGCCAAGTCTTAATTGACGTGCCCGGTTTCACGGGCGGAGCACAGATGGGAGTGGATAGTCATGCCGATCGCGATCGCTGGCAAGCGTATCATAGTCACGGGCGGCGCACGCGGGATTGGTGCCGCGGCCGTGCGCAACTTCGTTCTTGAGGGTGCCCACGTCGTCGCGTTCGACAATCGGCCCGAAGGTGAAGCCGTAACTGCCGCCGCGGATGCGCAAGAGCCTGGCAGCGCGCGATTCACGCTCGTCGACGTCAGCGACGAAGCCGCGGTAAAGTCGGCTGTCGACGCGGCAGCCGCCGCGCTGGGCGGCGTCGACGCGGTGTTCAACATCGCCGGGATCGAGCGAGCCAGATCGGCCGAGGCGCTCAGCACTGCCGACTGGCGAATGATGCTTGACGTGAATGTGATCGGTGTCGCGAACGTCTGCGCGGCCGCTTATCCTCACATGGCCGTCAACGGAGGCTCGATCGTCAACTTCGGCTCTGATGCGGCGCTCGGCCCGCACCCGAATGGCGTGCACTATTCGGCGTCGAAAGGAGCGGTCATCTCCTACAGTCGCGCACTTGCGTATGATTGGGCGAAAGTTGGGATCCGGGTGAACTCGCTTGCTCCTGCGATTTGGACCCCAATGTATGATGAACATCGGGCGCGCTTCACCAAGGACGAACTCGCCGCACACGACGAGATGATGAAAGTCACCATCCCACTCGGCGGAAGGCTGGGTGACCCAGATACGGACCTGGCACCCGTCCTGGTATTCCTGGCTTCGGACGCGTCGAAGTTCATCACTGGGCAGATCATCTCCGTAAATGGCGGCGCAGGATACACGCGCTGAACAGCCCTTTTGACGATCCAGCCTGAATCTTTCAGCTGTTCGATTTTCAGACGCGAGATGCATGGCCGGGCCGGTGCAGCTCCACCGGCTCCCCTTGAACCTCGTCAATGGCCGCGGCGGCCTCGCCGGCCTCCGCCCGGGTTGCTGTGGAAGCGCGGCATGGTCATGCCTTGTTGCGGCCGGAACTCACCACGCTGCTGTCGGAAGCGGTCGTAACCGCGATAGCCTTGTCGCGGAGCGCTGCGCAGGAAGTGGTTGCGGTCGGCGCGGCGAAAGCCACGGTCGCTCGCCGACCCTCGGTAATAGAAGTAGTTGTCCCTTCCCCAATAGCCGTCGTAGATCGGCCCGTAGTGGCCGTCGTACCAGCCATCGTAGGCATATGGCTGATCCCAACCGATCGAGCTGGCGCCGTAGCCATACCCATAACCATCGTTGGCGCAGGCGCTGAGGCCCATCGTGCACCCGACCAAAGCCAGGGCGAACATCGCTTTTTTCATAGCAACCCTTCGTTCCAGGAGCGGCTTCGAAGGCGCGCCGCATCGCTATGGGAACGTGAAGCCGGGTTGGTCGGTTCCGCATCTGCCGTTTTGGACGACGTGTGAAAATCGGGACGCGGACGGCCCTCCGCGCGTTACGCTCGCACATGCGCGGCGCGGCCTCGTGCCTCGTCTCAAGGTAATCGACGGAGATGATCGGATGAGCGCTCAGGAAACCACGGTCCCCGGCATGTACGACTGGCAGAAAGAGCATCTGCGCCGCTACCTTCGCTCGGGCGGAGCCGAGGGACACTTCTACGACTTCGAGCCAATCAACGGCGAAGGCTATCAGCCAACCTGCCTGGTCAAGCACGTCGGCCGCAAATCCGGCCGTACCTTGGTCACACCGCTGATCTACGGCATGGTGGAGGGCGAGATCGTGATCGTCGCATCAAAGGGCGGTGCGCCTGAACATCCCGCCTGGTACCTCAACATCGCGGCCAGCAGCACACTGGAAGTGCAGGTCGCCACGCAGGCTTTCCGTGCGACCTGGCGTGAGCCCGAGCCAAGCGAGCGGCAGCGGGTCTGGGACCAGATGGTCGCGATCTACCCGCCCTATGCAGAGTACCAGCAGGCCACTGAACGTCTCATCCCGCTGGTGATGATGAAGCCGGCAGCCACCATTCCCGTATTCCGTGAAGCCGATATCCAGCAATGACGGACGATGCTAGCACGAGGGCGCTGTTCGCCCCAGTCTGATCCGCTTGGCAGTCTGATCCACCTGGCCCGTCCGGCCAAGCCTGTTCAAAGGATCAGAACGCCATCACGGTCGGCGCGCGCGGGGAGGTCGTGGTCTCCCCGAGCAGGCGCTTGCGGAACAGCGATTGGATCACCCGAGCTTCGAGGATCCGGCCGATCACGTAGAGCGCCGCGAAGAGGGCCGCGAAGACATAGGCCGACGTGGGCGAGCGACCCTCATCCTCATCCTTCTTGTCTTTCTTCGGCTTTTCCGGCGCGGGCGAGCCAAGCGTCTTGTCGATCCAGCTCTGCTGGGGCACGAAGTCCTTCTTGTCGTCCTTCTTCTTCGCCTTCTCCTCCGTCGAGGGAGAGGACTTCTCCCACTTGCCGATGGCGACCGTGAGTTGTGCGAAGGCCAGGAACATCAAAGGGGCAAGGAAGCACGCCAGCAGCGCTTTGCTGGTCATGCGGTAGCGCAGCACCGCGCCGCCTTGCGCGGTCTCGAACTGCAGAGTGCCCCGGTCGATGATCGACATCTTGTCCTGGGCCGCCGGGTCCTTCTTGCGAAAGGTCAGCGTATCACGCGCGCGCTCAAAGCTCGTGCCGGGCTGGTGGAATAGCGGATCGAGGCGGTCGAAGGCCTCCTGGCTCGACATCGGACGCGAGACGACGACGGTGCCGTCGATGTGCCAGATCCAGTCGGTAAGACGTGCGAACACGGACGATCCTCGCACTATTCGGCCGGCACGGCGGTGGCGGGGCGGGCGAACCGCTCACGCAGGGCTTTCCAGCCTTCGGTGAAGGGATAGGTCATCTGCTCGCGGATCGACATCCGCCGCCCGCCTTCCATGCCCAGAAGTTCAGCCTCGCCATCGAGGCAGGTGCCGAAGAACCGGTCGATGAAGATGAACGTGTTCGAGTAGTTGCTGCGCGTGGACTCGTAGTCCTGCGAATGGTGCAGGCTGTGATGCTCGGTCGTGTTGAACAGGTAGCGCCACCAGCGCGGCGAGTTGAACCGCGTGTTGATGTGCTGGTACGAGCCGATCGCCATGCCGATGGCGCCGGCCATCATCGCCGCGCGGGGCAGGAAGTCGAAGAACCCGCCGATACCCAGGCCGATCAGGAACAGCTCGACCGGGTTGCCGACCGCGCCCTTGTTGATGTTCAGCTGAGTGATGTAGTGGTGCACCGAATGCGGCAGCCACAGCGGGTACCAGTTGTGCATGCCCCGATGCATCCAGTATTGCCCGAAGTCGAAGATGAAGGCGATCAGGAACGCCTGCAGCAGCAGTGGTAGCGCGGTGAACCACGCGAGCTTCGACAGGTCGAAGTGGCTCTGGATCGCACCGATGATCGCGTCGCTGCCGATGTATCCTTCGATCAGGCCAAGGAACGTGTAGCCGAGCGAGACGTAGAACAAGTCGGTGACAAATTCCTTCCAGGTCAGCTTCCAGCTCTCGTGACGTGGGTTCACCCATTCGAGCGAGAGCAGCAGCAGGCGGAAGGCAATGCCGATGCCGATGGCGGTCGAGGCCTTGGCGATCGAATTCGGCGCCCAGTACCAGAACGCCAGGAGCGAGAACAGTACGACGGGCTGGAACCAAGTGAAGAAGGCGCGTTTCACCGGGCCGCCCTCAACCTTGGGTATGTTCTCCCAGCCGATGGTGACCGGCGACTGGGTTCCTACGATCCTCTTGCCTACGCGAACTCCGTCCATATGCCCGTGCTCGTACCTGGTTTGCCGCAAGTGCGGTGCGTGTTCAGCCCCTGAGGGGCGACGTGCCGTCGATTGGTAACGGCTCAAGTCGTGCAAGTATCTGACGATACATCGTCCAGTGATAGGTGGCAAAGGGGTATAGAAGCCATAGTCCCTGCCTATGACTCGGTCTCAATTCTCGCGCGCCGGCACTGGTACGATGATGAAGCGATCGTGCACTTGCAGCTTGTCGGGCGTGTCCAGCGGCGCCTTCAATCCGCTGCGCAGCTCGGCAATGGTCGCGACCGGCAGTTCGAGCGGGTGCTCGTCCGGATGGGTCGGCGCTTCGTGGGGATAGTCCTTGCCGGCGGTGCGGGTCATCTCGATGTGGGCGCCGAGCAGGGCGCGGGTCGGATGCGTGGCGGCAAAGCGCGTGATCCGCTCCACGCTCGCGCGCTCGTCGGCCATGAAGTTGACGGGCACGTAGAGCCGCCCGGGATAGATCGTGTCGCCCGATAGCAGGATCCGGAGGCGCCGGTCGTAGACCATGATCGCGGCCTTCTGGTGGCCCGGCGTGGGAATGATGCTGAGCGCGCGCCCGCCCAGATCGAAGCGGGCGATGCCGTTGGGCCAGTCGGAAATGCCGAAGAAGCTGGCGACATCCTCGGGCTTGAGGCCGATCACGGTCGTATCCGGCCGCTCGCGAAAGGCGGCGTCGCCGGCGATGTGATCGCCATGGCTGTGGCTATGGGCGACTACCAGGGGCGGCGCGGGGCGATGATGCGCTCTCGACCACGCGGCCATCACCCGATCAACGACCGCGCGAATGCTGCCGCCTTGCGCCCCGGTGTCCACCAGAAGCGCCTTGTCCCGGCCGATCAGCAGGTAGACGAAGGGCGCCTCGAAGTTGGTCTTCACCGATTGGCGGATGACGAACGTATCCGCATCGAGCGCCTGCACTTGCGCGGCCGGCTCCTGCGGTAAAGTGCCGTCGATCCAGTGTTCCGTGAACAAGTGCGGCAACGGGGCCTCGCCGGCGAGGGCCGGAGCTGCGATCAGCAGGGCGCAGGCGCCAAGCATCCATCGCGCCCGCAGAGTGCGAAGCGTCATGTCGGCGATCCTTTTTCGGAAGAAGGGGAGCCCGATCTCGGGGCGCCGCCTGAGCGACGCCCCGCCCCGGGGCATGGGGTCAGTACTTGACTCGCGCTTCGAGACCGACGGTCCGCGGATTGAGGACCGACTGGCGATAGTAACGCAGCCGGACGCCATCGTTGAGGCCGACACGCGACAAGTCATTCGAGACAGACGTCACCGCGTACTTGTCAAAGATGTTGTTAGCGAACAAGCCGATGCTGTACTTGTCGGTCTCGTACATCAGCGAAGCGCGGTTCTCCACGAAGCTTGGCAGCTTTTCGCCATAGGCGCGATCCCAGCCGAGGCGCGTCACGATGTTGCCGCGGTAGGTCGCGGTCCAATTGGCGACGAAGTTGCCCTCGCCGGCCGGGACCGTGTAGGTCGCACCGAGGCTGCCGCTGTTCTTGGCCGAGCCGGGCAGGCGATCACCTGCAAGCGCGTCGAGACGGATCGGGGTGCTGGGGTAAGTCCCGGGTGGATCGTTGACTGCGATCAGACGGGGCACGTCTTGTGTCAGCTTGGCATCAACATACGAATAGGTGCCTTGGATAGACAGGCCTTCGAACGGCCGTGCCTGGAACGACGCTTCGAACCCTTGGGACTTAGCCTTACGACCATTGACGGTGATGCCGACGATGCCGTTTATCGTGGCGGAGCGTAGTTGGGTACCGTCCCATTTGATATGATACACGTTGAAGTTGAAGGTCAGCTTGCGGTCGAACAACTGAGTGCGGATGCCGACTTCGATGTTTTTCGTGGTGTCGGGTAGGAAAGTCGTCTCGTTGGGCAGCGCGCAGACGTTTTGTACGTCCGGGTCGAGCGGCAAGTCGCATTCGGCAACCGTGTTCGGGCCGCCGATGCGATAGCCCTTGCTGTAGGTGCCGTAGAGCATGATATCGGGCGTAAAGTTGTAGGATGTGTTGAACTTCCACACCCAGCCGTTCTTCCCTGACTTGCGGCCGGCGGGAGGGAGATCGTAGGGGCTGAGCGGATCGCCGAGGATCGGTACGACCGCCTGGCCGCTTTGGTCCGAGGAGTAGTCGAAGTAGCGAGCGCCAGCCGTGACTTGCCATTCCGGAACGATCCGGAAAGTGCCCTCGCCAAAGATAGCCTTTTCGGTGACTTTGGACTTGGTGAACGAGTTGTACTCAATTTCGTTCGGGTTGGTCGTCAAGTCGACCCAGGGATGTCCAGGCACGTGCTCGGTGTATTCGCGCAGGCGCTTCTGCTGGTTGTAGAAGCCGCCCAGTACCCAGCTGAACGGACCGCCATGCGTCGAGACAAGGCGGACTTCCTGGTTCCACTGCTTACGCCGATCATGGCTCTCGTTCCAGCTGGAGAAGGCCGGGAACTCCTCGTAGCCGTAGTCTAGGTCGAGCAGCAGGTCGGTGTTGTCCCCGCGGTCGTCGCTCTTGACGTCGGTATAGGCGGTCGTGGCAACAAGATCGGCGAAGTCGAAGAGGTTGGCATTGATCTCCATGCTGGCAAGGTGGGCTTGACGCTTGACCGGCTCGACGTAGCGCGCGGCACTTTGGTAGCGACCGGTACCGAACACGCCGTCGCTGTTATACTGCCCGCCGTCGGTCTTCGTCTGCTGATAGGCGTAGGTAAAATCGACTTTCAGGTCTTCGTTGACTTGGACCAGCAGCTGATTGCGCGTGGTAAAGGTCTTCTCGAAGTTGAGATCCTTGTAATAGTCGAAGTTGGCCGCGCGCCCGGTCTGTGTCACGGCGTCCGGTCCGTCCGGTTGCGGCAGCGACACACCGGGCGTGCGCAGAACCAGCGGGTAATCGATGAAGCCTGGATCGTAGTAGTACCCGGTCGCCGAACGGAAGGCGACGTGGTCCTTGATGATCGGGAGGTTGATCATGCCGTCGACTTGGTAACCCAGCTCGCTGCCGTGCGCCTTGGCGTAGACGCGGCCGTGCGCTTCTCCCTCGAAGTCCGTTGTATTCGGCCGATTGGGGATGTTGCGGATCGCACCTGCAAGCGTGCCCAGGCCGTAAAGTGTCCCTTGCGGACCGAGCAGGACTTCGACACGATTGATGTCGAGGAGCTTGAAGTCGTAATAAAGTGGAACTTCGCCGAGATAGACGCCGAGTGCGTTATCGTAAGAGTTGCCGCTAGCGTCTGAATCTGACCCGTTAAGGCCGCGCAGCACGATAGTGCCGGTTGAGCCCGGGCCGGTGTCCGAGATGGTGACACCGGGTGTGAAGGCGGCGATGTCGCGCACGTCGTCGATGCGCTCGCGGCTGAGCTGATCTGCGCCCACCGCTGTAATGTTGATCGGCACATCTTGCACGGAGACCGCGCGGCGCGTGGCCGTGACGACGATTTCGTTGGAACTCTGGTTATCGGCCGGCGCGGGGGTTTC
>Ga0207711_10001698_pt1 | contig 20276 bp, 34 predicted proteins | sample KBSS34metaG_FD_184401 | JGI IMG/M metagenome (GOLD analysis project Ga0207711, IMG submission 184401) | Switchgrass rhizosphere microbial communities from Kellogg Biological Station, Michigan, USA - KBS S3-4 metaG (SPAdes) (version 2) | ecosystem: Host-associated > Plants > Roots > Rhizosphere...
GATCAGGGGTAGTCCATGAGAACGTATAAGCGCCGGTTTCAGAGCCTCCTGCGATCTTCCAGAAAAGACCACCACGAAGGTTATTGCCTACAGAACCAGCGTTCTGGTTGACAGCGGCTGTGAAGCCACTAGAACCTACGCTGAAGGAACCTGGGTCACCTGAGGCTCCTGAAGCATCGCCAACAGCCGCTACGATGACAAGAAGATCGCCTGCGGCAATAGAGTTTGCTCCCTTAGAAGTAGTAAAGCTGGTATCGACCAGAGGCGACTGGAATGGTATTTGCCCAGTAGTTGTCCATAGTGCTGCCATTATTGAGGTCCTGTTACGCCTTGGGAGACTGTAGCAGCCGTATCAAGACTGACATTCCCAGAAGTAGTCATTCCGGTAATTGCTCCTCCGCCTTCATAGAAAATCATGAGGCCGAGGGTTTCCATAGAACTGCTATTAAGATAGTTATTACGTACGAAGCAGTTATTCGTAGAGCTACCGCCATTACCTGTAGTGAAGTAAATGCCCATATTATAGGCAGGATGGTTCGAAACTCCGTCAGACGATCTGTGAGTGTTAGGTCCTAGGCCAATAATGGTATTGTTGTCACAGACGATATTAGTTGAAGTAACTGCGGCCGGGGTTTGAAAGAAGATCATACCTGTGTTCATTTCTTTCGGATAGCCGCCCGTAGCAGGAGGGTTATAGAAAGTGTTGAACCTCAACGTGTAGTTACTGTACCCGGGCTGACCCGATATCATCTCAAGATGGTCAACATCTGCGCCGTATCCACAATCTGTGATGAGGTTGTATTGCATCGTACTGTTTGACGCATGAGCGATGACTTCAGTAGAAACGTTGTAGATATAATTATATTCAACCGTGCCAGAGGCCCCTAGGAGGGACATGACGTACTTGACACCACCTGTAGAACTGGATCCAGTGTTTTGAACACCACCGTTATTGAACTCGCAATAGCGAACATCCAAAGAGTTACAGGGAGGATCTGTCTGGAGAGGGACGGTACCTGAAGAGATGCTAGAGAAATAGCAATTCTGTATGACCGTCTTATTGCTGCCATACGTACAATAGACGTACTGCTCTGCGAGATCCCATCCAATTAGATTGATTTGGGCTGTCGTGGACTGAGAGCCGTTAGTGACGTTAGCACTGCCGTTGATGGAGATTGTTCCACCGCCGTTGGTAACGCCCGGAGGCATTAACGTCGTAGAGGGCATTTTGAGAGCGACTACACCAGAAGGTGAGCCGCCGAAGGTAACTGCTGCACCACCACTAGTCAGAGAGAGCTTGTAAGTACTCCCTGATGCATTGACGATAAAGTAAGATGTACCTTGAGAAATACCAGAACCATTGACAGTCGGGAGGCTTCCCCCGTTGACAGTCCTTAGAGACTTCTTCTGTCCGTTGACTGGAGAACTTCCAGCTTCAGTAATGATGCCTGTTCCAGTATCGACAGTGCAGTTAGAGACCAAGCCTACGGCATAGTCTACGCCAGCGACACGCCATTGAGGCTGTTGATAGTTTCCAGTAGCACTCTTAAAGGCTGAAGTACTGGGCCAGAAGTATCTGCCGTCAGCAGGGCCTGACGGATGAAACGTATTTAAAATATTAGGAAGTTGCGGAGACGCGCCTGTTGCTCCGGAACGACCGTCCAATGAAGCAAACGGATCCGAGCCTCCACTAGCGGACGAAAGTATAATTCCCATTATGCTGCTTTAAAGCCGACTGCAGAAACCTTAGTGCTTGAACCTGTAGTAACGTTTGCACAGAAGAGAGCTGTATTGGTCGTAGGCTGTCTTAGAGGAACGGGGAGATTGATGACCGCACCACCGTATACAGCGGCTGCGGGGATAGTCATAAGCGTAGTACCACCGCTGCCATCTTGGATGATGACGTCAGTGCCTACGGTTGCATGACTATTAGACACAACAATCGTAGTAATGTAATTGCGGAGAGAAGCGCCTGGGGCTGCCACGAGGGAAGTACTTGTCGTTCCCGTCATAGCTGTGGTAATAGCACCGGATACTATGTTGGCAGAATCAGCATACTTGATGGCTATGGGAGACATAGACGCAGCGCCTTGGATACCGACAAGAGCCGTAGCATCGGTGCCTGGAGCTGTATTCGCAGCAATTTGAGCACTGTCAATAGCGACACGTTGGGTACGCGAACCACCAGTACCAATCCCTAGATCCCAAGCAGTAGAGCCTATAGCAGTAGCGATAGCTCGGAGCTTTGCAGAGATAGAACCTGAGACAGACGCGGCATCGGCGTTAGCACCAAATGGATCTGTAGGTACGGTTACGATATCGACGTCACCGATATTGTTGTTTCCAGCAGGAGTAGCTGCATTGTTCTGGACAGCAAATGTACCTGCGTTGGTGACTGCGTGAGAGTTGACCGTCAGAGCTGCGTTAGTGACGTTGACTGCAAGTCCTGTAGTTCCGTCGACAGGAGCTACACCAGCGTTGGTGTTGGGGTCTCCGAGGACGACGACTTGACGATGATTTCCGTTAGTTGCTTCGGTACGGGTATCAACGTTAGTACCCGCACCAGCAGTAATTGCGATGGCTGTATCGGCCATTATATATCCTTATGCTGCGTATGTGAGGGCTAGGAGTAAGCCCATCGGAGAGCCCAAGGTTCCGACGGACGGGTGTAGTGTACCCGAGACCACCGTTACCGGCTGACCAGTGTTTTTAGGAGGTGGGCTGTTTACGTCGTCGACGTATAACGAACCATCCGGGGCGAAAAGAGATGAAAGGGTAGTCGTAGTGAGAGTGACCCACAAAGCTCCACAAGGATGGTGTAATCCTACGTAGGTGCCTCCGGGACTCTTAATTACATTTACAGAACCGTCAGGAGCGTATAGACCTGTGTATACAGACCCATCAACTACTGTAACGTTCATACTTCCATTATTTGCGTAGAATGACATCACTCATCAATCTTGACTCCGCCTTTTCTTTCCAACTCTTTGATCCTGATGTTCTTAGATGCTAGTCTAATCTTGATGTCCCACAGTTCTTTGTTGAGGTCATCGAAACGAGAATCATCATGTTTCTCGTGATATTCAAGTTTGTCTAGGATGTTTACCTCGACTCTAGACATTTGTTGGTAGACAAAAGACCTTATTTCGGAGAATTGACCAGATAACCACCATGCGAGTGCCCAGACAGTTCCGCCGACGAAAACGCCGACGGAGAGTCCGACCAGAATTACATCAGGTATCTTGTCCATAACATAGAGTTACTCGGGCATCAGGGAGAATGCGATGCTGACCGCAGACAGCGGCACAACATACGGCATTGCTACGAATAGACACACGCAAGCAGCGACGCCAGTGATGACAGAGACTGCTAGTTTAAGGAAATGCCAGACTTGGTTCATTTCTTTACTTTCTCAGCAGGAGCGACGAAAACATCCTTGGGAGACGCAGACAACTCTTTCTTCAGTCGTTCGTCAGCTTCTTTGCGAGCCTGTTCAGTTCGTTTCGCAGTTTCCTCTTGCTGTATCTTAGCACGCGCTTGAGTTTCTGCTTGGACTTTGTAGTCAGGGTCATACGCAGGAGCAACGCCAACGCGAACAGCCGTAATGTCATCCTCACTGATAGTAGACACACCATCAAACTTGCTAGGATAAGTCTTGATAAGGGTTTTCTTCTCATCTTCAGTAAAACGAATGCCGGCGGTTGGGACGTTCTCTTGGGTACCATCCTTGTAGCGGACGGTTAGTTGTTCGGGAGTCGTAGACATAGCGGTAGGGCCAATGATCCAAACTTCACGATTGTTATAAATAGCCATAGGATTCCTTATTCGGGTTTTAGTACTTTGGGTTTAGTTACTTCGGTGACATGCTTCTCTGACAATAGCTTCATAGCCTGTTGTCCTAGCATGACCTGTAAGACAAGGAGTCCTCTTTGGTCTAATTGGTCTATTAGTCCTTCTAGAGTCGCTGCTTGTCTAGCAACATTCTTTTTTGAATCAAGGTCTTGAATTTGCATGAATTCTCCTTGACATAAGTATACAGGAGTAGTATAGACTTTGTAAAGGAGTTTTATATGTATGAGTTTGTTGAAGGACAAAGATATTACTGGGATACCGAAGGATTCTACAATAACTACAAAACAACTAGACGCCCTAGAGTGGGCATTGACCTTCATGAGGAACTATGAACGAAAGAATAAACGGAATATACGAGAAGTACACAGGGAAGGATCTTCAGGAGTTCGATTATGAACGTAGAGCTCAGATTCAGGAAGATGAGTTTGTAAGACAGTATGGAGGTTATAACTTCTTCGAGGGTGGTGATGCAGAGGCACAATATGTGTTTAGACGTTTGCTAGCCGATAGATGGATTACGCTATGACTGATTTCTTCATAAACCCTACTCCACTGCCTGTTCCCCGGCCTTCTGGACTCTTTTCAGAATATGAACCCTCCATCGATGCTGAGATGCCTCTAGAAGCCTCTAGGAAGGCCGCTGATGCGTTTTCTGGAGTAGGGAGCTACCCACCTACCGGGGAAGACATAAAACTTACGAGTGAGCTTCTAAACCAATCGTCAGGCATTTTGCCTTTTTTAACAACTTTGGCACTCGTGGGAGTGTTTATTGCAATACTTTACAGGAATGAAATATGGAAATTTATAGTCACCTCAGCAATGTCTTTGAAGTCTTTCAGCAAATAGACGACATAGCTTTTGGAACTTTTGTAGTAGCTTGTGCTGTAGGAGTCTTTCTTGCAGGTTATTGGATTATTAGTAAGATAGTTAGCAGTATATGTAACAATGATTGACGATGTAATGACAATAATAGCACCAGTGATTGCGTTTCTGGTGCTTTTGTATTTCTTATGGGCTAGTTTCTCTAGATGACTAAGGGAGAAGCGTTAGTAGCTTGGGTATTATTACTTTCCTTTTTCTGTAGTCTTTGGTATTTATGTTATGATTTATTGGAGTATTTGTTTAGATGATGTTTAGTGTTCAATTTTATAAATATAATTCTACAGATCCGATCTATACTCAAGTTCCTTTAAAGGCAGGAGATGTAATAGAAGCTGTAGAATTTAACCAAACTACCCAATTGTACGATATAAAATTTTTCCGAGATAAATTTGAGGTGTAATTCATTGGCGCGCTTGACCCCCCGACCCCCCACATCGGTTCTGGCATGCCAGCCATCTGGTATACTGTATAAGACTCTAACAGTGTAAGGTATACCTTATGGTAGCATGCTGGCATTACGTATTAGCAATACGCTAACGCATTGGAAGGGAACACAATGGAAACCGTAATGAGACAGCATGTATTACCTAATGGTCACACAATAGCCATCACTACTAGTTGTGTTCCAAATGAGGCTGCTGCTCACGCTTTCGTTACCAAATATCACGCTTCTGTGATTTGGCTGGGTTGACTTAGGCTAGGTCAGCCCTTACCTTGAAGGTGCGTCGTCAAGACGGCCCCTAGGTGCGGATAGCCGCCCACGTGGGATTTCCGTCAAACGCAGTTGCCATCAAAGCGGGCATTGTGCCACGCTATGGCTACGCAATGGAGAGAGACAATGGCTAAGAAAGCAAAGATCGTATTGACTGCTGATCAACGTGCAATCGGTCGTGCAATGGATGTATCAGCCGATGCACTGGCTAAGATTGTGTCACCGCTGGCTATGCCAGTTGTGGACAGTCTGAACAAGGCAAGGCAAGAGTGGGAAGGCGGTTCGTTTGCTGTCATGTTCAAGACGACAAGCGGACTGACGCCTGAACAACTCGACGCATTGCCTGATCCAAAGGCAAACACGGGCAACAATCCTGCCATCTACTACTCGGTTAGGATAGTGGATGGAAAGGAAAAGGTGACGAAACATTATTACTATGAGGTAATGGTTCGTGACTTCCCATCCATTCGGGACCGCGAGCGCCGCATTGATCAACTCAACCGGTCGATGAAAGACCCTGCCAAGGTCAACACTTCTGACATTGGTGCGGACATTAAGAACATGACGCATGACTACCGCATTGCGGAAATCAAGCGACTGACAAAGGAGATTGACGGTGCAGTAACGAAGGTCAGCAATGCCTTCGAGTTGTACCACCAATTCCGCCGGTTCCAAGAACTCAAGCACGTTGAAGTCTATCCGATCTACAAATTGGGACCGGATAACCTGCCAATGGACGGGCAGGAAGGGAGAGGCTTTGAGATTGAGGCAACGCAAGTCCCGATCGTTGTTCGCTCTACCGTCAAGGGCAGAGAGGACATTGATAAGGTGCAAGTCTCAATCGGTACGTTCCTGAAGTATGACGTTGAGAAGGCAAAGGAACGTCAGGGCACGTGGCAAGCAGTCATCGACACCGCAAAGCGTGAGAAGAAGGACGATGAAAGCGGTAACCAGAATGAGGGCAATCAATCCGTACCTCAACTGATCCGCACTGCTGATACTGCCATCGCACGGTTGACCGATCTCTATGAGTTCGCTGACCATGCGTGGGACGAGAAGGACGGTGCACTGCTGGAACAAATGAAGAAGGCGGTTAACGGCGCAGGTTCCGACCTTGCATTCACCACCGTCATGGCAATGAAGAAGTTCCTCAATGATGTATGTCCCGATACTCCGCGCAACAATGCACGGTATCAGGAACTAATCGGTAAGGAACAAGACGCGGCCTAATCCATTGCAAGTTCCTCCCTCGCCTACGGGCGGGGGAGTGGCGTGCAATGTCGCACGATTAGGGAGACTACAAATGGCTATGTTTAAAGTGACTGCTCACGTATTCAACACCAGCGCAGACACTGCCAAGGTGGGAACAATGACTTTCGTTTCCCATGACCATGAACTCGCAAGCAAGGTGGCAGGGCAGCCGTTCGAAGCACTGAGCGAGGACATGCAAGCACACGTTGACTTCGAGGCTTACGTCCGTATCGGTCGCCGTTCCATCTGGGTTGATTGCAACCCGCGCTCATTGGACATGGCGTCGGCTGAACTGATGGAACTTGCGTCGGCTATTCGTGGAATGCGCAAACCGCGTGTTGCATAATAGCACTGTTACCTAACTAACACACCCTGTGGCACGAGAGCAACTGTTGCTCAAATGTCACAGGGTTTTTTATTGTCTGCTCCCAGGGAGAACATAACGGCAACGCACCATTATGGTGCAGTGCACATGCTGCAGCGCACCAGGGTGCGCATCGTGATAGGTTTATTGTTGTGTGCGGGAGGGTATGTGGTGTGCATGTGCGTGTGTGGTGTGTGTTATTATATCCTATTTATCAAAGCGTGATAGGTTTTGCCGTGTGTGCGAGGGATATAGGCGTATGTGCCAGTTTGACTTAAGAAATGGGAAGGTCCATAATGACAATGGAGCAGATGGTCTGTTCCAAAGAAGGGAGAGAGAAATGAGCATCATTCACGTAGGAAATGGCGTCTACAATCAGCTCGGAAATGGGCTGAGATTGAATGGATTGTGTGCTGCCTGTACGGAGGGAGTGTTCCGTCCAGTGTCTGCACTAGTTGCACAAGCGCAGAACGCGCGTCGTGCTGAAGAGTGGTGTCGCGTGTTCATGGAAGATGACGCGAATGGATTCCCGCGTACGTCTGAATACGAGCGCAAGAATCCTCTACTCGGTGCGTTCGGAGAGAAGCTTTAATCTGAACCTGAGGGGATTTGCAATCAGGCAAATCATAGGAACCCCCACTACGCCTGACCATCGCAAATCTTAAACGATCCTGAATGGGACGCCCTCATATTTCATGGAGAGAGACATGAGAAAGTTTGAGACAATAGCCGCACTACGTGACGGAAAATCCTATTCATTTGAGGTCATGACTAAGAGCGCGGACATGACAACTTGGTATTGGGCATATCGTCTTGGTTATCGTAAGCCTAACCACAATCTTCCTGCCATTCCACGCACTGTGGATTGGTTTCCTGGCCATCAAGGCGGTATTGAGTACGAGTGTGCATTCGTGCTCATTCAAGACTGGAACCATGGGGAGCCCGAGTTCGGGCATATCATCATTACACAATCGTAGGTGCATCGTGTACGATCATCACATCGTAACTTATCGTGAGTGGCTGGCAGCATTCGTTCATTTGCTCAAGCAATAGGAGAGAGAGAGATGTTCTCTAAGTATGCATACAAGACAGCACGTGCTGAGTACTTCATTCGTGTGTCCATTCGATACAAGCACGTACGTGACACCGTCAAGTGGTGTAATCGCCTACAACAGGCGTGGGGACTATACGTACATGGTCAGACTGAGCCTCACTTCCCTGTGCCTGCCATCAGACATGAAGTCGTGTATCCTTGGGAGGATGCAGGATATACAGGTATGATCTACGTCAACGACAATGGGGTAGAGCACGATCCATTGTTAGTTGCGTGCTGGGATTTCTATGAGGTGGGTCCGTGGTATGGCAAGTATCAAGCTTGTTATGGCGACGCTAAGGCTGATTGGTATCGCAAGCACGGTGCATGGAACGTGCAGGGAGTGTTCAATGAAGCGCATAGCTATCTTTATTGATGGAAGTAACTTCAACGAGGCGTTCAAGTTTGCGGGCTTTCGTCCGAACTATGAGCGCCTCGTTAATTACTTCGCACAAGACGGTGATGTAATTGGTTCATATTACTTCACTGCCTTACCACCTAAGGAAATACATTCTCCCATCCGTGCGATCATGGACCAGATCCAATATCATGGGTGGAATGTCATCAGCAAGGAGACCAAGAAGTATGGCGGGATCATCAAGGGGAATATGGACTGCGAGATTGTGGTTCAAGCTTGGGCTATGTGGGAGCATTTTACTGATCTCGTTCTCTTTAGCGGTGATGGGGATTTCACCTGTATGGTGTCCGAGCTACAACGGCGAGGACGAAGAGTGACTGCCGTCTCCATTCACGAACGTAATGATGATGGTGGTATGGTAGCTGATGAGCTACGGAGGCAGGTGAATAAGTTCATCGATCTGCGTGAGATCATGGATTATATCAAGATGGGTGAGGGAGTCAAGGAAATAGTTAAGCCTGGGCTCACGTTCTTACGCGGGAAATAACGATCGTGATAGGTTTTTGGCCGCGCAAGGGAGGTAGAAATGAAGTTTAGTCTGAGGGTTGGTAAGAAGGCACTTGTTGTTAAGTGTCAGAAGTGCGGAAACAAGAAGCTGTGTCGCCTGCAGCACGTGCCACCTCACCGTTGGATTTGGTCGTGCGGCAAGTGTAGGAAGTCGAATAGGAGGAATTGGCCGATTAGGTCAAGTTGACTTAGTCTTTAGTTAGGTTTACAATCTAAGAATGGCAATCATGCCAAGGGAGAAGAGAGATGGATTGGGAGACACTATTAGGCTTTCTAAAGCAGGTGGAAAAAGACACTCCAAACTTGCTGAAACGGAAGGTTCTTCGTCTGAGTGCAGACGAGGGACTAACCTACCTCAACCTTACGATGCTTCATGATGGCAAGACCATCATGTTCGTCGATGATTACGACAGTTTCCTCGGCAAGGATGTAGACGATGCCGGCGGGGTGGGTTAAACCCAAACTGCTTAAGCTCAAGCGCCAGCGCCGCGCCTGGGCTAGGCCGTTCTCAGTCAAGAGTGGCGCTCGCCCTAACCCGGAGTTGGTTTCTCAATACCAACAGACGGTAAAGGGATTAGGTGTAGAAATCGCACAAGTGCGGTTTCCCAACGTAGCTGCTGGGAGGCATGAGCTAATGTTGAGATATAAAGATCCAGGTGATCCACTTCGTGGTATCATCGATGACATTCGTGACCCATTCTTCGTCACGCTAGTGGAGAACAGCCGACAGCGATGCCGACTGTATTACAACAGCAAGATGACGTGTTACATCCTGCAATGGGCGGACTATCGTAAGCGTAAAGTTCACCTGTCCATGACCTATCCGTCGAGTGCGTATGCTATCGACGCATGGATGCAAGACAAGGTGAAATGGAAGAAAGAGTTTCTCCTCCGAGGGGGATAACAAACCAACCCCTTCGTCGAGCCCTCGGCATGGCGTCCTCCCCGCCCTCTGCCGAGGGTATTTCTTTGTTTGGAGGGCACCATGACCCTGAAAGAACAGCTTGAAAAGATTTGGTTAGACAGTAAAGTTCGTAGTCCTCGCCGTCCAGTCCATTGGTGTATTGGGGAGCTGACTGGACTTCCTTCCATAAAGAATAAGAAGAAAGTTTCTAAGAGAGCCATCAATCGTCTTACGAAAGAGTTTAGCTGGCGTAAATAATTTGACTCAAGTATCAAATAAAATGGGGAGACGTAGGGTAGTAGCCAGTTCTCATTTAAACGCATGTACGGGCTTCCTAGGGCTTCCTAGAGGCATTCTAGATGCGATGGAGCATATTCATTTGGTGTCCACGAGAGAAGGAGTTAACATGGATGCTTTCTTGGATGGTCTGCGCTTGGCGGTTGCCTATGCCGCCATAGCTTCACTCGGTCTTATGACCGCAATCACTATCTGGATGTCCCAACATCCGGACACATCAATCACGATGTTGTCAGTCACCTTCGTGTTGATGGTCTACCAATACCACAAACAGATGCGTCGGTTCATCCGAGTGTTTCTGTTGTGGCCTCCGGTTAGGTGGTATCACCGCCTGATTCGCAAACCCATTCGCTATCTCGCGGGAGGTATCATGGCGAGGTGGAGGCGGGCAATCGTCGCCGACGAACTCGACGATACATTGGCAAGGCTGTGCTATGAGGATCATCTGATCACTCAGGAACAGTATCGCCACATGTCCAAGATAATCGGCAAGTCTCTTGGTCTGACCGATCTGGTCCCCAAGAAACGTAACCCGATTAGCTTACGTCAGCGCGTGCTGACCAATATCGCCATGTTGAAAGATGTGTCGGTAGCTGCCGTCGAGAATCGTCTTCGTCGTCTTGAGAAGGCTAAGGCGCCCAAGGCAGAAGGCAAGCTCGACTTCCTGAAGAAGCGCAACGCGGCATAGTCCGCCAAACAGAGAGAGTGAAATGAACTCAGCAACAATAGTTGTGAAGAAACCAAAGCTATTTGTGCCCGACGAACTGCTCAACACAGTTTCATCGAGGTGCCCGACAGCGTTTGGTTTCGCCGGCCGACTGGACGGTAAGCTGGTCTGTGAGATCAGTCCCAGAACCATCCCGCTCGAAGAGTTGAAGGAGCTACAGAAGGCGTTCAACGATGAACACCTCATCATGTACTTCGCCAACTTCCCGAAGGCCGTCGTGCCTGACGACGTTCAACCTTGGTCAGTCGTGGGTGCTTCGGGTGAACACATCGTTATGTTGTTCGCAGAGGGTAACTTCGGCGAGTACGCCAACATGAACGGCGATCACACGGACGTATCCAATGCGTTCGATGAGGTGGTCTTTCCTCGCCTGAGCAAGGCGATGAACGATGCCGATCAGAACGTCGATCGGTTCTACGAGGAACTCCGGAAGGAGAACCTCCAGAAGACCCTGTCCAAATCATTTAAGGACCGAGGCTACTACGTCTTCCTTCCGTTGAAGGGAGACCCGATCTGCTTCGGCAATGTTCCTAATGGCCTTCTCGATCTGCCGTGGGGTTTGGTGACGAACTCCCATGGTTGGGTCGCCAAGGTCGAGGCTCCGCCTGCTACGAAACCAGCACTCGCCTTCATGCGTGGAGGTGGGGTGGCTGTTCCGGCGCCTAAGGCTACGCCTGATGTTGAGGTTCCAGTCACTTCGCCGAACAGGCACGAAGATCCTGAGCCGCCGGTACCTGAGCTTGAGCCCAGCGGTGGGGATGGACTTCCCAAATCCGGCAAGGAAAACAAGGAGAAGGTCGGAATCAACCCTGCCATCGCCGGCAAGACGCCTCAGCAATTGGAGGCGGCGGGATGGCGCAAGACGTTTCCGCCTCCGAAGCTGGCTCGCGGCAAAGCACGGAACTTCTGGCTCCGCGTGTTCAACGGAGGAATGCTACCTCCCGATCACGAGTCCTCTCAATGTTCTGTCTGGGTCTCCCCTGACATCATCGACCTCTCCAATCGCACTGCTACATCGAAGGGGGAAGTCGAGAACATTGCTTACCAGGTCAATAAGCGCCGAAAGGAAGCGGCTGGATCTGGCGCTGTGAGTACGACCCAGACCCCGATAGAGCAGAAAGCCATCGCTGAGGCTGCGACTGCTGCGGAAATCCTGACGGGGAGGGAAGAAAAACCTATCACGAGCGGAAAATCGACCGTTCGGGAGGCGTACGTCCCGTCTGGGACGCCCAGTGCCGGCACTTCTCCGTATCTTCCGACCATGTCGGACGACGAGAAGCTGAAGGCAATGGTCATCATGGACGAGTACTTCCAGAAGGACAAGCGGCCCACCCCGCTTGAAGTTCAGAAGGGCGAGAGCAAGCACGCCACGTTCAGTCAGTCGACCGGCTACAAGTTCACCGATCTTCTGTTCATCCCGGTGGAGCAGGTCTACAAGCTATTCGATGGCAACAAGATCGCTGTCGCTGCGTTCATCGAGATGCGCCGCAACTACATCGAGTCGTCTGGCGTCAAGCTGGAGGATTTGGTGGCGAGCACCTCATCCACCAAGGTCGAGAAGAAGGAAGAGCCGAAGGTGTCGGTTCCTTCCGTCGCTCCCAAGACCCAGTCCGGTGCGTTGGGCTTCCTCAACCGTCGAGCTGGTTGATGAAGAAAATCTCCAAACGTTACAGGAAAAAGGGAGTGTCGTTGAAGATCACCAAATCTGAAAACGGCAAGCGCGTCCCGCGCATCAACAAGAAATAATCTTAGGGTGGCCTACGGGCCACTCATTTCCACCTTTTATGGAGAGGAAGCATGTTCGGAAATAAGATTAAGCTTGAACTACGCCACCACCTAGCCCTGCTTGAGGGAATGCCCTCGCAGTATACTCCGGACATCGCAAGATTGGAGAAATACGAAGATCAGAAACTGTTTGTCACTGACGAATGGATGTCTGATCGACGCCAGAACTTTATCATTGACGAAATAGGGAAACGTGAAGGTGTAGCCTTTACGAAACATCCCTACCTCTTCCGGGTGTTCACAGGTTTTCTCTCTCCCGAGTGGACACCCGTCGTAGAGGTTGGAGAAGGGTTTAAGGTGAAGGGAGAAATCGTTTCTATTCCTCCATCTGCGTTCCTATTGCTTGACAAACTCAAGCAAAATGGATTACAGTTCGTTAGAAAGAGGGTTGATCTGATCAAGCCTTACCGAGACGGGCCAATCGTATTTGAAAATACAACAGAGGAAAGATCTCCTCACCATACGTGGACTGGTGGCATCGACTGGATGCATGGTAAGTTTCCTTATGGTCATCCACTGGCTGGTAAGAAGTGTTGGGTCGGACCTGAACGTATCCGTATCGTTCATGCCTGGATGTATCTAGGCAAGCCTGCCTTCTGGAACCAGTATCGAAAGAACCCATATCTATTTCAAAAGGTACCTACATTTAAGCCTAAGAAGGACAAAGAGTGGTTAAGTGAATATTATAAATACCAAAACCCAGACAATTGTTGATAGACATATCCAATGTCCTAGTTGTCCATCTTCTGATGCTTATTGCATATATGAAGATGGACATGGACATTGTTTCTCATGTGGGTACCATTATGTACCTAAGGATAATAACTTGATTGATAATTATACTTATGAATACTTACCATATAGGGGTATAAGTAAAGATACCTTTAGATTTTATAATACATTAACTAAGATTAATGAAGAAGGTAAACCTATATCAATAGGATTTCCTTACCCTAATGGTAGTACTAAGGTAAGAGTATTACCTAAGGAACACTATAGTATAGGGGATATTGGTAAGGCTGGTTTATTTGGTCGTAACCTATTTGCGGCTGGGTCTAACAAGACTCTCATCATCACAGAGGGAGAGCTCGATGCGCTTTCGGCCTATCAAGTCCTACATGTACCTGTCGTCAGTGTTCACAGCGCTGCTAGTGCTCGAACTGACGTTAGCGTGGATCGATCCTGGTGCAATTCGTTTGAGAGGATTGTACTTGCGTTTGACGCAGATGAAGCAGGACGCCAAGCAGCACGTGCAGTGGCAAGTCTGTTCGATTACAACAAGGTTTATCAGCTGTCCCTCGGAGATGGTACCCACAAGGACGCCAACGATTACCTACGGTCCGGAGACTCCGACCAACTAGCGACCATCTATTCCAATGCGAGACGGTATCTTCCAGAGACCATCGTCTCGTCATTTTCAGAGTTTGATAAGATACTGGCAGAGAAGGAAAAGGAAGGCATTCCTTATCCTTTCCCAACCCTTAATTTCATGACTTACGGTATACGTACGGGTGAGAGTGTACTGATAACAGCTAAGTCTGGTGTCGGTAAGACCGCAGTCATGAGAGCAATCGAACATCAACTTCTGACGGAGACAGACGATGCAATCGGCGTTATCTTCCTTGAAGAACCTAAGCGTAGGCATCTACAAAGCCTTGCGGGTGTCCACCTACGTAAGCCGGCGCACCTACCTGACGCGGGTGTCACCAATCCTGAAATCTCTGCAGCGCTTCAGGACGTTATTGGGAGTGATGATCGGCTTCATCTGTACTCTCACTTTGGCTCAGATGATCCTGACACTATTCTGGACATTATTCGATTCCTGGTTGCCGCTCGTGGCTGCAAGTATATTCTTCTGGACCACATTACTATGGTTGTTAGTGGTCTTGGAGGAAAAGACGAGCGGACGGCCTTGGACTATCTTTCGACGCGACTCGAAATGATGGTGAAGGAGTTAGACTTCGCGCTGATATTCGTATCCCACGTCAACGACGACGGTCTAACAAGAGGAAGTCGCAACATAACAAACGTGTGCGACATACAAATCCATCTGGATCGGGACGTAATTAATCCCGATCCTACTATCCGCCGTATCACTCACCTAACCGTAGTGAAGAATAGGTTCTGTGAAAGAGCAGGACCAGCTGGTAATCTTTTATTTGATCCACTCACCAACACTCTAGCGGAGGACCTAGACTATGGGGATGCTCAAAGACCGGCAAATGATAACTACGGTGGCGGACCTTCTCATATGGCGTCAGGTTATTAATGGATATGTCATTGGCACTATCCACAATAGCTCCGACAGTGAGTTCCCGAACGGCAAGCGTTCGACATGGCAGTTTCGCCAGATCATCACATACCCTGCACTCAACGGACATTGGGATGAACATCTCATTCTCCAATGGTGGAATGGTAAATACTTAAAGGCAGAATTTAAACATATGGAAAAGCTTATTAATCCGGCAGGCCTACTATGACGAGGCCTTGGAACCTAGACTACTGGCAATCGGACGACTGGTATGTCGCCAACGACAGACTCAAGATGATGGAGAGAGACGGTGTACGTTATAACCCAGGAAGAACTGATCTATTTCGGTCTCTTGCTAGTGGGAATTGCGATAGCATACGGGTATGCATCGTGGGACAGGACCCGTACCCGCAGCACAAATACGCTACCGGACTGGCCTTTTCTATACCTCCCAAATTCGGAAGAGCTGAGTTCCCCGGGACATTACGAGAGATCCTCGCCGAGTATCGATCCGATCTTGGATACGAGATACCACGTAACGGCGACCTCACTCGATGGACCAGACAGGGAGTATTATTGTGGAACGCTATCCCTAGCTGTGCAGATGGTCATTCACTATCTCATGACTGGGATGAATACAAAAGTCTCAATCGAGAAGTGTTCCGACGACTGTCCGAAAAAGGAATTGTCTTCGCCCTCCTCGGCTCCGTCGCTCGACGATACGCCAACGACGTCGACCTCAGGAATAACAAAATCATCCTGACGAGCCATCCCTCCCCACGTGGAAGCAATAACTCACGCATGCCATTCCGAGGCAGTCGGTTGTTCTCCACGATTAATGATCACCTCAACCAACTAGGCCTCGACCCGATAGACTGGAGGCTTGACGATGAAGAGAGAGATTCAACTGCTTCAGCCGTACGCGGCAATCTATTACAAAACGTTAGTGGTGTACCGCTCGATGGTATTAAAGAACGAGCAGGTCCCAACTACTACGTACCGGGGAAGGCATTCCAGCTATGAAGAAGAAACCAGACTTGTATCTGGTCAAATCGGATGATCCAGAGACTTACACCGATTTGACTTTACCGATCCCTAAGCCTAAGATGAAAGAACCTCCAGAGGGCGACTGGCTTAGCCCCCTCCCCGTCGGCACAGAATTCAAGTGCCGTGACAAGACTGGCCGCACTCCCCGCTGGCTGGTCATGGAGTACACCCATATGGGTAAGCTCATAGGAGATGTTCTCCTTTCCCCCTCCGTGTCAATCAACGATGCACGAACTTGGTTTTGGGCTGAGCCCTACGAGTGGTGCAAAGCATGGGAGTTTCGTGGTGTCATTGAAGAACCCCAAACTGAAGTTCCTGAGGGATCGGATGAACCTGAATGAAATCTGGATTGTCTTCGAAGTAGCCCCCGGCTACACCTTTACCAGCATGTACCTCGAAGAGGAGAAAGCACGTGACCACGTTGACATGAGACTAAAGTCCATCAAAGGTACTGAGATGGATGGAAGAAATATCTTTTATAAGAAGTATGTGGTATTAGAATGAATGTGATTTATAGGACAGACAAAAGTATGTGGAAGGATGCAGCTCTAGCTAAGAAGGAGTTGCAGTACTATCGAGGCCGCAATGTTGGCGGCCGATTTGATGATGCCATTAAGAAGGAAGAAGATATTATTAGGTCCTTTACCCGGGCCGCTTAACACGGAGAACTACATGAGACAGGCAATCGTAGAGACCATGCTCGTCGCCGCGTGTGCAATCGGCATAGCCGTCGGTGGCATCTACATCTACAAGAACGTCAGTTGTTTCGATTTCTTTGGCCTTGCCAAGGGATGCGTCATCGGCAAGAATGTGTGAGTCACTACCCCGGCGGTTCCCTCTCTCCCGCCGGGGGTTAGCTTCTTTAATACCGAAGAAGTAAGATCTCCAGATCAAGGAGACTACCATGTTTGGCCTCGAAGAACTGAAGAGTCCTGTTCAGGATGCAGCCGCCCCTATCCACGTCGAGCCGATGGATACGGATCAGCTGAAGTTTCTGCGTAAGTCCCTCAATACCGCATCCCTCCCTGAGATCAAATCCCTGATCGAAGAGGAGCTGATGAACTACCACCAGCATGGCAAGATCGAACTCAAGAAGGGTGACGACATCGTCATTCTCGAGGGAGAGCCTCGCCACTATCTCTTCAAGGAAATCCTTGAGGCGGTGAACTGCAACATCCCTGTGTCTCTCGTCGGACCGGCTGGTTCTGGTAAGTCGACGGTTGTTCAGCAGATTGCTACGGCACTGAACCTCCCGTACTATCTTCAGAATAGTGTGTCTGGTACGCACGAGCTTGCAGGATACATGGATGCTCATGGTCGCTACCATGGTACTTCCTTCCGCACCGCCTTCGAGAAGGGTGGTGTCATCCTCATCGACGAGGTGGATACGTCGGATGCATCGGCACTGAAATGGATCAACACTGCACTGGCTAATGGCCATGCAATGTTCCCTGATCAGGATGCTCCCGTCCAGCGTCATGAGAACTTCCGGATCGTCATTGCTGCCAACACCTTCGGTACCGGTGCAGACCGTGTGTACGTTGGTGCTAACCAGCTGGATGCTTCGACCCTCGACCGCTTCGTGTTCTTCGACTTCGACTATGATCTTCCTCTGGAAGTTCTTCTGTCGGGGAATAAGAACTGGGCAGACCGTGTGCAGGAACTGCGTGTTGCTGCTGCGAAGGAGCGTGCACGTATGGTGATCAGCCCTCGGGCTACTATCTACGGTGCGAAGCTTCTCGCCATCGGTTGGCCTCAGGAGATTGTCGAGCAGCGTCTGATCTGGAAAGGTTGCGATGCTGAGCTGAAGGAGCGTATCGTCAAGCACTGTGGCACTGATGCCAAGGCTGTCAACAACGTGAAGAAGCTGGACCAGAAGAAAAAGGGCCGCTTCCACTAAGGAGGTTGACATGTCTGAATGGAAATATGAAGATATCAGGGAAGGGGGCAAAGTCCGTCGTGGCGATGCCCTCTACCTTGAGCGATACGTTCGGGGTACCTCCCATGCGTCATGCTGGGAGAGCCCTGAATCCTTCGCTAAGTACATCGAGACTCTCAGCAAAAGTCGTGCATGGCACGGTTCTGGTTGGGAGGAAGGTGACGACTTCTCTGGCAGCCGCAGCATGCAACAGACGATTGATCAATGCAGGTATGGCTGGCCGGAAGGTGCAGCCGCTGCGAGTAAGATCCGTGACCGTGTGCTTGCTGAGAACCCTATCCGAAAGGAGCCGGTGAAGTACGGCATTGCAGGAGCATATCCCAATGTGCCTCGTGCTATCGCTGGCGACCCGATGAACATGCGGGTGCTGGATGCGACCAAGACAAAGAAGAAACCAGTCATCACGCTGGTGTCTAACATGTCTTGTCCATGGTATGTTGGTGCCGAAAGCATCAGCAATCGTGCAGCGTCTGTCGCAGCTGTCGTCGACCAGATCGAAGCAGCAGGATACTGTTGTGAGGTTGTAGCTGTCGCTACGACTTGCAGTGGTTGGGGTGAGGATAAGGGCTTCATCAGTACGGTGAGTGTCCTTGTCAAGCCTAGTCACCAGCCTGTCGACATCGGCCGTCTGGCCTTCGGGCTTGGTAACTCCGGTATGTTTCGTCGGATGGTCTTCGCCGACTGGGGTACGGAGCAGACTTGCCAGAAGCTTGGCCATAGTCTAGGCCATGTCTACAATCTCGAACCCGATGCAGACTTCAAGGAAAAGAACATCTACTTCCTTCCTCAGTTGACTGAAAGCGATATGTTCAAGACTCCTGAGAAGTGTGCAACGGAAGGCGTTACCTACCTTCTTGATGCTCTGACTGAGCAAGGCTGCCCTGCGTTTAAGAACCGTGTGGTAGTTCCGAAGGATAAGGAAAGTAAACTTCCTTGGAAAAAGAAAGTCTAAGGTTTGGGAGCTTCGGCTCCCATTAGATAATTAAAGGTTGACAATGTTTAGTATTCATAGTACTTATGATAAAGACCTCATGATGGATGATGTAACCGTCTATTACAGCGACGGATTTACGGACAAGCAGATAACCTTCCGATGTCCCGCATCTATGTCGATGGAAGATTATTGCAGTGTAATGGAGACTGCGGTAAATAAAATGCTTACAGGGAATTAATTGAGAATAGTAATTGACATAGAAGCTAATGCTTTATATAACCCTACAAAGATCTGGGTCGTAGTCTGTAAGGACATCGACACCGGAGAGTATCATATATTTAGGAATATTACAGATGACGAACGAAGCCTTTCAGAATGCCTTACTTATTTGCGGGGTTGTGATCTCATTATCGGGCATAACTACCTTGGTTACGACGCTATACATCTTGAGCGTCTTGCAGGACATCCGCTCGATATTGGGAAGGTATTGGACACCCTCATTGTCTCCAAGGCAGTGGACTACCCAAGATCTGGTCACTCGATTGAAGATTACGGAATAGAATTCGGTATAGAGAAAATACATTTCCATGATTTCAGTAAGTATTCAAAGGATATGGAGCTTTACTGTATCCGCGACGTGGATATCTGCGAGCGGATTTACCGTAAGTACCTTAGGTATATTATGGAACCCGAGCACCAGCGCAGCCTTAGGCTGGAGCATGAGTTTGCTTTGGTTACTCAACAACTGCATGACAATGGGTTTGCTTTCGATAAGGAGAAGGCAACAAAATTACTTGAGCGAGTTACAAAAGAGCTTGAAGGATTAGACGAAGAGATTCATCAGCAGTTTCCTCCGCGACTTAAATTGATTAGAGAAGTCACACCGAAGGAGACGAAGCATGGCACTATTAGTTTGTCTTCCATTCCTAAGGCTCTTCGCCAAGACATTGCTGACATGTGTGTCGGTGCTCCTTTTTCTTATTGCTGCTGGACTACATTTAACCTTTCTAGTCATCCTCAAATCATACGAATACTTAACGAAGCTGGGTGGAGACCTGTAGATAAGACAGAGACTCATAAGGATACTGAACGAGCTGTAAACTCGCTGAAGTATCGCAAGAGAGACAATCTTTCCCAGTTGACATTAGATGATTTAGAGGCTAAGTTAAAAGGCCTACAGAAAACGGGGTGGAAGGTTAACGAAAACAACTTAGAAACGCTCCCACCTTCTGCCCCGCACGCTACACGCTTGCTAGCCAAGCGTATACTCCTTGAGTCCCGACGTCGCACTCTAACCGAGTGGCTTGATCTAG
>Ga0207711_10001703_pt1 | contig 20242 bp, 18 predicted proteins | sample KBSS34metaG_FD_184401 | JGI IMG/M metagenome (GOLD analysis project Ga0207711, IMG submission 184401) | Switchgrass rhizosphere microbial communities from Kellogg Biological Station, Michigan, USA - KBS S3-4 metaG (SPAdes) (version 2) | ecosystem: Host-associated > Plants > Roots > Rhizosphere...
CACGCCGTTTCACATCGCGCTGCTACTGGCGGGCGCGTGTCTTCTGCTGGTGTTGTTCGCGCTGGCGCGCGGCGGGGTTCAGCGCGCCCTCACGCGGCTAATCTTTCGCCGGCCGAATGAAGAGGCGCTCCTTCGCGATCTGAAGACTACCGTCCGAAGTGAAGAAGAGTACATCGCGGGCGCGGTGGCGCGATTGGGCGAGTTCATGGGAGCGCCAGCGCGCGTAGCTGCCGGGGTCGCAGGGACCGTGGACCCGGAAGACCAAGGTACCGAGGCAGTGGTGCCTTTACGAACGGGCTCGGGCGGATCGCTTTCCGTGCTGCTTGGACGACGCACGGGCGGCCGCCGCTACCTGAGCGAAGACTTGCAGGCGCTGGCCCGCGTGGCCGCGGTGATCGGCGAGCAATTAGAGCAACACCGCGATCTGGAAACGCGCCGCCTGGTAGCGCAGGCCGAACTGCGCGCGCTCCAGTCTCAGATTCATCCGCATTTCCTGTTCAACGCGTTGAACGCGCTATATGGGATCATTCCTCGCGAAGCTCGCGGCGCTCGCGAGACCGTGCTGAATCTGGCGGACATTTTCCGCTATTTCCTGGAGACCAAGAAGACCCTGGTGCCGCTGGAAGAAGAGATGCACATCGTCAAAGCCTATCTGGACGTGGAACGCCTCCGGCTGGGTGACAAGCTCCGGCTGGAGATCAACGTGACGCCCGAGGCCCAGTCGGTCCCCATCCCCATCCTCTCCATCCAACCGCTGGTGGAGAATGCGGTGAAGCATGGAATCGCGCCCCTGGCGGGCGGTGGATTGATCCAGATCCATGCCAGCATTGGCGCGGAAGGCGAGCTACGGATCTCGGTGCGCGATAGCGGACCGGGATTTTCGAAATCCAACCGAACACATCCAGAAACCCCAGGGGTCGGTCTCGAAAACGTAGAGCGCCGATTGGAGCTATGCTACGGCGGCGGCGCGCGCTTGAGCATTGAATCCAGCCCCGCGGGATCGGAAGTGAGCGTTCGAATTCCAGCTGCATCGGCCCGTACGGTCGAGGCGTGGCGATGAGAATCCTGATAGCCGACGATGAGCCGGTGGCTCGCCAGGTCCTTCGTGAGCACCTGGAAGCGATTCCATCACTCGAAATCGCGGGCGAGGCATCGACGGGGAAAGAGACGCTGCAAAGGATCCTGGACTGGGATCCGGATGTAGTGCTTCTCGACCAGCAAATGCCGGAGCTGGACGGGCTGGCGGTGGTGCGGTCCCTGCGCGGTGCGCACACGCCCCTGATCATTTTTGTCACTGCCTACGAACAGCATGCGATTGAGGCGTTCGAAGTCGGCGCGGTCGATTATTTGCTTAAGCCGGTGCGCCGGGAGCGGTTGGAAAAAGCCCTCGAAAAGGCCCGGCGGCAGTTGAAGAGTTTACCGGCAGCGCAGGGTCCCAAGAAAATCGTGGGACGCCGTGGCACGGATTTGTACTTGCTGGATCCAGCCGAGATTGTCGCGTTTCAAGCGGACGGCGAGTTGGTGCACATCATTACTACGGGACAGCGCTATCTGTCGGACCACTCGTTAAAGGCGCTGGAGGAGAAACTGGAGCGCCCGCGTTTTCGCCGGGTGCATCGCGGTACGCTGATCAATACTGACCACCTGCGCAAGATTTCCCCGCTCTCCAGCCGCCGCTGGCTGCTGAAAATGTCGAACGGTTTTGAGGCGGTGGTCAGCAAGCGCCTGGCGAGCGCGATCCGAGAGCAGGCTCGCTGGTAGCGATCTACTGTTCGCCGCGGAACATGTGCTTCGCGTCGCGATTATTTTCCTGGCAGATGTATTCGTACATCTCGTCGTTGGCGTTCCATGGAATCGCCCAGCCGCCTGACCACTTAGCGGTGTAGGCGCCCGGATCGTCGATGGTTGCGATATAGCGCAACGTGTCGTATTCGGGCCGCTCGTACGTTTCCGTCATCTTGAGCAGTTCCGTGGTTGGGGGGCCTTCGCGGCTGATCCAGAATCGCTGATTATAGTTGGTGGTCTCGACCACCAGTTTTTCGCCTTCCCAATGTCCGATCGAGTAGCCGTGGAAGGTAGGATCAAGGTCCTTGGGACGCGCGCGGCCGTCCATATAGATGGTGCGATAGGTGTGCGGGCCGCCAACGCCCATCATGTAAATGCGTTCGAGCTCGGGCACGTCAACGATTTCAAAACCGTAAGGCGTGTGATATAGCCGAGGGCCGCCCGAGGACTTGCAACGCACGTGCGGATCGTCCGCGGTGTTGTTGGCGCGCCGCGATTCGTACAGAGCACGCGCCCAATCCTGGAAAGGCACATCCTCAACCTTGAGGTTCACCGGTGCGTTGGTGAGCGCGTTGTCGATGCCGCCGCGTCCGTTGCTGAAGAGAGTCGATCCGGCGCCGCCGTTCCAGACGCCGCCTTCACCGGGCAGCGGACCGAGCAGCACGTGCCCGTCCGGACCGTGAGGGGTCGGGCGGGACGGAGCGCGCTTGGCCCTGCCTTTTCCTTTACCCTGGCCCTGACCCGGATTCGGGACTCCGCCAGGAGGAGGCGGGATGATTCCCTGCCCCACGCCATTATCCTTGCCCGCGTTCGGAGCGCCGGCGTTCTGCCCAAAGGAGGGCACGGCAAATGAAAAGATCAACGCCGCGGTTGCGACAGCGGCCAAGCCAAGGATTTCACGTTTTCGCACTTCGACCCTCCCACGTTTCAGTTTCGCCCGCACAACGGAGCCTTCGCAGACTCGGCCCTGTGCTGGCGCTGTGTCAACCGTTCGACTGCAGGTCAGGACCTCTCTACGGAATGGTGCCTTCGCTCGAGGCGCCGCCCAATTTCTGGCCGGTATTGGCGAGCGTCACCGAGCGCGCGTTGCCGTGCTTCCCGCCATCCTTGGCCAGAGTCCCGCTGACGATGACCTCATCGCCTTCCTTCATGGTGCTCTTCTTCCAGCCACCACGCTCCAGGAGCCTGGGAGGACCCATCTCGAACGCCCAGTTGGCGATTTTACCGCTGTCATCCTTCACGTCGATGTAAAAGTACACGTGGGGATTCATCCAGTCGACCTTAGTGATGGTGCCCTTCAGCTCAATGGGCTTCTTGGCGTCATACTCGGCCGCAAAGGAATGGTGCGCCAGCAGCGGAGCCGCCGCCAGCAGCACGCCGGTTATTCCCAAAATCGCAAATGCGCGCAGTCTCATGGTCATGTCTCCTTAGGGTGTGCTCGAAGGTGTTGCGTGTTTGCCGGATAAGGACTCGGTTTCGTGATTGCTTTCATCACAAAAATATTCTTCTACGTCGGCCGGAACCCATGACAGGTTGAAGCCTCCGGTCCACGGTCTTGTGTAAGCCCCTGGATCGTTTACCGTTACTTCGTATTTTAGCGTGTCGAAATCGGGCCGGGTGATGCGCTCGGTCAAGGCCAGTTTCTCAGTATGAGGGAGGCCGCCGTTGGTGAACCAGAAGCGCTCGGTGAACGCGGTGGTCTCGGCCACCAGCGTGTCGCCTTCCCATTTGCCCGAAGAATACCCGTAATATGTGGGAGTTACATCGTCCGGCTCAGGATTTTTGCGTCCGTCCATCCAGATGATGCGCCAGTTGCGGTTCCCGCCCGCGGACATGATGAATATCCGCTTCCGGTCGGGCTGCTCGAGGATCTGCACTCCGTAGCGCTCCTGGAATTGGCGCGGTCCGCCGGGCGGCAGGCAGTACGCCATGGGATCGTCCTTCAGGTCGTTTTTCTGGCGATACTCGTACAACGCTTTCGCCCAGGGTTGGAACGGAGCCACTTTGGCGGAATCGGCGACGTTGGCCAGCAGACCGCGGTAATCCATGCGAATGTTGCCGGCGCTGGTCTCGTACAAGCCGGCGGGATTCGGATCGGCCCAAAAACCTTTGCCCCCCGGGACTACGCCCAGGCGAACATGCCCGCCGGGCCAGCGCGGGGCTTCTTTACCGGTGCGCGCTCCGGCGAGCTTGATGGTGGCCGGATTTGCGGCCGCGATCTTCTTCCCGTTGGCCGGAGTCAGCGATTTCCCGCTAATCTGCTTGCTCCCATCACGAGCCAGGATTCCTTCGGCCGTAACGGAGTCGCCGACCTGGACGATGTCGCGATTCCAGCCATTGCCGCTGCGCTTAAGATCCAGAGTGCTCTCGTACTCGACTGCCCAATTGACGGTCTTTCCGCTGGCGTCACGGACATCCATCCACAAATAGACGTGGGGATTGGTCCAGTCGAACTTAGTGACGGTTCCGCGTAACGTGATGGGTTTCTTCTCGTCGTATTCAGCCGCGATAGAGTGGTGCGCCCACATGGGCGCGACTGCGGCCGCTGCGGTCAATACGAAGAATCCGAACGCGCTACGTGTCATCACTTTTCCTCAGCTCCGTAATTCTTTTCGAGGTAGTCCAGAATCAAAGAATATTCTTCTTCCGTCACTGGCGCGCCTTCGAAGACCATACCTTTCGTCACGCTCTCCCATTCGCTGCGGGTGTACGTCTGGCCTTTGAGCTTCGCCAGACCGTGACAAAAACTGCAAATCTGCTGGACGAGCTCCTTGCCGCGATCCTTGGGTCCGAAGTGCCGGGACAGATAGCCGACCAGATCCAGGGTTTCTTCGCGGCTTAAGTGCAGATCCTTCTTCTTGGCGAGCACGTCCTGCCACTGTTTCCGATCCCAGGTCTTGCCGGTAATGACATCCAGGGCGTGACACGCCGAACAGGCCGATTCGAGGGTCTTTTTGCCGGGCCCTTCGGGAAGAGGGCTGGCGGCAAACGCCGCTGCTCCCAGCAACAGATTCACTCCCCACAGCGCTACTTGTCTTCCCAACATTCCGGTTCATCGCGAATCGTGTTAGTCGCGGGTGAGCTTGAAATCGCCCTTTTGAGAGCCTGAAGTCCAGGTTCCGGTAATCGTGCGGTTGTAGGAACCCACGTTGTCGAGTTTACCGTCGAAAACCATGGGCATCGGTTTGCCCGAAGCATCCTTCATATCAGCCTCAAAATGGACGCCCCACTTGCTCGCGTCAAGGGTAGCGGCTTTCAAAGGAATGGAGTTAGCGCCCGGATTGATCTTACCCTCGACTTTTTTGCTGTCCCAGTGCATCAGGAAGACAAATGGGGTCCGCTGGGTGGCGGAAGTACCATAGTCGCCGTGCCAGGTTCCGGTCAGCGGGTGGCCTTCCTGGCCGAGCATGGTGAGGGCAAAGCCTGCGAACATATAGATCAGAACACAGGCTAGAACGGCGGCAACGCGGCGCATCTTCTTCTCCTTACACACCTTACGGGTTCTTATGGGCACCTAACAGGTCACCATTTTCGGCCCGCTTTGTCAAGGGTGCTTCTGTTTAGACGCTGTTTAAGACGGGGGAGGTAACCGCTACCGGAAAGCTGTCTTGGCCTGGCGATCCTCTTCCGCTTTGATGCCGGGGCCGTAGAGTTTCTCGAAGAATCCTTCCCGAACCAGGCGGTCGACTGCCACATTGTCGATCACCGTGCGGAAATCGAACTTCTTCAGTTGCGCACCCGATTGCGGGTCCACAGGATGATCGATCATGTACTGGACCGCAGCCGCGCTGAGATATGGCACCCGCTCGAAGGTGTTGGTGCGGGCGTAATGATCGTAGACGCGCGCGATATCGGCGGGATCGTCATTCTTGTTGTACGCGAGGTAAGCCTTCACTGCGAAAGCCTTGTCCTCATAGAAGCGCTTGATGGCCTCGGCGTGGATCTTAATCAGCAGCTCGGGAAGTTTGGGATCGGCCGCGGTGAGGCTCTTCTTGTATAAGTACACTGTGGGTGCGTAGATGTCGTCGTAATCGCTGGTGTTGGCCAGGCTCTTGTAGCCCTTTTCTTCCAGCTTGAAATAGATGGGCGCGGTGAGCATCGTAGCGTCGACGCGACCGCTCAACAGAGCCGCTGCACGGCCGTTGACGTCCGTTCCGATGGGAATCCACTGGACATCCCGCGGACCCAGCCCGAACTTGGACAGTAAACCGACCGCGTAGTTGTAGGGAGCATCGCCCAACTGGCTGACACCGATGGTTTTGCCTTTGAGATCGCGAACCGTCGCGATACTGTTCGACGCCATTAAGGCGAACAGGCTCTTGCGATAGGGGCTGCCGACCATCACCAGCGATCCGTCCTTCGAAGCCGCCTGCATGGCCTGCTCCAGCGGATAGTTGGTCATCTGGGCTTCGCCGCTGACGATCATCGCCACGGCGGCGGGATGCACGGCGAATGCGAGCTTCGCCTTCATCCCATACTTTTCGAAATAGCCGCCTTCCTGGGCGATGTAGAGCGGCCAGGTGGTGCCGGTGCGAGTGGCGAAGTTGATGGTGATGTCGCGCAGCGCGGGTGTTTGGGCTTGCGCGGCGGAGATCGTCGCCAACAGAGCAAAACTAGCGGCGATCGTCTTTACCAACGATGTGGGATACGTCCTGGTTGTTTTCATTGCAGATATATTCGAACAGATCGGCATTCGCCTGGAGCACGGAATGTCCGTACATGGTGAACGGCCGAGTGTAGGCTCCGGGATCGGTGATGGTGGCTTCGATGTCGAGATGACCGAGATCGGGGCGGCGGAAACGCTCGACGATGTGCAACTGCTCGGTATGCGGATGGCCCGCGAAATCGAACCAGAATTTGTCGTTGAAGCCGATGGAGTCAACTACCAGCGTGTCGCCGTCCCAGCTTCCGATGGAATCGCCATACCAGGTGGGATCGAGATCGGCTGGATGCTTGCGTCCGTCAAGGAATATCTGACGGAAGCTGTGGATGTTCCCTTCGAACAGGAAGAAGACGTGCGTCGGGGTTTGCACGATTCTCCACGGGTAGGGCGCCATGCGAGGCACGCCGGTAGGCAGGCAGTTCGCCTCCGGATCGTCTTTCGACATGCGTTGGGCGGCCAGCTTCTCCGCCCACGGCTGGATCGGGAGTTTTTCGCCTTTCTTGAGCGAAGTTTCGATGTTGTAGATGAAGCTGCGGTCGGGACTCCAGACGCCGGAAAGATCGGGCTTCCCTAACGCCGTTCGCGGCGCGGGGCCCTTGGGAGCGGATGCGCTCAGGCGCTCGGCCGTTTCGATGGCTTCGCCTTGACCGAACGCTATCGGAGCGACGATCGCCAGCGCGATGATGAGGGTCCTGAACACTATTTCTCCGGCTGATCGTAGGTCCAGAGTCGGCGAATCCAGATATTGCGATAGCGCACGGGCTGCTGATGATCTTGAAGCACCAGGGAATCCTCGGCTGGTTGCGCGGCGTATTTGGCAAGCTCGCGATGGACGGTCGGGCCCATCAATTCCTTGTGGTTGTGCAAGAGGACTCCGTTGAGGAACACCGTGGCGTACGCGGGCTTGACTAGTTTGCCCGCTTCGAATTTGGGAGCCTCGAAGACGATGTCGTAGGTCTGCCATTCGCCGGGTTTGCGCGTCGCGTTGGCGAGCGGCGGCCATTGCCCATAGAGCGCTCCGGCCTGCCCGTCGGCGTAGGTCGGATTCTGGTAGGAATCGAGCACCTGCACTTCGTAGCGGCCTTGCAAATAGATCCCGCTATTCCCGCGATTCTGGCTATTGCCCCGAATTTCGACCGGTGCGGCCCATTCGATGTGCAACTGGACATCGCCAAATTTCAGTTTGGTGGCGAGATCGCCGGCGCCGGGCGCGACTTCGAGATAACCATTAGCGACCTTCCAATTGCCTTTGCCACTCTGCCATTGCGAAAGGTCCTTACCGTCAAAGAGCACGATGGCATCCGAAGGTGCGCCTCCGGCCTGCGCCGCGGGCGTCACGACTTGCGGATGAGGACGCTTAGGATCGTGGACATGGAACGGAAGGCCGGGAAGCATGGGCGTATCATCATAGCCCAGATCGTAATTTGCTTGACCGAGCATCGCCGCCGCGGTCAGGACCAGCAAGGCAAATCGCGCCATAGATCGCCTCCCTGCGCCATAGTAACGCAAGTAACGGCGTGGCATCCTTGAACTGGATGCCCACGCAGCCTCCGCTCCGCGGTTCCTTCCTGGCTCTGGTCCTGTACGACGTGGCGGAGCAGATCAGCCTGGATACTCTGCGGTCTCTTTCGGGAATGGAGGCGGCGCACCGGGAACCGGTGTTCAAACACCCGGTACCGGACTACGTGCGATTCGAGCGTCCACCCGTAGTCGAGAACCTCGGCTTGGTGTCCATGAGCGGCGGCGAACAGTTTCAGGCTCGCATTAAGTATTTCGAGTACGGGGTCGTAAGCGTGGAGTTGAAACTGGAGTTCGCGGCCGGATGGGACGATCTGGTGCGCTTATCCAGCCGCCTGCTGGCCGAGCCGGAATTTGAAAAGCGGACCTCCGAGATGGTCCGAGGATGTGTGGCACGTGTGCGAGCATCCCTCGTCGATCCTTACGAGAACTGGCTGAATGAGGACTACTACATCATTCAGATACGTGAAGCGTTAGACGATCAGGGCCAGCCGCTGACCGCGACGGCGATGCTCGCGGAGCACGGGCGGCAAGTCGCGCAGATCGTCCGCGGAGATGCATCGGCGTTATCGCAATCCGAGCAGAGCGAAGCGCTGCAGGCTGCGCTCTCCTACTACCCCTGTGATCTGCTGGTAGTCGGATGGGTTGGAGCGCTGGTATACGATACGCCGGAGGGCGCCGCCCCCACCATTCAGCTCTTGGAGTATGCCAACACCCAGTTACTGGAATTTCGCCACTACGACGAAGTTCTCACCCGCGTCCTGAACAACGTTTACCGGAGGCTGGGACTTCGCGGGCGATTTCTACGCCGCTGGAAAATGGCCGGCGAAGCCGAACGTCTCAATGCCATGCGCCTGGACGTTCGGGAACTGACCGAGCGGGCGGACAATTCCATCAAGTTTCTGAGCGATATGTTTTATGCGCGGGCGTATCGGATGGCGGCCAACCGCGTGGGCGTGCCCGATTATCGCAACCTGGTCGATCAGAAACTCAGAATCGCGGGCGAGCTATACGAAGTCATGGTGAACGAGTTTCATGAGGCACGCGCCTTCGTCCTGGAAGCCATGGTGGTAGCGATCCTGGTGATCGAACTGATCCACTTGTTTGCTGGGCGGTGAATTGGTGCATGAAAATGGGGACAGGCTACTCTGTCCCCGTTTTCAGCAACCTCTACAACCGGCAGATCAGAAGTTCGCGCTCGTAGATCATCTCGGGAGGCAGATGATCGTGGAGCTCCAGGAACAGCTCCTCGTGCGCCATCACTTCTTTGCGCCACGCGGCCCGGTCGAACGCCTGCAAATCGTCGAATTTCTCCTTGGTGAACGAACGTAGACCTTCCCACTCGATGTCCTCATAACGAGGCATCCAGCCGATGGGCGTCTCGCGAGCAAGCGCGCGTCCGTGAGCGCGATCGACGATCCACTTCAGAACGCGCATGTTCTCGCTGAAGCCGGGCCACAGGAACTTGCCGTCGGCATCCTTGCGGAACCAGTTCACGTGATATATCCGTGGAGTCTCGGTCAAGGTGCGCTGCATCTTGATCCAGTGCCGGAAATAATCGCCCATGTGATAGCCGCAGAAAGGCAGCATGGCCATCGGATCGCGACGGACCTGGCCGACCGTTCCGACGATGGCGGCGGTGGTTTCCGAACCCATGGTCGCGCCAGTGTATACGCCGCCCGACCAATTGAAAGCTTGATAGACCAGAGGCATGGTGGTCGCGCGGCGACCGCCAAAGATCAGCGCGCTGATCGGCACACCTTCGGGACTCTCCCAATCGGGATCGATGGTGGGACACTGCGACGCAGGAGCTGTGAAACGCGAGTTAGGATGCGCCGCCTTGGCACCGGTTTCCTTGGCGATCGCCGGAGTCCAGCGGTTGCCTTTCCAATCCGTGCATTCGGCCGGCGGATCGTCCGTCATGCCTTCCCACCACACGCCGCCCTCGGGCGTCAATGCGACGTTGGTGAAGATGGAATTCTTTGCCAGAGTCGTCATGGCATTCGGATTCGTCTTGACTGATGTTCCGGGCGCGACACCAAAGAATCCGGCTTCAGGATTGATGGCGCGCAAGCGGCCATTGGCGTCGGGTTTGATCCAGGCGATGTCATCGCCGACGGTCCAGACTTTCCAGCCGTCGAATCCGCGAGGCGGGATCAGCATCGCAAAATTGGTCTTGCCGCAGGCGCTGGGGAACGCCGCGGCTACGTAAGTCTTCTCGCCCTTCGGGTCCTCGACTCCCAGGATCAGCATGTGCTCCGCCATCCAACCCTCGTCGCGTGCGATGTTGGAGGCGATGCGGAGCGCGAAACACTTTTTCCCTAACAGCGCGTTCCCGCCGTAGCCCGATCCATACGACCAGATCTCGCGGGTTTCCGGGAAGTGAACGATGTACTTTTCCTTATTGCAGGGCCACGGGACGTCCTTGACCCCTGGGTCAAGCGGCATTCCCACGCTGTGCAGGCAGGGGACAACGCGGGTATCGCTCTTGTCGATCTCAGCGTATATCGGCATGCCGATGCGCGCCATGATCCGCATGTTAACTACGACATAAGGAGAATCGGTGAGCTCGACTCCGATCTGGGACATCGGCGAGCCGACCGGTCCCATACTGAAGGGCAATACGTACATGGTGCGGCCGCGCATGCAGCCGTTGAAGAGTTCTTTGAGCTTGTGGCGCATCTCCACCGGATTGACCCAGTTGTTGGTGGGCCCGGCGTTGTCTTTCGACAGCGAGCAGATGAAGGTGCGATCTTCCACGCGGGCGACATCGCTGGCATCCGACCGGGCGTAATAACAGCCCGGCCAGAGATCCTGGTTCAGTTTGATAAACGTCCCGCCTTCAACCATTTGGGCGCAGAGGGCGTCGTATTCTTCCTGCGATCCGTCCACCCAATGGATGTTTGCCGGCTTGGTGAGTTCGACCATCTTCTCCACCCAGCGGAGCAGGTGCTTGTTCTCACTCAAAGGCTTGGAAACATCACGGGCAGACTTCGTAGTTACCGTAGACATCCCTCTATTATCGCGCGAACTTCTGGGTTTCGCGATTGGAGGCTAGCCGGCAGGCGACCCGCTTGCGGATAAACAAGAGCGATCGTGACCTTGCGCGGGAACTGCGAGTTGTCCTCGAGGAACGTCTTCTTCCGGGATAGCTCGGCGGTGGTCGGCTGGACGACGCCGTTCACATCCGTGGCTCGCGATACAAGCGTATGCGCGCCCGGCGTCGCCCCGGTCCATTGATAGGTGAACAGCTTCCAGGAGAATTGCGAATTCGCGGGATCAAGCGTGGCCTTTTGCCACGGGCCGTTGTCGATCTGAACTTCCACCGATTTCAGCGGCGTCCCATCGTTCAACACGAAGCCCAGGACCTGGTGAGCGTTGCCGGTCTTGCGCACTCGCGCGATCACGGACTTGAGCTGCATATGGGTGACTTCGGTTTCCACCCACTGGGTTTCCGGATCGTCGTCCTTGCCGGTGCCTCCGACGCCGCGCAGAGTCCGGTACCAGCGGGCCTGATAGTTGCCGAGGTAACGATCCTCCTGCAGGTGCACTTCGGCGAGCCATTTCACGTTGGCCACGCCGTACCAGCCGGGCATGACCAGCCGCACGGGGAATCCCTGATTGAGCGTGAGCGGCTCTCCATTCATCGCCCAAGAGATCAGCGGTTCGGGCTTCATGGCGTGTTCCAGCGTGATGCTTCGGCCAAACTGCTGATCGAGCTTGTAGGTGTTCTGGCGGAATGCGATGTCCAGCGGTCCACGATCGTAGCCGAAGAAGACCACTTCCCGGGCTTTGGAATTCACTCCCAGTTGTTTCAGCACTGCGCTCAAGCGAACGCCTGTAAATTTGCCACACGATGACAATCCCTGGATCGCTCGGGGGCTGTTGCCGGAGCATTCGAAGCCGTGGACCACCTCAGTGGACTTCATCGCTTTCAGATCGGCCAGCGTGAACTCGGCCGGCTTGTTCACCATGCCCGTGAACTTCAAACGATACTTGGCCGGATCGATTTCCGGCTTCGTGAAGTGCTGGGTGGTAAAGAACTGGTCCTTGGGCGTGAGCATGCCGTCGATCTTACGGATATCGAGCTGCCGTGTCGCGGCGCCGGGAACGCCGGCCGGATTGAAATTGTTGGGAAGATCGGTGAAAGGAACGTCCGTCTCACCCTGTGCCAGAGCAGGTACCGGCAAGTCCCGCAATAGAGCCAACAGGCTGGTCGCAGCCAAACCCCGGCGTAAAGTTTCTCTACGGCTGATCTGGTCCATACTGCCTCCCGGAATCTATTCTAGAACGTAAGGCGCGCGACGATGGTGCCTTGGCGCTCGCCGCTGACCGTGCCCGTCGTGTTGATGGTTCCGAAGCCGCTGATGTTGCGGCCACTAGCATCAGTTTTGACCGGGGTATTCAAAGCCGTGCTGGGTTGGACGAACGTCCCGGCAGTCGCACCGAGGAGCAGCGTCCGATTGAATACGTTATTGAATTCGGCGCGGATGGAAAGGGCGACTCGCTCCTTGAGCCGGAACGTCCGGCCGAAACTGGCCAGTTCCGAGGGGCGGCGTTGATAGCGGAAGTCGTTGTAGTAAGCCGCCGACGGGCTGAATGTTCCGCTAGGAGTATCGGTCCACGCGGCCGGATTCAGCACCTGGGTCTTGGTGGGATCGTAGCAGTGGCAGTTTATATCCACCAGGTAGAGCGGCACTCCTGGGACGCGTGTAGCATACGTGGTGCGGAGCAAAGTAGCCGAGTTGTTGTTGCCGGGGCTCGCGGGGGAGGCTATGGGCAATCCGCTGCCATATTGGAGCACCGCGCCGAGCATCCAATCCCTGGTGGCGTAGCTGAGCCAACGGTTCTGGCTCACATGGGGGGTGGTGTAATTGACGGCCAGCGTCATCCAATTCGGCCTCGAGGAGGCCGACAATTCCTTGTTATTGTTCCGGTTGAAAAGATCATTGACCACTCCGCCCCCGAGATAGTCTTCAGTACCCAACTGAAGTTCCTTAGAGCGGGTGTAAGTCCACGTGAAGTTGACACCGTGTGAGAGGCGCTTTGTGGCCTTTAACTGGAGCGAATCATACCAAGTCTTGCCTAACGGTGCGCCCGTTTCGGTAAGGTTCCCAAATTGGGGGAAGGGCCGGAGCGATTGCGCCACGCTGGACCCCAATGGGAAGCCAGCATACGGGACCTTGTTCTGGAACTTACCTGCAGCCGCCGAACTCAAGGGTGCGGCGAGTATCGTGCGGTCCGTCGAATTGCTCCAATCCAACCCGTATTGACTCAACAGTTGCTGAGGCGAAAGTGCGTTTAGATCGGTCAATGCGGCAGTTCTCCACCACACGCCCCGGTTGCCAACGTAGCTGGCTTCCACCACCAGATCCTTCGAGATTTCGCGCTGGACACCGACGCTGTATTGCAGCATGCGAGCGGGACGTCCGTAGTTCTGATCGACAACTGGCGGGATACTCGATCCGCTGCCGATGGTACCTGGGGATGGGAACAAATTCGCCCGCAGGTCGGGCCAAACCGGCGAAAGGGGAATACCTTGGCTCAGAATCATCGCCGGGGCGCCAAACGTGGGATTCGTCACGGTCTGGTTTGCGCCTGCGGCACCTTGACCGCCGCCTTGTGACATGGAATAACTGAGACCGATGGCTGCGCGCAATACCGTCTTAGAATTGATCTGATATGCGCCACCGAGACGAGGAGCATACGCCCACGGATAGTTCTTCGCGAATCGGCAGTTGCAGGTGGCCTCATAGATCGTGCCTCCCGGATGTCCGCCCGCGGTGGAGTTAGCCAGAGTGGGTGAAAAATCGGGCGACCGGCCGTATTGTTCCCGCGGATACGTCATCAGATCCCAGCGAAGGCCGTAATCGAGAGTCAGCTTTCGCGTGACCTTCCAGGTGTCTTGTGCAAACCAAGCGTAGAATCCACGGCCACCGCGCGTGTCCGCCGGCTGGGCGATGGTGACCGAATTCACCGCACCTAACAACAGGCTCGCGTAGGGGAAACCAGAGAAGGAACCACCCTTGGCCTGGTTTTGAGCGAAGAAGGAATTGTCGGTCTGATTCGTGCTGAAGGCAAAGTTTCCGCTGGTGTTGGTATTGGTTACCGTCGGGTAGCCGTCGAACCGCACCTCGCTACCGAACTTGTAGCTATGGTTTCCTTTTACCCAGTTAAGGCTGGCGTTGCCAGTGGGTCTTTGAAGAAAAGCCCGCACCTGTCCCGTGTAGGGACCCAGAGCTTGCACGCCTCCGGTGCTCAGCAATCCCATTAACGTTCCCGTCTGGGGCGTCGGACCCTGGCCGAAGACCGGGACACGGGCGCCATTTTGCGGTCCTAGCGTTCCGCCTGCGATGCCCAGGGTCTTGACCATGTCGAAATTGGTGATCGGCGCGGTGTCTCCGAAATCGTTCACCACGTAGCCGGCACCGAAGTGGAACAGCATGGTGGGCGTCACGGTGTAGTCCAGGTTCGCGCGATAAGTGCGCGAGTAAATAAACGTTCCGCGCGTAGCTGTGATCGTATCCGGGAAACCTTCGGATAGGGCGAATCCCGCAGGGGCATACTGAACTTCGGTGCTGGTCGTCGACCAATAGCCGGATATTTTGAACTTCGAACTGAACGAGTGATCGACTTTAAGGGAAGGAATCGGAGTGACCCGGTTGCTGGGGAACGGGTTGACGTAATTGTTCGTCGTCTGCGTCGCCGGCCCCAAGTTAGGGAGCGGTATCAGGTTTTGCAGTTTGACCGCGGACGGATCGAAACTGCTGACGGGAATCTTATTGTTCGGAAACTGGGTTCGCGCGCGAGTTCCATTGGCAAAGGTAAAGTCCGTGGACGGATCGTAAATCATTCCCTGAAGGATTTTATTGCCGAAGCCGTCGGTCCCGAGGACTGTCGTCCCCAGCAGGCTGGAGAAGTCGCCTCCGCGGTAAGCCACTGTGGGAACCGTGTCCAGTACGTTGCCTACTACCGTGGTTTCCCGAAACTGCTCGTAGCCGAAGAAGAAGAATGTCTTGTCCTTGCCGTTGTAGATTTTGGGGATGAAGATCGGTCCGCCGAGGGTGCCCCCGAAATCATTACGGCGCTGCTTGTTGCGCGTATGATCGAATTCCGTATGGGAGTACAACGCCTCATTGACCAGATAATCGTAAGCCGAACCGTGGAAGCTGTTGGTGCCGGACCGAGTGGTGTACTGGATCAGGCCGGAACCCGCTTGGCCGAACTCGGCGGAATAGTTAGAGGCTTGAATGGCGACTTCCTCTAGGGCATCCACGCTAGGCTGCATCTGCGCCTGAGAGCTCGAGGTATTGACGCCGTTGGTGATGTCCTGGCCATCCAGCTTGATGCCGAAGGTGTTGGTGGGCGCGCCGTTGACGCGCATGGACGTATTGGGGACCCAGAACACACCCGCGGTGAGTACCGACGCGGCCAAGGGGTTGCGCACGCCGGATGTGCTGGCGGTAGCAGCGCCTACTCCCAGAATCGGCAGCGAATTCATGCGGTCGGTGGTGACGTTGGAGTTGACCGCGGCGCTCTCGGTGCTCAGCATCGACGCTTCGGCCGAGACCGTAACCGATTCCGTGTTGGTTCCTACTTCAAGGACGACGTCGATACGGATGGTTTGGGCGGCCTGGACGCCAAGATTCTGGCGAACATGGGTCTTGAATCCCGGAACCATCGCGGTCAGCTGATAGGTGGCCGCGGGCAATTGGGAGAACGTGTAATTGCCGGTGGAGCTGGACGCTGTCTGGTAGACCGTCCCTGTTTCGCTGTTCTTTAACTCCAGCGGAGCGTTCGCGACCACGGCGCCGGCCGGATCGGAAATAGTCCCGGTGATGGTGCCCGTCGCGGTCTGGGCAAGCGCAGCCAGAGAGCACAGACAGAGTGCAAAAAGCAGACCAAAGAAGCGCATTCAATTCCCCCTAAACCTATGGAAGCGGACCGACTCCGATGTACGGAATCGTATGCCATTCGGTAGGGTTTGTCAATCATTGCATGCAGGCCGGGGAATTAAGGTCCGAAACACAATCTCAGCTAGGGCCATCCCCAGGTGAGATGCCCGAGCCAGCTCCCGCCCGCCAACTTGAAGTGTTGCTGGCCGAAGACAACGAGTTCGACGTCCACGTAACGGTTGCCGCCTTCCGGGATGCGCGGGTTCCGAGTCGCCTGCACTGTGTTCCCGATGGCGAAGCGGCGCTCGCCTTTCTGAGGCGGAGAGGCGAGCATGAGCATGCCCCTCGCCCCGATCTGATCCTTCTGGATCTCAATATGCCGAAGATGAACGGCCTTGAGGTCTTGGAGGAGATAAAAGCGGATCCAAGCTTGAAGAACATCCCCGTGGTGATCGTAAGTGGATACATCCATGAAGGGGATATTAAGCGCGCCTATGAACTGCAGGTCTCGGCTTTTCTGATGAAGCCCTCGGAGGTGGACGAATATTTCGCGGCCGTCCGTTCGCTTAAGGAGCTGTGGGTTCACGCGGCTTCACTGGCGCCCAAGCCGGACCCCTAGGCCTGCTATCGAGCGGGTGGAGAAGCGTTATTTCCCCGCCATCGTTTTGAGCTCCGCCATGGTGGTCATGCGGCCGTGTAAGGGCGCGATGCGCTGCACATCCAGCTTGCTCCGCTGGAGCTGATCGTAAAGTTGGACGGTGGCCAGGTTCAGCGTGGCGGGTGGCGCGGTGGCGACCGTCGCCGGCGGCGTAAAGAGATCCGCCTGGATCAGGATCTTTTCGGCGGGGAGATATGCCACCAGCATCCCGTCATTGTGGACGTTCTCGGGGATGTGGTGCAGCTCCAGAGTACGAGTGTTGTCCGAGAGGACATGCTTGTCGGTCACCGTCTGAAATGTGAACTGTTTCTGCTCCCGGGCCATGCGGTCGAGGCTGAGCGAGCGCGGCAGCTTGGCGGCTTGCTCGTAGAATTCCTTATTGCTGGCGTGAGTCACGATGGTGGCGCCTTCGGCCGCGTACGTACGGATTCCGCCGGAATGATCGAAGTGATGGTGCGTGTTGATCAGGTAACGGATCGGTTTATTCGGGAAGATGGATTTTACCTCGGCGATGACCGCCAGCGAACGGGCCTCGTCCAGAGGGGCTTCAATGACGGTTACATGATCGGCGAACTCCACGGCGACGCTATGATGCGTCCCGCCGGTCAAGTACCACACACCCGGCGCGAGCTGTTCCTTGGAAACTTGTACCGCGGGCGCGGCGGCGGCGCGAACTGCGGGCGGCACGGGGATATCGACAGCGACATTAGGTTTGGCATCGGTGACGCGGATATCGAGCACCGGATGGCCGCCTTGCCGCTGCAGAATATGCGTGGGGAAGTTGATGCCGGCAAAATCCTTGTACTCGGAGTAGAGGACTTCCACTTCGATATCGCCGAGCACCGGGTTGGGATTGTGTGTAAGGACTCGCTTGAGCAGGTTGTCGCCTCCAATCTCACCCGAGACGAATCGGCCGCGTTCCATGAACGTCACCTCGCCCGTGCGGACTCCATCCTTCCATAGATACATTTCGCGGGCGTTGTTAGCCTTCGCGCCTTTGAGAAATCCGTAGGGCGTCATCCACAGCAGGGTGGTTCGGTCAGGCGCCGCGGCTGGCGCGGGAGTGACGTTGGTTCCTGCCACGTTCCAGGCGAAGCCCTGGCTCACCAGTTGGATCTGGCGCTGCTCGCCGATCATGGGTTGGCCGCCTCCTCCGCGCGGGGGATTTTCACCTTGCATACGGACCATCTCTTCGCGCGCGGCAGGGGTGTCGAAGTTGATCGCCTGTACATAGCTTTTGACGACGAATCGCGGCCAAGGCCGATTGAGATTGGCGTTCTGCCCCAGGGTGTATTGGGACCCCTCACCCGAGATTTCTATGGTTTTCACATTGGCGCCCATGGTTTTGAGGGTGTCGTCGACGATACCGAGGTTTTGGGAGAGTAGGGGCGTCGCAGTCAGGACGGCGATGCCGAGAAAGCGCAGTGTTAACATTTATTAACCTCCACGAGGGTAGTATACACCCTGAGATTAAGCAACGTTCATGCAAATTGGCGCCCCATGCGCGAATTCGCCGGCACCCCAAGCCGGACTCACCGGCCTAATGGAATTGTTCAGTATATAAGTTTGTATATAATCAAGCGTTGGGCGAACTGACGCCACTATGAAGGCTACAAAAGATGGAAGGCGCGTCTTTTCCGATTTAGGTTTCTCGTCTGCGGAAGCTCGCAACCTGCAGATGCGGTCGCAATTGATGACCGCGCTGCGCAAGTTCGTCGAGAAAGAGGGGCTCACTCAGGCCGAGGCAGCCAGGCGCCTGAAAGTCACTCAGCCTCGCGTATCGGATTTGATGCGGGGCAAAATCAGCCGCTTCTCGCTCGACACTCTGGTGACCATGTCGGGTGACGCCGGACTGGAAGTGGATCTTCGGATCACGGCAAAACCGGTGTCAAGGAGGGTGGCGTAGAAATGTCAGCGTCACCCGGAATGGGTTCACCGGTCTTCAGGGCGCTTTCCAGGTAGCAGCGAATGGCATCTCGCGCCATCTCGCCGGCTTCTTCAAGAGTCTCACCGAAGGTGCAGATCTCCGGGATGGCGGGGACAACAACGTTGAAGCCGCCTTCCTGTATGGGTTCGAACAGCGTTGTGTAGCCGTATTCCACGAAGTTTCGCCCTCATTGTAGCGAAACCTGAGGTTGAAGCTCGGCCGCTGTGAGCATAAAGAACCTCTCCTGGTGTTCTTTGCATTCAGCCTGCAAACTGGCAAAGGCCGCCTCAAGGCCATCGCCGCCACTGATCCGACCGTAGAACGAATGCCAATTAGCATTGACGCCGATTCCGATACTGTCTTCGGCTCCTACAATCGCCTGAAAGGGTGGCTTGCCTTGGGAAAGCGCCATAACCAAAGCTGAAACGCCTTCGCACGACGACATGCACAATACCAGTCGTCCACCGCACGCGTCATTGAGAGCAGCGATGTAGGGTTTCATTTCGGACCACCCCACAAACTCGCTACCAGCCTGAATGCCAAGAGCATTGCCGTGAGCAGTAATGTGCAAGAACACGGGAACCTCTGGAGCTTCCCTCATTCCCGAACAAAACCGATTCAGCCCATTCAAAAGATCTTGTCTATTAGCGACGTCTGCTTGGAACGTCCGAGTGCCATCGATCCACGCGAGAGCAGATGGCGCGCCTAGGGATTGAATTAAGAACCGGAGGAGCCGCGGCCGTGTACGAAGGCTTGGCATCCCCTCCCGCATGAGTTAACTACACCCGCTCGTTCCGCCGCAGTTTTCGCACTTGTAGCAAGAACCGTTGCGGGTCATCAAGCCGCCGCATTCCGAACATGTCGGGGCGTCGGAGACGACTGGGGAAAACGGCAGAGCCTGCTGCGGATCGGGCTCGGTGACGCGGAGAGCGGGAGCTTCGCCGGCCTCGCCGCTGGTAGCGTATTCCTCACCGATGAAGCGCGCGCCCATCCAGCGGAAAATGTAATCCATGATGGATTTGGCGTAGGGCACCGTGGGGTTGCCGGTCCAGCCGCTGGGCTCGAAACGCACGTGGCTGAACTTGTCGACGAAGAACTTCAGCGGCACGCCATACTGCAGCGCATAGCTGATTGCGGTGGCGAAGGCGTCCATCAGGCCCGAGATGGTCGAGCCCTCCTTGGCCATGGTGACGAACAGCTCGCCGGGTGAGCCGTCCTCATAGAGTCCAACGGTCATGTAACCTTCGTGACCGCCGATCGAAAACTTGTGGGTGATCGCGTTCCGCTCGGCAGGGAGTTTGCGGCGAACCGGCCGGTAGACGATCTTCTCTTCGATCTTGATGGTGGGCGTCGCGGCCGCGGGTCCAGTTGCCGCCTTCGCGCCCTTCGATGTTCCCGAACTGAGAGGCTGCACGCGCTTGGAGTTATCGCGATAAATCGCGACCGCCTTCAATCCGAGCTTCCAGCTCTCGGTATACGCGTCCATAACATCTTCCACCGTGCACTCTTCCGGCATGTTTATAGTCTTGGAGATTGCCCCGGAGATAAACGGCTGAACAGCGGCCATCATGCGGACATGGCCCATGTAATGGATGGACCGGCTGCCGTTCTGCGGACGGAAGCTGCAATCGAAGCAAGCCAGGTGCTGGTCTTTGAGATGCGGCGCGCCTTCGATGGTGCCCGTGGAATCGATATGCTCGACAATCGCGCTGACCTGATCGGAGGTGTAACCGAGTTTGATGAGCGCGTTCGGCACGGTTTGGTTGACGATCTTGATGACGCCGCCGCCGACCAGC
>Ga0207711_10001710_pt1 | contig 20197 bp, 19 predicted proteins | sample KBSS34metaG_FD_184401 | JGI IMG/M metagenome (GOLD analysis project Ga0207711, IMG submission 184401) | Switchgrass rhizosphere microbial communities from Kellogg Biological Station, Michigan, USA - KBS S3-4 metaG (SPAdes) (version 2) | ecosystem: Host-associated > Plants > Roots > Rhizosphere...
TCGCCACGAAGTCCGGCGAGGCGTCGAACTGGTCCCAGTAGGCCTTGGCCGAAAGCCCCTGGATGTGGGCCTTGACGCTCTGCACGTGGCGCAGCCCGCAGGCGTCGCGGGTCAGCTCGTCAGTCGCGTCCTGCAGCTCGAGATAGGCGTTGAGCGAGCATTTGGCGTCGATGACGAACACCGCGCCGCCCGGCAGGCGCACGGTCACGTCCGGCCGCCGCCGGCCCTCCTCGGTGTCGGTGGAGGCTTGTTCCTGGAAGTCGAAGCGGTGGGCCAGGCCCGCGGCTTCCAGCACATTGCGCAGCGTCTGCTCGCCCCAGCGGCCCTGGACGCCCGCGCCGCGGCGCAGCGCCTGGGACAGTTTGCGCGCCTCGTCCTGGGTCGCCGTCGAGGCGGCCAGCAGCTGGGCGATCTGTTGCTTCAGGCCGCCGTTCTCCTCGGCGCGCGTCTTCTCGACCGCCGCCACCTGCTCCTGGAACTTGGCCAGGGTCTCGGCGACCGGCTTCAGCTGCGCCTCGATGCGGGCCTGGGCCAGTTGCTCGCGGTTGCGGAAGGTTTCCTCAGTCTGCTTGACCAGGGCCTCGGCCACCACCGAGGCCGACTGCGCCGCCTGGGCCTTGGATAGCTCGGCCTGGGTCGCCTGCTGCTGCTCCAGCATGCCGGCGCGCGCCTCGGCGGCGACAGCCCGTTCGGTGAGCGCGAAGGCCCGCACGTCCGCCGCCCCGGCCCGCCGGCGCTCCAGGAACCCCCAGGCGATCGCCGCGGCGGCGACAAGGGCGCAGATCAGCGCCGCGAGAAGAGACGCGTTCATGGTGCGTTCTTAGCGCGGACAGTGAGTCGGGGATAGCGGCCTGACGCCTGCTCAGTGGACGCGTGAGGCGTCCCCGATCTAGCCTGGGCGCCGCCGAGCACCGTCAGAAGGCGGCGGAGTATCGCGGCTTTATCGTCGACGGGTTCGCCCTGCCCGGAAGCTAAGCCTTCAGGACGCCGGCCGGCGGGCGCGCATGGCCTGGGCGATGGTGCCGTCGTCCAGCCAGTCAAGCTCGCCGCCCACCGGCACGCCGCGGGCCAGCATGGTCACCGCCACGCCGGTCGAAGCCAGTCGGTCGGCCAGGTAATGGGCGGTGGTCTGGCCATCGACCGTGGCCGGCAGCGCCAGCACCACCTCGCGCACCACCCCGTCCGAGGCGCGGCTGATCAAGGGGCCGACCCGCAGGGCCTCGGGGCCGACCCCGTCCAGGGCCGAGAGCAGGCCGCCCAGCACGTGGTAGCGGCCGCGAAAGGCGCTCGCCCGCTCCATCGCCCAGAGCGCGCCGACCTCCTCGACCACGCAGATCAGGGTCCGGTCGCGCTGAGGGTCGGCGCAGATGGCGCAAGGGTCCTGGGTGTCGAGCGAGCCGCAGACCGAACAGACCTTCACCCGCGCCGCAGCTTCCGACAGCGCGTCGGCCAGCGGGGTCAACAGCTGGTCGCGCCGCTTCAGCAGGGCCAAGGCCGCGCGCCTGGCCGAGCGCGGTCCAAGCCCCGGCAGCTTGGCCAGGAGGCCGATCAGGCGTTCAATCTCGGGTCCGGCGGAGCTGGCCAAGGCGAATCCTTGCAGGCTTGAGCGCCATAGATGGAGGGGCGCGGTGCGGATTGTCGAGATCGCCGACGACGATATCGAAGCTGTGGTCGCGCTCTGGGAGCGCTGCGGCCTGACCCGGCCGTGGAACGATCCGCGCGCGGACATCGCGCTGGCGCGCCGCACGCCGACCTCGACCGTGCTGGTCGGCCGGGCGGACGGCGCGATCGTCGCCACCGCCATGGCCGGGTCGGACGGCCACCGGGGCTGGGTCTACTACCTCGGCGTCGATCCCGCCGCCCAGGGCGCCGGGCGGGGCCGCGAGATCATGCAGGCGTCCGAGCACTGGCTGCGCGCCCTCGGCGTGCCGAAGATGCAGCTGATGGTCCGCGGCGAGAACGGCGCCGCGCGGGGGTTCTATCAAGCGCTCGGGTACGAGCTGCAGGACACGGTGGTGCTGGGGAAGCGGTTCTGAGGCGGCAGCGCCGAACGCCCCCTCCGTCTCGCCTGCGGCGATCCACCTCCCCCGCTGCGCGGTGGAGGATCTGGGCCGAAGATGCTCCACCGCTTGCGGGGGAGCTGTCGCGAAGCGACTGAGGGGGCGTTCGGCGCCGCCCCTAGAACTTCGGCATGCCCGGCAGGCCCATGGCCGCCAGCGGGCCGGCGGCCTCGCGCATCATATCGGCCTGCTGGACGTCCAGCTTGCGCTTGGCGTCGGCGTGGGCGGCGACCACCAGGTCGGCGACCACCTCGCCCTCGCCGGGCTGCATCAGGCTTTCGTCGAGGTCGACGCGGGCCAGTTCGCCGGAGCCCTTCAGGGTCACCTTGACCATGCCGCCGCCGGAGGTCCCCTCGACCGACAGCTCGGCCAGCTTGGCCTGGGCGTCGGCCAGCTTCTGCTGCATGGCCTGGGCCTGCTTCATCAGGGAGCCAAGGTCTTTCACGGCTTAATCCTCGTCACTTTCGGCCTCGTCGTCCGCGGCCGGAACGGCGGCCTCGGGCTGCGGCAGGTTGCGGATGCTGACGATCTCCGTCCCCGGAAAGGCCTGCATCACCGATTGGATGAAGGGATCCTGCTCGATGCGGGCGCGCTCTTCGCGGCCTTCGCGCTTCTGGCGCTCCCACAAGCTCTCGGCGCCGCCGCCGCCCTGGGCGGCGATCAGCCAGCGCTCGCCGGTCCATTCCTTCAGCCGCGCGACCAGCCGCTGGGCCAGGTTGTTGGGCGCGCCCGGCGCCGGCTCGTACTCGATGGCGCCCGGCCGGAAGCTGATCGGCCGCACATAGCGCTCGACGTCCAGCTTCAGGGTGACGTCGCGCTTCTTGTCGATGAGGGCGAGCACGTCCTCGAAGCTCTTCAGGGCCGCCGAGGCGATCGGTTCGCCGGAAGCTTGCGGCTGGGTTTGGGGCTGGGCTTGGGCGAAGCTACGGGCCACGGCGGTCGCGCCGCCGCCGCCGCTCGCCATGGAGCCGCCGCCGGAGGGGCCGCCGCCGGGCGCCTCGCCGTTCTGCAGCCGCTTCAGCGCCTCTTCCGGCCCCGGGAGGTCGGCGGCGTAGGCCAGCCGCACCAGCGCCATGTCGACGGCGGCGGCGGCGTCCGGCGCGCGGCGCACCTCGTCGTAAGCCTTCAGCATCAGCTGCCAGAGGCGCGAGAGGGTCCCGGCGGAGACCGCCGCGCCGATCGCCGCCAGCCGGCCGGCCTGTTCCTTCGGCATGATCAGGGCGTGCGCGCCCACCGCCTTGGCCACCGTGGCGCCGTGGCAATGGTCCAGCAGGTCGAGCATCACCTGGTCGGGATTGGCCCCAAAGCCATAGAGGGTGCGGAAGCTTTCGATGGCCGGACCGGCCTCGCCGCGCATCAGCTGTTCGAACAGGGTGATGGTCTGGGCCCGGTCGGCCAGGCCCAGCATGTCGCGGATCGAGGCGGCCGAGACCGTCAGGCCGGACTCGGCCTGGACGATCGCCTGGTCGAGCATCGACTGGCCGTCCCGCACCGAACCCTCGGCAGCGCGGGCAATCAGCATCAGCCCCTCGGCGTCGACCCGCGCGCCCTCGTTCTCGCAGATCATCTCCAGGTTCTTGACCAGGACGTCGGGTTCCACCCGCCGCAGGTCGAAACGCTGGGTGCGCGAGAGGATGGTCACCGGCACCTTGCGGATTTCGGTGGTGGCGAAGATGAACTTGGCGTGCGGCGGCGGCTCTTCCAGCGTCTTCAGGAGCGCGTTGAACGCCCCGGTCGACAGCATGTGCACCTCGTCGATGATGTAGACCTTGTAGCGCGCCTCCACCGGGGCGTAGCGCACGCCTTCCAGCAGTTCGCGCATGTCGGCCACGCCGGTGCGGCTGGCGGCGTCCAGCTCCAGGACGTCCATGTGCCGGCCCTCGATGATCGAGCGGCAGTGGCGGCCCTCGTCCTTGAAGTCGATGGTCGGCTCGTCGATTGCGTCGGTCTGGTAGTTCAGGGCCCGGGCGAGCAGGCGCGCGGTGGTGGTCTTGCCGACGCCGCGGACGCCGGTGAGCATGAAGGCGTGGGCGATCCGGCCGCTGGCGAAGGCGTTGCGCAGGGTGCGCACCATCGCTTCCTGGCCGTAGAGGTGCTCGAAGGTCCGGGGCCGGTATTTCCGCGCGATGACGGTGTAGGCGGCCCCGTCGGCGTCGGACCCGGAGTCCGCCGGAAGCGCCAAAGCCGGCGCATCGCCGAACATGTCGCCCGTGTTGGGGTCACGCTCTGGTAGGTCGTCGTCTGACAGGAAGTCTTCGTCGGCCATTGAGCCCCTTGCCGACCCAAGGGTGGCGGAATGAGGTGGAGATCGGACAGCGACCCGAAGCGTAACTCGTTACGGCTGCTTCCTTCCGGACCTGACCGGGTTGGCGAGGCGTTCGCCCGCAGCCGATCTCCACCCCCTATATCGCTGCTGAGGCCCGCTCGCGCAAGCCGGGGGTAGGGCTCGCGCGCACATGACGCGACGGCGGGCGCAGCGTAAGACTTACGGCATGGCGCTCGACTTCTTTTGCAACACCTTCACGGGCAACCCCCTGGACCGCGCGAGCGACCGCCGCGCCGACCTCGACTGGCTGGCCCGGATGCTCGGTTCGGCGGACTCGCTGGGCGTGGCGCTGTGGAACGGCCGCCCGCTGGTGGAGGACGGCGAGGACGGCCGGCTGCAGCTCAGCTACCTGCCGGCGAAGCTGGTCGGCGAGCTGGCGAACGGGGCCGAGCGCCTGCTGTTCCTTGGGCTCTGGAAGGATCGGGCGGTGTTCGCTGTCGATCTCGAGGGCCAGGCCGATCCCACCGCCCAGGCGCTGCGGGGGCTGGGGCGGTTCGAGGACCTGCGGCAGGTGGCCCTGGCGCTGCCGGCGGCCGACGCCGCCATCGCCTCGACCGCCAAGGGCATGTTCGAGTGGCGCCGCCGCCACCGCCGCTGTGCGGTCTGCGGCGAGCCCAGCCACCCGGCCGACGGCGGGTGGAAGCGGGTCTGCGAGGCCTGCGAGGCCGAGCACTTCCCGCGCACCGATCCGGTGGTGATCATGCTGCCCTACCACGGCGACCGCTGCATGCTGGGCCGCCAGGAGGTCTGGCCGCCCGGGATGTTCTCGGCGCTGGCCGGCTTCCTGGAGCCGGGCGAGGCGATCGAGGAGGCCTGCGCCCGCGAGCTGGAGGAAGAAGCCGGCCTGCACGCGGTCAAGGTCCACTACCACTCCAGCCAGCCCTGGCCCTATCCCTCGTCGCTGATGATCGGCCTGCTGGCCGAGGTCGAGGACGAGGAAGGCCAGCCGGACCAGACCGAGTTGTCGGAAGTGCGCTGGTTCACCAGGGCCGAGGCCCGCGACCTGCTGGCCGGCAAGATCGAAGGCCTCTTCGCCCCGCCCCCCAGCGCCATCGCCCACCAGCTGATCAAGGCCTGGGCGAGGGACTCTTCCCTCCCTTAATGGGGAGGGACAGCTCGCGAAGCGAGCAGGGTGGGGAGGTCGCGACCGGGCCAGGCTGGGGGAAAATTGGGCTTGAATTAAGAACAAATAGTGAACAATGATGGCCGCATGCGACCCGACATCCAACGAGCCCGCGAATTTCGCCGGGCCATGAGCGAGCCCGAGATTATCCTGTGGTCGCGCCTGAAGCGGCTACGGGCGCGCGGCTTTCACATTCGCCGGCAGTTTCCGTTCCGCGGCTACTTTCTCGACTTCGTCTGCCTCGCGCGCCGGCTGGTGATCGAGGTCGATGGCAGACAACACGCTGACGACCAACATGCGGAGCATGACGCTGTCCGCGACCGCATTCTGAGCCGGCAGGGTTTTCGCGTGCTTCGCTTCTGGGCCGGGGACGTGCGACGCGATCCGAGCCTGGTGATGGACCAGATCGTGGCTGCGCTGGAGGCCGCTCCGCAAGCGTATGGGAACAGCCAACCGGCCGGAGCGGCGCCCGAACCGGACTTCCCCACCCTGACCGCTTCGCGGTCTGTCCCTCCCCATTAAGGGAGGGAGTTAAGCCCGCGACCGGAACGGGTCGGCCGGATAGACCCCGAGGATCTCGAACTTCTCGGAGAAGAAGTGCAGCTCGTCGAAGGCGCGGGCGACCGGGCGGTCTTCGGGACGACCTTCGACCTCGACGTAGAAGAAGGTGGCGGTGAAGCTCCCCTCCTCCATGTAGCTCTCAAGCTTGATCATGTTCACGCCGTTGGTCGCGAACCCGCCGAGCGCCTTGTAGAGCGCCGCCGGCAGGTTCTTCACCCGAAACACGAAGCTGGTGATGCAGGGCGCGGTGAACGGCGGCGGGGACGGATCCGGCTCGGCGGTCATCACCAGGAAGCGGGTGGTGTTGTCGTGCTCGTCCTCGACGTCGCGGACCAGGATCTCCAGCCCGTACATCTCCGCCGCCAGCTCCGGGGAGACCGCCGCGCGGGTCGGATCGGGATATTCGGCCAGCATCTTGGCGGCCAGGGCGGTGTCGCCGACCGGCTCGGTCTTGAGCCCCAGCCGGCGCAGGGTCTTGCGGCACTGGCCGAGCGCGATCGGCATCGAGGCGGCGTACTTGACCTGCTCCAGCTTCACGCCCGGATTGACCATCAGCTGGAAGTGGATCGGCTTGAAGCGCTCGCCGATGATCCGCAGCCCCGAGTCCGGCAGCAGATGGTGGACGTCGGCGACGCGGCCGGCGATGGAGTTCTCCACCGGGATCATGCCCAGCTGGCAGTCGCCCGAACGCACCGCCTCGAAGGCGTCCTCGAAGCTGGGATGCGGGATCGGGTCGTATTCGGGGTAGGCCGCCTGGCAGATCTCGTGGCTGTTGGCGCCCAGCTCGCCCTGGAAGGCGATGCGTCGCTGGCTCATCGAAGACCTCTTGCATGCGCCCGCGCCTGGTCGAGATCGGCGGGGGTGTCGACGGAGATGGGTGCGGTCTTGGCGACCGCGGCCCAGATCGAGAGCCCGAGCTCCAGGGCGCGAAGCTGTTCCAGCTTCTCGCGCAGCTCCAGGGCCGAGGGCGGGGCGGCGTTGAAACGCTGGAGGGCCGCGCGCCGGTAGCCGTAGATGCCGATATGTCGCCAGACCGGCGCCTCGCCATAGAGGGTCGAGCGGGTGAAATAGAGCGCCCGGCCGCTGCGGCCGTCCGGCTGCAGCGCCAGCACCGCCTTGACCACGTCCGGATTGGCCCGGTCGGCCGGGGCGCTCTCCGGCGCCACCACGGTGGCGATGTCGCAAGCCGCCTCGCGACCGAGCAGGGCGACGCAATGGGCCAGGACCGAGGGTTCGACGAAGGGCATGTCGCCCTGCAGGTTGACCACCACGTCGTGCCGCCCCGCGGGATCCAGCTCGGCGAGGGCGGCGAGGATCCGGTCGGAGCCGGAGGGCAGCGCCGGATCGGTCAGCACCGCCCGGCCGCCCGCGGCGCGCACCGCCGCGACGATCTCCGCATCGCCGGCGGCCACCGCCACCGGGCCGGCGCCCGCCGCCTCGGCCTGGCGCAGCACCCGGACGATCATCGGCGCCCCATCGATGTCCGCCAGCGGCTTGCCCGGCAGGCGGGTGGCGGCCATTCGAGCGGGGATAAGGACGATCGGGTTCATGGTATCGCTTGGGCGGGTTGCGCCCGCGGCGGTAGCGTGTAAGAGAGCCGGGCGCAATAAGGGGCGGGATTCCCGCGCTTTCGCCGAGCGTAAAGCCGGCCGTGAGAGGGCACGAAAACAAGACTATGAGCGACCTTACCTTCAACAAGGTCGCCGGCGCGGTGCTGGCGACGGGTCTGGCCATCTTCGGCCTTCGCGAGCTCTCCAGCGGCATATTCGGCGACGAGAAGGTCGAGAAGCCCGGCTATGCGGTGGAAGTCGCCGCGGACACAGGCGGCGAAGCGGCCGCGGCCGACGTTCCGCCCGATTGGGGCACGGTGCTGCCGAAGGCCGACGTGGCCGCCGGCGAGGCGGTGTTCGCCAAGTGCCAGTCCTGCCACAGCCTGACGGCCAACAGCACCGGCCCGGACCTGAACGGCGTGGTCGGCCGCAAGCCCGGCACGGAAGCCGGCTATTCCTACTCGCCGGCGATGCAGGCGTTCGCCGCCAAGCAGCCGATCTGGGACTACGAACACATCTATGAGTTCGTGAAGAACCCGCAGGCCTACATCCCCGGCTCGAAGATGACCTTCGTCGGGCTGAAGAAGCCGGAAGACCGCATCAACATCATCGCCTTCCTGCACACCAAGGGCTCGACCCTGCCGATCCCGGCGCCGAAGCCGGCGGCCGCGGCTCCGGCCGCTGCTGCGGGCAACGCCGCGGCGCCGGCGGCGGGGAACGCCACGGCGGCGGCCGGCAACGCCACGGTCGCCGCTGCGGGCAACGCGACGGTCACCGCGGCCGCGGCGCCTGCCGCCAAGTAACGCGACCTAGATCAAAGTCTGCGAAAGGCGGTGGGCTCGCCCGAGCCCGCCGCCTTTATGCGTTCTATGGCGCCGTCCAGCGGCTCGCAGGCCACCGCCATGTGGTGGGCGTTGGCGTGCAGGATGTGCGCGGCGTCCAGGCCGATCGCCACATGGCCCTTCCAGAAGACCAGGTCGTTGCGGGCGAAGGCGCCGCGGTCGATCGGCCGGCCCAGCGCCTGCTGCATGTCGGCGTCGCGCGGACAGGCCCGGCCGCAGGCCAGCAGCGCCTGCTGCACCAGCCCGGAGCAGTCGAGCCCCAGGCTCTCGCGCCCGCCCCACAGGTAGGGCGCGCCGAGATAGCGCTCGGCCACCGCGGCGGGGTCGCGGGCGAAGCGGCCGATCGGCGACAAATGCTCCGCCGCCATCCAGCCCGCGCCGGCGACCCGCGCCAGCCGGCCCTCGACCGCCTCGACGGTCACCAGGGCGTTCAGCGAAAACGGTCCGCTGGCCCGGCTCTTGATGCTCGGTTCGGCGAAGGCGTAGGTGCGGATCGCGCCGATCCGGTGGGTCGGCGCGAGATCCGCCGGCCCCAGCGCTGCGGCGGCGACAAAGCCCATGTAGCCGTCGCGGCGCGCCTGGCCCCAGACGAAGGCGCCCTCCTCCTCGATCACCTCGAAGACCTCGCCGAACAGCAGCTGGTCCATCTGTTCGGAGGCGGCGTCCGGCGCCCGGTGCAGCCCGGCGGCCGGGATTGCGCAGCGTCGCGGCGTCGGATCGAGATAGACCTCGGCGGCGGTCACCCCCTCCAGCGCGCGGGCGGCGACCCCGTCGCGCCACGGCGTCACGCGCGGATCGAAGCTCAAGCGAAACGCTCGCGGACCATGGCGTAGAGGGCGCGGATCGCCTGGGCTTCGCCACCACCCGGCCGGCCGGGCGAGCCCTTGGAATTCCAGCCGAAGATGTCGAAGTGGGCCCAGGGCCCCGGGGGCGCGAACCGCTGCAGGAAGAGCGCCGCGGTCACCGCGCCGGCCTGGGCCCAGGCGTCGGGGTCGTTCTTCAGGTCGGCGATGTCGCTGTCGAGCGCCTCGGCGTAGCCCTTCCACAGCGGCAGCCGCCACAGCGGATCGTGCTGCGCCGCGGCATGGCGGCCGATCGCGGCGGCCAGCTCGTCGTCGTCGGTGAAGAAGGGCGGCAGCTGCGGCCCCAGCGCCGCGCGCGCCGCCCCGGTCAGTGTCGCCAGATCCAGCGTCAGCGCCGGCTCCAGCTCGGCGGCGCGGGTCAGAGCGTCGGCCAGGATCAGCCGGCCCTCGGCGTCGGTGTTGCCGATCTCGATCGTCAGCCCCTTGCGCGAGCCGATCACGTCGCCCGGCCGCATGGCGTCGCCGGAGATGGCGTTCTCCACCACCGGAACCAGCACCGCCAGCCGCACCGGCAGGCCCGCGGCCATGATCATCCGGCCGAGCGCCAGGGCGTGCGCCGCCCCGCCCATGTCCTTCTTCATCAGCCGCATGCCGGAGGAGGGCTTGATGTCGAGGCCGCCGGTGTCGAACACCACCCCCTTGCCGATCACCGCCACCAGCGGCCGGCCGGCCTCGCCCCAGGCGATCTCGATCATCCGTGACGCGCGCTCCGGCGTGGCGGCCCGGCCGACCGCGTGGACGGCGGGGTAGTTCGCCTCCAGCAGCCCCTCGCCCCCGATCACCGTGATCCGGGCGGCGTATTGCTCGGCGATCTCGCGGGCGATGGTCTCGATCTGCAGCGGCCCCATGTCGTTGGCCGGGGTGTTGATCATGTCGCGGGCCAGGGCGCAGGCGTGGGCGACGTGGCGCACCTCCTCGACGTCGACCTCGGCGACGACCAGGCGGGGACGCTCGCCTCCCGGCGTCTTGTAGCGGTCGAAGCGGTAGGTCCCGAGCGCGAAGGCCAGCGCCAGCTGATCGCTGGGCAGGCCGGCCGGCGCCTGGGCCAGGCGGTAGGTCCCCGCCGCAAGCTTGGCCGGCAGGGCGCGAAACGCCATCGGGTCGCCACCGGCGCCAAGGCCGACCAGCACGCGCTCCAGCACTCCCTCGCCATCGGGGACGCAGAGCACCTGGCCGGCCCGGCCCTTGAAGTCGCCGAACCGCGCCGCCGAACGAACGAACGCCGGCTGGGCCGCCAGGAAGGCCTCGGTCTCGTGGTCCGCCAGCGCGTGGAGGGGAACGGCGGCGCCTTCGGACGCCTGGAGAATCACTTCGGACATCGGTCTCTCGAGCCTGGAAACGTCAGCGGACGGACCGGCGCGGACTCCGATCCCTCACAGCTGTGTGCTGGATCCGAAGTTCGCCGGAGCCCGCCGCGGGCGCAAGCGAACTTCGCCCTCGTTCCTCTAGCGGACCGCCGCCTGCACCAGGGTCGAGGCCGGGAACGCCGCCAGGGCGCCGACGGCGATCGCCACCCCGTAGGGCACGCTCTCGCCCGGCGCGGCGAGGCGGACGAACCAGGCCGGCCCGGCGAGCACGAAGGACCGCGCCGCGGACGCGCGCAGGCTGAGCAGCAGCAGCGAAAGCAGGCCGCCCGAGAGCGCCGTGACCATCAGATAGGTCTGCGCCGCCGGCCAGCCGAGCCACAGGGCCGCGGCTGCGAACAGCTTGGCGTCGCCGCCGCCGATCCAGCCGAGGGCGAACATCGCCGCGCCTGCCGCCAGGGCGCCGACGCCCAGCGCCAGATCCAGGCCGACGACGGCGAGCGGCATGCCCGCGGCCAGGCCGGCCGCCGCGGCGAGCAGGAAGCTGGCGATCAGCGCCAGCGAGATCCAATTGGGGATCCGATAGCTGACCAGGTCGCGAACGCCGCCCAGGATGACCAGGGCGGGGAACAGCATGAGGACGGCGGTCTGCACGGCGTGGATCATCGGGCCTCCGGGCTGATAGCATCGCTACAGCCCGTGAACAGACCGTTGCGCCGGTCAGCAAAAAGCCCCCGGAGCGAGGCTCCGGGGGCTTTCTGTCGCGACTTGCGCGGCGATATTAGCCGGCGACCGCGGTCTTGATCGCGTCGAACTTGGTGTTCAGGCTGGTGCCGACGGCGGTCAGAGTGCCGATGAGCACCGCGGCGATGAGGGCGGCGATCAGACCGTATTCGATCGCCGTGGCGCCGGATTCGTCCTTCAGGAAGCGGGTCACAAACTTCGACATTGCTCGATCTCCTTTAGCTGCGAGCAGACTGTTGAGGGATCAAGCCTGGTTGGCCTGCTCGCCCCGAATGCATGTACAAATTCGCCGCCGCCGCTTAAGTCCGCATGAAACGTCAGGGTGTACGCGCCGTTTACTATAGAAACCTGCGCAGGATCCGGCGCTACGTCGTCGTCGACGACTTGAGACACGGGATTTTATATGGCGGTAAGCCGGCCATTAATCGCCCCGCCTCTATAACGTCTGACGGGGCGACCTGACCCCGCAGTACCGGACGTCCCGATGAGCGTAATGACCGACAAGCCGACGACCGAGGGGGGAAGGGTGTTCGACCTGGTCGAGCGCGGCTTCCTGCTGGCGCTCAGCCTCTGGGCGATCGTGCGCCTGGCGCCGGCGATCACCACCGAGCCGCAGGTGTCGCTGCTGTTGCTCTCCGAAGGCTTCGCGGTGGCCTTCATCCTGCTGCGCAAACCCGCGCGACGTATCGACGTCACGCCCTATGCGGCGGGCGTGGCCTTCCTCGGGACCTCGGCGCCCCTGCTGGTGACGGCCCCCGGCGGCGGCTGGATCCCCCCTGCCCTTTGCGCGGGGCTGATGGCCGCTGGCCTGCTGCTCACCATCTTCGCCAAGATCGCCCTCAACCGCAGCTTCGGCCTGGCCGCCGCCAACCGCGGGGTGAAGCGCGCCGGCCCCTACCGGCTGCTGCGCCATCCGATGTACGCCGGCTACGCCCTCACCCAGGTGACGTTTCTGCTGCTCAATCCCAGCCTCTGGAACCTCGGCGTCTACGCCCTGAGCTGGAGCGTGCAGGTCCTGCGCATCCGCGCCGAGGAGGCGCTGCTGCTGGAGGATCCGGCCTATCGCGCCTACGCCGAGCAGGTCCGCTTCCGGCTGATCCCCGGGGTCTATTGAACGTCTAGGGCGCGGGCGAGGCGCGCGACCAGGGGGTGGGGCGCCAGGCTCGCGCCATCCAGCGCCGCCGCCGGCCGAACGCCGATCAAGGCGTTGGTGAGAAACACCGCCTCGGCCGCCGCCAGGGCGTCCGGCGTCGGGCGGCATCACCAGCGGGACTTCAGGCCGCCAGGCGCCGGTCGGCCGCCGCGAGCGCAGGGGCTGACGTCCGAGGGGCGGCGCGGCGGCCGGAAGCTGTGCATCATCACTCCGTGAAACACGCGCTGGTGATTAGGCGCCAAGGCGCGCCCGGCGCAATCCTGTCTCCAGGCTTCTCCGAGAGGTCTGTCCCTGAGGCGCCCGTCGCGGTTGGCGGAAATCGCGGCGGGCGTATCGCGTCTGGGGTCCCGGCTAGGCCAGCAGCCGTTCGTGCAGGCGTTCGCGCATCGCCGTGTCGAGCCCCAGGGTCGCCCCCAGATATCCGTCGATCGAGCCGTCGCGCTCGGCGATCACCGCCAGCGCCCGCTGCAGATAGTCCGGATGCACCGACACCGCCACGCGCAGCGCCGCGTCCGTCGGCCGCCGCCCGAGGGTGGATTCCAGCCAGGGTCCAAGCGACTGCATCTTCGCGGCGAGCCGCGCCTCGTCGTTGGTCAGCAGATAGTCGTGCAGGATGTCGTCGCGATGGACTCCGGCCACATGGTGGGTCAGGGCGCAGATCAGGCCGGTGCGGTCCTTGCCCGCCGCGCAGTGCACCAGCACCGCCCCGTCGGCCTCGGCCAGCGCCTGGAAGTAGCGCCGAAACAGATCGACATGCCGCCGCTCGTAGGGCGCGCGGGCGTAGAAGTCGGTGGAGTGGGCGAAGAACCATTCGGCCGAAAGATCGGCCTCTTTGACCAGGGTCTCGAAGTCGAGGTGTTCCTCGGCGAGGTCGTTCTCGACCACCCGGCAGGAGAAGTCGCGCCACCGCCGCGACGGCTCGCGTTGCCGCTCGCTGGGCTGGCGCAGATCGACGATCACCGCCAGGCCCAGCTCGCGCAGGCGCTCCAGGTCCGAGTCGCTGGCCTGGGCATGGTTGGCGGAGCGGTAGAGCCGAGCGTCTTTCAGCCGTCGCCCGCCCGCGGTCGCATAGCCGCCGAAGTCGCGAAAATTGTGGATGCCGTCGAAGTCCAGGTGCCGGATCATGGCGCGACCCTAGCGCCGGGTCGGGCCGAAATCGAGACGGCCAAAATCGAGAAGGGCGCCGGCTTTGACCGTTCGCCCCCCGCCGTCTAACCAGAACGGCGAGCGCAACGCAGGAGATATGATGAACCGCGAGCGGCTGACGGCCTTCACCGACGGCGTGCTGGCCGTGATCATCACCATCATGGTGCTGGAGATGAAGCCGCCGCACGGCGCGACGCTCGCCGACCTGGCCGCGCTGTGGCCGGTGTTCCTCAGCTATGTGCTGAGCTTCGTCTACATCGGCATCTACTGGAACAACCACCACCACTTCTTCCACCTGGTCAGGACGGTGGACGGGGGGCTGCTGTGGGCCAACATGCACCTGCTGTTCTGGCTGTCGCTGGTGCCGTTCGCCACCGCCTGGATGGGCGAGAACCATTTCGCCGCCGCCCCCACCGCCCTCTACGGCGGCTCGCTGCTGATGGCGGCCGTCGCCTGGGTGATCATGCAGCGGGTGATCATCCGCAACCAGGGCGAGAGCTCGCCGCTTCGCCTGGCGCTGGGCCGCGACCTCAAGGGCAGGCTCTCGCCCTTCCTCTATCTCGCCGGGATGGCGGTGGCCTTCGTCAACACCCTGGTCGCCGACCTGCTCTACGCCAGCGTCGCCCTGCTCTGGCTGATTCCGGACCGGCGCGTCGAGACCAGCCTGCGCAACTGAACCGGAGAGCCGATGATATTCCCGCGCGTCTTCTATCATCCGAACCAGGAAGGCATGACGGCCATCGCCGATGCGCTGGACCGCCAGCTGCATTAGCCACGCTTGCGCCGACGCGCGCTGGAGCTTTCACGCTCGGCGCGCACGCCGAATTTAGCGACCGCAGATTGCAGCGCCGCGGCCGGCATGGTCTCTTCCCCCTCTGTCCAGCAGAAGACAGGCGCCGCCGCGTTGAATGCCAAGAGCCCTCGCCGCCCCGGGAAACCGGGGTTGATCCTCGGCCCGATCGTTCCCGGGGTGAGACGCGGCCCGCTCGTCCGCTGGGGCGGCGCCCTGCTAGCCTTCCTGGCGAGCCTCGGCCTGCGCCTGGCGGCCAGCGACCTGATGCCGCCCGGCGTTCCCTTCGTGACCTTCTTCCCGGCCGTCATGGCCGCCGCCTTCTGGGCCGGGCCGGGGCCGGCGATCGCCGTCGCCCTGCTGTCGGGACTGGCCGCCTGGGTCTTCATCCTCACGCCGGGCGCCCTGGGGATCACGCCCAACACCCTGGTGGCGACGGGCTTCTTCCTCAGCGTCTGCGCCATGCTGATCTGGCTGACCGACCGGCTGGTCACAGAACGCGAGGCGCACGTCGCCCGCGAAGCCCAGCTGCGAGCGATCATGGACACGGTGCCGGTCGGCATCGCCCTCTACGACCTGCCCTCGGGGCGCATCGTCGACGGCAGCAGCTACATGGAGCGCATGGTCCAGCACCCGGTGCTCAACTCGCCGGACATCCACGCCTACGCCGAGTGGGTCTGCTACCACGCCGACGGCTCGCGGGTGGCGGTCTCCGAATATCCGCTGGCCCGCATCATGCTGGAGAACGCCCAGGCGCCCGAGCTGGAGGCGCACTACCAGCGCCGCGACGGCAGCCGGCTGTGGATCCGCATCATGGGCCGCCCGATCCATGACGCCCGCGGCAAGCTGATCGGCGGCGTCATCGCCATCGTCGACATCGACGCCGAGCGGCGCGCCCAGCAGGAGGCCGAGCGCATGGCCGACGAGTTCCGGGCGCTGGCCGACAACATCCCGACGCTCTGCTGGATGGCCCAACCGAACGGCGAGATCTACTGGCACAATCAGCGCTGGCACGACTACATGGGGACCACGCCGAACGGCCTGGACTGGACCGGCGTCGACGACCCCGCCGTTTTGCCGCTGCTGCGGCGGCGCTGGCGCCGCTCGATGGAGACGGGCGAGCCGTTCGAGATGACCTTTCCGCTGAAGGGCCTGGACGGCGTCTTCCGTCCCTTCCTGACCCGGGTGGTGCCGATCCGAAACGCGTTCGGTCGGGTCACCCGCTGGTTCGGCGTCAACATCGAGGTCAGCGCCCAGAAGCGCCATGAAGAGCAGCAGCAGGTGCTGATCAACGAGCTGAACCACCGGGTGAAGAACACCCTGGCCACCGTCCAGTCGATCGCCGCCCAGACGCTCCGCCGCGGCGCCGACCCCGCCGAGGTGTTCCAGAACTTCGAGGCCCGCCTGCTCAACCTCTCGGACGCCCACAACCTGCTGACCCAGCGGACCTGGGAGGGCGCCAGCGTCGGCGAGCTGGTCGAGCGCGCCGCGCGGCCCTTCCGCACCGACGGGCGGGCGGTGATCGAGGCGCACGGCCCGTCGGTCTGGCTGAAGTCGGAAAGCGCGCTCGGCCTCTCGATGGCGCTGCACGAGCTGCTGACCAATGCGGTGAAGCACGGCGCGCTGTCGACGGCGGCGGGACGGATCGACGTCCGCTGGACCTGCGAGCCGCAGAGCGGCGCCTTCCAGCTCAACTGGACCGAGCGCGGCGGGCCGTCCGCCCAGCCGCCGGAGCGCCGCGGCTTTGGGCTGCGGCTGATCGAGCGCGCCCTGGCCGGCGAGATCCGCGCCAGGTCGCACCTCGACTTCCGGGCCGACGGCCTGGTCTGCACGATCAACGCGACGCTGCCGGCGCGCGCCCTGCCCTCAGCCGCTTGACGGAAGCACACTCACCTGAACGGCGGTTCGTCGAAGCTGCGCAGCTTGCGCGAATGCAGGCGCGCGCCCTCTTCCCGCAGCAAGTCCAGGCTCGCCAGGCCGATCTGCAGGTGCTGGCCGATCGCCCGCTCGTAGAAGGCGTTGGCCTGGCCGGGCAGTTTGATCTCGCCGTGCAACGGCTTGTCGGAGACGCAGAGCAGGGTGCCGTAGGGCACCCGGAAGCGGTAGCCCTGGGCGGCGATGGTGGCGGACTCCATGTCGATCGCCACCGCCCGGCTCTGGTTGAAGCGTAGGGCGCTGGTCGAATAGCGCAGCTCCCAGTTCCGGTCGTCGGTGGTGACCACCGTGCCGGTGCGCAGGCGCCGCTTGAGGATCTCGCCGGTCTCGCCGGTGACGATCTCGGCGGCCCGATTCAGCGCCACCTGCACCTCGGCGAGCGGGGGGATGGGGATCTCCGGCGGCAGCACCCCGTCCAGCACGTGCTCGTCGCGCAGGTAGGCGTGGGCCAGCACATAGTCGCCGATGGTCTGCGAACCGCGCAGCCCGCCGCAGTGGCCGATCATCAGCCAGACCTGCGGCCGCAGCACCGCCAAGTGGTCGCAGATGGTCTTGGCGTTGGACGGGCCGACGCCGATGTTGACCAGGGTCACCCCGGCGCGTCCCTCCGCCATCAGGTGGTAGGCGGGCATCTGGTGCTTGCGCCAGGCGGCGGCGGCGACCTTGGCCTCGGGATCCTTGGTCTCGGCGGTGATCAGCACCTGACCGGCGGCGGAAAGCGCCTGGTAGGGGCCGCCCGCCTGCAGCTGGGCGCAGGCCCAGCGGACGAACTCGTCGACATAGCGGTGGTAGTTGGTGAACAGCACATATTGCTGCACGTGCTCGGCCGGGGTGCCGGTGTAGTGCGCCAGCCTGGCCAGCGAAAAGTCGGTGCGCAGCCCGTCGAACAGGGCCAGCGGCCGCGGCGCGTCGGGTTCCGCCAGCCAGCCGCCGTCGGCGATCTCGTCGCCGATGAAGGCCAGCTCGGTGGTCGGGAAGTGGCGGGCGAGCTCGGCCGAGCCGTACTCGGCCAGCGCCTGGTCGGGGCTGCCCTCCAGCACATAGGGGAAGGGAATCTCCTGTGTCGAGCGGCCGACCTCCAGCTCGATCTCGAAATCCTGCAGCAGCAGCGACAGCTGTTCGATCAGATAGGGCCGGAACAGGTCCGGCCGGGTCACCGTCACCGCATAGCGTCCCGGCGCGGCGATCCGGGCGAAGGCGCGGCTGATGCGCGGGAAGGACTGGCTGGCCGGCCAGCTCAGGCGCAGCTCCGGATAGGCGAAGGTCCCGTCGCGGCGGGTCTTAGCGGTCGGCGGCGGGCCGCCGTCGAGAAACGTCCTGAGCGCGCTGCGCAACGCAGCCACGCTGGCGCGATATTCGAACTCCAGCTGGTCGACAATGCGGGCGGCGTCGGTCTTGTCGCTCATGAGACCTTATAGCCGCGCCTTGCCGAGGGAGCGAGACACTGGAACAAGGATCCGCGTGAACCTTTCCGACGCGGCGGGGTATTCCGTCAGCTGGACGGTTTCAGGGGGCTTTCGATGAACCGCCTTTTCACCACACTCGTCGTGGCCGCCATGGTGCTGGGCGTCGTCGCCGGCTGGGCGATCCACGAATGGTCGAGCCCGGCCCAGGCCAAGGCGATCGCCGAGCACCTGTCGATCGTCACCGACGTCTTCCTGCGGCTGATCAAGATGATCATCGCGCCCCTGGTCTTCTCCACCCTGGTCGCCGGCATCGCGCACATGGAGGACGCCGGCGCCGTGGGGCGGGTCGGGGTCAAGGCCCTCGGCTGGTTCATCGGCGCCTCGATCGTCTCCCTGACCATCGGCCTGGTCATGGTCCACCTGCTGCAGCCGGGCGCGGGCCTGCACCTGGCGATCCCCGACGGCGCCCAGGCCGGCGCCACGGTCGACGCCACGAAATTCACCCTGAAGGGCTTCGTCACCCATGTGGTGCCGGCCTCGATCGTCGAGGCCATGGCCAACAACGAGATCCTGCAGATCGTCGTCTTCTCGGTGTTCGTCGGCACCGCGGTGGCGACGCTCGACGACCGCGCCCCGGCGGTGCTGGCCCTGGTCGAGCAGATCGCCGCCATCATGCTGAAGGTGACCGGCTATGTGATGCGCACCGCGCCGCTGGCGATCTTCGCCGCCCTCGCCGCCACGGTGGCGACCCAGGGGCTGGAGGTGCTGGCCACCTACGCCCGCTTCGTCGGCGGCTTCTACCTGTCGCTCGGCCTGCTCTGGGGCCTGCTGATCGCCGCCCTGCTGCTGCTGGTCGGGCCGCGGGCGCTGAGCCTGGCGGCGGCGATCCGCAGCCCGGCGCTGCTGGCCTTCTCCACCGCCTCGTCGGAGGCCGCCTATCCGCGCACCCTCGAGGAACTGCAGCGCTGGGGCGTCTCGCGGCGGGTGGCCAGTTTCGTGCTGCCGCTCGGCTACTCGTTCAATCTCGACGGGTCGATGATGTACTGCACCTTCGCCACCCTGTTCATCGCCCAGGTCTACGGGGTGTCGATGTCGCTCGGCCAGCAGATCACCATGCTGTTCCTGCTGATGGTCACGTCCAAGGGCATGGCCGGAGTGCCGCGCGCTTCGCTGGTGGTGATCGCCGCCACCCTGGCCTACTTCAAGCTGCCCGAGGCCGGCCTGCTCCTGATCCTCGCCGTCGACCACCTGCTCGACATGGGCCGCTCGGCGACCAACGTCATCGGCAATACGGTGGCCGCCGCCGTCGTCGCCCGCTGGGAAGGCCAGATTGTTGAACCGGTCGTGGCGCTGCAACAGGGCTAACAAAGCTTAGGCATGTCTCTTTACCGCCGATTCGCCTCGCCCGGCGAAGATGCCGGCTTGTTTCCTCGAGGCCCTCGCGTAACCGCCGTGCCGCCGCCCGCCCCCCTCATCGACGACCTGGCCGCGCGCGTCGCCGAGCTCGAAGCCGAGCGGGCGATGGTGCTGGAGCAGATCCGCACGGATGGGTTGACCGGCCTGCTCAATCGCGGCGCCTTCACCGCCGCCCTCGCCCAGCGGCTGGAGCGGGCCAGGCAGGACGGCGAGCCGGTGGCCCTGCTGGTCATCGACCTGGACCGCTTCAAGCAGGTGAACGACAACCTCGGCCACACCGGCGCCGACCTGCTGCTGGCGGAGGTCGGTGCGCGCCTCAAGGCCGACGCCGCCCTCGGCGAGCAGGTCGGCCGGCTGGGGGCCGACGAATTCGCCCTGGTCACCGCCGACCTCGACATCCCGCGGCGCGCCGAGCGCCTGCTGTCCCTGCTGTCCCAGCCCTTCTCGATCCACGGCCGCGCCCTGGCCCCCGGCGTCAGCGTCGGTGTCGCGGTCTGCCCGACCGACGCCGCCGACCCCGGCGACCTGCAGCGCTTCGCCGATCGCGCCCTGAACCGCGCCAAGGCCCAGGGCGGGCGCCGCTGGTCGGCGTTCGACGCCGACCTGAAGGCCGAGAACGAGCGGCGCCGCACCCTGGAGACCGAGCTGCGCCGGGCCATTCCCGCCGGCGAGATCGAGCCCTGGTTCCAGCCGGTGGTGGCTTCCGCCGACAGCCGCACGGTGGGCGTCGAGGTGCTCTGCCGCTGGCGCCATCCGCAGGAGGGGCTGCTGGCGCCGGCCGCCTTCATCCCGATCGCCGAGGAGTTGGGCCTGATCGGCCGGATCGACGAGGCGGTGTTCGAGGTCGCCTGCGCCCGCGCCGCCCGCTGGGTGGCGCAGGGCCTGATCGCCAGCGTCTCCTGCAACGTCTCGCCGCGCGACCTGATGGATCCGGCCTTCTCGCGTAAGCTGATCAGCCGGCTGGCCCGCACCGACCTG
>Ga0207711_10001719_pt1 | contig 20130 bp, 14 predicted proteins | sample KBSS34metaG_FD_184401 | JGI IMG/M metagenome (GOLD analysis project Ga0207711, IMG submission 184401) | Switchgrass rhizosphere microbial communities from Kellogg Biological Station, Michigan, USA - KBS S3-4 metaG (SPAdes) (version 2) | ecosystem: Host-associated > Plants > Roots > Rhizosphere...
CTGCCACTCGTCCAGCAGCGACATGGTCTGGCGGAAAGCCTCGAGCTTGCCGGCACACTCGGCGCAGGAGTCGAGGTGGGCCTTCACTTCGGGCGTGACCGCGGTCAGTCCAGCGGCCAGGTCCGGCATTACTTCGCGAGTTTCATTGCACTTCATGACTGCTTCCTTTACACAAACTCTTTGAGCTGCTCGCGCAGCGTTTCATAAGCGCGAAACAGCAGCGACTTGGTGGCGGATTCGCTCAGCTTCAACACATCGGCAATCTGGCGATACTCCATCTGCTGATACTTGTGCATCACCACCGCGATTCTCTGGCGCTCGGGCAGGGCCTGCACCCGCTGCCGGATGGCGGCCACCCGCTCCCGGCGCACGATCGCTTCCTCGGCGCTGGGCGTCCGGTCGGGCAGGTCCAGCGTGTGTCCATTCTCCTCGTCCGGTTCATCCAGGCTGACCGTGTTCTCGGGGCGCTCGTGGCGCGTGTCGCGCGCATGATTCACCGCCAGATTGGTGGCGATGCGATACAGCCAGGTGGTGAACTTCGCGCTGGCCTCGTAGCTTTCGCGCGAGCGGTAAACCCGCAGGAAAACTTCCTGGGCCAGATCTTCCGCGGCGGCGTTGTTGTGCGCCATGCGGAACATGAAATTGACCATCGGCCGGCGATACTTCTGCACCAGATATTCGAAAGCCGAATCGTCGCCGGCTTTCACCTGCAGCATGATCTGAGCATCGCTGAGCGCATCGCCGGAAACTGCGGCCTCGCCCTCGAAGGGCGGCGCTTGCGACATCCCCGCCATCGCAAGCAACCCGCGATCCATGGCTACGCTGCTCACATCTGATTCAACCCCTGAAGAGGGCGAAAGTTGCGCCTCGTCCGCTCTCGTCTCCGGCCCGGAAGTGCCTTCGGTACTATGGGCTGCGGTTACTTTGGCGGGTCTGGGGTCGGTTGGCATGGGCTGTGTTGAACCGCGCACACCGGCGGAGACCGCTGGACCGGCCCCGGAAGTCGCAGCAGGATCAGGCTATCACGCTCACTGGGATACACGAAACTGGTTCGTTTGCTAGAATATAGCGGCAGTTCGAGTTGGGCGCTTAACTCAGCGGTAGAGTGCCATCCTCACACGGTGGAAGTCGTAGGTTCAAATCCTACAGCGCCCACCATCGCATCCCCAAGACGACAGCAGAAGATGCGATGGAAACCAATGCGATCGACAGCACCGGCCATGTGGGGACAGCCGGCCGGGCTGTCCAGTCTAGCGGAGCTCGACAAGTCCTGATTCCGCATTCCTGATTCGAACATGGCCGAGCCTTGCTCGGCTGGGGGGGCGGGGCTGAGCCCCGTCCCCACGCAGTTATTGCCCCAGACTTCATCTCACGCGCTGCGCCAGGACTGCGAAACTGCGTCGATCGACGGAACTGCCGCGGTAGATCGCCCGGATGATGTGCGGGCCCCTGCGCTGGAACGAAATTGTGAATGTGGCCTGGCCCCCGGACAAAGTGACGTTGGCGAGCACGGCGGAAAAGTCTGTAAAAGTTACCGTGCCCGTAGGAGTACCTCCGGATTTGGACTTGATCACGGCGGTGAAGGTGACGGGCTGTCCGCGACGAGACGGATTGTGAGACGAACTCAGCTCGACCCGAGTCTCCGCCCTCACCGCTTGCTTGAGTTCTGGCGATGTACTGGACAGGAAAGCTTCGTCCCCGCTGTAGTTGGCGGTGATCACATGCACCCCGGCAGCGAGCGCCTTGGTCGAGAATTTCGCCTTACCATGGGCGACGGGCGGGCTGGCCAAGGCGTGTCCACTGTCGCTGAATGTAATCGTCCCGGTGAGCACACCTGGCGAAGGAGACGTAACGGTCGCGGTAAAAGTTATGCGCTGATGGAGGTTCGCGGGATTCAGCGAAGAAGCTACGGTCGTGGAAGTGGTGTGCTGAAAGCCGCTGGAGATATTCAGCAATTCAGTCACGAAGCTACCTTCGGCCACCATCAGGTCGGGCTTGCCATCCCCGTTAAAGTCCGCCACTGCCTCCTGATCGGGAGGATTGAAAAGAGTGAGGATATGGGGTTGGGGGTTGTAACTCTGTTCCGCCTGGAAAGTTCCGTCTCCGATGCCCAGGAACACGGCCTTGCTCGATAGAACGAGATCCAGCTTGCCATCGCCGTCCAGATCGCTTGCCGCAATGGTAAATCCCTGGATTTGGTTCGGATAGTTCACCACTGGTTGGAAGGTCCCGTCCCTGCGGCCCAAAAGTACCCCTACACTTCCCCTGTCCAGACAGAGCCCGGCCGAGCATTGACCAACATTCGCCACGGCGAGGTCCAGGGCACCGTCTCCGTTAAAATCACCCACAGCGGCCGAGTTGCTCCCGAAGTCCCCAGCGGAATAGGCGACCTGCGGCTGAAAAGTTCCGTCTCCGTTGCCCAACAACACACTAACGGTTCCGGTGACGCAATTGAAATCGGCGCAGTTTCCATTCACCACGACGATGTCGAGTTTGCCGTCGCCGTTGAAGTCCGCCACCGTCGCGGAACGGGCGAGAAAGCCATCGGCCAGGTAACTTACCGGAGGCTGAAAGGTGCCATCCCCTTTTCCCAGCAGGATGCTGATGCCGCCCGGGTCCACACAGTCCAAGTCGGAACACGATCCCTGCAACGTCCTGACCACCGCCAGGTCAGATTTTCCGTCGTTATTGAAGTCCGCCACCACCGGGAAGCGGGGCAGAAAGCCTGGATCGAAGAGCAAGGGCGCTTGGAAGGTCCCGTTGCCCTTCCCCAACAGAACGGCCACACTGCCGTGTTGACAGAGTTCATCGCAACCGCTCACCACCAGGTCAGATTTGCCATCGCCATTGAAGTCCCCGGCTCCGAACGTCTGGACTCCGAATCCTACTACCTGGGGAACAGGACCGGGGTCAAAGCTCAGCGGCGGCTGAAAGGTACCGTCGCCATTCCCGAGCAGCAACTTGTAGGCGGCAACCAGGTCCGGTTTGCCATCTCCGTTGAAGTCGGCAGTGAGCACGAAATTGCTGGCGGGGGGATAGCCGGTCGGAGCCCGAAAAGTCCCCTTTCCGTCCCCCAGCAGGACAACCACGGTCCCGGTACAAGGTTCCGTAAAATCCGCCTGGCAGGAATCCGCGACGGCGAAATCGGTTCTGCCATCGCCGTTCACGTCGCCTAACGCGCCAAAACTCGGGAATTCGCCTTCGGTCCGGTAACCGCTCGAGAGGTCAAAAGTACCGTCGCCGGCGCCCAGCAGCACAGCCGCGACTGTCGCCGACGCATCGATGGTCACCAGGTCCAGTTTCCCGTCGTCATTCAGATCTGCCAGCCCCAGGGAAGTAAGGTCATCGCTGGGCGCGGTCGAATTTTTTTCGCTGCTGAACGTACCATCGCCTTTGCCCAGGAACACACTAAGCGACTCGCTGACGACACACGATGAGATACAGGAGCTGGCCACGGCGAGGTCCAGCTTGCCGTCGCCATTGATGTCGCCCAGTGCGACTGCTTGCGGATTCAGCCCGGGCGACGATTGGGTCTGGGTGGGCACGCGAAAGGTCCCGTCTCCGTTCCCCAAGTGAATGCTCACTGACTGGGTGCAGGTTGGGGTAGCGTCGCAAGTGCCGGTCACCACCGCGAGATCCAGTCTGTTGTCGCCGTCGAAGTCCCCTAAGAACACGGCGGAGAAGCCGCCTGCGGACGTCGTAACCGTGGATACGGGCTTGAAAGTGCCATCACCGTTCCCCAAGAACACCCCGGCGCTGTCAACTCCATTCGCCATGACCAGATCCAGTTTCCCGTCTCCATTCAAATCCCCGGATTCCACCGAAAAAGCGGTCCCTCCCGCGGCGTATGCGGCCGGGGCCTGAAAGCTTCCGTCTCCGTTGCCCAGGAGGACATTGATGGAGCCTGTCGTACAACCGGTATCGGGGCATTCATTATCGACAGCGACATCAAGTTTGCCGTCGCGGTTAAAATCTCCCACCGCCAGCGAGGACAGGATGGCTCCCGTCGGCGAGGCCACCGCCGACTGATATGTGCCGTCGCCATTCCCGAGTAGGACCGCAACGGTGCCCTGGGAACAGTCCGAATCGCTCACGCACTGGTTTGAAACCACCAGGTCGGGCCGGCCATCTCCGTTGAAATCGCCGATTTCAATATTGCGGGCGCCTTTGCCCCCAGACCCAAAAGTCGGAGGAATGAAAAAAATCGGATTCGTGATGGAGCCGCCGGAGAGCGGCTGGGCGCCGGAAGAGAACGACCGCAATCGCGAGCTCGCACTCCGAGAAGTCCCTCTCGCCAGCCGGCTCTGCCACCAGCCCTTTGGATCGCGCATCCGCTCCCAGACGGTTACCGGAGGGCGGTTGCCTCGATTTTTTCGGGTTGCAAACTGCGTATTTTTCTGTCGAGGCGCTACCGTCGGCCCAGCCGCCGATTCTACCGCCGGCCATAGAAGCAGCATGCCTACCAGCGATAGCAGTTTCCACCTCATACTTCCTCCTACTAAGCTTTGGCGCGGTGAAGCGGGACATGGGCCGGCAGTCGGCAACTCGGAACTCCTGAGCCTGCAAGCGGCCAAATCGTTAATGAACAGTTGGGTAAGCAGTGCCGATGGCTTAATGCGAAGAGTCCGCCGTCGGTCCGCATGGTGTCCTCAGACTTACGGTTGAAGAAAGGCGACGCACTCCTGGTGTCGCTTGCTTAGCGGGGAAGAAGAACTGCATTCTGATCTCCGTCCAGCGACGTTGTCAAGAAATTAGTCTTGGAATTTGGTTGTTACACACCACCCTTCAGGACGCATTCAATCGTGATGGCAGATTGGAAGGGGATGTCATCGACGCGGATACTCGAAGACCAGGGGTAGGGGTAACCGGCACGTGGATTGCTGCATTCCCGGGCAACGGTGCCCCTGGGAACAGCGCAGGACATGCCCTTCCTGCCAAACCTCGGTTACTTGGCGTACATCCTTTGCTGGCATAATCTGAATCCATATTCAGAACGACGGCGCCGGCCTTGGCCACCGGCACAAAGCTACAAACCAGATATCAACAGGAGAGCAGTAATGCCCAGGACCCTGGTCTGCCCATCCCGCAAGAGGGTTGTTATCTCCATAATTGCCTTCATCTTCAGTTTGATGATTCTGGCCGGCGCAGCCCCGGCGCAAACCCGCAACCGCATCACGCGAAGGATCGCAGACACCGAGCCGGTGGTAGTTTCAATGCCGCACCGCTGGGCGCGCGCTGAATTTGATCAGGGCCGGGTCGAAGGCAGCCTGAATATCAGTCACGCTGCCATCGTGTTCAAGCTGGCCCCCGCCCAGCAGGCTGATCTGGAAAAATTGCTGGCGGAACAACAGGACCCGCACTCCGCAAACTATCGGCGCTGGCTGACTCCGGAGCAGTACGCGGCGCGCTTTGGTATGAGCGACGGCGACCTTGCGCAAGTGACTTCGTGGCTGAAAGCGCAAGGCCTGATCGTGGACGGTTTCTCCCGCGCCCGCACCCGCGTCTTCTTCAGCGGGACCGCGGCCCGGGTGGAAAGCGTCTTCCACACTGAACTGCACCGCTACCTGGTAAACGGACAGATGAGTCTGGCCAATGCCACCGAGATTTCCGTGCCGCAGGCGATTTCCGGCATGGTGCTGGGATTTCGCGGTCTGGAAACTTTCCGCCCCCTGCCCCGGGCGCGCGTGGCCCGGCCGAACTTCACCTCGCACGTGTCGGGAAGTCACTTCGTGTCGCCCGCTGACTTCGCCACCATCTACAACCTGAAGCCCCTTTATGACAACGGACTCGATGGGACGGGAGAGACAATTGCGGTGGTGGGACAAACTCAGATTCACACCGCCGACATTGATGCCTTCCGCACCGCTGCCGGGTTGTCACCTAAAAATTTGCAGTTGGTTTCTGTTGACGGCACCAAGGGATTCAAAGCCGGGGATGAAGTCGAGGCCGATCTCGACGTGGAGTGGTCTGGCGCCGTGGCCAGGAATGCAACGATTCTCTATGTTTACACCGGCAGCAACTCCAGCCAGAACGTCTTTAACGCTCTGGAATACGCCATCGACAACAACCTGGCGCCGGTGATCACCACCAGTTACGGCAATTGTGAAGCAAACTTGGGGTCGTTTACTGCGACCCTGCGGGCGGATGTGCAGCAGGCTAATTCCCAGGGCCAGACTGTGACGGCGGCTTCAGGCGACGCCGGCGCGGCCGATTGCGAAACTCAAACCGCCAAGTCTGCTACTCACGGCCTCGCCGTGGACTCGCCGGCCAGCGTTCCCGAAGTGACGGCCCTCGGCGGCAGCGAATTTACCGGAGACGCCACCAGCACCGTCACCGGAGGCGATGCGGCGGCCGATCCTCCGTTCTGGGGTGGCACCACCGGTGGAAACGACAATCTCAACTCCGCCCTTGCCTATATCCCTGAAATGGCCTGGAATGACACCGCCGCCTCGATCGCTACCTCCACTGGAGGCCTTTCCGCCACCGGCGGCGGAGTAAGCACGGTTTTCGGCAAGCCGGCCTGGCAGACTGCCCTGACGTTAGCCGACGGTCATCGCGATGTCCCTGACGTGTCTTTGACCGCTTCGCCAAACCATGACGGCTCGCTCATATGTTCACAGGCTGCGGTCACGTCGAGTGGATCGAGCGCCACCAGTTGTACTGCTGGTTTCAGAGACAGCCTTGGAAACCTGTCACCGGTGGGCGGCACATCGGTGGGCTCACCCGCTTTTGCCGGGATCGTCGCGATCCTCAATCAGGCGACACAATCGGGCGGTTTGGGCAACATCAATCCCACCCTTTACAGCCTGGGAGGAACGGGTGCGTTTCACGACATCACTACCGGCAACAACAAGGTCCCATGCACCACGGGTTCGACCGGCTGTCCTTCGGGTGCAAACCCGATGATCGGCTACAACGCTGCTGCCGGGTACGACCTGGTCACCGGCCTGGGCTCCGTGAATGCCAACGTCCTGGCCACTTCATGGCCCGGTTTTGTATTGACGCCAAACTTTTCCATGGGCGGTACTCCGGTAAGCATTGCTTCACCGGGACAGGGCGGGACTTCGACCGTTACCCTGACTCCAACCAACGGCTTTGTCGGCACGGTGAATCTTGCCTGCGCGCTGACTCCAGCTTCGACAACTGCCGGAGTGACTTGCAGCATTCCCGCGTCGGTTGCGCTGAACGGATCGAGTGAGACGGCGAGCCTGACCATTTCCACCACCGCGCCGCACGTGCTCTCCGGCGCCACCTCATCACAGGGGCCGCACGGACTGGGCTGGCTGGGGGCCAGCAGCAGCGCCCTGTTTGCCGGCATTCTTTTTCTTGGCGTGCCCTCGCGCCGCCGCCGGATGACGGGGATTGGACTCATGCTGCTGGTATTCTTCGCCGCCGGTGTGGGCTGTGGTGGAGGGAGCAGTAGTGGCGGATCCGCGAAGACGGGGGGGACACCCAAAGGCAGCTACCGCATCACGGTGACGGCCACCAGCGGCTCGTTGACCCACACCGCCAATGTTGCCGTGACCGTGCAGTAGACCGTGTGGGTCGGACACTCCTGTCCAACGCTTTTGCCTTTGATTTTCTAACCTTCCCGCAGATCACGTGGGGACAGCCGCCCCCGGCTGTCCGGTGGAGCGAAGCTCCACTATTCTCTGCAGTGCCATTTATTCCCATGAATAGTCGAGCTGCGCTCGACCGGACAGCCGGGGCGGCTGTCCCCACGTGGTTCTTCTGAGTATCAACCCCTTTCCCATTACGCTCACGAACGCTGGTTGGGTGGGTTCTACGTCAACTTCAAGAGGCAGAGTCATAGTCCAAGGTCGGAGAAGAGTGTCCGACCACCACCCACCACCTACAAATTGACGGCAGTGGTGTTGCCGCCGCAGACCAGGACGCCTACCCGCTCTCCGGGTTGCGGCCGGTAGCGCCGCGACAGCAGGGCCGCGAAGGCGGCTGCTCCGCCGGGTTCGGCGACCACCCTCAGTACTTTCCACAGTGTTCTCTGGGCTTCCTGAATGGCTTCGTCGGAGACCAGCAGAACACTTTTCACGTGCGCCCGGGCGATGGGGAACATGAGTTCGCCCACGCGCTTTGGGGCCAGCGAGTCAGCGGCGATTCCTCCCGCTTCTGCGTCAACCGGCCGTCCTGCCTCTAACGCCCGGGTGAGAGTGGGCGCGGCTTCGGGTTCCGCGCCGATGATTTTGATTCGCGAGGAATACCAGGCGGCGATGCCGCCGATCAGCCCGCCTCCGCCAACTGCCACGATAAGACTGTCGAGCCGGGCAGACTGCTCCTCAAACTCCAGACCCACCGTGCCCTGGCCGAGCAGGGTTTCCACCTGATCGTAGGCGTGTATCTCGAGCGCTCCGGATTGTGCCGCCCACACCGCGCTCGCGGCCAGCGCGTCGGCATAGCGTTCTCCGGTGACCACCAAGTCGGCGCCGCAATCCCTGATGCGTTCCAACTTTGTCGGCGACGCCACTTCCGGAACAAAAATCCTGGCCGGCTTCTTCAGCTTCATGGCAGCAAAGGCCACAGCCACGCCATGATTGCCGCCCGAAGCCGCGACCACGCCTGCCGCGGGGACATCGCGCAGCAGCAGGTTGGCAAATGCTCCCCGGGCCTTGAAGGAGCCGGCATGCTGCAGCGACTCCAGCTTTAGGACAATGCGGATGCCGTCGAGCCCAAAATCCGAGCCCTCGACTTCAACGATCGGGGTTCTTCGTATATAGGGGTGGATCGCTTCGTAAGTGCGGGCGATGTGGTCGCGGTCGATGAGGGTGCTGGGGCTGACGGCAAGGTCGCGGAGCATGATGCCATCATAATCCGGGCTTGAATTTTTCTCCGGAGATGCCGGCAAAGGGGCGTGAACCCTCCTGCATCCGCCCCCGATCCCAGTGTGAGCAAGACTGCTCCTGGGCCCCGGCTTGCGTTTTGTCGCGGGAGAGGATGCGGGCGGGAAACTTCCCAGTGCCCACTCTGGTTTCGGTCACCCCCGCGCCCAGGGACCGGGCGCTTCATTACCATTGTGCAAAACTGCCTGACTTAGGACTTGCGCTTCCTCCTCGGGGGGCGGTAACATCATAGGTGTTTCCAGTGGCCATGCTCTCTAGCTGGCCCTCCGCGCCCCCTGGCTTCAGACGCCATACGGATAAGACATTCACGCGTGAGTTTCAGCCGCACGGGGTTTTCGGCACATTGGCGCATGCCTGTGTCCGAAGCGAGGTTTTACCAGAAAGCGGTCATTGATCCAGCAAGATCGAGTCCCCCTTCGGGCGGACTGAATGCAGCGATAAAAACGAGAACAATATGAATGCAGGACCGGGACATCCCTCCGGAGGTGGTGGAGGGAGAAGCAAGCGACGACGCGGGCGTCGTCCGCCGAACCGTGGTGGCGCGCCCAACGGCCGCGACCGCCAGCAACACAGCGGCATCTACAGCGCTCCCATGGACCACAGCTACCGCGCCACCCTGGGCGGGAACAACGGATCGAGACCGGGACGGATGCGTCCCGGATTCGCTCCCGCTTATGCTCCCCTCGAGCCTGAGCCGCTGCCTCAGGGCGATAACGGCAACTCCCGCATCTTTGCCTTTGTTGATGATCTTTTCTTCCAGGCCAAGATCCAGGAGACGGCGCGCAAGCTGAATGTGAAGGTCGAATTCGTCAAGACGGAAAAAGACCTGCTCGATCACATGAAGCAGAACGGCGAAGAGAAGCCGTCGCTGATCATCTTCGACATGAACAACGCCAACGCCAAGCCCCTGACGCTGATCCCCAAACTCAAGACCAAGCTGAAGAAGGGGACATCGATCATCGGATTCCTGTCGCACGTGCAGGGAGACCTGAAGATGAAGGCGCACGAGGTGGGCTGCGACATGGTATTGCCGCGGTCAGCGTTCTCGCAGAACCTGCCGCAACTGCTGCGCCGTCACGGCGCCCCCGAACCCGAAGCCACGAACTAGTCACTTGATGGAGGACGGGCGTCCCGTCTCGCGTCGCCCGCACGAGCGGGACGCTCGCGTCTACCTTTTCCGCTCCATCTATCCCGGAGGCCACTTCAGGTTTCTTCCTCCCAACAAATGCACATGCAGGTGGAAGACCGACTGGCCCGCGCCCGGGCCCACGTTCAAAACAGTACGGTAGCCGTTTTCAATGCCGCGCTCGCGGGCAATCCGCGCGGCGGCCAGATGGCATAGGCCGACGATCTCCGCATCTTCGGCCGACGCTTCTTTCAGGCCGGCGACGTGCCTCTTGGGGACAACAAGCACATGGGTTGGGGCTTGCGGATTGATGTCTTCGAAGGCGAAGGTGTGTTCGTCCTCGTAAACCTTTTTGGCGGGAATTTCACCGGCGATGATGCGGCAGAACAGGCAGTCGTTCATGGCAATCCAGTCTGGAGATTTCAGATTCCAGATGGACGATTGTAGATTTTGGGCCGCGGAATGTGAAATCGGAGAGGCTTGCTCTCGAGCAACAGCTCCCAAACTGACCACTACTAAACGGGAAAGTCCAGGTCAAAGGCCTCGGACAAGTGTCCGACCCAAACCAGCGGGTCTGCCGACATATCGGCACCAGGCAGGGCTTCCTTGCGGAAGATTTTCAGCCAGAAAGAGAAAAGGTTTTCCACATTGGGAGTGCCGAGGAAGTAATTTGCCATCTGTTACGAAAGGACGGTAATCAACCGCATAAATGAAACAAATCTATTCAATTCATGACGTTAGAAAGAAGGTTCAGGATTGGTAACAAAGTACATTTTAAGTTGAACCATCAGCCAATAAGTCCCATACTGTCGAAGAGTTATAACGCCTCAGGGGAGGCTGTGAGTAACTTGGCCAGCTTCGTGCATCGTATCTGGTATCCGAACCGGGGTTATGGGGAAACAATCAGTGATTTCGAAGAAACGTTTTGCGGTATTAGGACTGATAGTCGCATTCATTTTGACCGTCCTGCCCGAGTATGGGGTGGGAGCCACGGTCAGTACTCGTTCCTTGACCTCGGGGAAATCCAAGTCAGCCAAGGTGAGTGAAGGCCCGCGGGCGCGCAAGCGTCTGAGCAGGCTCTCGAAGAGCCGCGGCCGTACGGTGCGGACGGCACGCGCCCGACGGCACCGGCGCCGTCATTACGAGCGCTTTACGGCCAGTTCGTTCACCAACGGCGATATCACCGAGGGCGACGTCACCGAGGGTGAAGACCCGATCGTTCGCCAGGCCGCCATCGACGCCCTGGGCAACATGAACGGCACCGTACTCGCCATCGAGCCGACCAGCGGCCGGGTGTTGGCTATGGTGAACCAGAAGCTGGCTCTTTCAAGCGGCGCTCAACCCTGCTCCACCATCAAGCTTTCCGTGGCCCTGGCCGCGTTGAGCGAAGACCTGATCACGAAAGACACCCAGATCGCCCTGGGCCGCCGCAGCCGCATGAACCTCACCACGGCCCTGGCCCATTCCAATAACGCCTACTTTGAGGCCCTGGGACGCAAACTGGGATTTGAAAAAGTCAGCTTTTACGCCCACCAGTTCGGATTGGGTGAACTGGCCGGATACAACATCGAGGGCGAACATCTCGGGACCTACCCGCAGCACGAGATTTCATCCCGGTTGGGTGGCGTAGGCAAGATGTGCTCCTTCGGAGAAGGCGTTTCCATGACGCCGCTGCAGCTGGGCGCCATGGTGTCCGCGATCGCCAACGGCGGCACGCTTTACTATCTGCAGCATCCCACCACGCCGGAGGAAGTGGCGAGCTTCGAACCGCGGGTGAAGCGGCACCTCGATATCGCACCCCTGATCCCGGAAATTTCCGACGGCATGGCGGGAGCGGTGAGCTACGGCACGGCGCGCAGCGTCCGGGTCAATTTCAACGAAGAAGAGATTCTGGGAAAGACCGGGACCTGCTCCAAGGCTGGCACCCGCTTCGGATGGTTTGCCTCCTACGCCAATACTGACGTCGGACGCATCGTGGTCGTTGTTTTCCTCCAGGGCGGCCGCCCGACTTTCGGGCCGAAAGCGGCGGAAATTTCCGGACGTATGTATCGCAGCCTGTACGATCATTCGTTCTTTGAAATCCATCCCACGTCGCCCGCGGACACGGCGGACGTGAAGCCGGTCAGCAGCACGCAGCAATAAGCTTTCAGCCGTCAGCTATCAGCTTTCAGAAAGGCCTCTCGCGAGAGAGGCCTTTTCTTCTACCGCGGATGGTGTGGGGACGGGTCTCCGACCCGTCCAGGCCGAGCGCAGCTCGGCTGTGTTTTCGTCGGCCGGCCTTAGAGGTAACTGAGCCAGGCGTCGCTGCGGCGCTGCTTCAAGGCTGCAAACCAGCGGCAGAGAGGATAGAGCGCGATCACAACCGAGGCCCAGATCAGGTAAATAATTGGCAAAGAGAATCCCCAGCCCGGTGGCTGAGTGAAGGGGAATTTATCGATGGTTGGCGACTCGAACATCCAGTGCGCCTGTCCGTAGCGCGCGTAACACATCACGACCGCGAGCACATGAATGAGCGGGAAGTGCAGCAGGTAATAAAACATCGGCACTTTGCCGAGAACCAGCGCGGGCCGCAAAAATCGAGGCGTCCCGCCATCCACCGCCCAGAGAAAAAGCAGCGCCGGACCCAGCGTCATCATGAGAAACAACAGTGATGGCGGATACTTGTTGGTGTTCAGAAACGAGAGCATTGTGAAGGCAGCGGATTTCTGAGTGCTCCAGCGGACCGGATCGCCGTAAACATCGATGCCGCGCAGAACCACGAAGGCGGCGGTAACCGCAAGTCCGGCGCGCAACAAGAACGTCCTGCGACGGTCGGAGGCCCATGCATAGATTTGTCCCAGGCCGTATCCCACGGCGGTGACTCCAACCCAGGGAATCAGCGTGTAGGCGACGAAAACGGAGTGCCGCGGGGTGGCCACGATGAAATTGGGCGAGTGCAAAATGGTCCAAACCGGATTGGAGGACTGGATGCGATCCAACCAATTGTGCCCGGCGATCAGCACCGCCCCGAAGGCGGTCACTACCGGCGTGGGCAGGTGCACCAGCGCCGAAAGCACGATCATGGCCCATCCCAGGGCCCAGAGCACATCAAGCAGGGTCAGGTAATAATCGAAATTGAACTGCAACCCGAGGCAGCGGAACAGCACCACTTCCAGGAAGATCAGCCACAGCCCCCGCGTGAACAAATACTTTGACAACTCGCCAATGGATTTCTTGCGCAGCGAGAGATAGGCGCCGGTGCCGGTCAGCAGAAAGAAAACCGGTGCGCAAAAATGCGTCACCCAGCGCGTGAAGAATAGTGGAATCGTGGTCTGGGACAGGTTGGTGGGGCTGATGCTGGTCTGGCCAAAGAAATCGCGAGTGTGATCGAGTGCCATCAGGATCATGATGACGCCGCGGAGCACGTCAACCGATTCGAGACGGAAACGCTTCGGCGCGGCGGTATTGGTCACTGCGGCAGCATCGCGCGCTGATTCTCCAATCTGCGAACCAGGTGTCATGTGCTGCCTCACCCCAGTCTTAGACGAAAGTGGCCGCAACAAGTTAGAGGGACCTCCCGGAGAGCACAGGCGGCTCGCAGCCCTTGGCCATCCGCCCGGCACCTCGATCTTGCCAAAAAAACGCTCTTCTGTCCCTTTGCATCAAACGTGGGGACTGCGGACCACGCACATGGTCAATGAAAGGGCCAATTCGAAAGCAAACTCCAAGGGGGCTGGTGCAGGGGATTATTTTCGCGCTCTTGCCTCAAAGGCTTCTTACATGGTGGGAACCAAGTGGGCATTTCTGCTTGCGATTTTCCTCATCGTGGTCTGGGCGGCCTTGGGTCCATTCTTTCACTACTCGGATACCTGGCAACTGGTGGTCAACACCGCCACAACAATCATCACCTTCCTCATGGTGTTTCTGATCCAAAACACTCAGAACCGGGATGCGCGCGCCATCCACCTGAAACTCGATGAAATCATTCGCTCCATCGCTCTCGCCCACAACGAGATGATCGATATCGAAAAACTTTCCGACGAAGAACTGGAGCAGATGGCGGACCGGTTCGAGAAGATTCGGAAAGAGTGTGAATCCCGAAGTAAAGCCCGACAAGAGGCAGAGTAACCGGGTGCCCCAGGTCTCGCTGGTTTTGCGAGACCTGGGAGGGACTACTCGGGATGTTCATCTTCCACAGACAGGTCTTTCCGGATTTTCTACTTTTGGGTGGGAGCCTCGTGGCGGCGGCTCCCAGGTCTCGCAAAACCAGCGAGACCTGGGGCACCCGGCTGACGACTGACGACCGACGACTACCTTCCCGCTTTTCTCTCGTCTTTTTCCACCACGCCGTCTTTGATGTAGATCACGCGGTGGGCGAATTCGGCGATGTCGTGTTCGTGGGTGACCAGGACGATGGTGTTGCCGTTGGCTTGCAGGCGGTCCATCAGGGCCATGATTTCGTTGCCGGTCTGGGAGTCGAGGTTGCCGGTGGGCTCGTCGGCCAGAATGATCGACGGACGATTCACCAGGGCGCGGGCGATGGCGACTCTCTGGCGCTGGCCGCCGGAAAGTTCGTTGGGCTTATGCATCATTCTGGCTTCCATGCCGACTGATGCCAGCGCGTCTTTGGCACGCTGCACGCGCTCTTCGCCGGGGACGCCGGCGTAGATCAGCGGCAGTTCGACGTTGTGCAGGGCGGTGGCGCGGGCCAGCAGATTGAAAGTCTGGAACACGAATCCGATTTCTTTGTTGCGAATGCGTGCCAGTTCATCGTCGTCCAGTTCGCTGACCAGCTGGCTGTTGAGCCAATAGTGGCCTTTGCTGGGCGAATCCAGGCAGCCGATGAGGTTCATCAGGGTTGACTTGCCGGAGCCGGAGGGTCCCATAATGGCGACGTATTCGTTGCGCTGGATGCGAATATTCACGCCGCGCAGCGCGTGCACCTGCTGCTCCGAGCCCATGTCGTAGGTCTTCCACAGGTCTTCGGTGCAGATCATGCACGATTCGGGTGGCGCCGACACTACGGGTTGCGCAATGTTGATCACTTCTGCGGTTGCCATTTTTCTCTCCTGGTCTCGGGACACCCTGCCGGCTCCGATCCGTTTCTGCTGGCTGCCTGTTGGACGAACAATCTCACCAGTCGTTAGTCGTCGGTCGTCAGTCAGGGACTGCTCGTCTCAGGTTAGTTGACGACCGAAGACTGACGACTGGCTCTAGCTCTCGTCTTCTTTCTTGGGCGCCGTGTTATCTACTTTTACGCTAGTTCCTGGCCGCAGCGTACGCAGCACTTTGTAACTTCCGGTAACGATTTCGTCACCCGGCTTCAACCCGCTCAGCACCTCGATATCGGTGGTGCCGGTGATGCCTGTCTGTACCGGCAGGAATTCGGCCTTGCGATCGCGAATCACGAATACGCCCTGGACTTCCTCTTTATCCGCGCTGGTTGTATTGGATGCATCGCTGGAAGGAGCAGCGGCCTGTACGTTGCCCTTCTCAGCGCTGGCTTTCAAATCGGCGCGCGAGCGCACCGTCAGGGCCTGTATGGGAATGGATAACGCACCGCTGCGCGTGGCCGTAGTTATTTTCGCGGTAGCGGAAAGTCCGGGACGCAGATTTTCCGGCGGGTCCTGCAGCGTGACCACGACCTTGAAATCCTTGGCTTCCTGGCTGGCCGAAGTCTGCTGCGACGTGGAAACGCCGGTGGAGCGAACGATGGCGTTGTTGCCGATCTCGGTCACGACTGCTTTGAAAATCTTTTTGGGAATAGCGTCGATGCTGACTTCAGCCGGCTGACCCAGACGCACGTTGACGATGTCGGTTTCGTCCACTTTGACCTCGGCGGTGATGACCGACATATCGGCCAGGGTCATGAGCGTGCTGCCGGGAGAATTCTGAATGCCGATCACGACCGTCTCGCCTTCCCGTACTGGCAGGTTGGTGATCATGCCGTTGTAGGGCGCGGCGTAAGTGGTCTTTTTCAAAACGTCGGCAGCGTGCGTCAGATTGGCGCGGTTCAGCGAGATGTGGCGATCGGCAGAATCCTTCTGCGCCTTGGCCTGGGCGACCCGCGCCTGGGCCTGCGCCAGGCCGGCTTGCGCCGTTTGCCATGCGGCCTTCTGGCTGTCGTACTCCGACTTCGCAATCAACGCATCTTTGAACAGACCCTGGGCCCGGGTCCAATCGAGCTGGGCACGTTCGAGGTCGGATTGGGCGCGTTTCAGATCAGCCATGGAGGTATTCAGCGCGGCCTCGGCAGCGGCGGAATCGGTTACCGCCGCCTGAACAGAAGCCTCAGTGGCGTTCACGTCGGCGGAGGGCTGTACGTTCTCCAGTTGCGCCAGCAATTGGCCTTTCTTGACCCGGTCGCCTTCCTTGACGTAAAGCCGGGTGATTTTGCCGAAGGCATTGGCCCCGATGTTGACGTAAGTCTTCGGCCGTATCTCGCCGGATGCGCTCACAATCGAGGCCAGATCCTGGCGCGCCACTTTGCCAGTCTGTACGGTGACCACACCCTTACGGCTTTGATGAACGGCAATTCCGGCGATCGCCAGTGTCGCGACGGCGATGCCGATGCCGATCAGTATTTTCTTTCCCCTGCTCATCTTCCCCTTGTTACGCCTTCAGCGGGCCGGTATTCGCGTCATCTGACGCGAATTTGACAGGCGCCCATTTGGATCAGTGCTGTCGTTTCCACCCGGATTCCATGGCGTAACTGGGTACACGCCATCAGATACGGTAATGCGGGCTCAAAAGTTCCTGCGGAACCTATTGTGGTGCGGGAGCTGAAGCACTCAGGCCGGCCAGACCAAGCGTTGATAACAAGTCGATTATAGCCGGAGCAGGGCAGAGAATCGAGGAAACTGTATTACCCACTTTGAAAGCAGCCGGAAAGCCCATTTTTACAATCTTTACAATTGGTTAGAGAGCTGCGGTGGGCCTTGCCTTGGGCCTGCTAAAGTCATAGAATGGCAAACCAAGAGTTATACGTGGTAAGGAGTGCCTTCATGTCCCGGGTTGGGTTTCTGAAACGCCTCTTCGCGGCCTTCGTTTTACCCGCACTTATTCTGGCCCTGGTATCGTTTGCCTCCGCACAGGAGGAAAAGGCGGATACTGCAGATCCGTCTGCCGCGGCATCTTCTCAGGAAAAGGCGGCTCCGGAAGCCGACCCGCTCAAGCGTCCGCTTACCGAGAAGCAGAAGAAGCAGAATTCCAAGTCGCTGAAGATCGAATTAAGCAAGACCTACAAGAAGTGGCTTGATGAAGACGTGCGTTGGATCATCACCGACGAGGAGCAGAAAGCTTTCAAACTGCTCTCCAACGACGAAGAACGCGATCAGTTCATCGAGGCTTTCTGGCAACGCCGCGATCCTACGCCGGACACGATTGAGAACGAATTCAAGGAAGAACACTATCGGCGCATGGCCTACGCCAACGAGCATTTTGCTGCGGGCATTCCGGGCTGGAAAACGGACCGCGGAAGAATTTACGTGATGTATGGTCCGGCGGACGAAATTGAATCGCATCCTTCCGGCGGCACCTACGACCGCCCCATGGATGAAGGCGGCGGCACGACTTCAACCTTTCCCTTTGAAGACTGGCGCTATCGCTATCTCGAGGGCATCGGGCAGGAAGTGATCATCGAGTTCGTGGACACCTGCATGTGCGGCGACTACCACATGACCATGGACCGGTCGGAAAAGGACGCGCTGCTCTACACCCCGAACGCCGGATTGACGCTTTACGAGCAGATGGGCATGGCCAGCAAGGCGGACCGGTTTACCGGCGGCGGCCTGGAGCGGCTGGGCGCGGGTCCTTTTAACACCAATAATCAGGCCAAACAGTTCGACCGCCTGGAGCAGTTCTATAAGCTGCAGAAACCTCCCGCGGTGAAGTTCAAGGACCTGGAGGAAGTGGTCAGCCACAAGATCAGCGTGAACCTGATGCCGTTTGACGTGCGCACCGATTTCGTGCGCGTGACCGGCGACACGGTGCTGGTGCCGATTACGATCCAAGTGAAGAACCGCGACATCACCTTCGTGAATAAAGACGGCGTGCAGCGCGGCACAGTGAATATTTTTGGCCGGGTCACCACCCTGACCGGCAAAATCGTGCAGACCTTCGAAGACACGGTGCAGGTGGATGTCCCCGCGGAGTTGCTGCCCAAGGTGACGGAGAACTCGTCGGTGTACTGGAAGGCGCTGCCGCTGCGTCCGAACCTGTACCGGATCGATGTTGCGGTGAAGGATGTAAACGGCGACCGCTCCGGATTGTGGAGCAGTCGCCTGCCTGTGCCCAGCTACGACGACGACCGTCTGGCGTCCTCTTCGCTGATTGTGGCGGACACCATGCAGCCGGTCTCGACCAAGGAAATCGGCACTGGAATGTTTGTCATCGGTAACACCAAGATCCGGCCGCGCGTAGCGTCGGCGAATGGCAAGCCGGTGTCTTTCAAGCGCAACCAGAAGGTGTATTTCTGGATGCAGGTTTACAATTTGGGCATGGATGACAAGACCCACAAGCCCTCGGCCACGGTGGAGTACAATGTCATCAACGCAGCCACCAACAAGGCTGTGATTCATACCGTGGAGTCCACGGACCAGATGGGGAATATCGGCGACCAAGTGACCCTGGAAAAACCTCTCTCGGCCGCCAGTCTCGATCCCGGGATCTATCGCATTCAAATCAAGGTGAACGACAATATCTCCAAGCAGACGGTGGACCCGTCGGCGACATTTGCCGTCGAGTAACCTGCAGAGCTTGGTCTCGCGCGAGGTGTTCGGACTGATGTTGGGCAGACTCGGGTTGAAGCTCGGGTTATTGGGTATTGCGCTGGCGCTTCCAGCGCTGGCTGCGGACCGCCCTGCCTCCATCTCCGGTTACGTGCGCAGTGCTTCTGGTATTCCCCAGATGGGCGCCATGGTGGAAGTGCTGGGTTCGGCGGCCCACAGCCTCAAGGTATTCACCGACGAGAATGGTTTCTACTCGGCCAGCGGCCTGTTACCCGGGGTGTACAGCGTAAAGGCCTATTCACCGTCGTTTCTTCCGGCGCTGCGTGAGAAAGTCGGGCTGCAACCCGGCAGCAGCGTGCTGGTCAACCTCAAACTCAGCGGGCTGTTTGAGGCCATTCAACTGCCGGCGATGCGTGGTCCGGCTGACGATGATGACTGGAAGTGGGTGTTGCGCTCGGCGTCCAACCGCCCCATTCTGCGGATGCTGGGAGACGGTACGCTGGCTCCCGTGGCCGCAGCGGAAGCCGGAAGTGAACTGGGCGGGGACAGGCCTGGTTTCGACAAACGTGATCTGAAGGGTTCGCTGTCGTTCGTGGCGGGTTCAGGTTCCGGCGGTTTCGGAAGTTCGTCCGACGTGAACACGGGCTTTTCGGTGGAGCGGTCGCTGTTCGCCTCCGGAACGGTGGCCTTGCAGGGCAATGTGGGCTACAACGGCGGTTCGCCCAACACCGTGCTGCGTGCCTCCTACAGCCACGCGCTGCCCAATGGTTCGAAGCCGGAGATGGCATTTACCATGCGCCGGCTGGCCGCGCCCGGAATCAATGGCCGCGACACCGCGCTGCAGGCGCTGGCGCTCTCCGCGTCCGACGAATTCACCCTCGGGGACATTCTCGAACTGCGCTTCGGCAGCGAACTGCAGACCATCCAGTTCCTGGGACGGGTGACCGCGTTTCGTCCCTTCGGCTCTGCCGACCTGCATCTCTCGCCCAACACCGTGCTGGAGTATCGTTACTCAACTTCGGAACCAGACGAACGCATGGACAAGGGTTTTGATTCGGCGCCGGCGGACTTGAGCGAGTCCAACCCACGAGTCAGCATGGCGGCTTTCTCGACCACGCTGGAGCGGGCGCATCATCACGAACTCTCCCTCTCCCGCCGCATGGGCAACACCAATCTGCAACTTGCGGTGTACTCCGATCGCATAACGGACCCGGCCCTGACCGGCGTGGGCGACGCTTCGGCGGAAGCCGGGGAAGTGCTGCCCGATCTCTACTCGGAGACCTTTACCTACCGGGGCAAGGGACTTGATGCTCGCGGAATGCGAGTGGTCTTGCAGCGCAAGTTGGGCCCTGAACTGACCGCTACTCTGGATTATGGATACGGCGGGGTGCTCGATCTGAATAACACCGCTGTCGCCCTGCAGGACGCGCGCCCGACACCT
>Ga0207711_10001721_pt1 | contig 20121 bp, 20 predicted proteins | sample KBSS34metaG_FD_184401 | JGI IMG/M metagenome (GOLD analysis project Ga0207711, IMG submission 184401) | Switchgrass rhizosphere microbial communities from Kellogg Biological Station, Michigan, USA - KBS S3-4 metaG (SPAdes) (version 2) | ecosystem: Host-associated > Plants > Roots > Rhizosphere...
TGCCGATTATGGAAGGCCGGCAACCATGCCGGACACCAATCTTGGCATAGGAATAACGTCAGTACTTGAATCTGATTTGAAGAAATTTAACGGCAGCCTTAATGCGCTTCTTGAGCATGTCTACTTCCATACTGAACCAATGGAAGGAGCTACTCCCGGTGACAAGCTCGATTTCAAAAAGTGTGAAGTTATCAATTTCAAAGATTCCAAGCCTGTCCCATCGAAGAACAAGACACCTGACAAGATTAAAAAAGGTAAAGCACTTGTCGCGGCACTAAAAGCCAAAAAAGAAGCAAAGCAAAGCATTTTGGATAAATACACGCCCCCAAAATATGACGAACACTATAATCAATCACATACGTTACTCGACAAGACAGAAGACAAAACTTCCGATCATGTCGCGCATTTAACCTTCGAATTATAAAGCTGGCGTGCTAATGGACTGCAACCTTTCTCTCTCGGATTTCTGCGATAACTTCTACACATCAACCGGAAAAGAAAACTCTCCCGGGCAGATCATTTATTGCCCAGTTTCTTTTCATGATAGAAGGCCACTAATTGCCGACATAACCCGCGCCGATGGAATCGAGCACAAGAAGGCCGACATCACAATTAGAAAATACCAAGAAGCTGTCGACTTCAAAGGAAAGAGCAGACTGCCGGTCGCCGCTCTTGGGAATCTTGGCGACAAGTGCGAAGCAATAATTTCAATAGGAAAGGTCAGACCCTGCTTGCTTATTGGCAAAGTAGGAGAGGTCAATCCAAATCTGCTGCCTGAGGGCTGGCAACGAAATAAAGCGCTTAACGCCTTTGACTCTCAATACTTGATGGCACCAATTTACAGCGTCGCTAGTGTATACGAGCCTGGAGCATTCGGTCCGATTATCACGGCCAGAATCAGAGCGGCCATGTATCCAGAGTTCCTGTTTTTGCCGCAGAATGATCCAGCCCTACCAAATAACTCTATTTGTAGGCTGGATCGAATGTTTCTTTCCCCGCTGCTTTGCGCAACAAGGCACAGAGATTTATGGCTTCATGCAGATGCCATAAATTTCCTGAACGAGCAGCTTTTCTGGATGCTTGGCAAGGACCCCGAAGAAGAATTTATGGAGACTCGCCAGCTTCTCTTAGACGACCTGCCAGACGAAGCCAAATAAATTTCTAAATCGAACTAAGCCGCCTACACATTGCTTGCACCATAAACCCGCAACTCGAACGCTTCTAACTAGATCAATCAATTAGCTGTCAGGAACGAGTAATACCTACTTACTCATTCCTCTTGCTAGCTACTTGCACCGATTCGTTTTCAAATAGCCCACTGCCATACATGCTGACAACCATGCGCAATTAATTTCACACAGAGCGCTCCATCAGGAATCCCCCCCTCTAGGCTGCAACTGCCACGACTAAGCGCGCGGCTGCAGCCATTTCGGCAAAAAGCTGTAGGGATTTTTTATTTCTTCGCGCAGCACAATATTTTGCGAAAGTAATCGCTGCGTGAGGCGGCCATCGAGACACTCGTCGAACAGCTCGGTGGCACCACCGATAAATTCACCGCCGATAAAAATCTGCGGCAAGGTATTCGAGCCCGTGTGTTCGCGCAGCGCGGCTCGCAATTTCCCGCCGCGATTATTCTGCTGATATTTCACGGCATCGAGATCGATGCTTTGGTAGGGTATTTCATACCGCTCGAATAATTTTCGCACCGACCAGCAGAACTCACACCATTCCAGCGCGAACATCACGATTGGCTGCTGCGTATTTTTGATTTCGTTTTGCAGTTCGTTGCAAGCGTCGGCAGTCGCTGATTCCTGCTGTACTACGGCCGCTGCGGTGTTCGTGTCGAAGCGATATCCGGGTGTCGAGCGCGATAGTGCAATTTCCTCTTCAGTCATTTCCTCTGCAATGTCGGCGAATAACGGCGTGCTCAGGTAGCGTTCGCCGGTATCGGGCAACATGCAAAGAATAGTGCTGCCAGGCGGCGCGTCTTTCGCCACTTGCAGAGCACCGGCGAATGTAGCACCAGATGAAGTGCCGACAAATAATCCTTCCTGTCGCGCGAGTTGACGCGCGCAACGCATTGCATCTTTGCCGTCGATAGCAATGAAGCGATCGACTCGAGCGTTGCGAATGACTTCTTCCGCAATAGCGGGAATGAAATCCGGCGACCAGCCCTGCATCACGTGCGGCCGAAAATTCGGATGGCTGCCGCGCGCGGAACCATCGTCGTTACGCGTCTGCGCGATACCGCTGGCCAGAATGGCGGAATTATCCGGCTCGCACACCACCACTTTGGTGGCGGGACTTTTTTGCCGCAATACGCGCGATACACCACTCAACGTGCCCGATGTACCAAAACCGGTGACCCAATAGTCCAGCGGCAGATCTTCGAAGGCGCGCAGAATTTCGACGGCGGTGGTTCGCGCATGCGTTTCGGCGTTGGCGGGATTTTCAAATTGACGCGGTTGCCACCAGGCGTGTTGCTTCGCGAGTTCAGACGCTTTCGCCACCATGCCGGTTCCTTTTTCGGAAGCCGGTGTCAGCACTACTTTCGCGCCGAGAAAACGCATCAACTTGCGGCGCTCTACACTGAAACTTTCGGCCATGACCACTACTAGTGGGTAGCCTTTCTGCGCGCACACCATCGCCAAGCCAATGCCGGTATTACCGCTGGTCGCCTCGACGATGGTTTGTCCGGGGCGCAATTCACCACGTCGCTCGGCGTCCTCAATAACACCGAGCGCCAGGCGATCTTTCACCGAGCCCATCGGATTGAACGATTCCATTTTGACGAACAGATTGACGTGGCTGGGTGCCAGTTTATTGATGCGAATCACCGGCGTGTTGCCGATGGTTTGCAAAATATTGTCGTAGCGGCGCGTCATGATTTGGCTTCATCCATCGAGTGAGTGCGCAATTTGATTTGTGTGTACCGCGCTGGTAAACACCCGTCGGCGTTAAATACCAGCGCTCGCTTCGTGCTTGCGTGAACGATTATGCGACCTGGGCCAGCTTATCGCGATGCTCCGTCGTCGGGTCGATCATCGTGAGCACTTCGTACACGCGAGTCACCGGGAATCCGCTGATCCGCGCATGCTCGTGGACATGACTGACCTCTTCAGCAAGATAAATGCAAAAGGTGCGATCCTCAACGACATATGAATGTACCCACTGCACCTTCGGCGCCAGCTGTGCCAGTGCCTTATTGGATGTGCCGGCGGCGTCCGATAGTTGCTTGTCGGTGAGTGAACCGATGCCATCGATTTTTCTTTCGATCACAAATTTTTTCATGACTGCAGCTCCTGTTTTTAAAAAAATAGCGGTTTTTAGAATTGCGGCGCAGATCGGCCGCGAAACCAACGATACGCAGGTCGCGCACGCCGAACTTGTACTGAAGCTGGATTAAGTTGGAAACAACACGGCTTTACGCCAAAATTCGCCTCTTCATATAACGACGGGATCAGCGTGCGGTCATGTCCGAAATCTATCGCTTCGCGGGACTCGAACTGGATTGCGCCCGTTTTCAAGTGCGTCGCTCCGGTAAGACTGTCGCGATTCAACCGCAAGTGTTCGACGTACTCCTGTATTTGGTCACTCATCACGACCGTATCGTTTCCAAGGACGAACTGTTCGATAAGGTCTGGAATGGCCGCATTGTTTCGGAAGCTACGCTGAGCAGCCGGATCAAAACGATACGGCAGCTGATCGGCGATACCGGCAAGCAGCAAAAATTATTGCTGACGATTCGTCATCGCGGCTTTCGCTACATTGGTCCGGTGGAGGCTGAACTAAGCGATACGCGTCGCATCACATCGACGACATCACCCATCGAAGCCATTAATCCACCCACCAGCATCGCGGTAATGCCGTTCGAAATAGTTGGCGAAAATAATTCAGCGCACGCGTATATCGGGCAGGGAATCGCCGCCGACATCATCATGCTGTTGGCTCGCCATCACTGGTTGACTGTGATCGCACGCGGTTCGAGTTTTGCGATTGATCCCCACGCCACTCCGCAGCAGATCGGCAGCATGCTCGGCGTCGGTTATTTGCTGACGGGTCGCATCCGCTGGAACGATGCCGGCGGACGTATCGATGCGGAATTGACGGACTGCGCCAGCGGCAGACTGTTATGGAATCAGAGTTTTCCGTATCAAAACAGCGGCATCGAAAGCTCTAGCTTACAAACCATGCCCGAGCAGATCGCGCAACAAATCGCTGCGACAATCGAGCCGAAACTCGGGCAGATCGAGCAATTAAAAACCGAGCGCAAGCGGCCAGAAGATTTCGCGGCTTGGGATTGTTGCCATCGCGCATTCTGGCATTTGTTTCGTTTCTCGGAGCAAGACCTCACCACCGCAAAAATGTGGTTTCGCAAAGCACTCGAGTTCGATTCCAATCTCGCGCGCGCCCGCGCCGGACTCGCCTATGCTTCCGTGCAGCTGGCGTTTTACGGTTTACCGGAACGCCGCGATGAAGAACTTCAACAAGCGCTCAGCGAATCGAAGGCGGCGATTGCGCTGGAGCCGCATGATGCATTCAATCGCTTTGCGTTTGGGCGATCGCTGTGTCTGCTGCGCAGATTTCCGGAAGCACAGGCCGAACTCGAACAGGCCATCGAAGCAAACCAAAGTTTTGCGCAGGCTTATTTCGCGCTGGCGTTCTGTTTTACCGTGTGGGACAGACCCGAGGCAGCGCTGCCGTTATATGAAAAAGCAGTGCGATTAAGCCAACAGGATCCGCATTTGTGGACGTTTTATCACATGCGCAGTTTTGCGCTGTTTCGCTTAAATCGGTTTGATGAAGCAGAAGATTTCGTGCGCGCCGCGTTAAGGCAATCCAATGTCACCTATTGGCCGTTGGCAACGTTATGCGCTTTGCTTGCGGAGCGTGGCCGTATCGACGAAGCCACTGCAGTCGCAGAGCGTCTGCAAAAAATAAAACCGGGTTACAGTCTCGCTTACGCACGACAAGATTTCTTTTTTATGCATCACTCGGAATTCGTTGAACGATATTTGAAGAATCTGGCAGACGCCGGTATTCGAGCGAATTAGATTTCGCGTTGTTAGGCTAGCGCTGGACGCGCGATGCCGTGGCAGCTAATCTCTTCCCAGTATTTTTTAGGAGCAAAGAAGGGATTTAGAGGGGAATCATAACGATTCCCTCACGGAGGCCACGATATTATGCAATTCACTGATTTACGCTTTCCTCTTGGCACGCGGATGCAGTTGAATATTACCGGCCACGATTACAAGCCGATGACGCTGCCCGCACAATTGTTGGGGTACCGTAGCGGCTTTACGCTTCTCGTATATTTGGCAAAAAAACCCATTGTGCCGGTGCAACGCGATGCCAAGGTATCCGTCCGCGCGGGATTACAAAGCGCAATTATTCAGTTTGATTCCGTTGTTGAATACATTTTCGAAGCGCCCTATTTTCATCTGCATTTGAAATACCCCGATGCCATCGTGGTTGAGCAGCAATTACGTCGCTGCCCGCGATTCGAATTAGATGCTCCCGTCAGCGCGACCCTCGCAAGTAAACCTGACGATGCCGTTAACGGTCGCATCGTTGACATTAGCTTGAATGGCGCACGCGTGGTGTTCTATCAGAAATTACCGGCCGAAGAGATAACATTAACGTCATCGATTTTTGTCGTAGGCAGCCAGCAACAACTCAGCGTGAAAGCCACCATCAAGCATATTCCGACTGCGTCAACCGACGATTCGATGGCCACATTCGTTTATGGCGCGTCTTTTATCGATATATCGGCCACGCAAAAATTACTGCTGCAGGCACTTTGCTATGAACTGCAATCGACTGAAGAGAGTTAGGACCTACCGCGCCGTCACATATCCGCATCACAGATCTCCGGTCGCACATTAAATTTAAATTCAAATGAGCGGTTATCTACTACGCTTTAGCACTCGTGATTTTTATTTGTAAAAGAGCGCATGATGTTACAGGTCTATGCTTGCATCACTGAGCAACATGATTTGCGTTTGGTTTTTCTCGCCGGATTGATCTGCATTTTCGCCACCTACACCACGTTCAGCCTCATGGGGCGGGCGGCAGTTGCGACCGAAAATGCCCGCACGTCCTGGATTGCCGCGGGCGGCCTGGCGCTGGGTTGTGGGGTCTGGGCGACGCATTTTGTCGCCATGCTCGCGTATCACCCCTACCTACGCCTCAACTATAAGCTTGGCTTAACCCTGGCCTCGATTTTGGTCGCGATTTTCGTCTCGGGAATCGGCCTGGCCATTGCCAGTAGCGGTCGGGCAAAGGCTGCCCTGGTGGGGGGCGCGGTAGTGGGTGCGGGCATCGGCGCCATGCATTACACCGGCATGGCGGCGGTGGATGTAGCGGCACGCATCGTTTACGACCCGACGTTAGTGGCCGCTTCGGTTTTGCTTGGCATGGTGTCGAGCAGTATCGCCGTGCTCATTGCCTGTCTGCGCTTCGATTTTCGTGCGCGCGCGCTGGGCGCGCTGGTACTGACGCTCGCCATCTGCAGCCTGCATTTCACCGGCATGACCGCAACAAGTTTCGTCTCCGATCCAAACCTCAGTGGCGCGGCGGACGTTTTTGCGCCCAGCCTGCTGGCCATTGCCGTCGCGGCCATCACTATTCTGGTGCTGGCGCTCAGTTTGGCGGGAGCAATCATCGATCAGCACCTGGCGGCACGTACTGCCGACGAGGCCACCCGTCTGCGCGCTAGCGAGGCACGTTTTCGGCAATTGGCCGAGGCCACTTTTGAAGGCATCGTTATTCATGTCGATGGCCTGATCATCGATGCCAATGAAGCGATGTGCAGATTGATTGGCAGACCTTTGACAGCCATCGTCAATCATCACGTGCTCGAGTTTTCGAGTGAAGCCAGTCGCCTCTTAATCAGCGATCGCCTGGCCAGGAACGCGCTGGAGACCGCCGAAATAGAGCTGTTACATGCCGACGGCGACGCCATTCCGGTCGAAATAGTCGGCCAGATGATCGAGCACGGTGGTAAAACCGCGCGCGTGGTGGCGATGCGGGATCTGCGCGAGCGCAAGAAAGCGGAGGAACGGATTCGTTACATGGCGCATCACGATATGTTGACGGGGCTGCCCAATCGCGCGCTGTTTCATGATCGCCTGACGCAGGTGCTCGCGCTCGCCGAACGCAATGGCTCTACCGTGGCGGTGTTTTGCCTGGATTTGGATCGCTTTAAGAACGTGAACGATCTGCTCGGGCACTGGGGCGGCGATGCCTTATTAAAGGAGGTGGGCGCGCGCCTGCTGGAGAACGTGCGTGCACACGATACGGTGGCGCGGCTCAGCGGCGATGAATTCGCCATTATTCAAACCGGCGTACTACACCCGGATGGGGCAGCAAGTCTCGCCGAACGGCTCGTCGAAAGTATTGGTCTGCCATTTGATCTCGATGGCCAGCAAACCATGATTGGCACCAGCATCGGCGTGGCGCTATTTCCCAGCGACGGGACAACCGGGGAAGAGCTGATTCGCGCTGCCGATACGGCGTTATATCGCGCGAAAGAAGCCGGCCGGCACACGTTCCGCTTCTTTGAGGCGTCGATGGATCTGCTGCTACAAGAGCGCAATCAGCTCGAACGCGATCTGCGACACGCCCTCGCCAGCCACCAGCAATTGGAAGTGCACTATCAGCCGTTAATTGATTGCGATACCCACCTAGTGACCGGCTTCGAAGCACTGGTGCGCTGGAATCATCCGGTACGTGGAGCGATTTCGCCGGTCGAGTTTATTCCGCTGGCCGAGGACTGCGGCTTGATTCTGCCGCTGGGTAATTGGGTACTGGACACCGCTTGTCGGGAAGCCGCGAGCTGGCGCTCCGACCTGCGCATCGCGGTCAATCTCTCGCCGGCACAATTCCGGCACGCGGATCTGGCCAAGGACGTACTGGCCATATTGCAACTGCACGATCTCGCGGCCGAAAGGCTTGAGCTCGAAATTACCGAAGGGGTGTTATTGGCGGATACCGATCGCACGCTCGCCATTCTCACAACGCTGAAAACCGCCGGCATACGTATTTCGCTGGATGATTTCGGCACCGGGTATTCGAGCCTGAGTTATTTACAACGCTTCCCGTTCGACAAAATCAAAATCGATCGCTCCTTTGTTTGGGAGATGGAGCGCAACACGGATTCGATGGCCATCGTGCGCGCGGTTATCGCACTGGGTCATAGCCTGCGCATCACAGTAACCGCGGAAGGTGTGGAAACGGAAACGCAACTGGCGCTATTGCGCAGCGAAAACTGCGATCAGGTGCAAGGATTTTTGTTAGGGCGACCAACACCATCGAGTGCGCTCGGTGCCTTACTGCTGCCACTAGCTCAACGCACCGTGGCATGACGTGACACCAATACCCAATACGGTTTGCACGCCAACCGATAATGAAAATTTTGTGTACGTGAAACCTCTGTTGAGCTTGCCGCTCTATCATTCATCACAATGAGGCAAGCACTGATGGACAATCACCCTTGGAATTCCGCAAATACCGCTCGAAATGACGGCCGCCTGTGCAAACTGTTGATCCAGCAGGGCGACAATTTATTGGAGCTTGATGACGCCCACTATCTGAGTCGCGATGGCTTTTGGTATCGTCTACGGCCACCAAAAAAGCTAGATAGACAACCACTTTTCTGGAAGCCGATTTAGCGATTACGGCGGCGTCTCACGCGAGTGCTCTGCTCGCATCACCACCCATCGCTAAATTACTGTGTCCATCAACAATCTTTCTTCCGTTATCGGCGTCACTCGCGCACATTGCGCGGACGTCCGCCATTGCGTAACCTCAGGCAATCATTGCGCTACGATCAACGCTGCATATGGCAAACGGTGATCGCCATCCACTGAAAGAAGAGATCGTTGGAATGAGCTCTGCCGTTAAACTCGCTGCCACGCTGCGCATACCACCGCGCCCCGACACGTTGACGCAAGTCATGCAGGAAGTTGCTGCCGATTCGCCCAACTTCGGCAAAATCGGTCAGCTGATTAAAAAGGACGTCACGCTATTCGCCGCGATTCTGCGCCTGGTCAATTCGCCAGCGCTCGGTTTTCAGGATGTGAAAACAATCGACCGCGCGATCATGCTGCTCGGCATCAAACGTATTGCTCAGCTAGTGCAGGTAATTTCGCTGCAAAACACTTTATCGGCAAAATTAAAAATCAATCGCTTCTGGGATACCGCTGCGGAAGTGGCGGAAATTACGGCAGCGCTCGCGCGACAATTCACCGGCCTGAATGTTGACGATGCCTATGCCACCGGCATGTTTCATGATTTCGGTATTCCGCTGATGGTGCAGGCATTTCCGGATTTCAAAGAATTAATGGCCGAGGCAAATGCCAATCCCGACGCAAAACTAGCGGTGATGGAAACGCAGCTTTATGGCTTCAGTCATTACGATGTTGGCTATGAACTCGGTCGGCAATGGTCATTGCCACCATCGATTAATTACGCGATTCGTTATCAGCCGCAATTCGCCGAGGTTTTCGCAGACAAAATTGCCATCGATGATATTGAAACGGTGAAGCCGCTGATGGCATTGCTTGAGATAGCAAAAAATATCAGCGCCACGTACAGGAAATTTTGGCGCTCGCGAGACCAGGAGGACAGCATCGATATCGAGCCGCTGGCGTACGAATATTTCGAATTAAGCCAGAGCGATTTCGTCGAGCTCAGAGATAATTTCATTCAAGATATGATGGCGGGACATTGATTCGATATCGCCGCTCGAGAAAACAATCGGCGACGCTCTATGAGTGATCTGCGCGGGGCCAACAACGAAAAGAACTTAATCAATTAATGGCGGGGAAAACAGATCAGGGAAGAAATGTATTCTCATCCCTGATCCGCATCCTTTCTTCATTTACTTCCTAAATTACTTTTAACCACTTTCACATCCTATGAAAGCTGAGTTTTTGTTCATAGCATCATGATCAAAAACTGTTTAACAGCTCATCCATGACCCCATCCATGAGATACCGCTCCCTTAACCCTATAGATTCACGATTCGTAAACAGCGATTACATATTCCAGTAATCCCGAACCGCTGATGGTTAATATATCAAAAAATTCCTAGCTCACTGTGACGCACTCGGCAATTTTGCAAAGATAAATTGAACCGTAACAATTAGCTGCTACCACCCTCCACTTTCAAGCAATAAAAAAAGCGATGCCGCTACAGCATCGCTTTCGCTTTTAAATAAAAAGATTATTGGATTTCGGCGGGAGCTGGCGCGGGCTTACCACCGGCAATCTGTTGTTTGATATTGACGATTTCGCGATTCATTTGCTTGCGGAAAGTATTGATCGAATCCACCCATTCTTCATTGTTGCTCAACCGCGAATCGAGTTTGGCCTGGCTATCGCTCACCGATTTCACTTTGTTGGATACCGCATCGATGGATGCTTGCTGCTGATCCGCCTTTTGCTTGTGGGTATCGACAACCGCTGCCAGTTTGTCGATTTGCGCGCGCGCGCCTTCGATCGCTTTGCCCTGCTCGGCCACCTTCTGGTCAACGCCAGCCACTGACGCTTGCGTATTTTTCGCGGTCTTATCCAGCCCCGCAATTTGCGTTGTCTGCTGGTCGATCTGCGCTTTCATCTTTTTCAACGTTTCATCGCGCACCTGCGTGAGTGCAGCATCGACATCTTTAATTTTTACCTGCAGCGCCACGCTCGATTGATTAACGCTTTCATCGGTTGACGATAAGCGATCCTCCAACGCAGCCACGCGATCGGTGGCATTGATCAATTGCATGTGCAGATAACCCGCCCAGCCAACCGCGACGATTGCGAGCACGCCAAACACATACGTGAGCGCACCGCTGCCGCTTTTCTTTTCAACGGGACCACTATTGTTATCGTCAATACGCTCTTTAGTTTTTGGCTTGATTTGTTTTTGCCGGTGATAGGAAGCGAGATCATCGCGATCTGGGACCATTTCAGGAATTTCAGGTAATGGTTCGTTATCGTGTGGTGACATAGAGAATTCAGGCCCAATAACATCGAAGTGTGCGGCATTATCGCATCTTCATCAGTGAGTACAAAACCAACCGGTGATGCATTCAACCGACGATTGATACATGGTGTGGAGCTGAGGCTCCCGTTGAATTTTTAGAGCTAGTCGCCTATTCTGCCGAGGATTTTATGTCGCCCTCCAATGCTTTCGGTGCGCATGTCGAAGCGGCGGATTAAAAAAACACAACTCGAAGGGAGAGACCTCCGATGAACCCTCTTAACTCTGTAAAAGGCTCTATCATCGCCGGCGTTATCGTAGCGATCGTCATCGCTGTGATCATTAGCGGTGGTGTTAGTTTCAATGAATTTTCACTCGCGCGCTGGATCCACTATCTCGCCGGCGTAATGTGGATTGGCTTGCTGTACTACTTCAATGTCGTGCAGGTTCCTGGGCTGGCTGATGCAGCAGCCGATAAAGGCGGCCCCGGCGGCGCTGGTATTTCTAAATACATCGCTCCGCGCGCGCTGCTGTGGTTCCGATGGGCAGCTGTTGTGACTTGGCTGACCGGTGCATGGTACCTGATCCGCGGCGGTAACTTCGTAGGTGCTTTCACGCTGGGCCTGATGAACGAAGCCATCAATACCTACCAACTGACCATCGGCGTCGGTGCGTGGCTCGGCACCATCATGCTGTTCAACGTGTGGGTTTTGATTTGGCCGAATCAACAGAAAATTCTGGGCCTCGTTCCCGCGACCGATGAAGAAAAGAACAAGGCGCGCAATGTGGCGAAATATGCTTCGCGTACCAACTTCCTGCTGTCGATCCCCATGCTGATGTGCATGGGCGGCGCTTCGCACGGCTTGCCGTTCTGAGATAACCGCACGAACAACAAGGGCAGCTTCGGCTGCCTTTTTTGTTGGCGCCCGATTGACCTAGAAAAATGTATGTGACGCAAAATACGCGTGATCGCGGTCAAAATATTGAAACAGAGGTGATGGATATCTGAAGGGCCGGACCGCTCCCATGAATAAAATGGCGCACAATGCGCTCCACAGAAATTACTAGCCATAAGAGGAAATCATCATGAATAAATCCATGATTACCGGTACCGTGCTTGGTGTCGTGATCGCCACCGCTGGTGGTGCTGCGGGTTACAAATTGATGACCCGCTCGCAATACGCCGATGTGCTTAGCGTCACCCCGATTAAAGAAACGATCCGCACGCCACGCCAGGAATGTCACGACGAGCAAGTGACGCACACCAAGCCTGTGAAGGATGAACACCGTGTTGCCGGTACCGCTATCGGCGCGGTGCTCGGTGGCGTATTGGGCAATCAGGTGGGCGGCGGCCGCGGCAAAACATTGGCAACCGTAGCGGGCGCTGCGGCAGGCGGCTATGCGGGCAATAAAACGCAGGAAAATATGCAGCAAGGTGACACCTACACGACCACTGAACAACGTTGCCGCACCGTTACCGACAAGCAGGAAAAAGTCACCGGCTACGAAGTGCACTATCGCCTGAAAGGCAAAGAGGACATCGTGACAATGGATCATGAGCCCGGCGATAAAATTCCGGTGAAAGACGGTCAGCTCGTGCTAAATAACGAGTCGCAAAACAGTGAACACACTGAATAAGCGCTAAGCAAAAATAAAGGGCGCTGCGGCGCCCTTTTTATTTCAGCGCCTTTTTATTTCAAAGAACTGTTGACCCGCGTTCAATGCGAAATCACCACCTTGCCGATATGCGCGCGGCTCGCAAAATGACGAATCGCATCTTCGGCCTTATCGAATGCATGAACCGAATCGATCACCGGTTTAATGTTGTTGATCTCGACGAAGCGCAGCATGTCTTCTAGATCGCGGCGATTGCCCATACCGTTAGCATACAGCGACAAAATCTTGTGATTGATCGGCAACAGGTGAGCGTAATCAATGTTGCCCATGCCGCCGACGATACCCACCATCGCCACCCGGCCGCCGACTTTCGCGGCGATCAGCGATTGCGGCAGCGTATTGGGCCCGCCGACTTCAACGACCAGATCAACGCCCTGCCCCGCTGTCAGCTCAAGCACCGCAGCGCCCCATTCGGCCGTGTCTTTGTAATTGATGACGGCATCGGCGCCGAGAGCCTTCAACCGCTCGGTTTTATCCACCGACGATGTGGTCGCAATCACACGGCAACCCATAGCCTTGGCAAACTGCACCGCGAACAGCGATACCCCACCGGTGCCTAGCGTAAGAATGGTCGATCCCGGTGATACCGCCCGCCGCGTCGGCCCGCCCATCAAACTATTCCACGCACTCAGACCAGCGCAGGGCAGACTCGCCGCAGCTTCGAAGCCGATGCTGGCGGGAATCGCCACCACCCCGCTCTCTGCCAGCAATACGCTTTCGCCCAGCGTGCCATCCGTTGCAATACCCAGCACAGCGCCGGTGGTGTCGCGCGTCGGTGCACCCGCCAACCAATTGCTATGGGGATTGGCAACGACTCGATCGCCCACTTTCCACTTTGTCACGCCCGCGCCGACTGCATCGATGATTCCCGCACCATCCAATAGCGGAACCCGACTATCGACCGGAAAAGCGCCGCTGAAGCAGATGAGATCGACAAAATTGAGGGAGTGCGCCTTCATGCGTACGCGCACCTGATCGTGGCCGGGCGTAAGCTCCCCGACTTTACGCACTGACAGCCCAACCTGCGCGCCCCACACATTTTCAATAATTTTTGCTGCATCGTATTGATAGGTCTTCATAGGTTTCTCGCCAAATTCTGAGTGCTCACTATATATCCTCGGGCTCGGCCCGTTGGCAACGAAGCAAACCTTAACCGAACCGAAATCAGGCTCGATCCCGATGAGTCGAATGTGGTTTATGACAAGGCCCGACCGAATCGAACATGCTCAGCGCAGATTTAGAGATGTGATGGAAAATCAGAAGTGGTGGAGGTTGCTATCTAAAGAGTGGTAACGCCCAGCTCCTCGAGCATAATCCGAACACGCTCGCGAATTTCATCGCGCACGCCGCGATATTCTTCTTCGCTCATATGTTTTGGATCTGGCAGCGCCCAATCGGTACGTTTACGCGCTTTGATGAACAGACATTTATCGCCGCAACCCATCGTCGCGACGAAATCGAATGACATGTCGGGCAAATCATCGAGCGATTTCGAACCGTGCGCGGAGAGGTCGTAGCCGAGCTCACGCATCGCTGCGATGGCTTTGGGATTAATGTCACCGGAAGGATTAGAACCGGCGCTGTACGCCTCAACTTGCGTACCGCCCAGCATGCGAGCAAAGGCCTCGGCCATCTGACTGCGATTCGAATTTTCGACACAAACGAACAACACGCGTTTTATGGCATCACTCACGAACAATGCTCCACGGCATGACAGCAGCAGTTTTTCCCGCGCACGCAACGACAGACAGCAACCGCCAACGCTGCGCCAATAATCGGAGCGGTTAAATACAACAAAAGATTTTCAATATGTCCCGACACTAATGCTGGCGCCAAAGAACGCGCCGGGTTCATCGACGCGCCACTGATCGGACCGGCAAACAAGGCTTCCAGCGCCACCACACCGCCGATGGCCAAGCCAGCGGTAATACCCTTCTCGCGCTAGCGCCTGTAGAAACACTAAGAATTACGAACATAAGTCCCAGCGTGAGGATAACTTCCAACACCCACGATTGCGCGAACGAGCCCGCCGGATTGGTTGCGCCCAGCGAGCCGTGCGGAAACAACGCAGAAAGAATAAGACTTGCGACGAGCGCGGCCGCAATCTGGCTCGCGATATACGTAGTCACGGCATTGCCCGGAAAACGCCTGGCGAGATAAAAGCCGATGGTGACGGCGGGATTGAAATGCGCGCCGGAAATATCGCCCAGTGCAGCAATCATTGCGAACACGATCAGCCCGAATACTAGCGCGACGCCGCTAAGCGGAATTGCACCGCTGACCTCGCCGATGACAATGACGCCGGTGCCGGCGAAGACGATCCAAAACGTGCCGAAGGCTTCGGCAAACAATCGTTTATGCAGTGGAATCATCACGGCGATTTCTCAGCTCATCGAATGATGACGATTATCCGCAAGTTTTGTTACAGGATGTAGGGCGCGATAATCAATTTGATTAATCAATTGCGACGTTTATTTATCCGGATGAACTTCACCGATGCACTTTGAGTGATGCCATCGTCTTCCGCCCAAAATTGGAATATTTCATTGCCTACCAGCATCAGCGGAGCATCCTCCCTATATGGTTCCCCGACACCGTTTATGTGGCGGTAGGTGATCATGTCAGTGTCGGGATCAGAATTAATAACCAACATTGGCTTTCCCACGGTTGATTTAGGGATACAAAGCGACATCACCTCGGAGCCCACCCCCATTTTTTTATCCACCGATTTTCTCACGATGAAGTCTTGGAGAAGTTTAAGGGCTTGGTTCCTAGGCAGGCTCCGATCGGCAACTATCGGAGCACAAACCTCTCTCAATTCCGAATCGGAAACTTGTGCGCCGAGTGTACTTAATGAAAACATCGTCGGCGTCAAAAGCCTCTGCTTAACCTCGAATGAGCCTTTAGCTTTAGGTAGCCAGTTCAGCTGATCGTCCAACGCGTTGGAAATGGCATACATGTTGATCACTAGCTCTTGATTAACATCACGGACCCACTCAGCGAAAAGGAAAGCGTGTCGCTCACCGCATAATGGGAAACGTTGAAAAGCGGCGGTTGCCTTTTCTTGTAGATAGAAAAGGCGCATCTCCCATTCACCACCTCGCAAATTCCAATCCGCAAGGTGCTCCGTAGCCCAGCGATGCGCCCGAATGCCCTCGATTTTTGCAAGTCCCGAGAAAGCAAGCACACCAAAGTAATCAACCTGAGCCAGCTTGCAGGCATTATCGATTGCTTGCCGTTCGCCTTTAGTACCTGGAATGGTGATAAGAGTATCGGCGACCACTAAGAGGTAGTCTGGATGGGCTAAAACGGCGATGAGTGTCATGGCGGAATCCTGGGATTCGATCTATGTATCAACGCTATAAATATTGTGCTGCCGTTCGCAACGCTGTAACAGAATTCGCTTTTGCCTTGACGCACTTTGTCGCAACGACCAACGGCTCACCGCTCTCCAACACCCGCAACGTATTTTTATATATTGCGCCCTACGGGCTACAGCGACCTCCCCAACCGTTTTTCCACTTGTTTCTTTTCCCACTCCACGCCAAAAAATGGAAGTAGGTCGAAAGCGCTCAGCGCGTGAGCCAAAAGCCATATACCCCACCCTAGCGCTACCCATTGCACCCAGAAAAATCCAAGGCGCCACGGCCATTGATAAATCACTAATTGCATGATATTAAGAACCGCCAACGCACCGACGATCACTAAATATTTAATGGCGTGACAATAAAATTTCTTTATTTTTCTTACCTGTTGTAATGCCAATGCCTCTTCCGTGCTAACACCGCTTGTCAAAGGTGAATTCATATCTGGCTCCTTATGCAACTGGTTGAAATCGATCTCAAAGACCGCCGCCAGTGATTTGAGGGATTCCGCGCTTGAGCTTTTGCCATTTTCAATCCGCTGAATCGTGCGCACACTGAGGCCGCTCAGATCGGCCAATTGTTGTTGCGACCAACCGCGCTGCAATCTCAGTTTTTGTACAAGCATTGACTATCTCCTCATTTCACTGACTTTCAGTGTCTAGAATTCTCAATCGCTTCACCACGACAAACGGACGCCAACCCCACGACACAAACCCGACAACCCGCATACATTGCGGATGTCTTTCGTTGCAGCAACTAGGCCCATAAAGACTAGACCTCGATCATAAATACACTTCTATTTACTAATTGCTAAAAAATACCCAATAAAAAACCCGGCCGAAGCCGGGTTTTTAATACAACTGACTGGGAGCAGTCGGCTTACATCATGCCGCCCATGCCACCCATTCCGCCCATGCCACCCATATCTGGCATCGAAGGTGCGGATTTGTCTTCCGGCAAATCAGCGATCATGGCTTCGGTGGTCAACAGCAACGACGCAACCGATGCTGCTGCTTGCAGCGCGGTGCGGGTTACTTTAGCCGGATCGAGAATACCGAATGCGATCATGTCGCCGTATTCGCCGTTCGCAGCGTTGTAACCGAAGTTGCCTTTGCCTTGACGCACTTTGTCGACAACCACTGAAGGCTCGTCGCCAGAGTTTTGCACGATCTGACGCATCGGCGATTCCATTGCGCGCAGCGCAACTTTGATACCGATGTTTTGATCTTCGTTAGCGCCGGTCAGTCCACGGATAGCTTCGATAGCGCGAATCAGCGCTACGCCGCCGCCGGGAACCACGCCTTCTTCAACGGCTGCGCGGGTTGCGTGCAGCGCGTCTTCAACGCGGGCTTTCTTCTCTTTCATTTCCACTTCGGTCGCGGCGCCGACTTTGATCACTGCAACACCACCAGCGAGTTTCGCTACGCGCTCTTGCAGTTTTTCACGGTCGTAATCGGACGTGGTGTTTTCGAGTTGCACGCGAATTTCTTTCACGCGCGCTTCAATATCGGCTGCTTTACCGGAGCCGTCGACAATCGTGGTGTTTTCTTTGTCGATGGTGACGCGTTTCGCGCGGCCCAAATGCTCCAGCGAAGCGCCTTCGAGGTCGAGGCCCACTTCTTCGGAGATGACGGTAGCGCCTGTCAGGATCGCGAGATCCTGCAGCATCGCCTTACGACGATCGCCGAAGCCCGGTGCTTTTACCGCAGCGACTTTGATGATGCCGCGGATGTTGTTAACAACGAGTGTTGCGAGCGCTTCGCCTTCAACGTCTTCGGCAACGATCATCAGCGGACGCGATGCTTTGGCTACTTGCTCAAGCAACGGCAGCAGATCGCGAATCGAAGAGATTTTTTTGTCGACCAGCAGAATGAACGGATCGTCGAGTTCAACGACCATTTTGTCCTGCTTGTTGATGAAGTACGGCGACAGATAACCGCGATCGAACTGCATGCCTTCAACGATCTCGAGTTCGTTGTCGAGGCCATTGCCTTCTTCAACGGTGATCACGCCTTCTTTACCGACTTTTTCCATCGCGTTGGCGATGATGTTGCCGATGTTGTCGTCGCTGTTAGCGGAGATCGAACCGACTTGTGCAATCGATTTGGTGTCCGAGCACGGGGTGGACAGTTTTTTGATTTCTTCAACAGCGGCGATCACTGCTTTGTCGATACCACGCTTCAGATCCATCGGGTTGGCGCCAGCGGCAACCGATTTCAGACCTTCGGTCACGATCGATTGCGCTAGTACGGTGGCGGTGGTGGTGCCGTCACCAGCGGTGTCGGATGCTTTCGACGCCACTTCTTTCACGAGCTGTGCGCCCATGTTTTCGAACTTGTCTTTCAATTCGATTTCTTTAGCGACCGATACACCGTCTTTGGTCACGGTGGGTGCGCCGAACGATTTGTCGATGACGACGTTGCGGCCTTTCGGGCCCAGGGTCACTTTTACCGCATCGGCCAGGATGTTTACGCCCTTGACCATTCTCTGACGCGCGGAGTCGCCGAATTTAACTTCTTTAGCTGCCATGGTTAATTCCTTCCTCTATCAAATCGGTGGAGTCGGAGACGATTACTTCTCGATAACGCCGAAGATTTCAGTTTCGTTGAGAATGATGACTTCTTCGCCGTTGATCTTGATGGCATTGCCGGCGTATTGGCCGAACACCACTTGGTCGCCTACTTTCAGGCTCATCGGGCGCACTTCGCCGTTATCCAGCGCTTTACCGAGGCCAACTGCCACGACTTCGCCCTGATTGGGCTTTTCCTTGGCGGAACCTGGCAGCACGATGCCACCGGCGGTTTTTTCCTCTTCTTCCTTGCGACGTACAACGACGCGGTCGTATAAAGGACGAATTTTCATGTCGCCAATTCTCCTGAGATCAATGAGTTAATCGGATTATGGATAGGTTCGAATCGCCGGGCTTCCCGGGGATGCACGCCAATATGGGGACGCCCTCCTGAATTTCAAGGCCGGATTTAGCACTCCATTCAAGAGAGTGCTAATGATAGTGAGGCGAAGCGGCGAGTCAAGACGGTTTTTTGCCCCGTCTAATTGGTTTGGCAATTGCTTGAATTCCGCCGAAACTGCAATAATCTGCGGCGTTTTGCCCCGAGCAGACTAACGACTAAGGCGGTTCCCAATGAATTTGAAAGATAAAGTAGTGGCGATTACCGGTGGCGGACAGGGTCTCGGCCGCGCCATGGCGCTCTCCCTGGCGGCGAAAGGCACCAAGCTGGCGCTGATCGACTTAAACCAAGAGAAACTCGACGAAGCCGCACAACTGTGTAAAGACGCCGGCGGCGATGCTTGCGGGTACATCGGTAACGTCGCGAAGGAAGACGATGTAATTCGTATTTTCGATCAGATCGTGGCCGATTTTGGCGCACTCGATGGCCTGATCAATAACGCGGGCATTCTGCGCGACGGCTTTCTGATCAAGATGAAAGACGGCGAGATTCAGAAAAAGATGACGCTGGCCGAATGGCAAGCCGTGATCGACGTCAACCTGACCGGCGTATTTCTGTGCGGCCGCGAAGCCGCAGAGCGCATGATCAAACTCGGCAGCAAGGGTGTGATCATCAATATTTCGTCGGTATCCAAAGCCGGCAATATCGGTCAGACCAACTATTCAGCGGCCAAAGCCGGCGTTGCGGCGATGACCGTCACCTGGGCCAAAGAGCTGGCGCGTTACGGTATTCGTTCGGCGGCCATCGCGCCCGGTTTCATCGCTACCGAAATGGTGGCGAGCATGAAGCCCGAAGCGCTGCAGAAAATGGCGGAAGGCATTCCGCTGCACCGCATGGGTGAGCCCGCAGAAATCGGGCAGACCGTTGTATACATTTTCGAGAACGATTACTTCACCGGTCGCGTTATCGAAATGGATGGCGGTATCCGCATCTAGTTTGCATTGGTTGCGGCTCCGCTCGGGGCCGCAATTCAGCAATTGCCCTTCACTCTTCGTAAATCGCCCGCCTCTTACCAATCGTAATTGACACCAAACAACCAAACTCTATCGAGCGCATCCGCGTCGTCGGCGGGAATATGCGTGTAATTAAAGCGGAGTTTGGCTTGCGCATTAAGACGCCCCACCACCGGCATTTT
>Ga0207711_10001728_pt1 | contig 20047 bp, 21 predicted proteins | sample KBSS34metaG_FD_184401 | JGI IMG/M metagenome (GOLD analysis project Ga0207711, IMG submission 184401) | Switchgrass rhizosphere microbial communities from Kellogg Biological Station, Michigan, USA - KBS S3-4 metaG (SPAdes) (version 2) | ecosystem: Host-associated > Plants > Roots > Rhizosphere...
GGTGATCCAGTGTCTCATAGTGAAAGCCGTATGCCGGTGACCGTGACCTGGCCCTCCGCTTGCGGGGTCCGCGCCTAGGCCTAGCTTTGGCAAAGGTCGCGTACCGCTCTGCGGTCCGACTATGGAAAGGCCGTCCTGGCGACAGGGCGGCCTTTCGCATTTCCGCCGCCCCGTGGGATCAGGGTTTCCAGCCCCGGTCCCGGGCGGCGCGCTCAGCGCCGGCGTCCAGCGCCTCGCCGGCGATCATCGCGTCGATCGCGGCCAGGACAGCGGGCGGCGTCGCGCTGGCGGCGGTGCGGTAGTCCGGCTGGGCTTGGGCGGTCCAGGCCACAGCGGTTTCGGCCACCCAGCGTCCGTCGCCGCGACAGGCGAGCCCCGCCAGATGGTCGTCCGGGCTCTGGAACGTGCGGCAGTAGCGGCCGTCGCGCGCGCGGAAACTGAGCCCGACCCGGATCGCGCCGGGGTCCGAGGCGAGTTGGTGGGTCAACGCCTGGTCCAGGCCGCCCTGCGCCACCAACGCGCGACCGTGCATCGCCAGAGGGCCGCCTTGCGGCCAGAAGGCCCGCCCAGCCAGGACGCCCACCACCAAGCAGGCCGCCATCGCCGCCCATCGCGGCAGCGAAGACATCAGCCCGCCGCGGTCGTTCGCCACGCTGGCGATGGCCGTCAGCCGGGGCGGAACCGGTTCGTCCAGGACGGGCGCGTAGGTCCGGGCGACCCGGGCCGACAGCGCCGCATGCAGCTCGACCTGGGCGGCGAGCGCCGGATCGGCGGCCAGCTCGGCCTCGAACGCCTCCCGCTCCGCGGGCGACAGTTCGCCGTCCAGATAGGCGATCAACCGCTGCTCGGCGCTCATGGCCTTGCCTCCGCCAGATCGGCCATCAGAGCCATGCGTCCACGGACCAGACGGCTGGTGAGCGTGCCGGCGGGGATTTCCAGCACGTCGGCCGCCTCCTGGTACGAAAGCCCCTCCACGAGCACCAGGGCCACGGCCAGGCGCTGATCGGCGGGCAGCCTGGCCATGGCGCGCTCGACCTCGGCGGCGGCCAGGCGGGCCTCCATGGCCCCTGCCCCGTCGTCGCCGACCCGCTCGCCCGCCTCGGCGGGGGCGAACAGCCCGCCCTGGCGGCTGCGGGCGCGGGTTTCGTCGATCCAGGCGTTCTTCATGATGCGAAACATCCAGCTGTCGAGGCGGGTCCCGGCGCGCCATTGATCGCGGCGGGTCAGCGCCCGCTCCACCGTCAGCTGCACCAGGTCATCGGCGTCGGCCGGCGCACGCGCCAGGGCGCGCGCAAACCTTCGCAGACGCGGCAGCAATCCGACGATCTCGCGCTCAAGGCCGTTCAAGACTTACCTGCGTTCTTGCGGATGAAACGACCGGGCCGGCGCGTTTCATCCCCGACAATTCGCAAAACCTGCAACCACAGTGACGCCTGAATGCGTTTGTTCCCTGAAATGACGCCTGATCATCGATTTCTTGGCCCGCTGAGAGCGCTGGCGCTGGCCGCCGCGCTGGGGTTCGCCGCACCGGCGGCGGCCCAGCTGATCGGCGGTGGACTGCCCGGCCTGCCGATCGGCGGCGGTCTTCCGAGCGAGCTTCCGGGCCGCCTGGGGCCCCGCGACCTTCCAGACGCCGCCGCCACGCTGCCCAGGACCAATGTCACGCCGCAGGTCGAGGCCCTGGCGGGCGAACTGGCCCGGGCGCCGCTCGACCAGGTGCGCCGGCTGACCGCCGAGCAGCTGCTGCGTCGCCACTCCGATCAGGTCGAGACCGACGACCACGGCCAGCCCGTGGTCCGCGGCGAGGTGCTGGCCGTGGCGACCGACCCGGCCGCGCTCGCCCGCCTGCGCCAAGCTGGGTTCAGCGTGCGCTCGCAGGAGGATCTCGGCGCGCTCGGCCTCAAGACCTATGTCCTCGGCTTGCCGAGGGGCCGCTCCGCCGTCGAGGCGATCCGCCAGCTGCGCGCCCTCGACCCCGCCGGGCAGTATGACTTCAACCACCTCTATCAGGAGGCGGGCGGCGTCGCCGGACCGGCGATGAGCGCTGTCGCCGGCGCCGCGGCGCCCGACGCACGCGGCCTGCGGATCGGCCTCGTCGATGGCTCGGTGGCCGCCAGCCGCCCCGCGCTGGCCCGCGCACAGGTCGTGCAGCGCGCCTTCGCGCCCGGCGGGGCGGCCACCAGCGCTCACGCCACGGCCGTCGCTTCGTTGATCGTCGGCGGCGCGGGCCCGTTCCACGGCGCGGCGAGCGGGGCCAGCCTCTATGTGGCCGACGTCTACGGGCCGACCGCCGCCGGCGGCTCGGCTCAGGCGGTCGTGCGCGGCCTCGCCTGGCTGGCTGAACAGAAGACGCCGGTGATCAACATCAGCCTGGTCGGCCCCTCGAACCTGTTGCTGGCCGCCGCTGTCCAGGCGCTGATCGCGCGCGGCCACCTGGTGGTCGCCGCGGTGGGCAACGACGGCCCGGCCGCCGCGCCGCTCTATCCGGCGGCCTATTCCGGCGTGGTGGCGGTCACCGGCGTAGACGCCGGCCGCCGCGTGCTGCCGGAAGCCGGCCGTGGGACCCACGTCGACTTCGCCGCGCCAGGCGCCGAGATGGCGGCCGCTGGCTTGAGCGGCGGTTATGTCCGCGTGCGTGGAACCTCGTTCGCCGCCCCCATCGTCGCCGGACGGCTGGCGCGACTGGCGGCCGGCGCCACGGCCGCCCAGGCCGTCGAGGCGCTGGGACGCGAGGCCGTCGACCTGGGCGCGCCTGGTCCCGACCCGGTCTACGGGCGCGGCCTGGTGGGCTGGGAATTGCGCGTCGATCCGGGGGCGGTGGGCCTCAGGCCGGAAAAATCACCCGCCGCGGGATGAATCTCCCAGTCCCGGTCGTTGGACCTGCCGTGAGTTCTACAAAACGACAGGAGATCTTCCATGCGTAAGACCCTTATCGCCGCCGCCCTGGCCTCCAGCTTCGCCTTCGCCGGCGCGGCCGACGCCCAACTGCTCGGCGGGCACGGTGGATTGACCGGCGGCCTCACCGGCGGCCTGAGCGGTCCCGGCGGACTGACCGGCGGATTGACCGGCGCCGGGCGCGCGTCTGGCGGCTTTGGCGCCGACCCCGGCTCGCTGACCGGGCCGCTGCACGACACCAGCACGAGTGCTCGCCACAAGGCGCGTGACGCCGCCGGCCAGGCCAAGGGCGCCGCCGCCTCCACCGCGGCCCAAGCCCAGGGCGCAGCCACCGGCGCGGTGGCTTCCGCCCAGACCAATGCGTCCGGCGCGGCCCAGGCCGCAGGCGGGCTGGCGAGCCAGGCGCAACAGCAGGCGACCAGCGCCGCCGATCAAGGCGTGGCCGCCAACACCGAGACGGCGGGCTCCGGCCAGGCGTCGACCAAGCACGCCAAGGCCGGTGGTTCGGCCCAGGGGTCGGGTTCGGCCGCGGCTTCGGCCAGCAAGCCACCGCACGCGTCGGCCGACGCTTCGGCGGACGGCGCGGCCTCCGTCCGCCGCTAACAAGACACACTGCGGCTGCGTCGCCCGGCTCTGGAGAGGCTGTCATTAGCTTGCCGGGCGCGGCGCCCAGTGGGGGCCGTCGGAGCAATCCGGCGGCCCTTCGCCGTGATCCATTACCTGCCAGGTCATGGAGGACGTTCCCGCGGGGCGTTAGGATCGGCCCATGCCTGCCACCCTCAAGTCCTTCGGCGACCACCTGCGCGAATGGCGTCAGCGCCGCCGCCTCAGCCAGCTCGACCTCGCGCTCGACGCCGAGATTTCCACCCGCCATCTCAGCTTCCTGGAGACCGGTCGCGCCCAACCCAGCCGCGACATGGTCATGCTGCTGGCCGAGCAGCTCGAGGCGCCGCTGCGCGAGCGAAACGTGCTGCTGGTGGCCGCTGGGTTCGCGCCGGTCTTCGTCGAGCGCGCCCTGGACGACCCCGCGCTCACCGCCGCGCGCCGAGCCATCGACCTGATCCTCAAGGGTCACGAGCCCTATCCGGCCTTGGTCATCGACCTGCGCTGGAACCTGGTGGCCGCCAACGACGCCGTGCCGCCGTTGATGGCGGGCGCCGCGGCGCACCTTCTCGAAGGCCAGATCAACGTCATGCGCCTGGCGTTGCACCCGGAGGGCCTAGCGCCACGGATCGCCAATTTCGCGGAATGGCGGGCGCATCTGCTGGAGCGTCTGCGCCGCCAGATCGCGCTGACCGCCGATCCCGGGCTCGTCGCGCTACTGGCCGATGTCGAGACCTATCCGGTCCCGCCGGCGCCGGACCGCCGCCCGGAAGATTTCGGCGGGGTCGCGGTGCCGTTCCAGCTGCTGCTCGGCGACAAGCTGCTGTCGTTCCTGTCGACGACGACGGTGTTCGGAGCGGCCGTGGACATCACGCTGTCGGAGCTGTCGCTGGAGACCTTCTTCCCCGCTGACGTCGCGACCGCCGAGGCGATACGGCCGAGCGCCTAGACGCCGGGCGGAGCGACAGGTAGTCCGGACGCATGCGAATCCTCAGCGTCCTGATCCTGACGAGTGTTCTGGCGGCCTCGTCCGCCCCCACCTTTGCCTTGGGGGCCGACCTGCCGCGCTGGAAGGCCGAGGCGGCCCGGGTGATCATCAGCCGCGACGACTGGGGCATCGCCCACATCCACGGCAAGAGCGACGCCGACGCGGTGTTCGGCATGATCTACGCCCAGGCGGAAGACGACTTCAACCGCGTGGAGTCCAACTACCTCACGACGCTCGGCCGCACCGCCGAGGCCGAGGGACAGGCCGCGATCTGGCAGGACCTGCGCGCCAAGCTGGTGATCGATCCGGTGGATCTGAAAGCCAAATACGCCGCCAGCCCGGCCTATCTGAAGGCGCTGATGAACGCCTGGGCCGACGGGCTGAACTACTATCTGGCGACCCACCCGAAGGTGACGCCGAAGGTCATCCGGCGCTTCGAGCCCTGGATGGCGCTCAGCTTCACCGAAGGCAGCATCGGGCCCGACATCGAGAAGGCCCCGCTGAACCAGCTGGAAGCCTTCTACGGCGGCAAACAGGCTGCCGCGCTCGACGACGAACCGCCGAAGTTCAAGGAGCCCAGCGGCTCCAACGGCATCGCCATCGGGCCTTCCGTCACCAAGGACGGCCACGCCCTGCTCTACATCAACCCGCACACCTCGTTCTTCTTCCGCTCCGAACAGCAGGTGACCAGCGACCAGGGCCTCAACGCCTATGGCGCCTCGACCTGGGGCCAGTTCTTCATCTACCAGGGCTTCAACGCCCATGCCGGCTGGATGCACACCACCAGCGGCGCGGACACCATCGACGAGTTCGCCGAGACCATCGTCCGCAAGGACGGCAAGCTGTTCTACAAATATGGCGCGGAGCTGCGGCCGGTCACGGTGACGACCATCACGGTTCCCTACCGCGGCGATGGCGGCCATCCGGCGCGCTTCACCACCTATCGCACCCACCACGGCCCGATCGTGCGCGAGCAGGACGGCAAGTGGATCGCAATCGCGCTGATGTTCAGGCCGATCGAGGCGCTGGAGCAGTCGTTCGGCCGCACCAAGACCACGGACCTGGCCTCGTTCCTGAAGGTCGCCGAGCTGGCCGCCAACTCCTCGAACAACACGGTCTTCGCCGATTCCAAGGGCGAGACGGCGCTGCTGCTGCCGCAGTTCATGCCCCGGCGCGACAACCGGTTCGACTATACCAAGCCAGTCGACGGCTCGGACCCGGCAACCGACTGGAAGGGCGTCACGCCCTTTGCCGACATGCCGAAGGTGCTGAGCCCGGCCGGCGGCTGGCTCTACAACTCCAACGACGCGCCGTGGTCAGCCGCCGGCGCCGGGAGCCTGAGGGCCGCCGACTATCCGCGCTACATGGACCAGGCCGGCGAGAACCCGCGCACGCCCCATGCCCTGCGCGTGCTGAGCGCGCGCAAGGACTTCACCATCCCGACGCTGATCCGGGCCGCGTACGATCCCTACCTGCCGGCCTTCGCCCAACTCGTGCCGGGTCTGGTGGCGGCCTACGACGCCGCGCCGGCCGACGACCCGCTGAAGGCCAGGCTGCGCGAACCCATCGAGCCCCTGCGCGCCTGGGACGACCGCTGGGCGGCGGACTCGGTCCCGACCTCGCTGGCGGTCTTCTGGGCCGAGGCGCTGTTCGACAAGGCCGCGCCGGGCGCCAAGGCGGCGGGCGTTACGGTCTACGAAGCGATGGCGCGGGCGACCCCGGCGCAGAAGCTGCAGGCCCTGGACGAGGCCGTCGCGCGGCTGAACCAGGACTTCGGAACCTGGAAGACCAAGTGGGGCGAGATCAACCGCTTCCAGCGGATCACCGACGACATCAGCCCGCAGTTCGACGACGCCGGCCCCTCGATCCCGGTGGCGTTCACCTCGGCCGCCTGGGGCTCGCTCGCCTCCTTCGGCGCCAAGCGCTATCCCGGAACGAAGAAGTACTACGGCTCCAACGGCAACAGCTTCATCGCCGCGGTGGAGTTCGGAGACCGGGTCCATGCCCGCGCCATCACCGCCGGCGGCGAGAGCGGCGATCCGACGTCAAAGCACTTCGACGACCAGGCGGCGCGCTACGCGACTGGCGACCTGCGTGACGTCTACTTCTACCCGGAGGAGTTGAAGGGTCACGTCGAGCGGCGCTACCACCCGGGCGGCTGAACCGGCCTCAGAGCGCGACGCAGGCCGGGGGCATGACCTCGACCACCGCGTCCTGATGGAAGCGCGACCAGTAGGCGCTGCGGGCCGCGTTGATCCGCGACTGGGCGGCGTGCGTCTTCGGCAGAACGATGAGCACCACCTTGGCGGCCTCACGGATCGCCTTGTTCTCTTCGCCGCGCCACTGGCGGCCGCCGTCGAGCACGGTCAGGCCGTCGGGAAAGCGCGGAGTCAGCTCCTCCTCGACGTACTTGCGAAACTGGGTCTCGCTGATCTTCGAGGCCGGGCCGAACATGCCGCCGAAGTAGAGCTGGGCGGTCTGCTGGGAGATCTGGCCGACGGGGCAGGACGGCGGGAGCGGCGGCGCGGTCTGGCACCCGGCCAGCGCGACGACGGCCGTTGCGATCGCCCCAAACACCCCAAGAGTGGCCCCCGCCGCCCTCATCCGCCGATCAGCTCCCGTCCGATCAGGAAGCGACGAATCTCATTGGTGCCGGCGCCGATGTCGTAGAGTTTGGCGTCGCGGACCAGGCGTTCCACAGGATACTCCTTGGTATAGCCGGCGCCGCCGAGCGCCTGGACGGCCTCCAGCGACACGCGCACCGCATTCTCCGAAGCCATGAGGATCGCCCCTGCCGCGTCGAACCGCGTGGTCATGCCCGCGTCGCAGGCCTTGGCCACCGCATAAACATAGGCCCGCGCCGAGTTCAGGGCCACGTACATGTCGGCGACCTTGCCCTGCATGAGCTGGAAGGAGCCGATCGCCTTGCCGAACTGCTTGCGCTCGCGGACATAGGGCAACACCACGTCAAGGCAGGCCTGCATGATGCCCAGCGGGCCAGCCGCCAGGACGGCGCGCTCGTAGTCCAGCCCGCTCATCAGCACGCCAACGCCACCGTTCTCCGGGCCCATGATGTTCTCTTCGGGGACTTCGCAGTCCTCGAACACCAGCTCAGCCGTGTCGGAGCCGCGCATGCCCATCTTGTCGAGCTTCTTGGAGACGCTGAAGCCCTTCATCCCCTTCTCGATCAGGAAGGCGGTGATGCCCTTCCCCGCCGCGTCGGGATCGGTCTTGGCGTAGACCACCAGGGTATCGGCGTGCGGCGCGTTGGTGATCCAGAACTTGGTCCCGTTCAGGACGTAGCGGTCGCCGACCTTGCGCGCGACCAGGCGCATGGAGACCACGTCAGAGCCCGCTCCGGCCTCGCTCATGGCGAGCGAGCCCACGTGCTCGCCGCTGATCAGGCCGGGCAGATAGCGCTTCTTCTGGGCTTCCGAGCCCCAGCGGCGGATCTGGTTCACGCAGAGGTTCGAGTGGGCGCCGTAGGACAGGCCGACGGACGCCGAGGCGCGGGACACCTCCTCCATCGCCACCACGTGCTCGAGGTAGCCAAGGCCCAGGCCGCCGAACTCTTCCTCCACCGTGACGCCGTGCAGGCCAAGCTCCCCCATCTGCGGCCAGAGCGCGCGAGGGAACTCGTTGTCGGCGTCGATCTGCGCGGCGATCGGCGCGATCTTATCGGCGGCGAAGCGGGCGGTGGTTTCACGGATGGCGTCGGCAGTCTCGCCGAGGCCGAATTCCAGCGTGGGGCCATGGTTCGGGATCATGGCGCGGGGCTTAGCATGAGCGGCGCGCCCGCGAAACGGTTCCGTATCAGCGGCGCTGGCGGGCCGCCCGTTCGGACGCCTGGGTCAGGCGGTTCAGCAGGAGATAGACGGCTACGGCGAAGAACATCGCTCCGGTGATCCCGGCCAGCAGGCCCACGGTCTTCGGGTCGATGAACGCCGTCGCCGGCGCCGGCCGCGCATTGGTTGCCCAGAACGCCCCGCCGCCGAAGAAGATCAGGCCCAGCACGGCGAGCGCCGCCAGGGTCAGGCCGCCGCCCTGCGGCTCCTCCGGGAGGGGCTGCACGGTCGGGGCCACGAACTCGAACGGCGCGTCGTCGTCGATCACATAGCGGTCGCGCTCGATCGCTGCGGCCAGGCCGTCGTCGGGCTCATCAATCTCGATGGCGTCATTGGCGGGCGCGGTTTCGAACAGATCGGGGCCGCGCGGCTCTTCCTCGGTATCGTCCCAAAGCTCTTCCTCGGCCTCCGATACCTCTTCCTCGAAGTCCGGGGCGCGAAGCGCGAAGGGCACCTCGGCGGCGACGTCAGGCGCCGGCTCTGGCGCAACCTCAGCGACGGGCGTTTCGTCAGACGGCGCGTCCTGGAAAATGGTCGAGAGCCGCGCGGTGACCGCCTCGGCCGCGACGAGCGCCGGGCTGACGGCCTCGTCGTCCTCCGGCGGCGCCGGCGCCGGCAAGGCGGGTTCGCCCTCGCGCAGCACGACGACGGTCTCACCCTCGGTCGCCGTGGTCACGTCGACCGGCGTCCGGTGCGGGATCAGGTCGAAAGCGTCGGTGTCCAGGAGAGGCTTCAGGACCGGCGATGGCGCCGGAACCCAGAGGCCGTTGTCGGGTGTCAGGAACAGGGCCCTCTCGGCGGCCCGACGGCGCACGAGGGCGTCGACCACGATCTTCTCGCCGGCCACTTCGGCCTTGCGCCACAGCTCCATGGCTCCGGCGGCCATCACCGCCGAGCCCTCGTTGAGCCGCTTCAGGACGCTGGAGCGGCCGAAATTCTCCGCGCCGATGTTGAAGACAAAGGACGAGAGCGCGTCGAACTCGTTCTGGCCGAGCGTCACGAACACCTGCTCGTTCAGCACGTGCGAGACGGCGATCAGATCGTAGAGCAGCAGGGCCTCGGCGTCGTCGGCCGACACCTCGGCGCCCTGGCGCGCTGTCAGCGTGTGGCCATGGCCGATCGTCCAGCGCCCGTCGGGGAGCTGAGCGGCTCTCTGGCGATAGCCCTCGAACCGCTTGATCAGGTCGATCGCGGTCCGGGACACACGGTGGCGAGGCAGCATGCCCTCTGACCCAGATTGATACAGGCGCGTTAACGCTGGCTCTCAGCCGCAAGACGTGGGCCGCCGGAGCCGGCGTCACGCTTACTAGCTTAGCACTTACAATAAGATAAGGGCGGCAAGTCCAAGCAGTGCGAGAAATCCGAAGAAGTCGCACATGAAGGTCACGACCACCGACGACGAGACCGCGGGGTCGCGACCGAAGCGGTCGAGGACAATCGGGGCCAGGATGCCCCCCAGCGCGGCCACGAAGAAGTTGGCCAGAACCGCCAACCCGACGACCACCGAAAGGCGGATGTCGTGCCAGAAGATCCACGCCGCAATGCCCAGAAGGCTGCCCATTGAGGCGCCGTTGAACACCCCCACCGCCACCTCGCGCCAGATCACCCGCATGGCGTTGGACGAGTTGAGTTCGCGGCTGGCGATGGCGCGCACAGCCACCGTAAGCGCCTGGGTTCCGGCGTTGCCGCCCAGAGACGAGACGATGGGCATCAGGACAGCCAGCGCCGTCAGCTTGGCGATCTCGTCCTGAAAGGCGCCGACCACCGTGGCGGCGATGGCTTCGGTGGCCAGGTTGATGACCAGCCACGGCAGGCGCGAGCGGATGATGCCGACCACACCGGCGTCGCGGCCGGCGTCGCCCACCCCGGCCAGGGCCAGGATGTCTTCCTCGGTCTCTTCCTGGATGACGCCGACGATGTCATCGACGGTGATCTGGCCGACCAGCCGACCGCCCGGCTCGACGACCGGCGCCGAGATCAGCCTGTATTTGTTGAAGATATAGGCAACCTCTTCCTGGTCCATATCGACCGGGATTTCAGTGACCTGCTCCATGATCTGGGCGAGCGGCGTGTCGCGTTGCGCCCTCAGCAGATGGCTGACCGGGGCCGCGCCCACGGGCTTGTAGGAGGGGTCGACGACGTAGATGTCGAAGAACAGCTCGGGCAGTTCGTCGCGCTCACGACGCAGGTGGTCGATGGTCTGGCCGACGGTCCAGAACTGCGGCGCGGCCACCACCTCGCGCTGCATCAGGCGCCCGGCGGTCTCGTCCTCGTAGGCGAGCGTGGTCTCGATCGCGACCCGCTCGGTTTCCGGCATCGCGGCCAGCACCTGGGCGCGCTTGTCGTCCTCCAGGTCATCGACGACGTCGGCCGCGTCGTCGCTCTCCATCTCGCCCAGCGCCTGGGCCAGCAGGGCCGAGGGCACGTGTTCGAGAATTTCCTCGCGGATCTCGGTGTCGAGTTCGGAGAGCACCTCGCCCAGCGTCTCGGCGTCGAGGTGCGGGACCAGCTCTTCGCGGTCGTCCGCGGACAGGAAGCCCATGAGGTCGGCGATATCGGCCGGGTGCAGAGCGCCCAGCAGCTCGCGCAACCGCTCAGCGTCGCCGCGATCGAGCGCGTCGGCGACCATCGGCACGTAGTCGGGATTTAGCGCGTAGTCCTCGCCAAGGGCGAGGTCTTCGAGGTCCTCTTCGGCCTCAGGTCGCTGCTTCAGCTCAAGGTCGTCCGTTTCGCGGCTCATGCGGACCTCCCTGTGGCTATGTCGAAGCGGCTTTTTCCTGAGGAATTTGAAGAACCTGATTCACTGGTGCGGTCGAGAAGACTCGAACTTCCACGGGTTGCCCCACAGCGACCTCAACGCTGCGCGTCTACCAATTCCGCCACGACCGCTCGTGGTGAGGCGCGGGGGGTAGCAAACACCGGAGGCTTTGTGAAGGGCGGCGCTTCGCCGACCCGGCAATGGGTCTAGCCGGCGCTGCCGGCCATGAAGTCGTAGACGTTGGCGGCGCCGGTCACGGCGATGGAAATCTTCTCGTCGTTGATCTGGATTTCGCCGCGCGCGATGGGGTGGTTGTTGGCCAGGATCCAGACCTCGTCATTGACCCCGGCGTCGAGGGGGATCACCGCGCCACGGCCCATGCGCAGCAGTTGCGCCATGGGCAGCGTCGAGCGCCCCAGCAGCACCTGGATCTCCACATTGACCGCTTTGACCTGGCTCAAAGATAACGCCCCTGACGTCCACGCGGGCTTTGCAGACTTCAAGCCCAGCGCCCACATTGGACATGACATGCTTGACCGGGCGTTAAATCCTGAAGCGGAAGGCCAGACATTGCGCCGCAGCGACGGCGTCGCGGCCGGATGGGCGGTATCGCGGACGCCCGTCGCCTATGAAACCGCCGTCGCGGCCATGGAAGCCCGCGCCGCAGCGATCGCCGAGGGCAAGGCGGGCGAACTGGTCTGGCTGCTGGAGCATCCGCCGCTCTACACCGCCGGCGTCTCGGCCAAGCCGGGCGACCTGATCGATCCCGAGCGGTTCCCGGTGCACCGGAGCGGGCGCGGCGGGCAGTTCACCTATCACGGGCCCGGCCAGCGGGTGGCCTATGTGATGCTGGACCTGTCGATGCGGCAGAAGGACGTGCGTGCGTTCGTGGCGGCGCTGGAGGCCTGGGTGATCGGCGCGCTGGGCCACTTCAGCGTCACGGGCGAGGTGCGGCAGGGCCGGGTCGGCGTCTGGGTCGAGCGGCGGGCGGCGGGCCTGCCGGCGCGCGACGACAAGATCGCCGCCATCGGGGTGAAGCTGCGCCGCTGGGTCTCGTTCCACGGCATTTCGCTGAACGTCGAGCCGGACCTCAGCCATTTTTCCGGCATCGTGCCCTGCGGGATCACCGAGCATGGGGTCACCAGCCTGGTCGACCTCGGCCTGCCGGTGACGATGGACGAGGCTGATGCGGCGCTGAAACAAAGCTTTCGCGAGATTTTCGGAGATGTCGCAGACGCGCCGGCGCCGGCCTGAATTCGGTCCCGGCACGGAGCTAAGCCGCGAGTTCCGCGTTACCTCATCGGGTGTTCAAGTCAGGGAGTCCTCCATGGCCACCATCGAAGCGAAACCTCTGAAATCTCAGGCTGAGTTCGAGCACGCTCTGACCGAGGTCGAACGGCTGCTCGAGGAGCCGCACGTCGAGACCATCGAGGACCGCTACTTCGCCTATCTCCTCGGCCAGATCGCGGACTACCACGACACCCTGCCCGCCGCCCGCAGGGACGCCAACGCTGAGCGCGTGTCCGAGCTCGACCAGCAGCTGAAGGCCTACGGCAAACGCTGGCCGAAGCGTCCCGACGAGGACGGCGACCACCACTGGAGCCCGATGCTGGGCGGCGACGTCGACCCCAGTCACCACCAGGGCTGACCCCACCTCCAGATTGACGTTGGGGCCGCGGCGCGCAACGTGGCGTTGGCGCTCAGGCCGCGATTCTGTGGAGTGCGAGGGGTGGGTATTCTGCAAGCCGCGACGACGGCGACGGCCGGGCTGGCGATTGCGCTCGCCGCGGCCGGCGCGACTCCGTCGTTTGCCCAGTCGACCGCCAACGCCACCTACCCGGCCTCGCGCTCCCTGGCCGACATCGGCAGCTGGTTGCGCACCGACACGCCGCTGGTGGCCTCTCAGGTGGTGGACATTGGGCCCTCGGCGGTGACCGCGATCACCGCGTCGTCGCCGTTGGGCCAGCCGCGCGGCTTTACGGCCCAGATCAGCGCCGAGACCCTCGACCCGACGATCGGCGCGCAGGACCTGGTGCTGTCGTGGTCGATCCCAGTGGACGTGGATTGCGAAAAGCGCCTGGTGCGGCTGGGCGCGATGACTGGCTATCCGGCCCGCGACCTGCACACCGCGCCGCGGATCGTGCGCGATCCGGATCCCGACTGGGTGGCGCCCTCGCCGGTCGCGCCGCTGGGCGCGGTGATGCGCGCGCTGTGCGACCGCGATTTCAAGCGCCCGCTGCTCGGCGGCCCGTTCCGCCAGACGGCCGCCGCCAAGCCGCCGAAGGCCGTGGCCAAGGCTCCGGAGCCGGCGTCCGCGCCGGATCCCACGGTGGCCGCCGCCGCGCCGCCGAAGCCCCAGGCGACTCCGAAGGCCGCGGCGGCTCCGAAGGCGGGCCCGGCCGCGCCTGGGCTGGCCGTCCAGGTGGGCGCCTCACCCAGCCAGCCTGACGCGAAGGGCATCATCGGCAAGGTGCAGAAGAAGTTCGCCGGCGACCTCGGCGGCTTCTCGACCGACGTGGTCAGCGCCGAGGTGGACGGCAAGACGGTCTATCGCGCGGTGATCACCGGCTTCCACGCCGCCTCCGAGGCTACCGCGCTTTGCGAGAAGCTGAAGGCCGGCGGCCAGGCCTGTTTCGTCCGGCGCTAGACGGCTAGCGGCGGCCGCAAGGGATTGGGGCCGTAGCGGTTGGCGCCGGCCTCGCCGGGCATGGCGCCGAGTTCGATCGCCGCCCAGATCAGCACCAGGGTGAAGAAGAAGTCGAAGAAGCTGTCGGGATGCGGCCAGATGGCCACCGTGGCGGCCAGGATCAGGGCGGCCCACCAGCCGGACCGGCCGCGGTCGTGCAGGCGCTTGGAGAGCACGCAGGCGCCGCAGTAGATCAGCGCGGGATAGGCGAACCAGCCGGTCAGCCAGTGCAGGGTCGAACCGACCACCGCCTCGTAGAGCGCGGCCAGGACCAGCAGGATCAGCGCGGCGATCCACGAGGACATGCGCGGCGCGCGGCCGGCGGCCGAGAAGAACAGCTCGCTCCAGTCGATCTGACCGTTCATGGGGCCAGCATAGCCTAGCCGAACTCGACCAGCACCTCGTCGGCGGCGACGCTGTCGCCGGCGGCGGCGTTGACGGCCTTCACCACCCCGTCGCGCTCGGCGCGGATGATGTTCTGCATCTTCATGGCCTCGATGACCGCCACCGCCTCGCCGGAGCGCACCTGCTGGCCGACGGCGACGTCGAGGGTGACCACCAGACCCGGCATCGGCGAGACCACCAGCTTGGAGGTGTCGGCGGCGACCTTGGGCGGCAGCTTCTCGTGCAGCTCGGCGGTGCGGGGCGTCAGGACCAGGACGCGGAGCGTGGTGGCGCGATGGCGGATGACGAAGCCTTCGGGCGCGGGGCGCACCGTGGCGGTGAAGTCCTTGCCGTCGAGGGAGGCGCGGAACGACGGCTGGCCGGGGCGCCAGCGGATGTCTTCCAGGTGCAGCTTCTTGCCGTCGGTCTCGACGATCAAGCCGCCGCCGTTACCGGAGACGCGGACCTGGCGCTTCTCGTGGCCGACCACGACGATCCAGTCCTGGCGCAGCTGATCCGGCGCGGCGCGGGCCAGCAGGGTGCGGTGCATGGAGAGCGCAACGGCGGTGACCAGGTCGCGCTGCGCCGGAGTGGGCGGCAGACCCTGGAAGCCCTCGGGGAATTCGTCCTTGATGTAGTTGGTCGACAGCTTGCCCGAGCGGAACCGGGGCTGATCCATCACCGCGGCCAGGAACGGGATGTTCTGGCCCAGGCCCTCGATGTGGAAGTCCTCCAGCGCGCGGCCCATGACGTCGATGGCGCCCTCGCGGGTCTTGGCCCAGGTGGAGAGCTTGGAGATCATCGGGTCGTAGAACATCGAGATCTCGTCGCCTTCGCGCACGCCGGCGTCGTTGCGGACGATGCCGCCCTCGACCTTGCCCTCGACGGGCGGGTCGTAGCGGACCAGGCGGCCGATCGACGGCAGGAACCCGCGGTAGGGGTCCTCCGCGTAGATCCGGCTCTCCATGGCCCAGCCTTTGATCTTCAGGTCGTCCTGCTTGAACGTCAGGGCCTCGCCGTAGGCGGAGCGGATCATCTGCTCGACGAGATCGACGCCGGTGATCAGCTCGGTCACCGGATGCTCCACCTGCAGGCGGGTGTTCATCTCCAGGAAGAAGAAGCTCTTGTCCTGGCCGGCCACGAACTCGACCGTGCCGGCCGAGTCGTAGTTCACGGCCTTGGCCAGCGCGACCGCCTGGGCGCCCATGGCCGCGCGGGTCTTGGCGTCCAGCAGTGGGCTAGGCGCCTCCTCGATGACCTTCTGGTTGCGCCGCTGGATCGAGCATTCGCGCTCGAACAGGTGGACGACGTTGCCGTGCTTGTCGCCCAGCACCTGGATCTCGATGTGGCGCGGGCTCTCGATGAACTTCTCGATGAAGATGCGGTCGTCGCCGAAGCTCGACTTGGCCTCGGCCTTCACGGCCGGGAACCCCTCTTCCACGTCCTTGGTGTTCCAGGCGACGCGGATGCCCTTGCCGCCGCCGCCGGCCGAGGCCTTGATCATCACCGGATAGCCGATGCCCTCGGAGATCTTGATGGCGTGGGCCGTGTCGTCGATCTCACCGATGTGGCCCGGCACGACGGAGACGCCGGCCTTGGTGGCGAACTTCTTCGACTCGATCTTGTCGCCCATGGCCTCGATGGCGTGCGGATTGGGGCCGATGAAAACCAGCTTCTCCTCGGCGCAGCGCTTGGCGAAGCCGGCGTTCTCGGAGAGGAAGCCGAAGCCCGGGTGGATCGCCTCGGCGCCGGTGGCCCGGCAGGCCTCGATGATCTTGTCGGCCACCAGGTAGGACTGCGCGGCCGGCGGCGGGCCGATGAACACGGTCTCGTCGGCCATCTCCACGGCCATCGAGTCGGCGTCGGCCTCGGAATAGACCACCACGGTGGCGATCCCCATCCGGCGGCAGGTCTTGATGATGCGGACCGCGATCTCTCCGCGGTTGGCGATCAGTATCTTTGAAAACATTCGTTCGCTGACTCAGGCTTCCGGTTCGCAGGGCGGGACCTTAGATTGGACGTCATGAGCACGCCACACATCTCCCCCTCGGGGTTCGACCTCTCGCCACCTACCGCTGAGGAACGCAAGGGCCTCGAAGCCGCCCTGACCCGCGAGGAGGCCGAAGTCCTGCTGCATCACGGCACGGAGGCCCCCTTCTGCGGCGGGCTTTTGGACCAGAAGGATTCGGGCATCTACTGCTGCCGGCTCTGCGGCCTGCCGCTGTTCGAACACAAGACCAAGTTCGAGAGCGGCACCGGCTGGCCGAGCTTCTGGGCGCCGGTGGACGAAACCCACGTGCAGGCGATCAAGGACGTCTCCTACGGCATGGTGCGCATCGAGACCCTGTGCGCGCGCTGCGGCAGCCATCAGGGCCACGTGTTCCCCGACGGCCCGCCGCCGACCCGGCTGAGGTACTGCATCAACTCGGTGTCGCTGGAGTTCGTGCCCTACGGCGCCCCCCTGCCCGACCGCCTGCATCGCGGTGAGGGCGTGGCGGAGCCGGTGGTGGTGAAGGCGTAGGGATACGCGCGCACGTCCCCTACCTCCCCCGCGCAGCGGCGGGAGGGGGACCATCGGCCGAAGAGCCGATGGTGGAGGGGGCAGGCGGCGGGCTCTGAGGTTAGATCGGGCTGAATTGAATGTCGGAGGTGGGGCTTTCCCCCTCCACCACTCGCTCTACGGCGAGTGGTCCCCCTCCCGCCATTGCTGCCGCAATGGGGGAGGTAGGGGATCGGCGGGTCCATTGGGCAGGACCGCCAGGATCTCGAAGCCTTTGAGGCCGAGGGCGTTGCAGAGGCGGGTGACCTGGATCGTCAAGTCTTCGGTGAGGAAGGTCTCGGTGAGTTCCTCGAGGTCGAGGAGATCGTCGAGTTCGTCGCAGAGGTGTTCGGCGTCGCCGCTGGTGCCGGGGTCGTTGCGGATCAGGCGTTCGACGGTGGCGCCGATCTGACGGCGGCGGTCGTGGGTGGCGCCGAGCTCCGCCCATTCGGCGCGGCGCTTGGCTTCGCGGACGCCCTCAGCGGCGTCGCGGATCAGCTTGGCTTCCAGCGCCATGGACTGGCGCATGACCCGCGTCGCCTTCTGGAAGGCAGAGGTGGCGGAAGCTTCGACCTTGGGATCGTCGGTCTCGAGCGCGCGATCGGCGTGCTTCTGGGCCAGGCGCTCAGCCATCTCGGCGACCCTGGCGAGGGCGGCGGCGTGGCGCGCGGTCATTTCATCGACGTCGATCACGTGAGAACAAATAGAGAACACCCGAGCCAATGTCAAGGAAATTCGGCGCGGTCACTTCGGCCGCTGACGCCGGGCGATGGCGCCCTTCGGCAGCGAGGCGGAGCCCTCCTCCTCCCACATGATGTGGCGCAGGATCTGGAACAGGAAGGCCGTCGACCAGCCGATCAGCAGCATGCCGTTGACCGCCTCCAGCGCGCCTACGATGCGCCAGCTGAGCGGCAGCACCGGACCGGCTTCGCCCAGGGTGGAATAGGCGCCGATCGACAGATAGAGCGCATGCTCCAGGCCCTCGACGACGCCGGCCTTCCAGTAGGCGAGCGCGTAGAGCCAGATCTCCGCGCCATGCAGGACGAAGAGCCCGAGCACGATACCCAGGGGCACGATCAGCCGGTCGAGGTGGAGCCAGCGGGTCAGCCGCGCGATGTGCCAGCGCAGGGTGACCTGCAGGAGGTCCAGGCCGACCAGGTGGATGACCACCGTGGCCGAGACCAAGACCGTGGCGACCAGGAGCTGATGCGCCAGCGGATCCATGCCCCCAGCATCCGCCGCGCCCCGATTCAGAGCAAGGCGGCGCCGGCCTCGGCGAGGGCGAAGGCGGCCGTCGGATCGTGGCCGTCCTGAATGCACCACGCGGCCGAGACACCGGCGTGGGCGGTGAGCCAGCGCGTGAGCCGTCGCGGGTCCAGGCGCGCGGTCTCGGCCACCACGCCAATCTGGCGGGCCAGGCGGCCCGGCGCGAGCGCCAGGGCCGCGTCTGGATTGCAGAGGCTGGTGGCGTATTCGTAGGCGCGCTCCCCCAGCAAGCCCTTGGGGTCGATGATCAGCCAGCCGCGATCCCCGCCATCGAGGACGTTCTCGTGATGCAGGTCGCCGTGGAGCAGGCCGACCTCCTGCGGTTCGGCCAGCAGGGCCTGGGCGTGCGCCAGTGAGACGTCGAGGATGCCGCCGTGGGTCGCGGCGGCCGGGGCCAGAGCGCGGAACCAGCGGGCGAGCGGGATCAGGCTGTCGGGCAGCGGCCGGGCCTTGGGCGCGTGCAGCCGGTCGCCGACCGCGCAGAGGATACGCATCGCCTCGTCATCTGCGCCGTTGCGGGCCATGTCGGCGAGCGAGCGCGCGGCCGGCACCCGCTCCATCAGGAGCGCATCGCCCTCCCACTCCAGCACCCGCGCCGCGCCGTCCCCGGCGAGCCAGGTCATCAGGGAGGCTCCGGCCCGCTCGTGCGGCGACGGGGCGATCTTCAGGATCGCGGGCTCGGCGCCGCGCCGGACCGGGATCAGCCAGTTGGCGTTGTAGGGCGTGCTGAACGGCGCGCCGTCGGGGGTCAGGCCCCAGCGGTCCAGCCAGGGCGCGAAAGTGGCGAGAGGGTCCCCCATGCGGCGATCCGGCCCGAAAGCCGGCGCGGCCGCAAGGGGGATGGTCCGTCTAGTTCTTGCGCCCCGCCGTCGACTGGCCGGCGCCCGAGCCGCCCGTGCCGTTGGCCACGGGATCGTCCTGGCGCAGACCCGTGTCCGCCGCATAGCCGGAGCCGATGCGCAGGTTGTTCTGCACGTGGCTCACGCCCGCGGTGTGCTCGACGATCCGCTCGGCCCGGTGCTTGGCCTCGCGGGTCTCGACCCTGCCGGCGAGGGTCACCTCCCCGCCGGAGACCGAGATCACGATGTCGGTGGCGTCCAGCCAGGCGTCGTCGGTCAGGCGCTCGTGGACGTCCTCGCTGATCCGCTCGTCGGAGCGCTTGTAGCCGGAGGGGCCCTTGCCCCGATGGCCGTAAATGGGACCGCGGACGGCGCGGTCGAAGTCCGGCTCATAGGCCCGGCCCTCGCCGCCGCCGGCGAACCAGGCCGCCACCTTCTCACCGGCCCGGTGCAGGAATTCGCCGGCGCCCCGGCCGGCCTCCTCGAAGCGTTCGCCGCGGCCGCCGTCGCCGTAGCCCGGACGGCCGTAGCCCTGTTGGTGGTAAGCGGCGCGCGTCGGGCTGTAGCCGGTGTCGGTGTCGTAGCCGAACTCCTGGCGGTAGAGGCGCTCGCGGTCGTCGCCGTAGAAGCGGCCGCCGTCCTGACCCCGGGTGTAGTCCTGGTCCGAGAAGCGGGGGTTCGAGAAGCGGGCGCGGTCGGCGCCATACCCGCCCTGGCGCATGGCGGGGCTGACGCCACCGTAGTTCGGGTCCTGCCAGCCGCGACCCTCGGGCCGGGCGCCGCGATAGCCGCCACCGCCAAGCGCCGGACCGCTGCCGCCGTCGTAGCCGCCGCCCGGATAGTCGCTGTCAGGGCGGAAGCTGCGGCCTTCATCGCGATATTGCCGTGAGCCGCGCTCCGGCCAGCGGCCCACATAGTCGGCGCGGCGCAGGTCGCGTTCCTCGCGCTCGCGATCGTCCATCCAGTTTTCGGCCATGGGGAGGTCCTCCGATTGGGCCGCGGGACGCGGCCGCTTAGGGCGGACAACACGGGGGGGTGGCGGGGGTTCCCCTACCTCCCCCGCGAAGCGGCGGGAGGGGGACCGTCGGCCGAGCGTAGCGAAGAGCCGAGGGTGGAGGGGGCGAGCCTCAGGCTGGGCGGGTCGGCCGGCCGTACTGAAATCGGCGCCAGGGGCTTGCCCCCTCCACCGCTCGCTCTTCGGCGAGCGGTCCCCCTCCCGCCATTGCTGCCGCAATGGGGGAGGT
>Ga0207711_10001729_pt1 | contig 20042 bp, 21 predicted proteins | sample KBSS34metaG_FD_184401 | JGI IMG/M metagenome (GOLD analysis project Ga0207711, IMG submission 184401) | Switchgrass rhizosphere microbial communities from Kellogg Biological Station, Michigan, USA - KBS S3-4 metaG (SPAdes) (version 2) | ecosystem: Host-associated > Plants > Roots > Rhizosphere...
GGCCGCCCGCTCGGCCTCGCGCTCTCGCCGACGCCGGGCCTGCAGCAGGCCGCCAAGCTCGACATCGACGCGCCGAAGCCGGCCGGCATGCCGGGCCTGATCGACTATGTGAACTGGCCCAAGACCGGGACCCACACCTTCCTCAACCGCTACAACACGCTGTTCAACGCCGCGACGATCGAGAGCGCCAACCACGACAAGGGCGGGCCGACCGGCGCGCGTATGGCGTTGGCTCGCTTCCTGGTCGGCTCGGAGCTGAGCTTCGAGGCGATCGGCGTGCTGAACGATCTGGCGCGCTCCAGCCCGCCGGTCATGGACACACCGGAATTCCGCGGGCTGCGCGGCATCGCCCGCGTCATGGCCCGACGCTACAAGGAGGCCGAGGCCGACTTCTCCGCGCCGGTCCTGGCCGAGGATCCGTCCAGCGCGCTCTGGCGCTCCTACATCGCCGTCCAGCTCGCCCAGTGGACCGAGGCGCGTACCCAGTTCGCCAAGGGCTCCGAAGCCTTCCTGCAGTTCTCGCCTACCTGGAAGGCGCGCTTCGCCCGCGCCGACGCCCAGGCCGCGCTGGCCCAGGGCGACATGCAGAGCGCCGATGCACGCATCCACCTGGCGCTCGCCGACAAGACCGACGTCTATGAGGAACTCGCCACCCGCCTCGTTCAGGCCCGCATGTTCGAGACCGAGGGGCGCAGCGACCGGGCGCTGAAGATGTACACGGCCATCGCCACCGTGCAGATGGAATCGCTGTCGTCGCCGGCCCTGCTTCGCGCCACCAAGATCAAGCTCGAGACGGGCAAGGTCACGCCACTGCAGGCGGCCACGGTCTATGACGGCCTGCGCTACCGCTGGCGCGGCGATGCCACCGAGCTGGAGACCATCCGCGCGCTCGGCCAGCTCTATCTGAGCCAGGGGCGTTACCGAGAGGCGCTTGAGGCGCTGCGTTCGGCCGGCACGCGCCTGCCCGACCTGCCCGAGGCGCTGCAACTGCAGTCCGACCTGGCCGCGGCGTTCCGCTCGCTGTTCCTGGACGGCAACGCCGACGGCCTGGAGCCGATCCAGGCGCTGGCCCTGTTCTACGACTTCAAGGAGCTGACCCCGATCGGCTCCGACGGCGACCTGATGGTCCGCAAGCTGGTCCGCCGCCTGGTCGACGTCGATCTGCTGCCGCAAGCCGCCGACCTTTTGAAATACCAGGCCGACAACCGCCTCGACGGCGTGCCGCGCGCCCAGGTCGCCACCGATCTGGCGGTCATCTATCTGATGGACAAGAAGCCGGAGCAGGCGATCCAGGCGATCAACAGCTCGCGCACCACGATCCTTCCGGTCGCGCTCAACGCCGAGCGGCGGCTGATCGAGGCCCGCGCCTGGGCCGGCGTCGGCAAGTACGACTCGGCCATGGAGATCCTCGACAAGGACAGCTCCAAGGAAGCCCAGGACCTGCGCGCCGAGATCACCTGGAAGCAGAAGGATTGGGCCAAGTCCGGCCCGCTGTTCGAAAAGGCGCTGGGCCTGCGCTGGAAGGATCCGACGGCGCTCAGCGCCGACGAAGAGGGCAAGCTGCTGCGGGCCGGCGTGGCCTACAGCCTGGCCGGCGACGACGCCGCGCTCACGCGGCTGTCGGGCCAGTACAAGGGCTTCTTCGAGGCGGCGCATAACCCCGAGGCGCTGCGCATCGCGCTGACCGGCATCTCGACCAACCACTTGAGCGTCGCCGACTTCAGCCGGGTCAGCGCCGACAATGAGGCCTTCACCGGCTGGGTCGCCAAGATGAAGGACCGCTTCAAGCAGCGGCCCGCGCCGGTCGGGACCGGCAAGGCCATGGCCGCCCCGCCGGCCGCCCCGGCCAAGGCCGCGGGGCCCGCCAAACAGGCGGCCGCCGCACCGCCCAAGGCCGCCGCTAAGGGTTGAGCGGCAGCGCCGCGCGCCGGCGCCGCGCCAGCGCGCGGAACGTCAGGTAGACGGCCGCGCCCATGAGCGTGAACGCCAGAGCCGGCGCCGTGGCGCTATAGGCCGCCCAGGCCATCGGTCCGGCGATCAGGGCGACCGCCAGGTTGGTCGCCGCCAGCGCGAACAGCATCAGCGCGTAGGCATAGCCGGCCGCGACGACGGCGCGTTGCGGGATCAGCGCCAGCCGTTCGGCGGGGATGTAGCGTCGCAACCAGCCCGGCTCCAGCAGAGCGCAGCCGATGGCGGCCTGGACCAGGCTGGGCTTGATCATCACGAACCGTGCGTCGCGCGTGGCCAGACTGACGCCGCCCAACCCGACGACCAGCGCCAGGCTGAGCCACTGGATCGGCGACACCGGCTGGCGCGTCGCCAGCAGCCAGGCGATCAGGCCGCTGCTGGAAATTCCACCGACGATGACCGCGGCGGGCACGCTGTGGGTCACCGACAGGACGATCAGAAAGACGAAGCCGGCGGCTGTATCCAGGATCAGGGACTTCATGGACGCGCGCTCCTGTGAGAACGGAGCCGTTTCGAAACCGCCCGGGCGCCCCGCGCAACCGCGGCTTCGCCAAGTGGGCCGCCCAGTTCGTGAAGCGGCCCGGCCGCACCGTTCACGCCGCGCAGGCCGGCCTATATGGTCACCGCATGGGTGGGCTGAGATCGAGTCTGGGAGACGCCAGGATCTGGGCGCGGGACTTCGCCCTCGCGACAAGCCTTGGGCTGTTCCTCGCCCCGATCGGGCCGTTCGGCAGCTACAGCGAGCCGATCGCGCGTCGCCTGGCCGAATGCCTCGCCTATGCCTGGTCGGGAACGCTGGTCTGGTCTCCCGGCCTTCGGATCATTCTCTGGCTGACCGCTGCAACGCGGATCAACGACAACCTTGCGCGCGTCGGCGGGGCGCTGGTCCTTTGCCCGCCGATCGCTGTCATGGTCCATCTGGTAAGCCTGGCCTTCTCGGGCGGCGCCACCCGGCTGGGGTGGTTCTCGGCGACGCCGCAGATCGCCATGATCGCGGTCCCGCTTGCGGCGGTCTCCTGTCTGGTGAGGTTCTGGACGACCCGACAGCAGGCGGTTCCCGCGGCTCCGTCGCCGGCCCGCCTGCTGGCCCGACTGCCCGCCGCCGTGGGTGAGGAGCTGCTGGCGCTGGAGGCGGAGGACCACTACGTCCGGGTTCACACCGCCAGGGGTTCGGCTCTGCTGTTGATGCGGTTCGCCGACGCCATCGCCGAGCTCGACGGGCGGCCGGGCCTGCAGGTTCATCGCTCCTGGTGGGTGGCCCGCACGGCGGTCACCGGGGCGGTCAAGGCCGGCCGCCGCGCCAGCCTGGTTCTGGTCGGCGGCCTGATCGTTCCGGTCTCACGCGCCGCCATGCCGCAAGCGCGCGCCCAGGGTCTGCTCGGCGTGCGCGCGTCCGGCGCAGCAAGGTTTTGACGCGCGCGCGCAAACGCCGCAAAATGACGCCGCCGGCAGGTCCGCCGGAATTTCACGTCGAATTTACAAAAACTATAATAAAAACAGATATTTGAGGGTAGGTCGCGAGTCGCGATCATCGCGTTGGACGCAGGGTTCGTCCGGCGTTTCGGCTCACGGCTGCAACATTCGTGCAGGGAAACCCTGTTATCCGGGCCCCGCAGAACTGGGAGAAAAAGACCATGAAGCGCGCACTTCTGGCCACCGCCGCCATCCTCGTCGCCGGAGCCGTCAGCGGCCTGTCCGCGCCGCTTGGCCTCGCCGCCGACACCGGCGCCACGCCGCAGCGGGTCGACGACTTCCAGCTCACCGACCAGACGCGCCTCGCGCAGCACCTCTATTACTTTGGCTATGAGCCGGCGATCGTGGTGATGAGCCGCGTCAATGGTTCGGCCTATTCCAAGGCCGCCTCCGCCGCGCTCGAACAGATCAACGCCGCCTACAAGGACAAGGGTGTCGTCGTCTGGTCGCTGGACTCCAACCTCGCCGACACTCGCGACGCGGTGGCCGCCGAGGCCAAGGCCCAGAACCTGACCGTGCCGGTCCTGATGGACGAGCAGCAGCTGGTCGGGGAGCAGCTGGGCGTCCGCCGCGAAGGCGAAGTCTTCGTGATCAATCCCAAGACCTGGGCTGTCGCCTATCGCGGCGACATCTCCGGCGCCAAGGCCGCGCTCGACACCCTGCTCGGCGCGCCGCAGGTCACCAAGGCCGCCTACACCGCGCCCGCCGCCTCGACCGGCAAGCTGATCGCCTTCCCCGAGCGCGCCAAGTCCGCCGACTTCGCCAACATCTCCTATTCCAAGGAGATCGCGCCGATCCTCCAGGAGAAGTGCGTGTCCTGCCACGTGAACGGCGGCATCGGCCCGTTCGCCATGAACAGCTACGAGACCATCAAGGGCTTCGCCCCGATGATCCGCGAGACGGTGCGCACGCGCCGCATGCCCCCCTATTTCGCAGACCCGCACATCGGCGTCTTCAAGAACGACCAGGGCCTGACCGCCGACCAGACCAAGCTGCTGGTCCACTGGATCGAGGGTGGGGCGCCGCGCGGCGAGGGGCCTGATCCTCTGCTGGCCAATGCGTCCAAGCGCGCACCCGACTGGCCGACCGAACTGGGCAAGCCCGACGTCGTGATCAACCTGCCGGCCTACAAGGTCCCGGCCACCGGCCTGGTCGAATACCAGAACCAGGTGGTCGACAATCCCTTCCACGAGAACACCTGGCTGAAGGCCATCGCCATGCGGCCGGGCGACCGGCGCGTGCTGCACCACGTGGTCTCCAACCACATCCCGGGTCCCGACCAGCCGGCCGACGCCATCCCGGGCGGCTCGGTGGGCTCCTATACGCCGGGCGCCCAGCCGCAGGTGATGGGCGACAACACCGGCGCCCCCGTGCCCGCCAACGGCAAGCTGCACTTCCAGATGCACTACACGACCATGGGCAAGGAGACGACGGACGTCACCCAGGTCGGCTTCTACACGCTGAAGACGCCGCCCGAGTACATCAAGCGCTCGACGGTGATCTCGACCTTCTCGCTCTACATCCCGGCGGGCGAGGCGCGTCACCAGGAAGTCGCCTACCTGACCTTCCCGGCCGACGCCTATCTCTACACGCTCTACCCGCACTCGCATTACCGCGGCTACCACGTGGAGCTGAAGGCGGTGACGGCGGACGGCAAGGACGAGATGCTGCTCAGCCTGCCGAAGTACGACTTCAACTGGCAGCGCGACTACGATCCGGTGAAGCCGATCCTGGTGAAGGCCGGGACCAAGCTGGTCGCCACCTGGGTCTACGACAACTCCGCGCACAACCCGGCCAACCCGGACCCGAAGCGCAACGTCACCTGGGGCGAACAGACCCCCGACGAGATGATGTACTTCCGGGTCAACTACCGCTGGGCCGACGAGACCGTCAGCCATGTTCGCAACGACCTGCAGGGCAAGCTCTATGGCTCGCAGATGATGGGCTCGCTGGACTCCAACCTCGATGGCTTCGTCGAGCCGAACGAGTTCAAGGGACCGTTGCTGGGGCTGCGCGCGAAGTTCGCCGAGTTCGACCTGAACCACGACGGCAAGCTGGACGCCGCGGAACTGGCCAAGGCGATGCCCAGCCGCCGCATGGCCCGTCAGAGGGGCGATACGCCTGACGTCTAGGCGCCGGCTCTTGGCGCGCTGGGCGTTGGCCGCGGCCGTCCTGGTCGCGGCGACGCTGGCCGCAGCGCTGACGTTCGCGCCCTATGTCTATGCGGAGCTTTCGCCGGTCCTTGAGCCGCACGCGATCGTCGATCCGCCCCGGCCGCAGCTCGCGGCGGGCGCCATGGTCGACGACTACTGGGCGGTCCAGCCGCTGGGCGCCGACACCTACGCGATCGGCGAGCCGCGCTACTACCAGCAGAATTACGCCTATCTGATCGTGGGCCAGCGCCGCGCGCTGCTGTTCGACGCCGGCTCGGGGACGCGCGATATCGCCCCGGTCGTCGCGCGCCTGACCAGTCTGCCGGTCACCCTGGTCGTCTCGCACCTGCATTTCGACCACCTGGGTGGGGTCGGGCCCTACGCCTCGGTGGCGATGATCGACCTGCCGCAGACGCGGGCCGACGTGGCGAACGGTCGCTTCACGCCCACGCGCTACCAGTACCTGGGTCTGGTCGACAGCCGCCGCCCGCCCTCGGTGACGGTGGCCGAATGGCTGAAGCCCGACACGACCATCGACCTGGGCGGCCGCGTGCTGCGGGTGCTGAACACGCCTGGCCACACCCCGACCTCGGTCTCGCTCTACGACCCCGCCGCGCATCGGCTGTTCGCCGGCGACTACATCTATCCCACCACGCTCTACGCGTTCCTTCCGGGCGCGAGCCTGTCGGCCTATCACGCCACCGCCCGGCGGCTGCTGGCGGAGCTACCGGCGGACACGATCCTGTGGACCGCCCACTGCTGCCGCGCCGGCGAGAAGATTTCCGCGCCTTGGCTGGGCATGAGCGATCTGAAGGACCTGGACATCGCGCTCACCGCCCACGAGGCGGGACGGCTGAACGGCTCGCGCTTTTACCCGCGACGCTTCCCCGTCAGCCGCCAGATGACGCTCGCCACCGGCTTTCCCTGGAACAACCGCTGAGCATCGCGTCTTACGACCGGTTGACTTGAAGTCTACAAATGTAAATTCTACGCGTTGATCTTGCGCGCGAAGATCGGTCAGGAGCGTTCGATGCCCCGCAAATCCGCAGCCGGGACCCGGTCCAAGGTAGGGTTCGGCCTGGTTCTGGCGTTGGCCGTCGTGGCTGTCTGCGTGACCTGGAATTACCAGTCGCACCGCCGGCAGGATCTGGCCGAGGGGTGGATCGGCGACCGGCCTGCCTGCCCGGAGCTCACGGCCGCGGCCTATGCCGCCAAGGGCTATCCTCGCGCCGAGCGGTCGAGCGTCTACGAGGACAGCGTCTTCGCCCGGCAGTTCGGCCACATGGAATGCAAGGACGTCGTCACCCAGGGCGGCCTGGGCTTCCTCACCCATCCCGTCTGCCAGTTCAGCGCCCCGGCCGCCTTGCGGGTCAAGGCGGGGGCCGGCGAGGCGTTCTTCGAGCCGGGGATCGGGCATATCGCCACCGTCAGCATCGAGCACGGTCGAGCCTCCTGCGCGCTCGGCGGCAAGTTCACGCCGCTCGCCGGTCCGACCTGAGCCTACCGGCCCTTCATGTAGAGCCGGCGATCGCGGATCTGGAAGGACTCCAGCCGGGTCAGGAAACTCATGCCCAGCAGCGACATGGTCATCGGCGCCTTGTTGATGACCATCGGCATCTGGTTCATCTCGATCGAGCCGATCGTCAGGCGGCCCACGGTGATCGGCGCGCCATAGCCCGTGCCGTTGGCGGTCTCGGCCAGCCGGCTATACGTCAGCCCCGGAGAATCCAGGCCCAGGCGATGGGCGTCGTCGGGGCTCAGCACCGTGTCGCTGGCGCCGGTGTCGATCAGGAAGCGGATCGGCTGGCCGTTGACCTGGGCCATCACATAGAAGCCGCCGCTGTCCTCTTGCGGCACGACCATTTCATGCGCGCCCGCCGCCACCGGATAGGCCCCGGAGAACGCCGTGCGCAGGTGCTGGCCGACATCTTCGAACTCGCCGCGATAGGCGACTCCGACGGCCATCACCGCGATGATGGCGACCCAGATCGCCGCGTGCCGCGCCTTCTGGCTCCAGTTGATCTCGCGCGCCCGGAAGAGCCCCGCCGACATCGCCGCGATCAGGGCGACGAGATAGCCCATCCGGCCCCACTCGTCCGGCGCGTGCAGCTGTCCGGGAAACGCCTTGAACAGCAGGCCAAGCCCGCCGGCGACCACGGCGGCCACCGCCAGCCAGATCCAAAGACGATGGCCCGGAACTCGCGGCCCCGCCCTTTGCCGCGGAGGCGGCGGTTCGTCAGGCTGGGGGCCGCCCCATGGCCCGTGACCGTCGGCCATTCTATCCGCTGGGTCCGTGCTGGAAGCTCTGCACGAGACTCCCCGCCACCAGTCGCCAGCCGTCCACCAACACGAAGAAGATCAGCTTGAACGGCAGGCTCACCACCACAGGGGGCAGCATCATCATCCCCATGCTCATCAGGACGCTGGCCACCACCAGGTCGATCACCAGGAACGGGATGAACAGCAGGAAGCCGATCTCGAAGGCGCGCTTCAGCTCCGAGATCATAAAGGCCGGCGTCACGACCTGTAGCGGCGTGTCCGCGGCCTTGGCAGGCTTGGGAATCTTCGAGAGCTTGATGAAAAGGGCCAGGTCCTCGCGGTCCACCTGGGACAGCATGAAGGTCTTGATCGGGGCGCCGGCCGCATCGAACGCGGCGGGCAGTTCGATCTGCTGATCCATCAGCGGCTTGATGCCGTCGTCGTAGGACTTCTGCAGCGTCGGCTGCATGACGATAGCTGTCAGGAAGATCGCGAGCGAGATGATCACCGCATTGGGCGGGGCCTGCTGCAGGCCGAGCGCCGTGCGCAGCAGCGACAGCACCACCACGATCCGCACGAAGGCCGTGGTCATGATCACGATCGACGGGGCCAGCGACAGCACGGTCATCAGCCCGATCAGCTGAACGACGCGTTCAGTCAGGCCCGCGCCGGTGCCGAGGTTGACGTTGATCGCCTGGGCGAGCGCCGCGGCCGGGAACACCAGGCTCGCCAGCGTCACCAGCACCGACAGGACCAGCGCGCGGCGCCACTCCGAAGCGGGCAGGGTGCGGATGGCTTTGCAGAGTTCGATCATCGGGCCCTGGCTTTCGGTGCGTCGACCGGCGTGACCAGCTGACCCTCGCCCAGCAGCAGCAGCCGCTCCTTGCCGTCGCAGGAGACGATCACCAGCCGCCGCGCCGGATCGAGCACAAGGCTCTCGACGATCGCCAGCCGACGCACGGCCTGGGGCTTGCCGAACCGGGCCAGCGCATTGGGGCCGTAGCGGCGCAGAACCACCGCGCCCAGACCAATCAGACCGAGGGTGAGGATAAGCGCGAACGCGGCGCGGGCGAATTCGGAGACCATGACGCTTCTGCGGCCTTAAGGCGGAGCTAGGCGACCATCTCTCGACTAAGTCCCTTAAACCGGGGTTAACCCTGTTTCTTCACCATGACCGCCATGGACATTGCCGACATTCCGATCTTCGCGATGTTGCGCCAGCGCATGGGCTATCTGTCTGAGCGCCAGCGGGTGATCGCCGAGAACGTCGCGAACGCCGATACGCCCGGCTACCATCCGCACGACCTGAAGTCGTTCAGCTTCCAGGCCAAGATGCAGGGCATGGCCTCGACCGCCTCGGTCGTCGCCGCGACGCCGGCCGGGACCATGGCGGCCACCCAGCCCGGCCACATGCAGCCGCCGGGGTCTCCCAAGGGCATCGCCGCCGGCGTGAAGTCGGAGAAGGCTCAGGATTCCGAGACCACGCTCGATGGCAACGGCGTGGTGCTCGAAGACGAGATGATGAAGCTCACCCAGGCGCGCATGGACTACGACGCGGCCGTGGGCTTCTACCAGAAGTCACTCGACATGCTGAAGCTGGCCGTCCGCCGGCCCGGCGCAGGCTAGGGACCCTAGATGGCCGACCCCATCAATTCGCCGACCGGCGCCGCGCAGACGATCGCGGTCTCCGCCCTTCGCGCGCAACAGGCGCGGATGCGGATCATCGCCGAGAACCTGGCCAATTCGGACTCCACCTCGCGCACCGCCGGCGGCGATCCCTACCGCCGTCAGGAGCCGATCTTCGAGCCGTCCAAGGTCAACGGCGGCATGGGCGTGCGCATGTCGCGCGCCGCGCCCGATCCCACCGCGTTCAAGTCGACCTATGCGCCCGGAAATCCCTCGGCCGACGCCCAGGGCTATGTGAAGACGCCCAACGTCGACCCGATGATCGAGGCCATGGACATGCGCGAGGCGCAGCGGGCCTACGAAGCCAACCTCAACGTCATCGAGACGGCCCGGTCCATGGACCAGCGCACGCTCGACCTGCTGAAGCGCTAGGAGGCGTCTAGGCCATGATCACCGCGCTCTCCGCCGCCAACGCCTACGCCGCCGCCCAGAAGGCGATCGGCGTCGATCCGGGCATGGCCGGCGCCGACATGGCCGGCCACAGCGGCGGCGGCTTCGGCGACATGCTGAAGTCGGTGATGTCCGACGCCCTGCACGCCTCGAAGAACGCCGAGGTCCAGATGGCCAACCAGGTGCAGGGCAAGGCCCAGCTGGTGGATGTGGTCACCGCCGTTTCCGCCGCGCAATCCAGCATGGAAACGGTCATGGCGATCCGCGACCAGGTGATCAGCGCCTACCAGGAAATCATGCGGATGCCGATCTAGCGGCCTCAAGCCGCGGCGAACGTCCCAAGCCATCCGCCGTCGTCGCCATTCCCGGGCCGCGAACTCGGCTGGGCTTTTCGAACCCGGCGTCCGCGCGACGCGATCCGGCTGACCAGCCCCGCGGGGCCGCGCACTGCGCGCCGCAAAGCCGTCTTCGCGAAGGTCCAGACCGCGCGCAGCCGCACCGTCGCGGCCGCCAGCCAGATGACGGCGAACACATCGAGGTAGGTGGCGATATCGAAGGCGGCGACCCAGGCGATCCCCTCGGGCACGTAGCCGCCCACCAGGAACATTCCCTCGCGCCCGCCGATGAGGATCAGGACCGCGGCCATCGCGACGATGCCCAAGGCGATCAGCACGTGGCTCCGCCGGATCCCGGCCAGCTTGCGCGCCGGCGCATCGATCAGAAGTTCCCTCAGCAGGCGCCCGATCGGCGTCTCGGGGGCGAGGCCGGCGATCGCCAGGGCCAGGCACAACAGGGCGAACAACATGGCGCGCGCTCCAGCTCAGCCTTGCAGATGGCGATCCCGCGGCGGCCTGCAACCAGGCGCCGGTCTCAGGCGCTGAAATTCAGCTTCAGACCCGGCTGCGGCCAGCGCATGTGGATCAGCTGGCCCACCCCCGACATGGTGATGTAGGCGTCGCGCATGTCCTCGCCGCCGAAGCAGATGTTGGTGACCAGGTTGTCGGGCAGGGGCGTCTGCGTGACGCCGCCCTTCGGCGTCATGGTGGTGATCCCGTCTCCGATCGAGGCGATGCAGATGTCGCCGTTGGCCTGCACCGCCAGGCTGTCGAAGAAGGCCTTGCCAGGCGCCGCGCCGACTACGCGCCCGCCGCGTCCGCCCTTCACCACCTGGCCCGGCGCGCTCAGGTCGAAGGCCACCAGCCGGCCGGTGTAGGTCTCCGCCGCATAGACCGTCTGCTCGTCCGGCGAGAGGCCGATGCCGTTGTAGCCGGTGCCGCCGAACGACAGCTCCTGGGCGAACGATCCATCCGGCTTGGCGTAATAGACCCCGCTCAGGTGGCGCGTGCGCCCGGTCTGGCGGCCGAAGTCGGTGAACCAGAACCCGCCCTGCTTGTCGAAGACGATGTCGTTGGGCGCGGAGAGCAGGTTCTCGCCCACCTTGTCGAACAGCCGCTCGCCCTTGCCGGTTGAGAGGTCGACGCGGTCGATGCCGCCCTGGCTCACCGGTTGGCCCTGCACGCGCCCGGCGATCCCGCCGCCGCCCAGCCCGCCGCCGCCGTTGTTAGCGATATAGACAGCGCCGTCCGGCCCCAACGCCGCGCCGTTCGGCCCGCCGCCCAGGTCGCAGACCACCTCGACCTTGCCGTTCCAGACCCGCGACAGCGTCCCGCGCGCGATCTCCACCAGGATCACCGAGCCGTCCGGCATGGCGATCGGGCCTTCCGGAAACAGCAGGCCTTCGGCCAGGATTTCGAAGCTCATCGCGCGGTCCTCCCTGGCGCGCACCCTGCGGCTTTGACAAGGCCCCGGCAACCGATAGCGTGCCCCCTGGATTCCGGGGCGAGGCGACATGGCAGATCGTAAAGTGGGCCGCCGCGCGTTCTTGCTCGCCGCCGGGGCCGTGGGTGCGGGCCAGGTCGACGCCCAGACGCCAGCCGCGTCCGCCCCCGCCGCGAAGCCTGCCGCACCCCCGCCGCCGCCCGGCTACGTCTTCCTGAAGCCGGCCGAGGCGGCCTTCGTCGAGGCGGTCTGCGACCACATGATCCCCGCCGACGAGCTGACGCCATCCGGCGTCGATCTTGGCGTCGCCGTGTTCATCGACCGCGCGCTGGCCAGCGGCTGGGGAAAGGGCGACCGGCTCTACCTGCAGGGGCCCTGGAAGACCGGCACGCCGAACCAGGGCTACCAGCTCGCGCTCACGCCGGCTGAGCTCTACCGAGCCGGCATTTCCCAGGCCAACGCCTGGTGCCGCAAGACGCACGGCAAGGCCTTCGACCGGCTTACCGGCGACCAGAAGGAGGCTTTCCTGCAGGCGCTCAGCAAGGGCGCCGTGCAGTTGCCCGGCGGCCTGCCGTCGCAGCCGTTCTTCGATGTCATCTACCAGACGGTGATGGAGGGGATGTTCGCCGACCCGGTCTATGGCGGAAACCGCGACAAGGCCGCCTGGAAGATGCTGGGCTTCCCGGGCGTGATGGCCAACAACGCCGCCAACATCGGCATCTATAACGACGGCCGCCGCTTCCCGGCCAAGCCGCTCTCCATCGCCGACATGTCCTGATGGCCAGGACGCTTCCGAAGGTCGACGTCGTCATCGTCGGCATGGGCTGGACCGGCGGCATCGCCGCGCGGGTGCTCGGCCCCACGGGCCTGAAGATCGCTGTCCTCGAACGCGGCGGCCCGCGCTCGACGCCGGAGGACTTCAGCGTCCCTTCGATCCGCGACGAGCTGCGCTTCGCCCAGCGCCACGACCTGATGATGGATACCGCCAAGGACACCTTCACGGTTCGCAACAACGTCACCGAAGAGGCGCTGCCCATGCGGCGGCTCGGCTCCTTCCTGCCGGGCGAAGGGGTCGGCGGATCCGGCGTCCATTGGAACGGCACGACCTGGCGGTGGGACGACACCGACCTGAAGATCCGCTCGCACTACGTCGAAGCGCACGGCAAGGGCTTCATTCCCGCCGACATGCCGCTGCGCGACTGGGGCGTCAGCTACGCCGATCTGGAGCCCTTCTACGACCGCTTCGAATACGTGGCCGGGGTCTCCGGCAAGGCGGGCAACATCCAGGGCAAGATCGTCCCTGGCGGCAACCCCTTCGAGGCGCCGCGGGCCCGCGACTATCCGCTGCCGCCGCTCACCGGCAACCACGCCGGCAAGCTGTTCGAAAAGGCCGCCGGCGAGCTCGGCTATCACCCCTTCGCGCGCGCCGCCGCCAATGCCTCGCGGCCCTATGTGAACCCCGATGGCATGGCGCTCGGCCAGTGCCAGTACTGCGGCTTCTGCGAGCGGTTCGGCTGCGAGTCCAACGCCAAGGGCAGCCCGCACATCACGGTGATCCCGGTGGCGCTCAAGAACCCGAACGTCGACCTGCGCACCTGGTCCTGGGTGCAGAAGGTGCTGCTGGATTCCTCCGGCAAGAAGGCCACCGGGGTCGCCTACGTCAATGTGCTGACGGGCGAGGAACTGGAGCAGCCGGCCGACCTGGTCATCCTCTGCGCCTACGGCCTCTCCAACGTGCACCTCTTGCTGCTGTCGGGGATCGGCAAGCCCTATGATCCAGCCACCGGCAAGGGCGTCATCGGCAGTCACTACGCCTACCAGGGCGGCGCCGGCGTCGGGCTTTTCTTTGACGACAAGGCCTTCAACCCCTTCATCTCCACCGGCGGCCTCGGCGTGGCGATGGACGACTTCCATGCGAACGCCGCCTTCGACCGCGGCCCGGCCGGCTTCATCGGCGGGTACACCGTGGCGGTGGGCTCGAGCAACGGCCGCCCGATCAGCTACCGCCCGACGCCGCCCGGTACGCCGCGGTGGGGCTCGGCGTGGAAGCGCGCGACCGCCAAGGGCTACCAGACCGCGCTCGGGATCGGCGCGGCGGCGTCCTCCATGCCGCACCGCGGCAACTACCTCAGCCTCGATCCCACCTATCGCAACCGCTTCGGCCAGCCCCTGATGCGCATGACCTTCGACTTCAAGGACAACGACGCGCGCATGGTCCGCCACGCCAGCGAGGTCATCACCCGGATCGGCAAGGCCATGAACCCGACTCTGATGGACGAGCCCGGCGGCCGGGACACCTGGTCGGTCCTCCCCTACCAGTCGACCCACAACACCGGCGGGGCGATCATGGGGACTGATCCCAAGACCAGCGCGGTCAACGGCTGGCTGCAGAGCTGGGACGTGCCCAACGTCTTCGTCATGGGCGCCTCGGCCTTCCCGCACAACTCGGCCTACAACCCCACCGGTCCGGTCGCCGCGCTCGCCTACCGCTCGGCCGAGGCGATCCGCGACCGCTATCTCAAGACGCCGGAACTCCTGTCGTGAAGCGTCTCGTCATCGCTCTGTTGCTCATCGCGGCGCCGGCTGCCGCCCAGAACGCGGAGAACGGAAAGGCGCTCTATGCCCAGTGCGCCGCCTGCCACAGCCTGGAGGCGGACAACAACGCCTCGGGCCCCAGCCTCAAGGGCGTGGTGGGCCGCAAGGCCGCTGCGCTCGAGAGCTACACCTATTCCCCGCCCATGCGCCGCGCGACGCTCACCTGGACCAAGGAGACGCTGGACGCCTTCCTCACGGATCCGCAGGCCGTGGTCGCCGGGACCAAGATGCCCTTCGCTGGCATGCCGTCGGCCACCGACCGCGCCGACCTGATCGCCTATCTGGAGTCGCAGTAGGGCGAACTCATGCTAGAGCCCTTCCCACTCACGAGGTGAGTGGACAAGAAGGGCTCCAGACAAATGCCGACGACCCTGTTCTTCCCGGCTGACTTGTTTCAAGTCAGCCGGGACAGGGTCTAGGGGCAAGGTCATGGCTGGGCCGGCGATCGAGCTTTCCGGGGTTGAGAAACGCTACGGCGCGCAGGCCGCCCTGGCCGGCGTCAGCCTGTCGGTGGAGGCTGGCAGCTTCACCGCCCTGGTTGGTGGCTCCGGCTCCGGCAAGACCACGCTTCTGAAGACCATCAACCGCCTGGTGATCCCCGATGCCGGCACGGTTCGCGTGCTGGGCCAGGACGTCGCCGCCGGCGAACCGCACCTTCTGCGCCGCAAGATCGGCTACGTCTTCCAGGAGGTCGGTCTCTTCCCGCACCTGACCATCGCCGAGAACATCGCGGTGACGCCCAAGCTGCTGGGGTGGGACCAGAAACGCATCGACGCCCGCGTCGCCAACCTGCTGGGCCTTGTCGACCTGCCGCTGGAGGTCGCCGCGCGCGCGCCCTCCGAACTCTCCGGCGGCCAGCGCCAGCGAGTGGGCGTCGCCCGCGCGCTCGCCGCCGAGCCCGCCCTGATGCTGATGGACGAACCGTTCGGCGCGCTGGACCCGCTGACCCGCGATGCGCTCGGGACCGACTACCGCGCCCTGCACGAGCGGCTCAACCTGACCACGGTGATGGTCACCCACGACATGGCCGAGGCCGTTCTCCTCGCCGACCGCATCGTCGTCCTGCGCGACGGAGCCATTGTCGCCGATGGCGCGCCCGCCCAGCTCCTCGCGGAGACGAAAGACCCCGGCGTCCGCGCCCTGCTGGAATCGCCCAAGCGCCAGGCCGAGCGCCTGCGCGTCCGGTTCGGGGGCGCCGAATGAACCCCCGCGTCGCCTCGGCCTTCGCCCTGCTGCCGGACTATCTCGGCTGGCACGTGCTGCTGAGCTTCAGCGCCCTGCTGCTCGGCGTCCTCATCAGCCTGCCGCTGGCCATCGCCGCCGCCCGCAGCCCGCGCCTGCGTTGGCCGGTGCTGGCCGGCGCGAGCCTGATCCAGACGATCCCCAGCCTGGCGCTGCTGGCGCTCTTCTATCCGCTGCTGCTGGCGATCTCGGCCCTGGTCCGCTCGGCCACCGGCCACGGCTTCTCGGCGCTCGGCTTCCTGCCGTCGCTGCTGGCGCTCACCCTCTATTCCATGCTGCCGATTCTGAGGAACGGCGCGGCGGCCATCCTCGGCGTCGACCCGGCGATCCGTGAGGCCGCCGACGGCGTCGGCATGACCTCGGCGCAGAAGCTCTGGCGGGTCGAGCTGCCGCTCGCCGCGCCGGTGATCATGGCCGGCGTCCGCACCGCCGCGGTCTGGACCATCGGCGCGGCGACCCTCTCCACCCCGGTCGGCCAGACCAGCCTTGGCAACTACATCTTCGCGGGCCTGCAGACCGAGAACTGGGTCTATGTCCTCTTCGGCTGTGCGGCGTCGGCCGCGCTCGCCCTGGTCGCCGATCAGTTGCTCGGCCTGATCGAGGCGGGCGCACGCAAGCGCAGCCTGCCCCTCGTGGCCGCCGGCGCGGTCGGTCTGCTGATCGGCGTCTCGGCCGCCGTCACGCCGCTGGCCGCCCCGCTGGTCGGCGTCGGCCAGCCCGCGACCTACGTGGTCGGCGCCAAGAACTTCTCCGAGCAATACATCCTGGCCGAGGTGATGGCCGATCGCCTCAAGGCGACGGGCGCCAAGGTCACGCCCAAGGAGGATCTGGGCTCAGCGGTCGCCTACCGTGCGCTCGCCGCCGGCGAACTCGACGTCTATGTCGACTATTCCGGGACGCTCTGGACCAACACGCTGGGCCGCAAGGACAACCCCGGTCGCGCCGAGGTCCTGAAGCAGCTGACCGCCGAGCTGAAGAGGCGCGACGGCGTTGTCGTCCTGGGCTCGCTGGGCTTCGAGAACGCCTATGCGCTGACTATGCGGCCGGACCGCGCCAAGGCGCTTAACATCGCCACCATCGCCGACCTCGCCCGCGAGGCGCCGAAGCTCACCCTGGGCTCCGACCTGGAGTTCCTGTCGCGGCCGGAATGGAAGGCCGTCCAGGGCGCCTATAATCTCAATTTCAAGGCCCAGCACTCCTACCAGCCGACCTTCATGTACCGCGCACTTTCCGGCGCTGAGGCCGATGTGATCTCGGCCTTTTCCTCCGACGGCCGCATCGCCGCCGACCACCTGGTGGTGCTGAGCGATCCGAAGGGCGCGATCCCGCCCTACGACGCCGTGGTGCTGATCTCGCCCAAGCGGGCCGGCGACCGGAAGCTGGTCGAAGCGCTCACGCCGCTGATCGGCAAGATCACGGTCGAGGCCATGCGTTCGGCCAACTACAGCGTCGACCGCGATCAGGCGAAAGCCTCCCCGGCGGAAGCCGCGAAAGCGCTTGAGAAGTCTCTTTCCCTCCCCTGATGGGGAGGGTGGCGAGCAACGCGAGACGGGTGGGGAAGTCGCGACCAGGCGCTGACTCTCAGATCTAGCCCACACTTCCCCACCCTGGCCGCTGTCGCGGCCTGTCCCTCCCCATTAGGGGAGGGGAAACCCGGCAGATTCTGCCGGCGCCGTAGCCATTCATTAACCATGATCGGGCCATGGTCGCCGGGCTCGCGCCTGAGCGAATTCGTCAAATATTCCAAGAGGTCCCCATGAGCGGCGCCGAGGTTCTGGACGTCGGCCGCGAAGCCATCTGGCTGACCATTCAGCTGGGCGCGCCGTGTCTGATCGTCGGCCTGGTCGTCGGCGTCGTCATCGGGCTCATGCAGGCGCTCACCCAGATCCAGGAGGCGACCCTGGTCTTCGCACCGAAGATCGTGGCGGTGTTCATCTCCCTGCTGATCTTCCTGCCGCTGATGGGCGCTCTGATGAATGGCTTCATGCGCCACATCGCCGCGCGCATCGCCGCGATGTAGCGGAGGGCCCGGCAGGCCCCATGGAACACTACGCCACCGCGCAACAGGTGTTCGCCGCCGGCCTGGTCTTCACCCGGCTGGCGACCATGATCATGCTGATGCCGGGCATCGGCGAGACCTTCATTCCGATCCGGGTGCGGCTGTCCTTCGCCCTGGCGCTGAGCCTGATGCTGTTTTCGGTGATCAGCCCGGCGGTGCCGGCCTTGCCGGCCACCGTGTCGGGCGTCGCCGGCGCGGTGATCAAGGAGACCCTGATCGGCCTGCTCATCGGCTCGATCATCCGCTTCTTCATGTCCTCGCTCGCCACCGCCGGCGAGATCATCTCCATCCAGAGCACCCTCGGCTTCGCCCAGACCGCCAACCCGACGCAGGCCGCGCCCTCGACCACGCTGGGGACGTTCCTGGGACTGATGGGGCTGGTGCTGATCATGTCGACCAACCTGCACCACCTGTTCCTGGGCGCCATCGTGCGCTCCTATTCGATCTTCCCCTTCACCCGTACGGTTCCGGTCGCCGACGCCAACGCGCTCGCCCTGCAGACCGTCGCCAAGTCCTTCGCGCTCGGCTTTCAGCTGGCCGCGCCCGTGGTCGCCTTCTCGCTGATCTTCAACGTCGCCACCGGCCTGGTCGGCCGGGTGATGCCGCAGTTCCAGATCTTCTTCGTCGCCTCGCCGCTGATGATCCTGCTCGGCCTGTCGATCTTCGCGCTTAGCCTGGGCGTCATCGGCACCGTCTGGACGGATCACTACCGCGAGCTGCTGGCGGTGTTCAGCTAGACGCCCATGAGCGATACGAACGACGCAGCGTCGAAAACAGAAGAGCCTACCAGCCGCAAAATTCAGCAGGCGCGCGAGCGCGGCGAGGTGGTCAAGACCCCGGACCTGGCCTCGCTGGCCTCGCTGGTGGCCGCGGCATCGGTGATCACGCTGGCCGGCGGCTGGCTCTCGCGCAATCTGATGGCCCAACTTACGCCGTTCCTGTCCTCGCCGGACGCGATGAGCTTCGCCGGCGGCGGCGGCGTGAATATCGGGCGCATGGCGGTGATGGCCGCCGCGCCGGTGGTCGGGGCCGTCATGCTGGTGACCTGCGCGGCGGGCGTCGCCGCCAACCTGCTGCAGACCGGCTTTGTGTTCAGCCCGGAGCGGTTGGAGATCAAGTTCAGCAAGCTCTCGCCCATCGAGGGCTTCAAGCGTGTGTTCGGCCTCGACGGGTTTGTGCAGTTCCTCAAGTCGCTGCTGAAGGTGACGCTGACCGCGCTGCTCGCGTGGTGGGTGCTCAACCCGCACCTGCGCGATCTCGAGCAGCTCTCGGCCATGGATCCCGTGGCCATGATCGCCTTCGCACTCGATGTGATGAAGCGGCTGGTGTTCGCCGTGGGCGCCTTCCTGCTGGTCGTCGCCGGCGGCGACTGGTTCTGGCAGCGCCAGCGCTTCATGCAGCGGCTGCGGATGACCAAGGAAGAGGTCAAGGAGGAGTTCAAGCAGACCGAAGGCGATCCCCACATCAAGGCGCGCCAGCGGCAGCTGCGCAACGAGCGCGCGCGTCGCCGGATGATCCAGGCGGTGCCCGAGGCGACGGTCGTCGTGATGAACCCGACCCACTTCGCCGTCGCGCTGAAGTACGACACCAGCGAAGCTCCCGCGCCCATGTGCGTCGCCAAGGGCATGGACTCGCTGGCGCTCAAGATCCGCGAAGTCGCCGAGGCGCACGGCGTGCCGATCCTGGAAGACCCGCCGCTGGCCCGCGCCCTCTACGCCAGCGTCGAGGTGGACGAGGTGATCCCGCCGGCCCACTACGAGGCGGTGGCCAAGATCATCGGCTTCATCCTCAACACCGGCCGCGAGGTCGCCGCGCGGCGACTCAAAATGGGCGGCCTGTAACCTCGTGGGCGCTGTGACAGAATGCGGCTGAACGATTCGCCCCAAAAAGCCGAGGGGATGGCAAAGGTGGAGGCGGCGCCGGCCATGGCCGAGCCCAAGGCGTCAAAGATCCGCAAGGGGCTGATCGACCCGCTGATCGGCGCGGCCGTGCTGTTCTTCTTCCTGATGGCGGTGGTGTTCGCCTCCGCGCCGGCGATCAATGCCGGCCCGGCGACGCTCGCCGGCCTTCTGCTGCTGATCGGCCTGGCCGGCGTCGCCTGCCTGGGCCTGTTCGCCCTGCGGGGCACGGGCGAGACCGCTGTCGATGACGACGCCGGCGCCGAGCGCCTGATCGACGCCTTGAGCGAGCCCGCCGCGGTCGCCGCGCCCGATGGGCGGGTGAAGGCCTCCAACGCCGCCTGGAAGTCGGCGATCGGCATGGCCGCGCGCCTGCCCAAGTCCGGCGCCTCAGCCGCCAGTCTTTTTGCGGCGCTGACGACGGCGCGACGCGGCGAGACCGGCCACGCCTCGATCAAGTCCGGCGGCGGCGAGCACGAGGCCCTGGTTTCCCAACTGGGCGCGCGGCGCTTCCTGGTTCGGCTGACCGGGCCCGGCGCC
>Ga0207711_10001730_pt1 | contig 20037 bp, 15 predicted proteins | sample KBSS34metaG_FD_184401 | JGI IMG/M metagenome (GOLD analysis project Ga0207711, IMG submission 184401) | Switchgrass rhizosphere microbial communities from Kellogg Biological Station, Michigan, USA - KBS S3-4 metaG (SPAdes) (version 2) | ecosystem: Host-associated > Plants > Roots > Rhizosphere...
CGGTCTCGTCTACCGTCAAGGGGAGCTCGGAATATGCCTCAACAGGAAACTGGACCTTTGCAGGAACGACTTTGACGGGTTCAAAGTCTGTCTCAATGGGGATTTCGACTACTGTTCGAGCTGGCTGGGCAGGTTCATCGAGAATGAACGCCACGGGTATATCGAACGAGCTGATCGGCCCTTCTTCTGGAAGCGGCGGCAGCTTGTTCGTATCGTAATCGGTTTTCTTCAAAGTTACCGTGGAAACAAGGCGCGGCTTTGGCGGAACATTTACCGAGGGTTTTGCATCCGGCTGACTGACAGGGGCCTGAGTGGTGCGGCTGGAAACCACATTGAATGGATAATTTCGCGGAGTCGCCGGTTTCTGGGTTCCAAAGCTATCTTCGACTGTCTCGGGCAGATACGTTTTTCTGGAATCCGCGATCCGCTTTAATGCGTTTGCGATGCGCTGGTCTTCGTGCTTGGATTCCGAGGTCGACTCTGATCTTTCAACGTACTCGGCCTTTAGAGCGTTAGCACCGCTGGTAACAAGCTGAGTCTGATATCCGGTTTCGGCCGGCGTTCCGGATTTGCGGCTTCTGACGGCGTTTTGGATCTGCAAACGCCAATCGGGGATCGTCGGATTCTTAGTTTGAAATTCGACAAGAGTTTTACTTGTCTTTTGCCGGTTCAGCTCGGTTGTTGTGGTGCGAACCGGCCGCGGATTTGGTGTCGCGGGAACGGGTTTCGCGGCTGCCTTTTCAACAGGAGCCGGCACCTCTATTTGAGGAGCAGGTGCCTGTATTTGCTTCTTTTCTCGTCGACGAACAGGCCCAGTGCCGATCTTGGTCTGCAGCTCTTCGCGGACAGAGTCGTGGACCATCGCACCGCACGTAAAGCAAATAGACAAGGTTGGTGCAAGAAGTCGATTACAGACAGGGCAGTTCATAATGCAAAACGCGGCAAGTTGTCAGATGAAAAAGTTGCTGGGCGATTGAAAAAATCTACGCCGGATATTATCAGAAACTACTTTAAGTAGTCAATAGTAAATTAACGGAGATTTAAAGCTTAGCGGATTGTGCGCGCACAATTAGTACACCGTGGCGCGGGGTTGTGGGCCCTGTTCTTAAAATAAAAGCCGAAAGGCCGCCGAATTCTAGAGAGGATGACGGCCGGCAAAGCCTGCGTCGATCTCGTGCCACCACTGGATACTATGGCCTTCGCCCAGCTGCCAGCACAGATAAACTACGCGATCATTCTTAAGACTTGGAAAATCTATCAATCCTCGTGAGTAGTCTTTGAGTTCGACACCCAATTCATGCAGGTCCGTCGTAAGTTTGCCGACCTGGTAAAGGGTTTTGACGTAAGCAGATCCGCCCTCCATTCCGCCGCCGTGCTTTGATGCCTCGGCCGCGGCTCGAGCGGGTTCGCGCATTGTCGCGAGATGTTCGTACAACGCCTGGATCTTCTTTAACTTTGGCTCAACTAACGGGATTAGTTCATTCGCCTCTGAGAGAGTGAAAAGCTTCATTTATCGTCGCGGACACGAACAAGGTCAGGATCCCCCCGATGCTCATCGTCTGTATGATTTACTGTAGGAACAGTTCGGTGATTCTTGTTGTACGCGTCGCCGCCATTCTTATGTGCACCGTTCGAAACTTCTTCGGGCGGCACGAAAGACGGCACCTCGAACTCACCGGTCTGGCCGGCATCTTTACGGATCAATTCGGCTATGTCTCCAAGGTCGATAAAGAAATCGGCCACGTCGATCAGGCGTGGAGCGGTGTTCGATCGAAAGCCTGCGACCTCAACGCGGCAGCCTTTGTATGCCACCGCATTGACCGCGTAAACGAAATCCTCATCGCCCGATACCAGGACCGCCGTATCATACTGCCCGGCAAGGCTCAGCATATCGACGGCGATCTCGACGTCCAGGTTTGCCTTGCGCGTGCCGTCATAGAACGTTTTCAGCTCTTTTTGAACGACGCGAAATCCGTTGCGGCGCATCCAGAGCAGAAATCCCTGCTGTCGTTCGGCACCCGCGTCAACACCAGTGTAGAAGAAGGCGCGAAGCAGGCGTCCGTCTCCGAGCAGAACGCGGAGAAGCTTGTTATAGTCGATGTCGATGGTATGGAAGCGGGCAGCGTGGAAAAGATTATTGCCGTCAATAAAAACCGCCACCCGGCCGCGATGTCCAAATTGCCAGGACGAAGTGGTTCCCAAGTCAAACTGCATATAATTAACCCTTTAGATGAATTAAGGTTAAATCAATATTGCAGTGGTGGCGGGCGGTACGAACGATCGTTGGTAAACTTCTAAATGAACTGATCAACAATAAACGCTTTGGCGTAGACCTTTGCTGATAATAACCTGACTAAATTAAATGACCCTTCTCAAAATTTGCTTGAAATAATTCGTTTTTACCGCTTAAATACACACAACTGCAAATAAATTATAGCCTTCTGTATAGTTTGCATTCACAACTCAAATCGGTCAAGCATTTTGATCGAATAGCCGTCCGTTAAATGACAATCGACGTAAACGAAACTAAAGAAAAGATCGACGCGAGCAGTCTTAATGACCTGCCGCTGACGCTCGAAAGCCCGGGATTCGCAGCGGATGAGATGACCGCGTGCGCGAAATGTGGGCGCTCGAACCCGCCGACAAGGCTGAAATGCTTCTATTGCGGTGCTGACATCGCGGTCGCCGAAAAATATGCCGAGCATGTGCGTCCGACGCTGCGAAAGCTTGAAGAATGGGAGAAGGGCTTCAACGTCGTCTTCGTAAAACGCGGCGGAACAGGCCCAGATCTCCGATCGATCGCAGGCGAAGTCGGCCTTGACCCGAGTGTATTAGGGAAGATCACCGCCGGGAGCGCACCGATGCCGCTGGCTCGAGTCGAAACTGAGCGGGAGGCTGCCCTGATCGTCGAACGACTCACAAGATCAGGCATCGAGTGCAGCGTGGTTTCCGACGAGAAACTCGACCCTGGCACTCCGCCGAAACGCCTTCGCGGTATTGAGTTTACAGGCGACAGTATCACGGTTACGGATTTTAATACTGCTGAAAAAGCTAAGATCGGGGCGAACGATCTGGTGATTATAGTCATAGGCCAACTTTTCGCGCTCAAGACACACTCTTTCGAAAAAAGGAAAAAAGGAAAATCTAAGGTCATAGCTCAGTCGGATACATCATCGGACGAAGGTGTGATCGACATTTACACTCGCGAGACCGAAAACGGTTTTCGCATCTACGAGAGCGGGTTCGACTTCTCTTGCCTTGCCGGTGAAAAAAGCCTGCTCGCAGCCGACAATTTTCCGAAACTTATTCGCAGGATGTCCGAAATGGCCAGGTCGGCAAAGATCGTCGACACTTACCTCTCGGTTCGTGATGCGCTCGATGTGGTGTGGGAGTTGAGTTCGCACAAGGATTTTGAGGGGCTTCGCCGGTCGGGCTTCGGCAAAGCGGATTTCGGCAACACGCTTACCGTCAACAATCACGCGCAATTCGCCCGCTTTTCACGAATGCAGCGTCAATTGATATGAAACGAAGACTGCACATTCGCGAACGCCATGAGCAGGACGGGGCGAGGAAAGCGCCAGAGCGTCGCGGGCCGTCACCATCGAACAAAGCGAACATCTACGGAGCCCTTCCCGTTCTCGAAGCATTGAGGGCGGACCGGCGTGCGATTGAACGGATCGTCGTGGCCGACGGAGTTCGTGAAAGCCGTCTTAGCGACATTATTGCCCTTGCGAAAAGTAAGGGCATAAGGCTCGACCACGTTTCCAAAGACCAGATCGATCGATTGGCGGGCCACGGCGCGAACCACCAGGGTGTGATCGCCGTCGCCGCGGCCGCGTCGTATGTCGATGTTGACGATATCCTCGATTCAGCGGGAGAGGATGCCTTGCTGCTTGTGCTGGACGGCGTCGAAGACCCGCAGAACCTCGGCACTATTCTGCGGGTCGCCGAATGCGCCGGAGTAGGCGGTGTTTTTATACCCGAGCGCAGGGCGGTCGGGTTGACTGAAACCGTGGCGAAGGCCTCTGCCGGAGCTGTCGAATACACGAACGTAGCAAAGGTTTCAAATCTGAATCGGCTGATCGAAGAGCTCAAAGAAAGGAACATCTGGGTAATTGGAACGAGCGGCGACGCTCAAACTAACTATTCCGCTTGGGATTGGAACCGGCCGACAGCTCTCGTCCTTGGCGGCGAAGGCCACGGCCTTCATCGCCTCGTAGCAGAAAACTGCGATGCTTTGGTAAAAATTCCTATGTATGGAAAAATAGAATCATTGAACGTGTCGACGGCCGCAAGCGTTATATTGTTTGAGATCCGTCGGCAGCGCGATGTGAACAGTAAGCGGCGAGCAGAGAACGGTTAACTGCGAACTGAATGGTGACAACTGGCAACTGACAACCGACCACCAATTATGTTTTGTCCGAAATGCGGCACCCAAAATCCTGAAGTAGGCAAATTCTGCCGAAGTTGCGGTACGGATCTCGGCAATGTTTCCGATGCTTTGACGGGAAACCTTTCGCGTCCCGTTCAGATAATGGATCGCAAGGGCCGCCCGATCAGTTACGAAAAGGCAATCGTAAAGATGTTTACGGGGCTAGCGTTTATCGCGGTCGTAGTCGCGTTGGCGTTTACCCAAAGAGGTTATCCGTGGTGGTTTTGGATGCTTATACCCGGATTCAGCAGCCTTGGTGCAGGAGTTGCCCAATACATCCAGCTAAGCAAATTGGAGAAGGGAAATCGCGGTTTTACTTCTTCCATGCAGCCGACGTTTGTGCCGCCCCCGTCAAATCCGTCGCTTCCACCCACACAAACGGATTATGTCTCACCTTCAACGGAATCCCGCTACAAGACCGGCGACCTCGTTCCTCCGAGCGTAACGGACTCAACGACCCGCCATCTCGAAATGGACACCGAAGGCAAGACAATGAGCCTGCCGAAGAAATAGCTATAGCGTTCTAACGTCTCACAACAACTCTTGCGTTTCCCGCATTGCTGTTGACGTCATAGACGCGAAGAGTCACGGCGTATTCTCCGGGCGTTTTTAGCGAAAGGTCTATGGTGTACCGCTCTTTCGGGCTGTCGGAGATGCCGTCGTCGGCATAGACAGGTTGCCATTCGCCGCCGTTTACGCTGTATTCGGCACGCGTGAGATAGCTTGCTGCGTCAACCGCATCAAAGACAACACGAGTTTTGTCGCCTACGGTTTGCGGCGCCCCCGCGGGAGTAACGACGGGCGGTGTGTTGTCGACATCGACGGGATCACTGAGACGCTCGCCCGCGAGAGCGGTTGGTACAGGATTGGACGGTGTGTCCTTTGCGATGACTTTGAAAACATATCGACCGTCGGCGAGCGACTGTCCGTCGATCGTATAAAAATTATCGCTCTGGTTTTCGCGAAGGAGCTTAAACGCTGAGTCTCCCACCTCTTTGTAATAAACATCGTAAACAAGCTTGTCGCCGTTGCGGTCCTCGGCGGTCCATTGCAGGGAGGTTGCTCCCCGCTGGAAGATCCGACGCGGTGGCACCGTGGTCGAGGCAATGCCGAAGGTGCTTGGGTCGAGCCCGGATAATTCAATGTTTGGATCGATCTGCATGGGCGGATTCGGCGCAAGACCCACGTTCGTTGGCAGGACTGTTATCGACAAAACTTCAGGGGCTATATTTCGGCCGACGAATGAAACGCTGACTTCGTTAAGGCTTGCCGGTGTGGCGGACGACTTTAGGATGGCACGCCACTGCAGGTATTTCGCCTTTGGATTCGATATCTGTGCTCCTTTTTGGTCAGCATACACCGAGCTCCAGTCGCTCCACGTCGGATCGGGTTTTTCAGTGTTTCCTGAGCGCGTTTGAATCTGAACGCTGCCGCTAGCACGCCACCAGACACGTCCCCAGGTAGCGGTCGATTTTGCGTCCAGGATCGACGATTCGTATGTGCCTTCGGCATTGGTATCGGGCCCGAATTGAAAGAGGGAGCCCTGATTGCTGGAAGTCGCGAACAGCTTTTGACCGACTGAGCGGATAGTAGAGATCTGGCTGGCATCCGTTTGCAGGGCAAGAGTCTCACGGCCATCATTTGTGATGCTGTAGACGCGGCCGCGATCGGACGTGCCGATGAGGACGCCACCATTTCCGGTCTGATGCGCGTAAAGAGAAAACGCTGAGACGGAATTTGACGCCCAAATGATGTCAGTTCCTCCATCAGGCAAGATACGGTAAACTGCCGATTTTGCACCCGAAAGGTCGTAACGGCTTTTCTGCGGCGGTTCTGGGGTTGCCGGGCCTGACCTTTCGGCAGACACTGGTTTGTTGTCGCCGGCTGCTGCCGCTGCTGTTGCGGCCGAAGTGCTTGCGGCGGGAGCCGAGGCTGACTCACCAAGGAGAAGCGCGTAAACCGATCCATCGGGCCCTACTGACAATTCATGAACTTCGCGAAGCGGGGAATCAAGCAACGCGAAAGCTTTGCCATCAGAAGAAAATTTCAGAACCAATCCGTTTGAATCCGTTCCCGCAAAGAGATTGCCCTGCTTGTCGGTCGCGAGCGAAATAATATGCGTTTCCTTGCTGTCGAAAAACAGGGAAGCATCCCGCGCGGCTCCCGCAGATCGGACACGATAGATCTTGCCCGCATCGCCCGTTCCGACCGCGAGACTGCCATCTGCCATTGCTGCAAGCGACCAGATGTACTTCTCTTTTGGATCGAAATAAACTTCCGCTTTTCCGCTTGCATCGATCTTATAAACTTTGCCGTCGGGCGACGTCCCCGCAAAAAGCTCGCCACTTTTCCCGATCGCGAGGGCCGAAACGTTTAGCTCACCGAGATCTGCAAGGAGAACGCCTTTTCCAGGCGCGTCGACCTTGAAAACCTTTCCTTCACCGCCCGTGCCAAGGTAAATATTGCCTGCCGCGTCGGATGTGCTAGACCAAATATAAGGCTGCTCGGTCTTGAAGACCTCGGTCAGTTTCGGCGCGAGCATGATCGTGCCATTCTGGTCGATCGAAACTCCGCGAGCATCGCCTTTTAAAACCTCGGCTCGCGAATCGACGGTCCAAACAGATGGTTCAGCGGCATGAATGGCGAGTGAAAGCAGGGAAAGGAGAAAAAGCGGAAACAGATTTTTTTTCATGTAGTTGGCGAACTTCTATAGTGATCAGAATAGGAAAATTTAACCACAATTTGATGCAAAATGACACTGGGAAGCCTAGACTTGTCACCGTTCGCATGCGCTTCTAGTTAGTGCGGGATGAACCACGAACTCAACGTCCCCTGCGTTGGCGATTGTTCTAACGCAGAGGCCGCAAAGAGGGTAATGAAGAACACTGCAGCGCTCAATCCACCTTGGCAGTTGATACCTTTTCCTTCTGTTCCGTCGCTTCCGGCTTTGCCTGCATAAACCGCAAAGCGTCGTCGAGTTCATCCGCATCGCCCGTGATCAGTCGAGCGCTTCGTTCGCGCGTTAGATATGCCCAGAACCAATCGAACATGACGGCCAAGCGGTTGCGGAAACCAATGAGGAAAAATACATGGAGGAACAGCCACATGCACCACGCGATAAAGCCTTTGAAATGCAACGATTTAAGCTGCGCAATTGCCTTGCTTCTGCCGATCGTGGCCATCGTGCCCTTGTCCCAGTATTTGAAACTCTGACGCGGCTTGCCCTTGATCTCGCCCAGGATATTTTCTGCGGTAAGTGTTCCCATCTGCATTGCGGCGGGCGAGACTCCGGGAACGAGCTCTCCATTTTCCTGTTTAAGCGAAGCCATGTCGCCGATCACGAAAATATTCTTGAAACCGGGAATTGTCAGATCGGGCCGCACGAACACTCGTCCGGCTTTGTCCGTTTCGACGCCGAGCTGTTTGCCGAGCGGCGAGGCAGCAACACCTGTTGCCCATAGAGCCACATCACAGTCGACCCACTCATCCCCTACCTTTACGCGGCCCAATTCGAGATCGGTCACAAAGCTATTGAGATGGACCTCGACGCCGATCGATTCGAGCTGCTTCTTTGCACTTTCGGAAAGATCCCTTGCGAAGGTTCCGAGCACGCGGTCCGAACCTTCGTAAAGAATAACGCGCGTTTTGGTCGTATCGATCGCCGTGAAATCTTTCGACAGGGCTTGCCTTGCGATATCTGCGATCGCTCCGGCCAGTTCAACTCCCGTAGGCCCGCCACCAATGACCACAAAAGTGAGTTGCTTTTTGATCCCCTTCAGATACGCTTCGCGCTCCGCGTGTTCGAAGGCCAGCAGGACGCTGCGGCGGATCTCGACCGCGTCCTCGAGCGTTTTCAATCCAGGAGCGAGCTTTTCCCAGTCATCGTGTCCGAAGTAAGAATGGCGTGCACCAGCGGCCACGATCAGATAATCAAACTTTACTTCGGACCCGTCGGTTAGGATCACTACCTGTTTTTCTTTGTCAAAATTAATGACGTCGCCAAGAATTACCTCGATGTTTTTTGCGTAATAGAGAATTCGCCGGATAGGCTGGGCAATCTCGCCGGGAGAGAGCACGGCGGTCGCGACCTGGTAGAGAAGCGGCTGGAAAACGTGGTGGTTTTTGCGGTCGATCAATGTGACGTCAACCGGCTTGTTAGCGAATGCTTTCGCCGCCCACAGACCGCCAAACCCGCCGCCTATTATCACAACTCTTGGCTTTTCTTTCATATATCCACCCATACAAAATAACGCGGACTATACTTGTGAAAAGTATCACAAACAGCAAAGAGGAAGTCAAGTAATTTCACACTCGCTAATACCCCACAAATTTCGCATAAATCGATCGGGCAGCGGCGACATCATCCGTGCCTTTAATGATCGCGCGGGCGTCCTGAAATACGGTTACCTCGCTGTCGCCAGTTTTAAATCGCACGAGGTACTCGTTTTGTTTCACATCGCCAAGATTCTGAAGCTTTGCCGCTAGGGCGCCGAGATCAATTTGAGTCGGTTTTGGCGGAGCGATTTGCACCGCGTTGCGCCCGCAAAGGATGGCCGAGAACTCCCGAGCGTCGGCATCGAGGAATTCGTAAACATGCTGGCCGCATGTTTTGCAATCCACGTTCGGCTCACCCAGCGAGATCTTTTGCCGGTCGTTTTGCCAAAGATCGAATTGCATTAGTGAACGATGCAGGGAGTCGAAATCACCGACAAGCATTTTTAACGCCTCGGCCACCTGCGTTGCGGAAATTGTTGCGATGATCGGCATTATCACCCCTGCAGTGTCGCAGGTGGGCGAACTTCCAGCGTCCGGCATGTCTTCGAAGATGCAACGCAGGCACGGAGTCTTGCCTGGAATGATCGTCATGGTCGTTCCGTAGCTTGAAACGGCGGCCCCATAGATCCACTTCCTGCTGTGTTTGACGCAGGCATCATTAAGAAGGTAACGGACCTGGAAATTGTCGGTGCCGTCGAGAATGAGATCGCAGCCGTCGATCAATGTTTCGACATTTGAATTATTTACATCGGCAACGATCGGCTCGACAGCTATCTCGGAATTGATCTCAGCAATTCTTTTTTGAGCTGCGATAGCTTTTGGCAGCCGCTCGACGGCGTCGGATTCTTTGAATAATGTCTGTCTTTGAAGATTGGTGAATTCGACAAAATCGCGATCGACGATCCGCAGTTTTCCGACACCGGCGCGTGCAAGCATTTCGGCATGAGATGCACCGAGAGCCCCGCAGCCGACGATTAGCACGCGCGAACTCAAAAGTTTTTCCTGCCCTGCCTTGCCGATCTCCCGAAACAAGATCTGGCGACTGTATCGTTCGTTCATCTAATCAAAAAGCGTTTTGATAAACCCGCGAATTCCCGCATTTTCGTCGCGATCCCACATTTTGCCGATATCGAAGCGTTCGTCTCGCGCGCTCTGTATCCGCATTTCATCGCTTAGACGGGCGCGTTCATCCTTGATCTCGTTTAGTTCTCGCTGCCGGGCGTGTTCCATGCCGCCTTTGTGGATGAAATCAATTATTTTCGGCAATTCATCTGCATCGAACCAGACGCCGTGGTGCTTGCACATGTCGACGATCACGCCCGATGAATGGGCGAAATTGCTTCGGTTCATCAGCTGGCTGCAATCGGGGCAGGGAACATAGCTGATCTTGGCAGGAGCCTCGGAGAGGCGTTTATTTTCGCCCAGAAAGCCAAGCACAGACGACTGGCGCTCGTTGTCCGCACAGACATTTTCAAAAGTTTCGACATCCGCCCAAAGCCCACCGCAATTTTCGCATTCACGGAGAGTCGTCTCGCCGATCGCGAGCAAGCCCAAGTGGATTTTGCATCGAGGGCAACTGCCCGCCTTTTCGTCCGTGATAACGTCAGGCGCGATCGCGCTTGCACCGCAATGTCCGCAGAATTTGCTTCCAAGGAACATAAGCCCGAAACATTTCGGGCACGCGACGGTTTTGAGCCTCGATCCGCAAAACTGGCAGAGGGTTTTGTCTGACGAAACAGCAGCTCCGCAATTCGGACAATTTAGTGATTCGGATTCCATGCGAACTTAAGAAAAGAATTTTTTGACAACAGCGGCTCGCATCTCCTCAATCGGGGCTTTTTGTCCGGTCCAAATCTCGAACTGCTGCGTGCCCTGTCGTATGATCATTTCCAAACCGTTGATCGCCTTGACGCCTGCTTTTTTTGCCTCGTTCATCAGCCGCGTTTCTGCCGGATTGTATACGAGGTCATAAACGAGCTTTGTTCCCTCAAGCTGCCGGGCTGTTGCGATCGTTGCTTCCTCTTGCTGGCCTTTGGTGCCGAGCGGTGTAGTGTTGACAATGATGTCGGTCGGACTCGAATTCAGCGGATGTTGGTCATTCGGCATTCGTCCAAGTAAGATGTCGAATTCTTCTTTAAGATCCTTGGCTTTTCTCGGATCTCGAGCGAGGAGAGTTATTTCAGCCTTTTCCTGTTTGAGTGCGTAAATAACTGCTCGCGAAGCACCGCCGGCCCCCACCACGGCGACACGAGCGTTTTGCAGATCTCCGAAAGCTTCTTTTAGAGGCTCAATAAATCCAAATGCATCGGTGTTAGATCCATGCAACTTTCCGTTTTCTATCTTGACGGTGTTCACGGCCCCGACCTTTCGCGCGGTTTCGTCTATCTCGTCGAGATGCGGGATGATCGACTGTTTGTGCGGGTTGGTGATCGCGAACCCCTTCAGGTTAAGTTCGACCTCGCGGGTTTCAGGTTTGACCATTCTCCGCATGAATTCATCGAGATCTTTTACCTGAAAGGGAACAAACACCGCGTTCAGCCCGTTCGCCTTGAACGCGGCGTTCTGCATGGGTGGCGAAACCGTATAACTCGTATTCCCAGCGATGATGCCATAAACGTCGGTGCTCTTATCGAGGTCTTTGGCGCGATAGAGGTCACCCATTTCCTCCGATGAGATCTGGCCGGGAGCCGTTTCACTGCCGCTTTCGAGAGAAGCGTAGGTTAAGAATGCTCCGTGGGCCAGTCCGAGGATGCGTGTCCATTTGCCGGCTTCGCCCATGGCAAGCGGAATTACCGGCGGGCTCACCGCCTCGGAGAATTCGAGCAGTTTCCAAATAGGTGCCGCCAACGTGGAATCATCGACGTGTGCCGCTATCTTTACGATGCCTTCACCAACTTTGCTCAGTTTTACATAGATTGACGATAGGTCATCAGGCACTGCGGAAAAATCGTGATACGAGTAGATCTTGGTCGCGGGGTGCGATGATACGGTTGAGACCATATCCTCTTCTACATCGATGAATTCCGCGGAGCGGCCGCTCCTCCAAAAGGCATCGCGTTCCTTGCGAGCCAATTCACGCTGTCCGCCCTGTTCTTTCGGCCGGAAGGTCAAGAGCCATGGCGTTTCGCCTTTATGAGCGAAGATCGTGTCAAGGTCCTTTTCGCTCGAGTCATTTAAATAATCAAGGCGCAGTTCAATCACGTCGGCCTTTCCTTCGACGCGGTGTATCTGGTCGATCATTTCCTCCGCAGTCCGGCCTAACACCGGGATGCAGATCTTCCCATTATTCACTCGTTGAGTCCTTGAGGGCCGTAACTACGCTGCCCGCTGTAACCAGGGCGGTGACTAATACGAGAGCTGAAACGACGACGATTGTCGTCTCACTACTGTTTTTAACCGCGATGCCTGTTGCGGCCCAGGCTATCGGGATCGGGAAAAAGAAGTTGCGAAATTTGATCCTGACCAGGACCCCAATAACTGCTCCCAAGATCAACAATCCGGAGGCCAGGGCGAGTGCCGAGTTTCCCTCCGGCATTCGACCGAGGTATAACAGCACGACGGCGAAATTGACCAGGGCAGCCGCGGTCACCCAGCCAAAGTATAGACCAAAAGGGGCATACAGGAACCATGTTTCTGCCAGACCGAGACCGCTAACACCTTTCAACTTCGCAGAAATCACGAGTAAAACAAGCCACAAGATCAGGATTGCCGCAAAACACCCGACTATCACTTCGTATTGCCACAAATATATCCAGGCGCAATTCAGCACGCAGGATGCTATATAGATCGACCTTATTGGGCGAAGCCGCTCGATCTGCGAAGGAAGCAGCTGGTAAACACAAAAAGCCAGAAGGCACAGATAGATCAGGCTCCAGATCGTGAAGCCCCAATCGGCGGGAGTGACGAGGGTCGGATATTTCGCGGAGATTTCAGCAGGAGTCGAGCCATTTATCGCGCCGGTCGTGGCCAGCCAGTTAAACGCGATTGTGCCGAGGGTTGCCAGCAACACCAAAAAAGAACGGACTCGTTCACTAGTATTTGTTCCCGAGCCCGCGGTCGAATTTGTCATTATGACAACGATTTTAAGAAAGGTCGCGTGTCCAGTCAAAATGACCGATTTGCGAGAATATTCACGATTTCGTGTGTCGAAAGACGAAAACGTAAAGATTTGTAAACTCTGGGGGTTTACGATATCGATAAAACCAACTAAAATATTGGCTCGTTCGTCTTATTGTGGTATGTGGCATCTGGTTTGCCTATTATAAGTTCGGAACGCGCTTTTCCCGTTTTCCCCGAGCGTTATCAAGAGGAGAATGGAGTTTAGAATGAGAATTTTGAAGGAAATATTGCTCACACTGATCTTGATGGCCGGACTAAGCCTTGCGGTTGCCGCGCAAAAAGATGGCCAGAAGCCGCCGCCTAAGCAGAATACGCCACGGGTCGATCCCGGGAAAAAACCTCCGCCGCCGAAGAATAACGGTGACAAGGGGAGAAGGCCCGGCATGGCGATGGAAATGGGAATGCGGGAACGCGAATATAAAGCCTAGTTTTTGTGGCGATTAAAGTAAATGAGGCAGCTCTTTACCGGGCTGCCTTTTCGTTTTTAGGTTGTAATTTAGGTATTCAGGCTTGTGTGATTCATCAAAAAGAATGGTAAGACCATTGTCTGGAAATTAAATTAATGCAAACACCTTATTAAGTTTGGGTTACAACGGCCCGGATTGCTGACGGGTCGACTAAGGTGGAAGTATTTGACACCGACACTTTGCGAAACTTATAATTCGCCCACCCGTATTAGGCTCTGACAATTTTGCGAATGAATACACACGGCCGACCAACTCCCCGCCGTCTCAACACGCTTTTCAAGCGTGCGTTGGTCTGCGCCGTGTTGGCGCCGCTGATTTATGCGGTAAGCTTCGGCTCTGCACACGGTCACGCAAAGCCGTTCTCCGGAAAGAACAAGCACGTCTCCCCGAACATCGCGGGCCTATCGCCCACAGCGATCGTATCGCCGATTCAAACCGACCCGCGTAGGTTCGAGTGTCTCGTCTGCGTATTCCACAAGCAACTCTTTAACACTACAGTCCCTGACCCGCTTTTTGTTGCGAAACCTTCGGATCATCAAGTATTTACATCATCCATAACGGTCAAATCTTATTCCAATCCGGTCTCATCAATACCAGTTGCCCTCCGTTCGGGACGAGCCCCTCCAATCGCCTAGCCCCTAACTCGGCTCGTCACGCAAGCTCAGCTTTAGCGCTCGCCGAGGTCTCCAAGTTGATCTGCAGCAGGCATACGCTGCCTGCCCGTGATCTCTCTTCAGCGCGGATTTCCGCGCCGGTCAATCAAATCGAGGATCTTTATCATCCGCGTGGATGCGAGGTGATCGGATGCATCAGGACGTGAACAACATTTATATAAAATGGCCGCGCTTGGGCCGAAAGCGTAGCGGGCAAAATAGCAAATGGCGGCGAGCTGCATTCCTGTTTGTTTTGACGGCAAGCTCAGTCTCAGCGCAGGAACAGTCGCCTGTGCCGATCAAAGAGATCATCGCTGGAACTTCGAAGGCAACGCCTGCCGGACAACCGGTTCCCTCCAGACAAACGCGAACGATAACACTCTCGGACGCGGTGTCGATCTTTTTGCAGCAGAACCTTCAACTGGTTGCAGCCCGCTATGATATTGACACAGCAGACGCGGAGAAATTGACCGCGAAGCTGCGTCCTAATCCGCAGATCAGCTTCACCGCCGCCGACATCCCGCTCGATTTCCACAGACTCTTTATTAACCCACAGACGTTTGATTACGGCGTTTCGCAAACCATCGAGCTAGGCGGAAAAAGGCAAAAGCGGATCGATGCGACCAATGCAGACGCGGATGTCGCTCGGGCTCAATTTGAGACCACAGTTTGGCAGTTAACGAATGACCTAAAACGAAAGTTCTATACTGTGCTTCTTGCCCAGGCATTGCTGAACCTCTCAAAAGAAAACCAAAGAACATTTGAGGAGACCGTCACACATACCAGGGAAGTCTTTCAATTGGGCGAGATATCGGGCCTTGATCTGCAGCGACTCGAGATCGAGAAATTCAAATTCGATACCGACCTCGCTAATTCCCAGCGAGACTACGAGGTTGCTCTTCGTGACCTACGTGTTTCTTTGGGCGGAGACTATCGAGCGATGAATATCGAAGCGGCGGGAGCAATTGACTACTATCAGCCACACGATTTCTCGCTTGCCGATCTTCGAAGCAAAGCGCTGACGGCACGGCCTGATCTAAAAGTTGCCCGGCTCAGCGAGCGTTCGGCCGACGCGGCGATCCGCCTACAAGACGCGCAAAAGGTGCCCGATATTACGGTAGGAGCCGGTATTGAGCAGGTAGCCATCGGAGGCAGTACTTATAACGTCGGTGTGAGCCTTCCGATCCCAGTAACTGATCGAAACCAGGGAGAACGGGCAAAAGCACATATCCAAAAAATGAAGGCACAGAATGATCAAGCCGCAATCACTAATCAGATCCAAGGTGATGTTGACAAAGCGCTCGCTGCCTATGAGATCCAGAAGAAGCGCGTTGAGCTTTATCGCACGGGTATCCTAACGAAGGTCACAGATATTCAGACGCTAACCGAGGTTTCTCTGAAGGCAGGCGAGAGTTCGACGCTGGATTTGCTCGATGCCATTCGCACGCGGCGTGACACATTGGCGGGGTTTTACCAAACGATTTTTGATTATCAAATGTCGTTGCTTGATCTTGAACTCGCGACCGCAACGCCGCTGCCATAGTTGGCAGTGAGGCTAAAAGGATCAACTCTATGTTTCGTCGAAGAATAATTTATTCGTTCATCATTTCACTGCTGCTTATTGCGGCGATCAATTCCGCGTGCTCGAGATCGGAGCCCCCCGTTCCTGCGAATACGTCGGCGACAATCACAACGGAGCTAGGACAAACGCAGGGGATCGAGGTTGAGATCGTTACGCCGCAGGCTATTGCGGGCTCGATCAGCGCAACAGGGAAGATTCTTGTCACCGAAGACCGTACAGCGAGCATTGGCCCCGTACATGAGGGGCGGATAGTACGGCTATATGCGGGCGAGGGCTCAGTCGTGAAAAAGGGACAGAAGCTCGCCGATCTTGAATCTGCCGATATAGACGAGGCCCAGGCGGATTATCTTAAAGCCCTTTCGGATCTCGAAAATGCCAATCGCACGTCCGCCGCAGAGATCAAATTCGCTCAGGCCACGTACGATCGCACGAAATTGCTCGTGGAAAAGGAGATAACTCCCGCAAAAAATCTGCAGCAAGCCGAACACGATCTGGATGTGGCAAAAGCCAACGGGGCAAGTGCGACCTCCAGCGCAAAAGTAACGCTTGAAAATGCTCGACGTCACCTGCTGATACTCGGGATGAAAGACGCGGCGATCGATACGATGAGGACCAAACAAGACATTGGAGCGCCGCTCTTTTCTCTAACTTCTCCGATCTCCGGGACGGTCGTCGAACGCAACGGAACGCTCGGAGCCACCGTCGGAACGGATGCCAACCTGTTTAAGATCATTGATCTCACCAGCGTGTGGATAGACGCGAATGTTTTTGAGAAGGACCTTGAGCGGGTGAAACTCGGCCAGGAGGTAAAGGTCACGGCAGCGGCGTTTTCCGGAACGACCTTTACGGGAAGAGTGATCCTCATCTCCAGTGTGGTCGATCCTGAAACGCGAACAGTGAGGGTAAGGACCGAGGTTCCGAATCCCGACGGACGCCTGAAGCCCGACATGTTTGCCAATGTCGAGATCTTTACGGCGGTTCACGGAACGGCGATCTCGATACCGCTTTCGGCAGTCCTCGATGATGGTGGAAGATCTGTCGTCTTTGTCGCTGACGGTAACAATTACACGAAGAAGGAAGTGAGCCTTGGATTGAAAAGCGACGATCGTGTCGAGATCACCTCTGGCCTAAATGCCGGGGACAAGATCGTTGTAAAAGGCAATTATCTCCTAATGGAGCAAGGCAAGGGCGGCCAATAGATCGCGAGAGTCCCAAAATGACCGACAATTTTATAGCTTACTTTTATCGCGAACGCCTTGTTGTGACGGTCGCATCGATCCTTATTGTTGCCGGCGGGATCTTCGCTCTCTACAAACTGAACGTAGACGCGTTTCCTGACGTCACACCTGTACAGGTCGAGATCGATACTGACGCCGAAGGTCTCGCTCCCCAAGAAGTCGAACAACTCGTAACCTTTCCGATCGAAAACGTGATGAACGGCATACCGGGAGTCACGCGTGTCGAATCCATCTCAAAATTCGGCCTGTCGGTCGTTACTGTCTATTTCAGCGACGATGTCGATATCTATTTTGCCCGCCAGCAGGTATTCGAACGCTTATCTATAGCAAGAGATGACCTTCCCTCAGGAATAGAGCCGACGATGGGGCCTATCACGACCGGCACCGGTCAGATCTATCTCTACCAGATCACCGGCCCGGGAAAGAGCAATCAGGAGCTCAGGACGATCCAGGACTGGATAGTTAAGCTGCAGTTGCGGACGGTCCCCGGGGTCGCCGATGTCCTGAGTTTCGGCGGCGACGTCAAGCAATATCAGGTGATCGTCGATCAGCAGGCGCTGGTTAATTACAACATCCCTCTTAAATCGGTCTTTGACTCGGTCCAGAACAATAATCAGAACACCGGCGCAAACTTCATCGAACACGGCGACCAGCAATACGTTGTCCGCGGAGTTGGGCTGGTCAAAGACATCGAGGACATCAAGAATATCGTGCTCGACTCCCGCGGCGGGACGCCGATCCGCGTCAGCGACGTAGCCCGCGTCGAGATAGGCAATGAACTCCGGCAGGGAGCGGTGACTAGAGACGGCCGGGGTGAGGTCGTCACCGGCATCGTTCTAAAGGGCATCAATGAAAACACCAAACAGGTCATCCAGCGCGTTAATGAAAAGGTCGCTGAGATCAATAAGTCGCTGCCGGAGGGCGTCCAGATCATCGACTATTACGATCAATCGGATCTTATCGATCACAGCGTCCACACGGTGACCGAGTCTCTCGTCGAAGGCGAGATCCTGGTCCTCGTCATCCTTCTCCTTTTGCTTGGCGATTTTCGCGGCTCCCTGATCACTGCGGCGGCGATCCCTTTCTGCATGCTAGTGGCTTTTATCTTGATGTGGTACTCCGGTTTGTCGGCTAATCTCACGTCGCTTGGCGGCCTCGCAATAAGCATCGGCATGATGGTCGATGCGACGGTGGTGATGGTCGAGAACATTTACCGGCATCTCGAGGAGCATCGTGAACACTCGATGCGCGAGGCGATACTGGTCGCCGCACAAGAGATAGGACGGCCGATGTTCTTTGCGATACTGATCATTATCGCGGTATTTTTGCCCGTCTTTACACTACAGGGCATCGAAGGCAAACTCTTCAAGCCTCTTGCCTACGCAGTGACCTTCTCGATGTTCGGGTCGCTGCTGATGTCGCTCTGCGTTGCGCCGATGTTGTGCGCAATGTGGCTGAAGCTGAAAAAAGGCGAGCCGAAGCAGAATCCGATCGTCCGATTCTTCAAGTCCATCTATGTACCAGTACTGAAATGGACGATGGCTCATCGCTACGTTACGGTGCTTATTGCCGTGCTGCTGATCGGTTGGAGCATTGCAAATGTTTATCTGCTCGGGAGCGAGTTTTTGCCGACGATCGATGAAGGGAACATGCTCGTCCGCGCAACTATGCCGGCCAGCATCTCTCTTTCGCGGGCTGTCGAGATCTCAAGTCAGATAGAAAAACAGTTGAAGGAATTTCCCGAGGTTGAAACCGTAGTCGCCAAGATCGGGCGCGCCGAGCTTGGCGGCGATCCTGAAAGCGTCAGCAATGACGAGATCTACGTTCGCCTAAAGCCTAAGGAACAATGGACGACCGCCCGAACCAAGGACGCTCTGGTCGAGGCGATGCGAAAAAAGGTCGAAGGCTTTCCGGGCGTCGAATTCAATTTTTCGCAGGTCATCGAAACCCGAAACGATGAATTGATCTCGGGAATCAATGCGCAGATCGCGGTCAAGGTTTTTGGCGAAGACCAGGAAGCATTGCTAAAGCTTGCCGAACAAGTTCGCGATGCGATGTCGAACGTTAGCGGAGGTCAGGACCTTGCGGTAGAACAGGTGGGAGGCGAGGAGCACCTCGAGGTGTCTCTTAATCGCTCGGAGCTTGCGCGATATGGCTTGAACGTTTCCGATGTGCTTGAAGCCGCAAAGATCGCGATCGGCGGAGATTCGGCAACACAGGTACTCGAAGGCCAGCGCCGATTCGACATTTTTGTCCGGCTTGATCAGGACTACCGGAATCAGGTCGAAAAACTCGGTAACGTTTTGATCGCTGCTCCGATCGGTGGCCGTGTGCCGCTGGGCCAATTGGCAAGTTTCAAGCTCTCAAGCGGTGACGCTGTCATTAGCCGCGAGAATGCACTTCGCAGGGTCGTGGTGATGTGCAATGTTACTGACCGTGATATAGGTAGCTTTGTACGCGACGCACAAATAGCAGTTGGTAAGCAAGTAAAAATGCCCCCGGGATATTTCATCACCTGGGGCGGCCAGTTTCAGAACGCGCAGGAGGCAAGCCGCCGATTAGCCGTAGCCATTCCGATCGCCCTCGTACTCGTCTTCGTTCTGATCTATGCTTGTTTCGGATCGCTCCGCAATACGCTGACAATTATCTTCAACATCCCGGTTGCATTGGCTGGCAGCACCACCTTTCTCTTGATCTCAGGTTTTCCGCTAAGCGTGCCCGCCCTTGTAGGGTTTATCGCTATATTTGGTATTGCCGTACAGAACGGGATGGTGATGGTAAGTTTTATCAATAAACTGCGCGCGCGCGGTCGGGAATTGCGAGAAGCTGTTATTGAAGGGGCGAGCGTGCGTCTGCGGGCCGAATTGTTGAGTGCCTTGATCGGCAGCATTAGTCTTATACCGTTTATCATCTCGACCGGCACGGGTGCCGAAATAGAAAAGCCGTTGGCGATCGTGGTCGTCGGCGGAATGATAATGTCGCCGGTCAAGATCGTCTTTCTCCCGATGGTCTATGAGTGGGTGGAGCGCCGCGCCGCTGAACGACAAGAACGGGGCGAACGCCGTGAACACGAGGCGATGCTTAACGAGCCAGAACCCCCCGGCTGATGATGAAGTATGATCTTTCAAAAAGAAAAGGCGTTCACGCGAACGCCTGTAAATCATTGGAAAAATTGGTGCCGTCTACAAGATTTGAACTTGTGGCCTATCGCGTGTGAAGCGAGTGCTCTACCACTGAGCTAAGACGGCGAAACTGCTTAGATCGATGGATC
>Ga0207711_10001731_pt1 | contig 20035 bp, 20 predicted proteins | sample KBSS34metaG_FD_184401 | JGI IMG/M metagenome (GOLD analysis project Ga0207711, IMG submission 184401) | Switchgrass rhizosphere microbial communities from Kellogg Biological Station, Michigan, USA - KBS S3-4 metaG (SPAdes) (version 2) | ecosystem: Host-associated > Plants > Roots > Rhizosphere...
GGCGAAATGTTCTTTCCGGTTGTTGCGCCGATGGTCTCGTTGGCGCAAGATTCGTTCGTCCGCAGCCGTTTCAACGCCATGGCCGCCCGCCTCGACTCGATCGACCGCAAGATTCTGGAAGCCGTCCAGGCCGACGGCCGGATCTCGAACGTCGACCTCGCGGCCCGGATCCACCTGTCGGCGCCGCAATGCTTTCGCCGCGTCCGCTCGCTCGAGGAGCGTGGCGTCATCCGCGGCTACCGCGCCGATGTCGCGCCCGAGGAGATCGGCTACGCCGTCACGGCGTACGTCAGCGTCAGCATCGGCGGCGACGACTTCGGGCGCGTCCGCGAGATCGAGGCCGAGATCCGCGCCTTCCCTCAGATCCTCGAGTGCTACAGCGTCTCGGGCGAGGACGACTATCTGCTCAAGGTCGTCGCCCACGACCTGAAGTCGCTGAGCACGTTCCTCACCGATCGCCTGATGCAGGTCCCCGGGATCGACGACGTCCGTTCGATGATCTGCCTCGAGGAGATCAAGCGGACGTCGCCGCTGCCGATCGAGCCGTGACCGCTACGGGTACAGGCCTCGTTCTTCCCTCGCGATCAGGATGCGCTCGCACGCGACGGCGAAGGTCGCCGTGCGCAGGCTGATCTTGTGGCGGTCGGCGGTGTCCCAGATCTTCTTCAGCGCATCGACCATGATCTTGTCGAGACGCACGTTGATCTCGTCCTCGCTCCAGAAGAACGACGAGAAGTCCTGCACCCACTCGAAGTAGCTGACAGTGACGCCGCCGGCGTTGCAGATGACGTCGGGAACGACGAGGACGTTGCGGTCGCCGAGGACGTCGTCGGCTTCCGGCAACGTCGGCCCGTTCGCGCCTTCGAGCACGAGCTTGGCCTTGATGCGCTTGGCGCGCGCCGGCGTGATCTGACCTTCGAGCGCCGCCGGGATGAGGATGTCGCAGTCGACGTCCCAGAACGACTCGTTGTCGATCCGCTCGCCGCCCTTGACGTTGGCGATGCCGCTTTCGTGCGTGATCGCCGGCATCGTCGTCGCCATGTCGAAGCCGCGCGGACTGACGAGCGTGCCGGTGTGGTCCTGCATCGCGACGACCTTGGCGCCGGCCTGGACGAACAGCTCCGCGGCCGCGGCGCCGACGTTGCCCATGCCCTGCACCGCGACGCGGGCGCCATCGAGCGGCAAGCCGATGCGTCGCGCGGCTTCGCGCCCGGTCACGAAAACGCCGCGCCCGGTCGCCTTGACGCGGCCGAGCGAGCCGCCGAGGTGCAAGGGCTTGCCGGTGACGACGCCGGTCGCGGTCGTCCCGGTGTTCATCGAGTACGTGTCCATCATCCACGCCATCACCTGCGCGTTGGTGTTGACGTCGGGCGCCGGGATGTCGCGCTGCGGACCGATGATGATGCCGATCTCGCTCGTGTAGCGGCGGGTGATCCGCTCCAGCTCCTTGAGCGAGAGCTTGCTCGGATCGCAGCGGATGCCGCCCTTGGCGCCGCCGTACGGCAGGTTGACCGCCGCGCACTTGACCGTCATCCACGCCGCGAGCGCCATCACCTCCTCGAGCGTCACGTCGGGGTGGTAGCGCACGCCGCCTTTGCCAGGGCCGCGCGACAGGTTGTGCTGGACCCGAAAGCCCTCGAAGTGGTCGACGGTGCCGTCGTCCATCTCGATCGGCACGTCGACGATGAGCGCGCGCTTCGGGCGCTTGAGCGTCTCCGACCAGCGCGCGAGCGGCCCGAGGTAGGGCAGCACGCGATCGACCTGCGACAGGTACGTGTGCCAGGGGCTCGTCGGGGTCGGCGCGAGGTACGAGAGTTCGCTCATGACGTCGGCGGCAGGAGGGTGGAGCGTGGCGTGGTCGCCGCGGGCTTGCCGAGCGACTCCGATTTGGCGCGCGCGGCGAGCACGGCGGTGATGAACGCTTCGCGCACGGCGCGCGTCTCGAGCACGGCGATCGCCGCTTCGGTCGTGCCACCGGGCGACGTGACGTGGCGACGCAGCTCGGCGGGCGAGTCGGGCGACGCCGCCGCCAGCGCTGCCGAGCCGGCGAGCGTCTGCTCGGCGAGCCGGCGCGCGACCTGCGGCGAGAGCCCCATCTGCTTGCCGGCGTCGAGCAGCGCTTCGAGGACGAGGAAGACGTACGCCGGCCCCGATCCGGAGAGCGCGGTGACGGCGTCGAGCTGCGTCTCGATGCCGAGCCAGATCAGCTCGCCGGTCGGGCCGAGCAGTGCGGTCGCGTCGGCGCGGTCCTCGTCGGTGACGGCGGGCCGCGCGAAGAGGCCGGCGATGCCCTGGCCGATCAGCGCCGGCGTGTTGGGCATCGCGCGAACGACGCGCTCGCTCCCGGTCGCGGCAACGATCGCGTCGCTGCGGACTCCGGCCATCACGCTGACGTGCAGCGCGCCGGCGACCTTGCCTTCGCACTCCCGGGCGGCGGCTTCGAACGCCTGCGGCTTGACCGCCCAGACGACGATCTCGGCGACCTCGATCGCCGGCCCGGGCTCGGATCGCGCCGTGGCGCCGTAGCGGCCGACCAGGCGGCGCCGCGTGGTTTCGTTGGGCTCGACGACGACGATCGAGCGGCCTGGGCGGCCGGCCTTGACCAGGCCGCCGACCAGCGCCTGCGCCATGTTGCCGCCGCCGATGAAGACGATGTTGCGCACGACACAGTGTAAGCATGTCGGAGGTTCACAATTGTGAGCCGTCGTCAACAGCCGCCATGCACCTCGAAGGGTCCTGCCACTGCGGCGCCGTCCGCTTCAGCGTCGAGGCGATGAGCCCGGTGCCGTTCATGCACTGCCACTGCTCGGTCTGTCGCAAGACCGCGGGCAGCGGCGGCTATGCCATCAACCTCGGCGCCGACATGGCCACGCTGAAAGTGCGCGGCAAGAGCCACCTCGGCCGCTACCACGCGCTGATCCGCGAGCCCGGCAAGCGCGCGCGCCGCTCGCCCGCGGAGCGGCGCTTCTGCATGCGCTGCGGCAGCCCGCTCTGGCTCTGGGACCCGCGCTGGCCCGAGCTCGTCCACCCGCACGCGTCGGCGATCGATACGCCGCTGCCGAAGCCTCCCGAGGTCGTCGAGGCCGCGCTCGAATTCGTCGCGCCTTGGGTCGACGTGCCGCGCGGCAAGGGCCACGTCCACGCCGCCCGCTGGCCCGACGAGTCCCTCGAGGACTGGCACCGGCAGCACGGCCTGCGCAGCGGCTGACCCGACGCCACGGCGCGGTCCTCGTCGCGCTGCGGGTCCGTCAGGCCGACGCTGAGCGGCTGCCGAAGATCGCGGTGCCGATGCGCACCATCGTCGCGCCCTCGAGGATCGCCGCCTCGAGGTCGTCGCTCATCCCCGCCGACAGCGTGTCGAGGTCGAGTCCCTCGGCACGGAGCGATTCGAGGCAATGGCGAAGCACGCGATGCGGCGCACGCTGCGCTTCGATGCCGACCGCAGGAGCGGGGATCGCCATCAGCCCGCGCAACCGCAGCCGCGGCAGTGCCGCCACCGCGTGCGCGAGACGCGAGAGCTCGCCGGGCGCGACGCCGCTCTTCGACGCCTCGCCGCTGACGTTGACCTGCAAACAGACCGAGAGCGGCGCGAGCGCCGCCGGGCGTTGCGCGCTCAGCCGCTCGGCGAGCTGCGCGCGGTCGAGCGAATGGACCCAGTCGAACGTCTCGGCGACGACGCGCGTCTTGTTGCTCTGCAGCGGCCCGATCAGGTGCCATTCGGGACGCGGCGCGAGATCGGCGAGCGCCGCGATCTTGGCGATCGCCTCCTGGACATAGTTCTCGCCGAAGCGAAGCTGGCCGGCGCGGTGCGCCGCGGCGACGTCTGCGGCGGCGAAGGTCTTGCTCACGGCGAGCAACGTGACGCTTTGCACGGGGCGTCGTGCGGCCGCGCACGCACTGGCGATGCGCGCGTGCACCTGGGCGATCTTGTCTGCGATCATTGCGGTCGAGCGCCGCGACGGCGCGCGCGCCTTGTCTTCCTGCGCCATCCGGCATTCATCTCCTCAGAGCCATGGACATCACCCAACTGCTGGCGTTCTCGGTCAAGAACAAGGCCTCCGACCTACACCTGTCGGCGGGGCTGCCGCCGATGATCCGCGTCCACGGCGACGTCCGCCGCATCAATGTCGACCCGCTCGAGCACAAGCAGGTGCACGACATGGTGTACGACATCATGAACGACTCGCAGCGCAAGGCCTACGAGGAGACGCTCGAGTGCGACTTCTCGTTCGAGATCCAGGGCCTGGCGCGCTTTCGCGTCAACGCGTTCAACCAGAACCGCGGCGCCGGCGCCGTGTTCCGGACGATTCCGTCGAAGATCCTGACCCTCGAGCAGCTCAACTGCCCGCCGGTGTTCGCCGAGCTGTCGCTCAAGCCGCGCGGCATGGTGCTGTGCACCGGCCCGACCGGTTCGGGCAAGTCGACGACGCTGGCGGCGATGGTCAACCACCTGAACGAAAACGAGTTCGGCCACATCCTGACGGTCGAGGATCCGATCGAGTTCGTCCACGACTCGAAGAAGTGCCTGATCAACCAGCGCGAGGTCGGGCCGCACACGCTGTCGTTCGCCAACGCGCTGCGCTCGGCGCTGCGCGAGGACCCGGACTGCATCCTCGTCGGCGAAATGCGCGACCTCGAGACGATCCGCCTCGCGCTCACCGCTGCCGAAACCGGCCACCTCGTCTTCGGCACCCTGCACACGTCGAGCGCGGCGAAGACGGTCGACCGCATCGTCGACGTCTTCCCCGCCGCCGAAAAGGAGATGGTCCGCTCGATGCTCTCGGAGTCGCTGATCGGCGTCATCTCGCAGACGCTCCTGAAGACCAAGGACGGCGCCGGCCGCGTCGCCGCGCACGAGATCATGCTCGGCACCGCGGCGATCCGGAACCTGATCCGGGAGAACAAGGTCGCCCAGATGTACTCTTCGATCCAGACCGGCAACAACATCGGCATGCAGACGCTCGACCAGAACCTCGCCGACCTCGTGCGCCGCAACATCGTCTCGCCGGCGGAGGCCCGCGGCAAGGCCAAGTTCCCGGAGAATTTCCCCGGGTAAGGCCAGTCAAGGACGCCACACATGGAACGCGACCAGGCATCGAAATTCGTCAACGACCTGCTGCGCCTGATGATCTCGCGCAACGGGTCGGACCTCTTTCTCACCGCCGACTTCCCGCCCGCGATCAAGGTCGACGGCAAGGTCACCAAGGTTTCGCCGCAGCCGCTCACCGGCCAGCACACGCTGGCGCTGACGCGCTCGATCATGAACGACAAGCAGGCGGCCGAGTTCGAGCGCACCAAGGAGTGCAACTTCGCGGTCGCGCCGCAGGGCATCGGGCGCTTCCGCGTCAACGCGTTCGTCCAGCAGGGCAACGTCGGCCTCGTGCTGCGGACGATCCCGCAGGTGCTGCCGACGATCGACAGCATGAACCTGCCGCACATCCTGAAGGACATCGCAATGACCAAGCGCGGCTTGGTCATCTTCGTCGGCGCGACCGGCTCAGGCAAGAGCACCTCGCTCGCGGCGATGGTCGACCACCGCAACGAGAACTCGTACGGCCACATCATCACGATCGAGGACCCGGTCGAGTTCGTGCATCCGCACAAGAACTGCGTCATCACCCAGCGCGAGGTCGGCATCGACACCGACGGCTGGGAGATCGCGCTCAAGAACACGCTGCGGCAGGCGCCCGACGTCATCCTGATGGGCGAGATCCGCGACCGCGAGACGATGGAGCACGCGGTCGCGTTTGCCGAGACCGGTCACCTCTGCCTGGCGACGTTGCACGCCAACAGCGCCAACCAGGCGCTCGACCGGATCATCAACTTCTTCCCCGAGGAGCGCCGAGCCCAGCTGCTGATGGACCTCTCGCTCAACCTGAAATCGCTCGTCTCGCAGCGGCTGCTGCCGCGCCAGGAAGGCAAGGGCCGAGTCGCGGCGGTCGAGATCCTGATCAACACGCCGCTGATCTCCGACCTCATCTTCAAGGGCGAGATCGCCGAGATCAAGGAGCTCATGAAGCGCTCGCGCGAGCTCGGCATGCAGACGTTCGACCAGAGCCTGTTCGACCTCTACGAATCGCAAGCAGTGACCTACGAGGACGCGCTGCGCAACGCCGATTCGGTCAACGACCTGCGCCTGCAGATCAAGCTGCACAGCCAGCGTTCGCGCTCGAGCGACCTCAACGCCGGCACCGAGCACCTGCAGATCATGAAGTGATTCGACGCTTCGCTGAGCTATAAACGGCCTCTTCGAGGCCGTTCTCTTTCTTACTTCATGGCTCAGCGCACTTACGAACCCATTCCCGCGCGCGACGTCGCGTTCCTCGGCCTCGGCGTCATGGGCGACCCGATGGCCGGCCATCTCGCCGCGGCGGGCCACCGCGTCACCGTCTACAACCGGACTGCCGCGAAGGCCGCCGACTGGGTCGCGCGCAACGGCGGCAAGAGCGCACGGACACCTGCCGAGGCGGCGCGCGGCGCCGAGCTCGTCTTCGCGTGCGTCGGCAACGACGACGACCTGCGCTCGGTGACGACGGGCGCCGACGGCGCGTTCGCCGGCATGAAGAAGGGCGCGATCTTCGTCGACCACACGACCGCGTCGGCGGCAGTCGCGCGCGAGCTCGCGGCAGCGGCCGCCGCCAAGGGCCTCGGCTTCGTCGATGCGCCGGTCTCGGGCGGCAACGTCGGCGCCACCAACGGCGCGCTCACCGTCATGTGCGGCGGCGAACCGGCGGCGTTCGCAGCGGCCAAGCCGGTCGCGATGGCGTTCGCCAAGGCGATGACGCTGCTCGGCCCGAGCGGCTCCGGCCAGCTCGCCAAGATGGTCAACCAGGTCGCGATCGCCGGCCTCGTCCAAGGGCTCTCGGAGGCGATCGCGTTCGGCGACCGCGCCGGGCTCGACATGAAGGCGGTCCTCGAGGTCATCGGCAAGGGCGCGGCGCAGAGCTGGCAGATGGACAACCGCGGCCCGACGATGATCGAGAACAAGTTCGACTTCGGGTTCGCCGTCGACTGGATGCGGAAGGACCTCGGCATCGCGCTCGAGGAAGCTCGCCGCAACGGCGCGCGGCTGCCGGTGACCGCGCTCGTCGACCAGTTCTACGCTGAGGTGCAGGCCAGCGGCGGCAACCGGCTCGACACCTCGAGCCTGATCAAGCGCCTGCGCTAGCGCCCGGCAGGAACGCTCAGGGCGCGCTCGCGGGCGCGCTCGCCGCCTTCGCCGCGGTCTTGACCTGCATCCGTGCGAGCTCGGACTCGCTGATGATCTCGAACACCTTGACGACCTTGGTGACGCCGCTGACGCCGCGCGCGAGCTCGGCGGCGTGATTGGCCTCGCGCTCGCTGACGCGGCCCATCAGGTAGACGACGCCGCGGTGGGTCACGATCTTGATCGAGTTGGCGAACAGGTCCTGCGAGTCGACGATGCTCGCCTTGACCTTGGTCGTGACGAACGCGTCCTTGCTGCGCTCGCCGAGCGTCGTCGCCGGCCCGACGCTGAGCTCGTTGATCACCGACTGCACGTTGTCGACCTTCGCGACAACCTGCTCGACGGTCGCCTTGTCGGCATCGTTCGGCACCTGGCCGGTGAGCAGCACCATCCGGTTGTAGCTCGTCACGTTGACGCGCACACGCCCGTCGGGAAACGCCTCGTCGAGGCGGCTGCCGCCCTTCATCTGGATCAGCTCGTCGTCGACCTGCGAGCCGCCGGCGCGCCGGTCGGTGGCGACGATCGCGCCGCCGACGACGGCAGTGCCGACCACCATCGGCACGCAGCCGGCGAGCAGCGCGCCGACGAGCGCGAGCGAGAGCGGGCCGGCCAAGTGCCGGCGAATGCCGCGGGTCATGTGTCTTCCTCTTCCCCAAGCAGTTGCAGGTCCACCGCGTCGCACAGGCAGTGCAGCACCAGCAGGTGGATCTCCTGGATGCGCGCGGTGCGCTCGTGCGGAACGCAGATGTGGACGTCGGTCTCGGTCAGCTGGTCGCGGATCTTGCCGCCGCCGTTGCCGGTCAGCGCGATCACCGTCATCTCCTTGGCACGCGCCGCCGCGATCGCGGCGAGCACGTTCGCCGAGTTGCCGCTGGTCGACATCGCGAGCAGGACGTCGCCGGGCGCGCCGAGCGCCTCGACCTGCTTGGCGAAGACGACCTCGTAGCCGTAGTCGTTGCCGACCGCGGTCAGGATCGACGTGTCGGTCGTCAGCGCAACCGCCGCGAGGCCGGGGCGCTCGCGCTCGAAGCGGCCGACGAACTCGGCGGCGAAGTGCTGAGCGTCGGCGGCCGAGCCACCGTTGCCGCAGGAGAGCACCTTGCCTCCTGCAGTGATGCAGCCGATCAGCGCGCTGACCGCGTCGTTGACGGGCTTGGCGAGCACTTCGGCGGCGGCGTAGTGGAGGTCGGCGCTGTCGAAGAACTGCTGCTGGATGCGTTGCTCGAGCATGGTCACCGATGATATGACACGAGGTTTGCGCCCCGGTTCAATCGCCGGCGTCGAACGCGGCGCGCAGCCATTCGATGTGATCACCGTCGACTGCGACGACGTCGAAGCGGCACGGCGGCGGCACGGCGAGGCGGCGCAGATAATGGGTCGCTGCGAAGATGAGCCGCCGCCGCTTCGCCGAGCCGACCGTCGCAGCGGCGCCGCCGAAGCGATCGTCGCTGCGCCGGCGCACCTCGACGAAGACGAGCGTTCCGTCGCGCTCGCGCATGACGAGGTCGACCTCGCCGCCGCGCGAGCTCGGTCCGCGCGCGACCCGATAATTGCGCCGCACCAGCACCAGCCCGGCCGCCTCGAGGTGGGCGAGCGCACGCGCTTCGGCGGCGTCGCCGAGCTCCTTCGTCGTCGACGGGTTTGTCGGTGGTGGGCGCCCCGGAGGTCGCATCGGTGGAGGCAGCAAAGCTCGTCGAGGCGGCAGCGCTCGCCGCCCAAGGCCAGCAGTATCCCGCCGGCACGCTCTACGTCGTCGCGACGCCGATCGGAAACCTTGCCGACATCACGCTGCGCGCAGTGCATGTGCTCGGGCTCGTCGACGCGATCGCGTGCGAGGACACCCGACACAGCGCGGCGCTGCTCGGCCGGCTCGCGATCACCAAGCCGCTGATCGCGGTGCACGCGCACAACGAGCGCAGCGCAGCGGCGGCAGTGCTCGAGCGGCTGGCGCGCGGCGAGCGCGTCGCCTACGTCAGCGACGCAGGAACTCCGGCGGTGAGCGATCCCGGCGCCGAGCTCGTCGCAGCGGCGCGCGCCGCCGGACACCGCGTCGTGCCGATCCCGGGTGCGAGCAGCGCGCTCGCCGCGCTCTCGGTCGCCGGCGACGTCGCCGCCTCCGACTTCGCGGTCGTCGGCTTCCTGCCGGCGCGCGGCGGTGAGCGGACGCGTGCCGTGGCTGCGGCGGCCGAGCGCAGCGAGACGCAGATCCTCTTCGAAGCTCCGCACCGGATCGAATCGCTCGCCGCGGCGCTCGCGTCTGCGTGCCCGGATCGCACGACGACGCTTTGCCGCGAGCTCACCAAGCAGTTCGAGACGATCGCGACGATGCCGGCGCGCGCGCTGGTCGGCTGGCTCGCCGCCGACGCGAACCGCGCACGCGGCGAGTTCGTCCTGGTGCTGCATGCGTCGCCGGCAAGAGCGGGCGACGACGAGAGCGCGCACGACGCGCTGCTCGTTCCGTTGCTGGCGGCGCTGCCGCTCAAGCACGCGGTCGCGGTCGCCGCCGAGGTCTCGGGCGCGCCGCGCAACGCGCTCTATGCGCGTGCGCTGGCGCTGCGCGGTGCGCGCGACGAGGGCTAGCCGCTCAGGGCTTGGCGGGCTGCGCCGTCTGCGCGGTCTGCGCGTCGTGCTTCTGCGCGTAGACGTTCTTGTTCGCGCGCCTCTGCATGCGGTGCAGCTCGGCGCGCTCGGACTTGGTGACGGTGCCGTCGGCCTTGTCCTTGGCCTCGGTGCTCGCGATCCGCGCCTGCTGCTTGTCGAGCCGGTTCGTCTCGCGCGCGTTGAGCTGGCCCGAAGCGACGCCGGCATCGATGCGCTTTTGCTGGTCCGCCTCGCGCTGGTCGACGCGCGGAGTCGCGGTGCCGCCCGCCGAAGCGGCGAGCGAGGCGATCGCGATCGCGACGGCGACGGCGGAAATCGTGAACTTGTGCATGGTGCTCTCCCTGGGTGTGCGGTGGAATCGAAACGCTTGTCCCTCGCTCCTGCACAACGGCGGCGGGCACGGCCCGACGACGCGCCGCGGGTAAAGGCCGCAGTAAAGATCTGTGAAACGATCTCCCTACAATCCTACCGCCGCCCTCGCCGAACATGATCTCCCGCGAACCCACCATCGAGCGCCTCGCCGTCGCGCGCGCGCTCCTGCTCGAGCCATTCGGCATCGACGAGACCCGTCTCGCGGCGGCGCTCGCCGAGATCGGGTCGCACCGCGTCGACGACGCCGACCTCTTCTTCCAGTACACCCGCAGCGAAGGCTGGAGCCTCGAGGAAGGCATCGTCAAGAGCGGCAGCTTCGGCATCGACCAGGGTGTCGGCGTGCGCGCGGTGGCCGGCGAGAAGACGGCGTTCGCGTATTCCGACGACATCTCGCAGGCGGCGCTGATCGACGCCGCACGCACCGTGCGCACGATCGCGGCCGCGGGGCAGAGCCGCCGCATCAAGGTCGGCGCAAAGGCGGGTCTCGCGCCGAGCCGCGTCCTCTACGCGCCGATGGATCCGATCGCGACGCTCGACAGCACGCAGAAGGTCGCGCTGCTCGAGAATGTCGAGCGGCTCGCGCGCAGCAAGGACCCGCGCATCGTTCAGGTGATGGCCGGGCTGGCGAGCGAGTACGACGTCGTCCTCGTCGCCCGCTCCGACGGCACGATCGCCGCCGACGTGCGGCCGCTCGTGCGCTTGTCGCTCACCGTGATCGCCGAGCAGACGATCGAAGGCGTCGTGCGACGCGAGTCGGGCACCGGCGGCGGCGGCGGGCGCTTCGGCCTCGGCTTCTTCCAGGACGATGTCATCGAGGACTATGTGCGCACCGCGGTCGACGCAGCGCTGATGAACCTCGAGTCGCGGCCGGCGAAGGCCGGGTTGATGAGCGTCGTCCTCGGCCCCGGCTGGCCCGGCGTCCTCCTGCACGAGGCGATCGGCCATGGCCTCGAGGGCGACTTCAACCGCAAGGGCGCGAGCGCGTTCACCGGCCGCATCGGCCAGCGCGTCGCGGCGCCGGGCGTCACGGTGCTCGACGACGGCACGCTACCGGACCGCCGCGGTTCGCTCAACGTCGACGACGAAGGCAACGCGACGCAGAGAAACGTGCTGATCGAAGACGGCATCCTGCGCGGCTACCTGCAAGACTCGATGAACGCGCGGCTGATGAAGGTGCGGCCGACCGGCAACGGCCGTCGCGAGAGCTACGCCGCGGTGCCGATGCCGCGCATGACCAACACCTACATGCTCGGCGGCTCGCAAACGAAGGAAGAGGTCCTCGCGGGCCTGAAGCGGGGCCTGTACGCGACCAACTTCGGCGGCGGCCAGGTCGACATCACGAGCGGCAAGTTCGTCTTCTCCGCGAGCGAGGCGTTCTGGGTCGAGAACGGCAAGATCCAGTACCCGGTCAAGGGCGCGACACTGATCGGCAACGGCCCCGACGCGCTGACGCGCGTCAGCGCGATCGGCAACGACATGAGCCTGGATACCGGCGTCGGCGTCTGCGGCAAGGAAGGCCAGAGCGTGCCGGTCGGCGTCGGCCAGCCGACGCTGCGCATCGACCGGCTGACCGTCGGCGGCACCGCATAGCGCTTTCGCGCGCTACGCGTTCTTCGTTCCCGTCACGCGGACGTCGAGCGTCGGCAGGCCGGCGATCGAGCCCTGCATCACGTCGCCGGGAACGACCGGCCCGACGTTCTCCGGCGTGCCGCTGTAGATCAGATCGCCGGGGAAGAGCTCGAACGCCTGCGAGAGCTTCGAGATCTGCTCGGCGACGCTCCACGTCATCATGTTGAGGTCGGCGCTCTGCTTCGTGACGCCGTTGACCTTGAGCACGATCGCGCCCTTGGTGAAGTGGCCGACGTCGGCGACGCGGTGCAACGGCCCCATCGGCGCCGAGCGGTCGAAGCTCTTGCCGATCTCCCAGGGCTTCTTCTCGTCGCCCATCGCGCGCTGCAGGTCGCGCCGCGTCATGTCGAGCCCGATCGTGTAGCCGTAGACGAGCGAGAGCGCCTCCTCGGGAGCGACGTTCCTGCCGCCCTTGCCGAGCGCGGCGACGAGCTCGATCTCGTAGTGGTAGTTCTTGGTGAGCGGCGGATACGGGTGATCGGCGGTCGTTCCGATCGCGACGATCTGGATCGCGTCGCTCGGCTTCTGGAAGAAGAAGGGCGGCTCGCGGTTCGGGTCCGATCCCATCTCGCGCGCGTGCGCCGCGTAGTTGCGGCCGATGCAGTAGATCCGCCGCACCGGGAACATCTCGCTCGTCCCGACGATCGGCAGCATCGGCTGCGCGACCGCAAAGACGGTCTTGCCGCCGCCCGTCGGCGAGCCGGTGCCGCCGGTCGCGCATCCGGCCAGCGCGGCGACCGCGGCGGCGCTGCCTGTCGACAACACTTTCCTTCGATCCATGACGTCTGTCTCCTTGCTCGTTGACGAGGCTCCGAAGCGCCGTGCTACATTCGCGTCCATGGTCTCGCGCTCCTGGTTTTACGCCTATTTTGCGTTCTCGCACCGCTCGGCGGATGGAGAGGCAGGCGCATAACCAGCGCGCACCGAATCCAAAACCGCCGGGCAGCCCCGGCGGTTTTTTTTCGACTCGACGATTCTCACCGGAGCCGACGCGATGACGAAGCACAGCAAGGCAGCGAGCGAGGCTGCGGTTGGCAGCGGCGAACGCACCAGCCGCACCGACGATCTGCGGATCGAGAACGTGACGCCGCTGCCGCCGCCGGAGCACCTGATCCGCTTCTTCCCGATCGCAGGAACACCGGTCGAGTCGCAAGTCGTCAAGACCCGCGACGCCATCCGCCGCATCCTGCGACGCGACGACGACCGGCTGCTCGTCATCATGGGCCCGTGCTCGATCCACGACCCGCTGGCTGCGGTCGACTATGCGAAGCGGCTCAAGGCCGAGCGCGAGCGCTTCGCCGGGACGCTCGAGATCGTGATGCGCGTCTACTTCGAGAAGCCGCGCACGACGGTCGGCTGGAAAGGCCTCATCAATGATCCGTACCTCGACGAGACGTATCGCATCGACGAGGGCTTGCGCATCGGCCGCCAGCTACTGCTCGAGATCAACAAGCTCGGCATGCCCGCGGGCAGCGAGTTCCTCGACGTCATCTCGCCGCAGTACCTCGGCGACCTGATCGCCTGGGGAGCGATCGGCGCGCGGACGACCGAGAGCCAGGTCCACCGCGAGCTGGCCTCGGGCCTGTCGGCGCCGATCGGCTTCAAGAACGGCACCGACGGCAACATCAAGGTCGCGATCGATGCGATCCAGGCGGCGGCGCGGCCGCACCACTTCCTCTCGGTGCACAAGAACGGCCAGGTCGCGATCGTCGAGACGCGCGGCAACGTCGACTGCCACCTGATCCTGCGCGGCGGCAAGGCGCCGAACTACGACGTGCAATCGATCGCCGCGGCGTGCCAGGAGATCGAGTCGGCGAAGCTGCCGTGCACGCTCATGATCGACTGCAGCCACGCCAACAGCGGCAAGCTCCACGCCCGCCAGATCGAGGTCGCGCGCGACATTGCCGCGCAGCTCGCCTCCGGCAGCCGCTGCATCTTCGGCGTCATGGTCGAGAGCCATCTCGAAGCCGGCGCGCAGAAGTTCGTCGCCGGCAAGGACGATCCGGCCGGGCTCGTCTACGGCCAGAGCATCACCGACGCCTGCCTCGGCTGGGACGATTCGGTGCGCACGCTCGAGCTGCTGAGCGAGGCCGTCGTCGCGCGCCGGGAGCGCCAGCGCTCGACGGTCGCGCCCGCCGCCGCGGTTTGACGGCTCGCGCGCGAGCCGGTCCAATCTCGCCATGGCATTGATTGCGCGCCGCCGCTTCCTCGCCGCTTCAGCGGGTGCGGTCGCGACGGTGGCGTTTCCGGCGATCTCTTTGGCGAGGGGGCTGCCGCGGATGACCGACGGCCCGTTCTATCCACCAACCGCCTATCGCGCGCGCAGCACCGACTGGGACGCCGATCTCACCACCGTGCGCGGATTCGATCCGGACGGACGGCCGCTGCCGCACGCGCGCGGCGAGCATCTCGATCTGCGCGGTGCCGTGCTCGACGCCGACGGACGCGCCGTCGACGGCGCCGAGGTCGAGATCTGGCAGTGCGACGCGTACGGCAGCTACCGTCATCCGCGCGGTGCCGGCGAGCGCGTCGACGTCGGCTTCCAGGGCTTCGGCAGCACGCGCAGCGACACCCGCGGGCTCTATCGCTTTCGCACGATCCGCCCGGTGCCGTACCCCGGACGGACGCCGCACATCCACGTCAAGCTGCGCCACCCGACCTTCGGCGAGGTGACGTCGCAACTCTTCCTCGCCGGCGAAGCGCGCAACGCAGGCGACGTCCTCTGGCGTCAGCTCGACGACGCCGAGCGAAAGGAGGTCGAGCTGCGGCTGCAGAAGCCCGCGGCAGGCGAGACCGTCGCGTGGGTCGCCGAGCGCGACCTGATCGTGCCGACGCGCTGAACGCTCAGGAGTCGCGGGCGAGACGCTCGCTCTGCCAGTAGACGTCGTCGCCGCCGAGACCGTCGAGGTTGGCGCGGTTGAGAACGCGGGCGAGGACGAACAGCAGGTCGCTCAGGCGGTTGAGGTACTGGCGCGCTTCGGGCCGCACCGCGTCGCTCGCGGCGAGCGCGACGAGCGAACGCTCGGCGCGGCGCGCCACCGTGCGGCCGACGTGGGCGAGCGCGGCGCTCCGCGTTCCGGCCGGAAGGATGAACTCCTTCAGCCGCGGCAGGCCGGCGTTGTAGTACGCGAGCGCTTCGTCGAGGCGAGCGACCGCCTCGGCCTTGAGCAGCGCGTAGCCGGGGATCGACAGCTCGCCGCCGAGATTGAAGAGCTCGTGCTGGATGACGACGAGAAGCTGCCGGACGTCATCGGGCAGCGGCTCTGCGAGGAGCACGCCGAGCGTCGAGTTGAGCTCGTCGACGTCGCCGAGCGCAGCGACTCGCGCATGGCTCTTGGCGACGCGGCTGCCGTCGCCGAGGCCGGTCGTGCCGTCGTCGCCGGTGCGGGTCGCGATCTGGGTCAGACGGTTCGCCATGGTCGGGTCATCGTAGCAGCGGCCGACGCTCGCCCGCACGAGGCAAGGGCCGCTTCCTACAATGCCTGTTCGACGGCGACGCCGAGGAGCCAGCCATGAACGCACCGTTGCCTGCCCACCTGCTGCCCACGATCGCGCCGCGCCCGGTGCCGCCCGAGATGATCGAGGCGCTGAAGGCGCGCTTCGGCGATCGCTGCTCGACGGCCCGCGCCGTGCGCGAGCAGCACGGCCGCGACGAGTCGCCGATCGACGCGCCGCCGCCCGAGGCGGTCGTCTTCTGCGAGAGCACCGACGACGTCGTCGCGGTCGTCCAGCTCGCCGATCGTCACGCGGTCCCGGTGATCCCGTTCGGCGTCGGCTCGTCGCTCGAAGGCCATCTGCTCGCTGTCCAGGGCGGCGTCTCGATCGACGTCTCGCGGATGAACAAGGTGCTCGCGGTCAACGCCGAGGACCTCACCGTCACCGTCGAGGCCGGCGTCGTGCGCACGCAGGTCAACGACGAGATCCGCCACACCGGGCTCTTCTTCCCGATCGACCCTGGCGCCGACGCGTCGATCGGCGGCATGTGCGCGACGCGCGCGAGCGGGACCAACGCGGTCCGCTACGGCACGATGCGCGAAAACGTCCTCGGCCTCACGGTCGTCACGGCGAAGGGCGACGTCATCCACACCGGGACGCGCGCCCGCAAATCGTCGGCGGGATACGACCTGACGCGCCTCATGGTCGGCAGCGAGGGCACGCTCGGCGTGATGACCGAGATCACGCTACGCGTCTATCCGCTGCCCGAAGCGATGTCGGCGGCGACGTGCACCTTCCCGTCGATCGACGCGGCGGTGCGCACGGTGATCGAGATCATCCAGATGGGGATTCCGATCGCGCGTTGCGAGCTGCTCGACGCCCACGCCGTTCGCGCCGTCAACCGGCACGACAAGCTGGCTCTCACCGAAGCGCCGATGCTGCTGATGGAGTTTCATGGGAGCGAGGCCGGTGTCGCCGAGCAGTCGGCGGCAGTGCAGGAGATCGCGAGCGAGCACGGCGGCGAGGGTTTCGAGTGGGCGACCTCGGCCGAGGAGCGCAAGAAGCTCTGGGCCGCGCGCCACCGCGCCTATTTCGCCGGCCTGCAGATGAAGCCCGGCTGCCGAACGGTGACGACCGACACCTGCGTGCCGATCTCGCGCCTCGCCGAATCGGTCGTGCAGGCGTCCGAGGAAGCCGAAGCGGCGGGGATGATGCATTACATCGTCGGCCACGTCGGCGACGGCAACTTCCACATCGCCTACCTCGTCGATCCGAACAAGCCCGAGGAACGCGAGCTCGCCGAGCAGCTCAACGAGAAGGTCGTCATGCGCGCGCTCTCGTTCGAAGGCACCTGCAGCGGCGAGCACGGCGTGGGACTCCACAAGATGGAGTTCCTGAAGAGCGAGGCGGATGCGGGCGCGATCGAGATGATGCGAACGGTCAAGCGCGCGCTCGACCCGAAGAACATCATGAACCCCGGGAAGATCTTCGCCCTCTAGGGCGAAGATCTTTCCAGTGTCCCGGGTCAGGACCGCTCCCTCCCCAACCCCTGCCTCCAGGAGGGAGGGGCCGACCCCGTTGGGTCGATTACGAGGCCGGGCCTTCGGGTGGTGCGATGGACCAGTGCGACGACACGTCGCCCCACTGGTCGACGCTTTCCAGGTTCACGCCAAAGCCCCACAGACGCGCGACGTGCTTCAGCACTTCCTGCGCGCTCTCGTGCAGCGGCCGGTTGTTGTGGCGCGTGTGGCGCAGCGTCAGCGCGCGGTCGCCGCGCAGGTTGACGCTCCAGACCTGGATGTCGGGCTCGCGGCTCGCGAGGTCGTACTGCTTCGAGAGCGCCTCGCGGACCTCGCGGTAGCCCTGGGTGTCGTGGATCGCGGTGACCTTGAGGTGCTCCTGGTGCTCGTCGTCGAGGATCGAGAACAGCCGCATGTCGCGGATCACCTTGGGCGAGAGGTACTGGCCGATGAAGCTCTCGTCCTTGAAGTTGCGCATCGCGTGGTGCAGCGCCGGCAGCCACGGCGTGCCGGCGAGGTTCGGGAACCACTCGCGGTCCTCATCGGTCGGCTCCTCGCAGATTCGCTTGATGTCGGTGTACATCGCGAAGCCGAGCGCGTAGGGGTTGAGACCGCTGTAGGCGCGATGGCCGACCGGCGGCTGGAAGATGACGTTGGTGTGCGACTTCAGCCACTCGATCATGACGCCGTCGGTGAGGTGGCCCTCGTCGTACAGCGTGTTGAGCAGCTTGTGGTGCCAGAACGTCGCCCAGCCTTCGTTCATCACCTGCGTCTGCCGCTGCGGGTAGAAGTACTGCGCGATCTTGCGGATGATGCGGACGATCTCCCGCTGCCACGGCTCGAGCAGCGGCGCGTTCTTCTCGATGAAGTAGAGAAGGTTCTCCTGCGGCTCGCTCGGGAAGCGCTTCTGCTCCTCGGCCTCGCCCGGACGCTCCGGGCGCTTGGGCAGCGTGCGCCAGATGTCGTTGACCTGCGCCTGCGCGTAGGCGAGCCGCTCCTCGCGGCGCGCCCTCTCCTCGATGAGCGAGATCTTGCTCGGCCGGTGATAGCGGTCGACGCCGTAGTTCTGCAGCGCGTGGCAGCTGTCGAGCAGGTCCTCGACCGCCTGCATGCCGTACTTCTCCTCGCACTCGGAGATGTAGTTCCGCGCGTAGACGAGGTAGTCGATGATCGACGTCGCGTCGGTCCAGAGGCGAAAGAGGTAGTTGCCCTTGAAGAAGCTGTTGTGGCCGTAGGCGGCGTGGGCGATGACGAGTGCCTGCATCGCCGTCGTGTTCTCCTCCATCAGGTAGGAGATGCACGGGTCGGAGTTGATGACGATCTCGTACGCCAGCCCCATCTGGCCGCGCCGATAGCTGCGCTCGTTGGCGATGAACTCCTTGCCGAAGCTCCAGTGCCGGTAGTTGACCGGCATCCCGACCGACGCGTAGGCGTCCATCATCTGCTCGGCGGTGATCACCTCGAGCTGGTTGGGATAGGTGTCGAGGCCGTAGCGATGCGCGGCGGCGCGGATCTTGTCGTGGTATTCCTCGATCAGCTCGAAGGTCCAGTCGCTCGGGTCGGGAAGCGGCCGCTCGGGGCGCGGCGGCGCGGGCAGCGGCTGTTGCGGCAGCGAGCGCTCGGGGCGCAGCCTTCGGCGCGCCGACGGGCCCTTCGGGTGATCCGAGGCGTGGCTCGCGGAAGCCGTCATTTCGCTGCTCCTTCGGCCTTGAACAGGTCGCGGAACACAGGATAGATCTGCGACGCCTGCGTCACCTTCCTCATCGCGAAGTGCTTCTGCACCTCTTGCAGACGCGCGTACTCCTCCCAGAGATTCTGCTCCTCGTCGGCGACCTGCACGTACGCGAAGTAGCGGCACTTGGGCAGGATGCTCTCGGTCAGCAGCTCGCGGCAGCGCCCCGAGTCGTGGTGCCAGTTGTCGCCGTCGCTCGCCTGCGCCGCGTAGATGTTCCAGTCGGTCGGCGAGTAGCGCTCGCGGATGATCTCGTCCATCAGCACGAGCGCGCTCGAGACGACGGTGCCGCCGGTCTCGCGGGCGCGGAAGAAGTTCTCCTCGTCGACCTCCTGCGCCTGCGTGTGGTGGCGGATGAAGACGATCTCGATCTTCTCGTAATGCCGCGTGAGGAAGAGATAGAGCAGGATGAAGAAGCGCTTGGAGAGATCCTTCCTCGCCTCGTCCATCGATCCGGAGACGTCCATCAGGCAGAACATCACCGCCTTCGCGGTCGGCACCGGCACCCGGACGCGGTTGCGAAAGCGCAGGTCGATCGGGTCGAGGTAGGGGATGCGGTCGAGGCGCGCGCGCAGCTTCGCGATCTGCTCCTCGAGCTCCTTCTTGGCGAGCTCCTCGGCCGCGTCGCGCGGCTCGGGAAGCTCGCGCAGGCGAGCCTCGAGCACGATCAGCTCGGCACGCGAGCCCGAGCCGATCGCGACCCGACGGCTGATCGCCCCGCGCATCGAGCGGATCACCGACAGGTTGCTCGGCGTGCCCTGGTTCGAATAGCCGGCGCGCTGGGTCTTCATCTCCGGCGTCTCGGCGAGCTGCGTGCGCATGAGGCGCGGCAGCGCGAGGTCGTCGAAGAAGATCTGCATGAACTCTTCTTTGGTGAGGTGGAAGACGAAGTCGTCCTCGCCCTCGCCGGAATCGCCCGCCTGGCCGGCGCCACTGCCGCGGCCCGCGCCGCCTTGCGGCCGCTCGATGCGATCGCCGCGGACGTACTCCTGGTTGCCCGGGTGGACGATTTCGCGCGCGCCACCGGGGCCGTGACCGAAGGTCGGCTCGGTGATGTCGCGCCGCGGAATGCGGATGTCCTCGCCCTGCTCGACGTCGCGGATTCCGCGCGTGTCGATCGCCTTTCTCACCGCCTCGCGCAGCTGCCCCTGGTAGCGGCGCAGGAACCGCTCGCGATTGCCGATCGACTTGTTCTTGCCGGCGAGCCGGCGGTCGATGATCTGCTGGAGCATGCCTGTCTCGGGAGTCGATGCGCTTGGATCAGCTGCTCTTGCGCACCCTCAGATACCACTCGCAGAGGAGCCGCACCTGCTTGGGCGTGTAGCCCTTCTGCACCATGCGGTTGACGAAGTTCTCGTGCTTCTTCGCCTCGTCGGCGCTCGCCTTGGCGTTGAAGCTGATCACCGGCAGCAACTCCTCGGTGTTCGAGAACATCTTCTTCTCGATCACCGTGCGCAGCTTCTCGTAGCTCGTCCACGCCGGGTTCTTGCCGTTGTTGTTGGCGCGCGCGCGCAGCACGAAGTTGACGATCTCGTTGCG
>Ga0207711_10001734_pt1 | contig 19996 bp, 14 predicted proteins | sample KBSS34metaG_FD_184401 | JGI IMG/M metagenome (GOLD analysis project Ga0207711, IMG submission 184401) | Switchgrass rhizosphere microbial communities from Kellogg Biological Station, Michigan, USA - KBS S3-4 metaG (SPAdes) (version 2) | ecosystem: Host-associated > Plants > Roots > Rhizosphere...
GCACGAGCCGCAGGCGATCGTCGAGGGGATGATCACCCGGTCGCCGGGCCGCAGGTTGCGGACGTACTGGCCGACCTCCTCGACGATGCCGACCCCCTCATGCCCGAGGATCGTGCCCTCCCGCATCCCCGGCATCGTCCCGCGCACCATGTGCAGGTCGGTCCCGCACACCGCGCTGCTGGTCAGGCGGACGATCGCGTCCGTGGGCTCGGTGAGCTTCGGTTCGGGCACCTCCTCCAGCCGGATGTCCGCCGACCCGTGGTAGACGACCGCCTTCATCCGCTGCCTCCCTCTCCGCCGCAGAACGCCCTCGCCCCGACCGGGACGAGGAGCCACACTCCCTGGCCATACCCGACCTCACCCTGATCACCCGGAGTAAGAGACGATTCGGACCAGGACCCCGTCACCCTCGGCGATCGACTCACCGAGGAGCTCCACGGAATCCCTGGTGACCGCCAGCCCGCGCGCGCCGCGAGGCACTGACGAGGATCGGTCCGCCGGTCCACCCTTCCCCGACAGTAGCGGAAGCGCGGTTACTATAACTACACTTCCACTAGCTCCAGGAGGGTTGGCGTGCGGCGACCGGAGGACATGTTCGACCGCGAGGTCGAGTGGGAGCGGCTCGCCCGGTTCTGCGAGGACGATGCGCCGGGCGCGAGCCTCGGCGTCGTCAGCGGCCGGCGTCGACAGGGCAAGTCGTTCCTGCTGGAGGCCGCCTGTGAACAGACCGGCGGGCTGTACTTCCAGGCTGTCGAGGCGACTGCGGCGGACTCGCTGCGGATGTTCGGTGCCCGTCTGGCCGAGCACCTGGGAGCGCCCGCACCGTTCGCCTTCCACCACTGGGACGAGGCGATCGACGCGATCCTCGGGCTCGGTGCGCGGGAGCCCACGCCCGTCATCCTCGACGAGTTCCCCTACCTGACGAAGGTCTCGCCGGAGCTGCCGTCGGTCGTGCAGGCGGCCTTCGGCCCGCGCCGGCCCCGGCGCCGCGAGTCACGGACCCGGCTGGTGCTGTGCGGGTCGGCGCTGTCGGTGATGGGCCGGCTGCTCGCCGGGGCGGCGCCGCTACGGGGGCGCGCCAGCCTGGAGCTCACCGTGCCGACCCTGGACTACCGACTCGCCCGGGAGTTCTGGGCCATCGACGACCTTCCCCTGGCCGCCCAGGTCCACGCCGTCGTCGGTGGCACGCCCGCCTACCGCGACTTCCTGCGCGGCGACCGGCCGACCTCCCCCGCCGACTTCGACGGCTGGGTGGCCCGCGCCGTGCTCGACGCGTCCTCGCCCCTGTTCCGCGAGGCCCACTACCTGCTCAGCGAGGAGCCCAGCCTCCGCGACAGCGCGCTGTACAGCTCGGTGCTCGCCGCGGTGGCCAGCGGCGCGACGACCCGCGGCGGCATCGCCAGCCACATCGGACGGACGAGCGCCGACCTCGCCCACCCGCTCACCGTCCTGGCCGACGCCGGCTTCCTCGTCCGCGCGGACGACCTGCTGCGCGACCGCCGGCCGCTGTGGCGGATCGCCGAACCGCTCGTCGCCTTCTACCACGCGATGATCCGGCCCGCGTTCGCCCAGCTCGACCGCCCCGGCCGCGCGGCCCGCCTCTGGCCGACGCTGCGTCCCACCTTCGCCGCGCAGGTGCTCGGACCGCACTTCGAGGGCCTGGCCAGGACCTGGGTGGCCGACTTCGCCAACCCTGACACTCTCGGCGCCGACCTGCTCGGCGACGTCGGCCACGGCACCATTCACGACCATGCCGGCCGCACGCACCTGGAACTGGACATCGTCGCGCTCGGTCCCGCCGACGGCGCTCGGCGCCGCCTGGTCGCCCTCGGCGAGGCGAAGTGGGGCACGATCCTCGGCACGGAGCACCTGAACCGCCTCGAACACGCCCGCGCCCTGATCGGCGCCTCCCGTGACCTCGCCATCACCGACACCCGGATGATCCTGGTCTCCGCCGCCGGCTTCACCGACGACCTCCGCACCCGCGCCGCCGACGACCCCCACCTCGTCCTCGTCGACCTCGACCGGCTGTACCACGGCTCGTAAGAGCAGAACGGCGAGGCGAGGCGAATTGTTCCATTTGTACCCTCTAGGCGCCGGGCGCCGAGGGATAGTGACGGCTTCTGGGCGGATCAGCGTCACTATCCCTCGGCACGATGCCGCCGGCGGCGAGGGTAGAGATCGTTCCGCGCCGCCGGCTGCGCGATCGACCCTGTGGCCCGTTGCCGGGCGGGGCATTTCCGACGGTACTGTGACGTTCGGCGACTGACGGTCTGGGAGCGCGCCGTGGAGGTGCCGGGCGTGGACCCGCTGGACGAGGACGATCCGCGAACCGTCGGGCCGTACACCCTGCTGGGCCGTCTTGGGGACGGTGGGATGGGCACGGTGTACCTGGCTCGCCGCAGCGAGCTGAGTGAGCAGGGCCCGCACGTCGCCCTCAAGGTGATCCGTGGTGATCTCGCGCGCGTGCCGGAATTCCGCGCACGGTTCCTGCGCGAGGCCCACGCCGCCCAGCGGGTCGCGAGATTCTGCACCGCGGAGGTGCTCGACGTCAGCGTGGAGGGCCGGCGCCCCTACCTGGTGACGGAGCACATCGACGGCCCCGACCTGGCCACCGCCGTGCAGGAGCGCGGTCCACTGCCGATCGCGGACCTCGAACGGCTCGCCGTTGCCGTCGCCTCGGCCCTGACCGCGATCCACGCCGCCGGCGTGGTCCACCGTGATCTCAAGCCCGGCAACATCATGCTGTCGTCGTCGGGTGCACGGGTCATCGACTTCGGCATCGCCCGCGCCCTCGACGCCACCACGATGCTGACCCAGGCCGGCGTCGGGACACCGGCCTTCATGGCACCCGAGCAGGCTCTCGGACGGCCCGCGACGGCCGCGGCGGACGTCTACGCCTGGGGCGGGGTGATCCTCTTCGCCGGCACCGGACGACTTCCCCACGGTCAGGCACCCACCCCGGTGATCCTCTACCGCGCCGTCCACGAGGACCCCGACCTCACCGGCCTCGACCCCGCCCTGCGCCCCCTGGTGCAGCGTGCCCTGCACAAGAACCCGGACGAACGCCCCACCGCCCACGACCTGTTCCTCACCCTGGTGGGCAGCCGCCCCACCGCAGCGCCCGGCCCGCCGTCGGCACCCTCGGACCCACCATCGGCGCCACCGGAGCCGCCAGCAACCCAGACGCCGCCGGTTCCCCCACCATCGCAGTCCCCGGACCCGCTACCACCGCCGGTGGCGGCCCGGCTGCCGGTGGCTCCGGCACCAACACCCACCGGACTGGCCAGCGTCACCACGGCAGGAGCGCCCACCGTCGTGACGCCTCCACCGGACGCCCCGCCGGTCGAGCGCCGGAAGGCACCGGAGCGAAGGCGGTCCGGCAGAAGGGACAACGGGCGTCGCTGGCCGCGCGGGGCGCTGATCGCAACGTTGGCATCAGTCGCACTGGCCCTCGTACTCGTGACCGTTCTCGTCATCGTCGTACCGGGCGGAAGCAAGAGCGGAGCCAGCAGCGGCGCCCGCCTCGGCGCGTCCCGCAGTCCCGCCCCTACCTCCGAGACCTCGGCCGCAATCGCGTGCGCGAAGGGCTCGATCACGGGCTCCGGCTCGTCCGCACAGAAGAACGCCGTCGACGAGTGGGTGAAGGCCTACCAGAGCGCCTGCTCCGGCGCGACGATCAACTACCAGGCAGCCGGCTCGTCGACCGGTCGCCAGCAGTTCATCAGCAAGCAGATCTCCTTCGCTGGCAGCGAACTGGCACTCTCGGGCACGCAGAAGGACGATGCCGACGCGCGCTGCGCGCCCGGCACGGCGGTCGACCTGCCGATGGCCGTCGGCCCGATCTCGCTGATCTACACCCTGTCGGGCGTCGGGGACCTGCAGCTGTCGGGCCCGACGCTGGCGAAGATCTTCGCTGGCACGATCGCCAGATGGGACGACCCGGCCATCAAGGCCGAGAACGCCAACGCCTCGCTGCCCAGCGCCACCATCGCGACGGTGCACCGCTCGGACGGCTCCGGCACCACCGACAACTTCACCAAGTTCCTGAAGGCCGTCGGCGGCGCTGACTGGACGTTCGACTCGGGCTCCGACTGGAAGGCCCCGGGCGGCCAGGGCGCCAAGGGCAGCGACGGTGTCACCTCCACGGTGAAGTCCACCGAGAACTCCATCGGCTACGCCGAGCTGTCCTACGCCGAGAACGCGGGCCTGTCCACCGTCAAGGTCAAGAACGCCGCCGGCGAGTACGTCGCGCCCAGCACCGACGGTGCCTCCCTCGGCCTGTCCACCGCGAAGATCGCCGACGGTGACGACCTGAAGCTGACCTTCGACCACACCACGCCCGTGCGCGGTGCCTATCCCCTCTACCTGGTGACCTACGAGATCGCCTGCACCAAGGGCCTGCCCGCCGACCAGGCCGCCCTGGTCAAGTCCTTCCTGACCTACACCGCCTCCGACGCCGCCCAGAAAGCCATCAGCGACCTCGGCTACGCCCCGCTGCCCGACCCGGTCGCCACCAGAGTCCGCTCGGTCGTCTCGAACCTGTCCTGACCCTCCGCCGGCTTACTGTCCGTTCCGCTCCGCCTGGCAGCCACGCCTCACGCTGGACGGCGGGCAGGCCATCACGCCTTCCGGACGGCGACGGCCACCCGTCGCATCCTGATCACGTCACCCGCCTCGCGCCTGAGCCATGGCCCCCCGGCGCGGCAGCACCCGACGCGGCGTGCGTTCCGCGGAACGCGTACCGACAGCGCCAGCCCGGGGATCCCCTCCCGCCACCGTGGCCATTTCGTTACGATCCGCACCAATGAGCATCGAGCGGCCCCATGCGGACATCGAGTCACCGCCGGATGCCCCGCGCCCTGCCCGCCCCGCCGATGCCCCCACCCAGGCCGAACTGAAGGCCCAGCTCCTCGACCGCGCCGCCTCCCAACGCGCCGCAGCGGACGACTCCCCCGAGCCGGACGCCCGCCCAGGCACCGAACGAGCGGCCGACCCCCCTTCCCACGCGCCCGAACCATCGCGCGGACCCGAGCGTCGGGCCCTCGCACCCGACCGCCCGTCACCCGCACCAGACCGACCACCGACTTCACCCGAACGACCCAACCGCCCATCCGACTCGCGACCGTCCTCAGACATCGACCCACCCCTCTCCCCGCTGGAGCGCAAACTCGCCCTTCTCGAACGACGTTTACCGCCGGCAGCATCGCCGGAGGGCGCCGAGGCCCCGGATCGCGCGGAAACACCAGGCGACAGCGACGATGTGGCGCGTGCCCGCGGCGACGGAGATCGTCTGGGGTGGCGCCTGAACCGCATCTGGAAGGAGAGCCGACCGACCGCCGACGGCCGCGGCTTCTACGAGAAGAACGACGACAAGATGTGGGCAGCGGCGGACTCCGTCGTGCCCTACCCCGGCAGGTACACCGCTGATCTGCACGGCAACGCCCACGCCTTCCGCGTCGGCCGCCACAATCTTGACGCCGGCCAGCTCGCAGCTCTCGTTCGCAGGGACGACAACTGGCAGGGCCGCCCCGTCCTGCTCGTGTCCTGCGAGACCGGCCAGGGCGACAACCCCATCGCCCAGGACCTCGCCGACGAACTCGGCGTCACGGTAACAGCGCCCACCGAACTCGCCTTCTCCAGCCCCGATGGCAGGGTATACACCACTTCGGAATACGAGGACGAACACGGTAACATAGTCCAGACAATTCCCTACGACGGCGTTTGGCGCAATTTCGAGCCACGGCAAGAAGGAGAGGACCATGCCTGATATCAAGGGCGACTTCAAAATTGCACATGTCTTCGATGGAAGAACCGATGGGGAGTACTACGTCGTCGACAGAGAATCACTGCCGCCCGAGCAGCAAAAGAACATCCTATCGTACCTCGACCAGGGCGCAGGTCTCTTTATCGCCAGAAGTCTGGGGGAGGACAGGCTTGACCCGTCCCGTGGTAAACAGGTTCCGCGCGGCGCCTCCACCGACGGAACCTGGATCTGGGACCTCTCCGTTGCCTACTACCTGAAGGTGCACAACCTGGCGCCCGAGCCCGCCTTCATCGAGCATCTCCGCGCGCGGAACTTCCACTATGAGGCTCCGACACCGGAACAAGTCAACGCAGCACTGGCCGCTCTGCAGGGCAGATAAGAAGAGGCCCCCTTGCCACAATACGCAGCGATCTGGGCGGCATCGGTCGCCTACTACCTGAGAGAGCATGACCTGCCACCCGAGCCTGAGTTCCTCGACCATCCACTGGGTCGAGATTTCGAGTACCCCCCGCCCCCCTGAGGACCGAGTCGATGCCGCGTTAGCCGCCTTGCGAGCCAGACAGGAGGCATCCCGGCAGCACTCGAACACCACTCCGCCAGCCTCGTCCGGTCAGGTCGAGCGCGTGGAGGCGAGCCCCACGAACCAAACCGTCGGAGTACTCCAGTAGCGTGGATCAGTTGTCGAGCAGGGGGGCGCATCGTGTTGCTGGAGGACCTCAAGGCAGGGTTGCGCATCGCCGGGGTCATCCCCGGCCAGGTCATCACGGTTCTTGCTGCTCAGGCGCACGGTCCCGACGCTCTCGAACTGACCTACAAGACAGCCGCCGGCGCGCTCGGCCAGCAGGTTGTGTTCCGTCAGGACCAAGACACGATCAGCGTCGCCGAGACCGGCAGCCGCCCCTTCGATGCCAATGCCAGCGACTTCAAGCTGGTCGCCGAGGCTCAGCGCATTTCGCTCGCCGGGCTCTTCGACCCGATGCTCGCCGTCGCCACCAGCGACGTGCAGCCTCTCCCGCACCAGATCCGCGCGGTGTACGGCGAGCTGCTCCCCCGCACCCCGCTGCGCTTCCTGCTCGCCGACGACCCTGGCGCCGGTAAGACGATCATGGCTGGCCTCTACATCAAGGAGCTGCTCCTGCGCGACGACGTGAAACGGTGCCTCGTCGTCGCCCCCGGCGGGCTCGTGGAGCAGTGGCAGGACGAACTCTTCTTCAAGTTCGGCCTGCGCTTCGACCTGCTGACCAACCAGCTCGTCGACTCCCAGGTCAACCTCAACGTCTTCGAGACGAATCCGCTCGTCATCGCGCGGATGGACCAGCTCTCCCGCAACGATCAGCTCCAGGCCCAGCTACGGGACACCGAATGGGACCTGATCATCGTCGACGAGGCACACCGGATGGGCGCTCACTACTTCGGCGGCAAGCTGCAGAAGACCAAGCGCTTCCAGCTCGGGGAACTCCTGGGAGAGATCACCCGTCACCTTCTGCTGATGACCGCCACCCCGCACTCGGGGAAGGAGGAGGACTTCCAGCTCTTCCTCACCCTGCTCGACCGTGACCGGTTCGAGGGCCGGCAGAAGAAGGCCACCGACACCAGCGGGATCATGCGCCGCATGGTCAAGGAGGATCTGCGTACCTTCGACGGGAAGAACCTCTTCCCCGACCGCGTCGCGGAGACCGTCCCCTACGAGCTGACCGCGCTGGAGTACGCCCTCTACGAGGACGTCACCCACTACGTCCGCGAGGGAATGAACCGGGCCGACCGCCTCGGGGGCACACGCAAGAACACCATCGGCTTCGCTCTCACCGTCCTCCAGCGGCGCCTCGCCTCCAGCCCGGCGGCGATCTACAAGAGCCTCGTCCGCCGTTCCGAGCGCCTCGAGCGCAAACGGCAGCAGATCCTCGACGGCACCTACCGCGAGCCCGACACGACCGTCGAGTGGAGCGCGATCGACGACGACGAGTTCAACGCCGAGGAGATCGAGACGCTGGAGGAAGACCTGCTCGACGCCGCCACCGCGGCGCAGACTGTCGAGGAGCTCAACGCCGAGCTGATCGAGCTGGCCGAGCTGGTGAAGACCGCCAGACGGGTCCGCGACGCCGGTACCGACCGCAAGTGGACCGAGCTGTCGACCATCCTCCAGGACAACGTGCTGACCACTGACGTGAATGGCTGGCCGCGAAAGCTCATCATCTTCACCGAGCATCGGGACACCCTCGACTACCTCCAGGGCAGGATCGCCTCGCTGCTCGGCAAGCCCGACGCCGTGAAGGCGATCCACGGCGGCGTGCGCCGCGGCGAACGTCGCCAGATCACCGAGGAGTTCACCAAGAACCGCGACGTCCAGATCCTCGTTGCCACCGACGCCGCCGGCGAGGGCCTCAACCTCCAGGCGGCCCACCTGATGGTCAACTACGACCTGCCCTGGAACCCCAACCGCATCGAGCAGCGCTTCGGCCGCATCCACCGCATCGGCCAGGCCGAGATCTGCCGGCTGTGGAACCTCGTCGCGTCCAATACCCGTGAGGGTGAGGTCTTCACGCGCCTTCTGACGAAGCTCGACCAGATGCGCGAGGACCTCGACGGCAGGGTCTTCGACGTCCTCGGCGAAGCCTTCGCCGAGACTCCGCTGCGCACGCTCCTGCTCGACGCCATCCAGTACGGCGAACGCCCCGATGTGAGGGCGAGGATGCACGAGGTCATCGACGCTACCGTCGGCGACGGGCTCAGGGAGCTGCTCGCCGAACGAGCGCTCGCGTCCGACCAGCTCGCCGAGGCTGATCTCCAGCGGCTCCGCGCGGCCATGGACGAGGCTCGCGCCCGGCGCCTGCAGCCGCACTACATCGAGCTGGCGTTCAGGGCGGCCTTCACCCGCCTCGGCGGCCGGATCGCCCGACGGGAGCAGGGGCGCTACGAGATCGCGAACGTGCCCCAACGCATTCGCTCAGCAGGCAAGGGACCCATCGCGACGAAGTACGACCGTGTGACCTTCGACCTGGCCCGCGTCCAGCCCGACGGACTCGCCCGCGCCGACCTGCTCGCGCCCGGCCACCCGCTCCACGACGCCGTCATGGACGAGACCGTTCGGCAGTTCGGGGACGCGCTGAATCGCGGCACGGTGCTCGTATCCGCGACCCTCGACGAACCGCACCTGCTCGTGGGCGTGATCGAGGAGGTCACCGATGCCACCGGCGAGTCTGTGGCTCGCCGTTTCGGCTATGCCTACGTCGGCAGCGACGGCACCGTGAGCCCCGCCGGTCCCGCGCCGTACCTGGACTGCGTCTCCGCTCCACCGGGCCAGGCGACTGAGGAGGCCCGTACCGTCCCGTGGCTCGCGGATGCCGAGGACAGGGCCACAAGCTGGATCATCGCGAACCGGCTGCCCGAGTACCTCGCCGAGGTCCAGCCCCGCCGGCTGGCGGAACTCACGAAGGCGCGCGACCTGGTCACGAAGCGCCTCGCGTCGGAGAGCGATCGCCTCCTGCTCGAGGCGGCGATCGCCTCGGAGGACGAGCAGAAGGGTGAGAAGCCACGGGAGTCTTCGGACAGTCTCAACCGCAAGGCGGTGGAGCTCGACCTCCGGCTCCGCAGGCGCCTGGAGCTGCTCGACCGGCAGCAGCTGATGTCCACCAAACCACCCCGACTCATCACAGCCGCTCTCGTACTGCCTGTCAGCATGTTCGAGGACGAGCTGCCGGTGTCCGCGCCGATGCACGCCAGGGAGACCAAGGAGGTCGAGCGCCGCGGCGTCGACCTCGTGCTGGAACGCGAGCGGGAACTCGGCCGCCAGCCCGTCGAGCAGGCGTTCAGTAACAAGGGCTTCGACATCCTGTCAACCGACGCCGACGGCGACACCTACCGCATCGAGGTCAAGGCCCGCCTCGACGGCGCCGCCGACTTCTTCATCACCCACAACGAGGTGATGACCGGCAAGAACGCCACCCCGCGCTACCGCCTCGCCCTCGTCCGCGTCGACCCACGTAGCGCGCAGTACGACGACGTCCGCTACCTCGACGACCCCTTCGCCACGACCGACCTCGGCACCTTCGACTCCGACGGCATCCTCGGCAACTGGCCCAAGACCTGGACCAAGGGACGACCACCCTTCTGAGGGCAATTCCCACCGCCGCGACTCCCGTCGCAGACCCGGCCAGTCCGACCCTAACCGACTGTACTGATCATAGTAGATCGCACTAGGGGCCGCACCGCAGGTCCGCGCAGCGATCTTCCAGTCCATCCACCATGATCATATCGGCCTTGAGCAGCACCATCACGATTTCATCGAAGCCATTTCTCCTCCCAGACCTCGATGCGCATCCGCGCTGCATGCTTACCCTGCACCAGATACCGACGGTAACGTCGGAGCCATCCCCGACAGAAGATCAAATCAAGACACGCTGGGCGACTTCGTGCTTCTTTTTCTCGATCGATAGGTTTCGGTGTGCATGTCGCGATATAAGGGGTGAGCCTGGTTGCGCCCACCCCGGGGGCTCAGAGGGTCGGGGGAAGTACGTGCAGAAGCGCAAGCTGATCGAGGTCGCGCTGCCGTTGGAGGCGATCAACCGGGAATCCGCTCGGGAGAAGTCCATCCGGCATGGACATCCCTCCACGCTCCATCTGTGGTGGGCGCGGCGCCCACTCGCGGCGGCGCGAGCGGTCCTGTTCGCACAACTGGTCGACGACCCGAGTGCACGGCCGGAGGAGTTCCCCACCGAGGAGCTGCAGCGCAAGGAGCGCGAGCGGCTGCATGACCTCATCGAGCGACTCGTGGTGTGGGAGAACATCCGGGACGAGAATCTCCTACGGGAGGCGCACGAGGAGATCCTCAAATCCACAAACGGCAACCCGCCGCCGATCCTGGACCCCTTCGCAGGTGGGGGCACCATCCCCTTGGAGGCTCAGCGGCTCGGCTTGGTGGCCCACGCCTCCGATCTCAACCCCGTCGCCGTCCTTATCAACAAGGCGCTCATCGAGATCCCGCCGAAGTTCCGCGACCAGCCGCCGGTCTTCCCCGGCCTTGCCGACTCCGAGATCCGCACCTGGAAGGGCGCCGAGGGCCTGGCCGCCGACGTGCGCGCCTACGGCGCCTGGATGCGCGATGAGGCGGAAAAGCGCATCGGCCACCTCTACCCCAAAGCCACCCTCCCCGACGGCACCAAGGCCACAATCATCGCCTGGATCTGGGCCCGCACCGCCACCTGCCCCAACCCCGCCTGCGGCATCGAGATGCCCCTGGTCCGCTCCAGGTGGTTGGGTAAGAAGGCGGGCAAGGAGGCTTACATCGTCCTCGACGTCATCCCCGAACCCAAGCACCCTTCGGGCCAACGGGTCACGTTCACCGTCGGCCACGGACTCTCCGATGCGCCAAGTAAGGACGATGACGGGACCGTCTCGGGCCGCACTGGCGCAGTCTGCCCTGCCTGCGACGCGATCGCCACTGTCTCTTACCTCCGCAGCGAGGGCAAGGCTGGGCGCACCGGCCAGCAGTTGATGGCAGTTGTAGCCGAGGGCAAGCGTCAGCGGATGTATCTCGCGTCGAACGTGGAGCATGCCGCCGCAGCCAGAGTCGATAAGCCGGAGGACCTGGTCGGCGGCACGATAGCGGACAACCCGCGATGGTTCTCCCCGCCGGCATACGGCCTCACTAACTTTTCCGACCTGTTTACCAACCGCCAACTTCTGACGCTGACCGTCTTCAGCGACCTGGTCTCCCAAGTCCGCGAACAGGTTCTCCTCGACGGCTACACCATGGCATACGCCGATGCCGTCGCCACCTATCTCGGCATTTCCCTAACACGAGGAATCGACCGTCAGACGTCCGTTTCATCTTGGGACTCAAGCCCCAGCAAAGAGCAAGTGCGTGGCGTCTTTGCGCGGCAAGCAATCCCTATGACCTGGGATTTTGCGGAGATGAACCCGTTCGCAAAATCCAGTGGAACCTGGACCGAAAGCGTCGAATGGGTTGCGAAGGTTCTTGAGCGCCTACCTAATGCAGGACCATCAGGGAAGTGCACGCAGGTCGATGCGGCAAGTCGGCAGTACTCCTCATTCGTCATCAGTACGGACCCCCCATACTACGACAACATCGGCTACTCAGACCTCTCTGACTTTTTTTACGTCTGGCTACGACGCACGCTGCGTGTTATCCATCCAGATCTTCTCGGGACAATGCTCGTACCTAAAGCGGAGGAGCTCGTCGCGAATCCATACCGTCACGGCGGAAAGGAGGGTGCGCGGAAGTTTTTTGAGGACGGCTTTCGGAGTGTCTTCGCCGGGGCGCGCGAAGCTGCACACCCCGACATCCCGATCACCGTCTGGTACGCATTCAAGCAGAGTGAAGCCGACGACCGCGGCGAGGCCTCCACTGGCTGGGAAACTCTACTCGAAGGCATGATTCGGTCGGGGTGGGAGATTACCTCGACATGGCCGAATCGCAGCGAGCTCGGCAATAGAATGATCGCCAGCGAGACCAACGCACTGGCATCGTCGATCATATTGTCGCTACGCCCTCGGCCGCAGGGAGCATTGACGACGGACAGACGTGGATTCATTGCAGCCTTGGAGGCGGAACCTCCCGGAGGCGTTGCGGAAGCTGCAGCAGGGGAGAATTGCGCCGGTGGACTTGCCGCAGGCAGCGATCGGGCCGGGGATGGCGGTGTTTAGCCGGTACAGTGCGGTTCTTGAACCCGACGGTAAGAAGATGACCGTGCGCTCGGCGCTGACGCGGATCAACGAGATCCTGGATGCGGTGCTGGCCGAGCAGGAGGGTGACTTCGACTCGGCCTCGCGGTTCGCGATCGCATGGTACCGGCAGCACGGCTATGGCGTCGGAAGGTTCGGCGACGCCGACAATCTCGCCCGGGCGCGCAACACCAGCGTTGATGCCATGGATCGGGAGGGGATCCTGACCAGTCGTGCTGGCAACGTGCAGCTCCTCAAGCCCACCGATCTGTCGTGGGACTACGACATACGCAAGGACAGCCACACCAGCAACTGGGAGGTGCTCCACCATCTGATCAGGGTGCTGGAGTCCGAAGGAGTCAGCCCGGCGGGTGACTTCCTCCAAGCGGCGTTGAGCCGTCCTGATGGCGCCGTCGATGCCGATCTTGTCAAGGAGCTCGCGCACCTTCTGTTCCGCATCGCGGAGACCAATGGGTGGACGAAGGATGCTTTGAGCTTCAACAGTCTCGTCACGAGCTGGCCTGAGATTCTGGAGGTCGCGCGCACCCAGAAGAAGCCCACCGAGACGCAGGCCGCGATCGACTTCGACGAGGACGAGTGAGATGGCGCTGAGCAACCGTGACCGCATCGACCGGATGTTCCAGATCCTCGCCCCGGCGCTGGACGACTTCATCTCCTCGGTCATCGGGCAGGTCGACCCGGCCCTGGGCGCTGGGTAGACAAAGCTCGTCCAGGCGAAGGATGCCAAGAACGGCGTGCCCGCCGATAAGACCTACGACCCGCTTGACCCGCAGGTCCAGTTCCGCATGCTCACCGAAGGCAACATCACCGGCAGTTACAAGAAGGGCTGGTACCCGTTCACCCAGGCCGTCGGCCGCGCCGGCGAGACCTACGCCAGCGAGCTGCGCGAGGTGCGCAACAGCTGGGCCCACAACGGCACGTTCACCGACGACGACGCCTACCGCGCGCTCGACACGGGCGAACGCCTGCTCAAGCTCATTGGCGCCAACGCCGCGTTCGACGAGGTGCGTGGCATCCGGCAGAACCTGCGGCGAGTGACCGCCGACAAGGATGACCGGAGGGTTCTCAAAGCCGCGGTCGACAGCCCCGAGTCCACCGGACTCCGGCCATGGCGCGAAGTGCTTCAGCCCCACGATGACGTCGCCACCGGCAACTTCCACGCCTCCGAGTTCGCGGCTGACCTCTACAAGGTCGCCACCGGCGGCGAGGTCGACTCCGACTATGCCGACCCGGTCGAGTTCTTCCGGCGCACCTACCTCACCGAGGGCCTCCGCGACCTGATCGGCCGCGCCGTGCGGCGCCTCGCCGGCGACGACAACGCCTCGCCAGTCATCAACCTGCAGACGAACTTCGGTGGCGGCAAGACCCATTCGATGCTGTCGCTGTGGCACGTGGCCGCCGGCCTTCCTGTCGGTGAGTTCCCGCAGGAGACCCAGGAACTGCTCACCGCCAGCGGATACACGGGAAAGGCGGTGAACCGGGTCGCGATCGTGGGCAACCACGTCAGCCCGTCCGGGATCACCAAGGCTGACGGCACCCATGTCAACACGATCTGGGGCGAGCTCGCCTGGCAGCTCGGCGGCCCCGACGCGTACGGCTTGGTCGCTGCCGCGGACCGCAGCCGCACCCACCCCGGCGAGGCTCTGCACGCGCTGCTGGCGACCTACGCGCCCGCCGTCATTCTGATCGACGAGTGGGTTGCCTACGCCCGCTCCCTCGTCGGCCGTGACGATCTCGCCGGCGGCACGTTCGACGACCAGTTCACCTTCGCCCAGTCCCTGACCGAGGCCGCCAAGGGCACCTCGGGCGTCCTGCTCGCCGTCTCGATCCCGGCTTCGGAGACCGGGGACGACGACAAGATCGTGGTCGGCAGCGCCGAGGAGGTCGGCGGCTCCAACGGCCTTGAGGCCCTGAAGCGGCTCCAGAACGTCGTGCGCCGGGTGGCCGACCAGTGGCGGCCCGCCTCGCCGACCGAGGCGTACCACATCGTCAAGCAGCGGCTGTTCAAGCAGCCGGACGCCGCCGCCCTCGCCGCCATCGGAGCGACGGCCAAGGCGTATGTCGAGATGTACCGCAAGTACACCGACGACTTCCCGCGCGAGGCCCGCGACAACGCCTACGAGCAGCGCATCCGGCGGACCTACCCCATTCACCCTGAGCTGTTCGACACCCTCTACGAGGAATGGTCCTCACTGGAGCGCTTCCAGCGCACCCGTGGTGTCCTGCGACTGATGAGCACGGTGATCCATACGCTCTGGACGGGTGAGGACGCCTCACCGCTGATCATGCCCGGTTCGATCCCGCTCGCCACCGCGAGCGTGAACGCCGAGCTGACCCAGTACCTCCAGGACTCCTGGAAAGCGATCATCGACGCCGATGTCGACGGCCCGAACTCCGAACCGGCCCGCATCGACGTCCTGAAGCCGCTGTTCGGCCAGCGGGCGCTGACGAAGCGGCTCGCCCGCACGGTGTTCTTCGGCGCCGCCCCCACCGTTGCGCCCGGCTCGGTGCACAAGGGCATCGCCACCCAGCGGGTCTTCCTCGGCACCGCGATCCCCGGCGACGTGCCGGGCAACTTCCACGCCGCGCTCACCCAGCTCGTCGACCGGGCGACGTACTTCTACTCCGGCTCCGGCAGGTACTGGTACGACGTACAGCCAAACATCACCCGCGAGGCAAAGGACCAGGCCGAGCGCCTCCACAAGGAGGACGTGTGGAAGGAGATCGTCAGCCGGCTGCGCGGCCAGGCTCGGCAGAAGGGCGACTTCACGGGCGTCCACGTCTGCCCGGAGACCAACGCCGACATCCCCGATATGGGTGAGGCACGCCTCGTCATCCTCCACCCGAAGGTCGCCCACAAGCGGGGCGCCGAGTCGGCAGCCAAGGACTTCGCCCAGAAGGCGACCGAGCAACGCGGCAGCTCCAACCGGACCAACCGCAACATGCTCGTCTATCTCGCCGCCGACGAGGCCCGACTGGAGGAGCTTGATACCGCCACCCGCGACTACCTCGGCTGGTCGCACGTCCTCGACAACGAGGTCGACCTCGACCTGACCCAGAACCAGAAGAACCAGGCCGCCCAGCGCCGAGCCCAGGCTGATCAGACCGTCACAGCCAGGCTCCTGCAGACCTTCACGTGGGCACTCGTCCCGGTCCAGCCGACGTCGAACGCGCCGTTCCTCATCCGCGAGACCAAGGTCGAAGGGCAGGCCGCCTCGCTTGCGGAACGCGTCTCCCGCCGCCTCGGCAACGACGGCGACCTCTCCACGCGGCAGGCCGCGGCGACGATCCGCCTCACGCTCAACAATCTTCCGCAGATCTGGAAGGACGGCCATGTCTCGCTCGGCACCCTGTGGGGGCTCTACGCCCAGTACCCCTACATGCCACGCCTGCGCGACCGGACGGTCCTCAACACGGGCATCACTGACCTGCCGCTGATCTGGCAGAACGATGCCTTCGCCCTCGCCACCGGCTACGACGAGGCAGCCGGCCGCTACATCGGGCTGTGGATACCCGATGACAAGGGCCTCGCACCGGCGCCCACCGACTCGCTGCTCCTGGTACGGCCCGACACCGCCGTCCAACAGCGCGAGGACGAAGTCGCGGAGAAGGCGTCGAAAACGCGGGACCAGAAGGAACTCCGGGACGAGGACGACGAGGGCCGCGACGGCGAGAACGATCGCGACGGGAAGGGGCGCTTCAAGCCGGAGCCTGACCGCACCGGCGGCATCCGTCGCAAGGTCAGGACACGGTTCTTCGCCGTGAAGACCCTGAACTCCGACAAGATCGCCCTTGACTTCAAGAACGTCGCTGAGGAGGTCATCGCCAATCTCCGGCAGGACGGGGTCGAGCTCGTCGTGAAGATCGAGATTGAGGCCACGAAGAGCACCGGCTTCGAGGAAGGCCAGATCCGCACCGTCTCCGAGAACGCCCAGACCCTGAAGTTCGACCAGTCGAACTTCGAGGAGAGCTGAACCGCCTCGCAGGATGTGCTTCCCAGAACATCGACTGATCGGGGACTATCGCGACGGCCCACCTGAAACACCCCAGGTGAGACGACCCGCCCGAAGAACCGACACGCGCTCGGGCACCGCGGCCTCAGTACTCGCGGCCGCCGACGCCGCGGCCGTCGAGGTGGCGCCTGGGCTTGGGGAGGGTGAACAGCTCGTCGGGCGACGGGCCTGGGCCTTTTGTGTCGCTGCCCACCACCCAGCGAATGGCCGCTGTCATGGCGCATGCGAGGAATCCGAACCAGATCGCCAGCCACATGCTTCCATGCGCCGCCAGCATGGCAACCGCGACGACGGTTCCCATGGCGAAGACCACCATCGCCACCCGCGGCAGCCAGCGGGCGAAGAACTCGGAAATCCGCACGTCCTTCCCCCTTTGCGCTGAAGCGAGGGCTGGGCGGACTCGCTCGGGCCAGAATACACAGGGCAGGGGAAGATCCGGGTCGTCAATAGCACCGACCGGCCGCAGCTCAACAGGGCTCGTCGCCGCGCTCAAAGCACGCCGGCAGGCCTGGACCCCAGGTGATGGACGCGCCCCGGCCGCGGCCGGCCCCCTCATCCGGGGTGACAGTGTTCCAGGCCACGGTGCCACGGTCGGGAGAGGCGCAGTCGTCGTCGGCGACAAACCGGGCGATCAAGGCAAGGCGAACAAGGCCGGACTTGTAGTAACTCATCGTCGGCCGGATCCGCGCACACAGGCCCACCCCGGCCCAGCAGGTGACTGCGGTAGCCGCACCATCCGTACCACGTTGTCTCCTTATCTCTCCAGGATGTGGTCATTCCCGTCGAACGACGACGTGAATCGATCTGGCCCGCCGTACGATCAGTGCCATCTCGAACCAGGACTTCGGATCCTGCACCTCATCCGCACAGTGGCATAATCCGCTACCCGATGCGGGAATCCCTCCTCTTACGTCCACAATCACCACCACAGGCAGAGGTGAACCGATCGTGCCCGTGACCTTTCCGTTTCGGCGCAGTGGCGCCGTCTTCGTACTCCTGCTCCTCGCGGTCGGTTTCACCGCCGCCTTCGCCGTCACCACGGCGGCGCCAGCACACGCCCTCTGCGTCAGCTCCCCGCTCGCGGGATCCTGGCGTAACGTCAATCCCAACACCCGGTCGATCACCCGTGTGACGGTCACCCAGGGCTGCGGTGACCAGGTCCTCTGCGATACGGACGGGCACTGTTCCAGCAGCGGCGGGGGCTATGGCGTCCGGGTGTGGGGAAAGTGCCACCCGACGGACTGCGACTGGGGAACCCGGTCCGCCGTCAGCAAGGGAAACGGCTGGATCCTGGCCATCTGGCGGCGCAGCTACGCGACGGACTACGTCTGGCTGAAGGCCTATAGGCGTGGTGCGACGACCCAGCTCGAGGTGCGGACCCTCACCGACTTCACGGCCGCGGACGGCCGCAAGGACTACACCACCGACGAATGGTTCCGGCACTGACGCGTAGCGCGGAACGAGTCAGATCGCCCCGCCGCCCAGCAGCGAGCTACAGGCTCGCCGGCTGGGCGGCGGGGTGAATGCGGATGGTGCCTTTCTGGGTGCGGGCGCGGACCTCGGCGGTCTTCTCGGTGGGACTCGGCGGGGCGTCGCGCGGGGGGGCATCGTTGTGGACGGCGCCGTGGCTGCTGCGGGCGTCGACCCAGGCGGCGGTGCCGGTGGGGATGCCGATCTCGATGTCGCCCTCCGCGTTTGCAAGGTCGATGGTGCCGCGGCTGATCTCGCCGAGGCGAATGGCCCCATGGGCCGTCCTGACCCGTAGGTTCCCGTCCATGTGGTCAATGGCGATCTCCCCGCCACCGGCCGCGACGATCGCATCCCCGACGGCACGGCCGATCCGGATGTCGCCATAGCCGTTCCTGACCTCGACGGCTCCCTCGACCACGCCGAGGCTCACGGCGCTCCGGCTGCCGCGCACCGACACCGCCCCCGCCACCTGCCCGACCGCGACGGAGCCTCGCGAAAGATGCACGACGAGGGGGCCCGTACGGTCAAGCTCGATCTCGCCGGTCTCGCTGTCCACCCTGCACTCGGCGAGCACGCCCTTCGCCCGGACCTCCGCGTTCTCCATGCGTACCCGGAGGATGGAGTGGCTGGGCAGCTCGATGGTGACGTCCGCGGCCCCGGCCCCGCCGATCAGTCCGCCGAGCATCCCGGACCTGATCGTCAGCGTTCGGCCGGACAGGTCGACCCGTACCCGGTCGGACGCCCCGGCCCGCGAGCCCTGATGCACCTCGACGACCGTGTCGGTACGGTCGCTCGCGACGAGCTGCACGCGGCCGCTTCCCAGCTGCAGGTCGACGACGATCGGGTCGGGCGTGTCGAAGGTAGGCATAGCGAACTCCTTCAGATCATCTGATGCGAACACAACACGGCACGGGCACGGCTTCGAGCCAGGCGCCGTCGCATGACGCGGAACGCCTGACGGGACAGGGGCATCGGGGCCAGGACGGCGGGGGGCTCCAGGACAGCGGGGGCTGAGGGTGCGTTCCGCGGAACGCACCGGGACATCCGATCGTGGAGCCCGTCTCAATGCGCTCCGCGGAACGCCTGGCTGGAAGGCTCGGGCTCCGAGACGCGTTCCGCGGAACGCAGCCCGGCGGCATAGGCGCGGCCTCGGCTTGGAGGATCACGGGGATGGCGGTCGGCCGACCGGAGTGGTCAGCCGACCCAGCCGACGAAACGGCCGCCGCCACCGCTGTCCCGGCGGCCCCTGCGGTGCGATCCGCTCCCGCCGTTGGGCGGTGGAGCGGAGACGGCAGCGCTGGTCACGCGGACGAGCCAGGCGTTGACGGACAGGCCCTCGGCTGCTGCGGCCGCCTCGATGCGCTGCTTGAGCTGCTCCGGCGGGCGGAAGTTGATCCGGGCCACAGGCCCCTCTCCAGCCTCCGCGGCCAGCGCGGGCGCCACCACCTCCGAACCCGACGCCATCTCGGCGCCATACCCGTCAAACGTGGCGCCGCCCTGCGCCCGCCCGCCGAAGGTAGCGCCATCACGCGTCGGCCCACCAATGGTGGCGCCATCACGGGTCGGTCCACCGAAGGTAGCGCCATCGCGGGTGGGTCCACCGATGGCGGTGCCGCCCTCGGGCGAACCGCCGCCAGGCTCCGGCCGGCGCCCGACCTGCGGTGAAGTGCCCGTGCCCGCGCGGTCCTCCTGGACGTCAGGCGCCGTGACCACGAAGTACGGGTCGCGGCCGCGCAGCCGGATCTCCACCGATCCGGGCGCGAGATCGCGGGTGACCTCGTCCGCGGCGGCGGACAGAACCTCGAGCATGGTCAGCCGGCTCGCGGACGCCACCGCGGCGGTCAGCCGCTCGGCCAGCGCCCGAGCCTCCCCCGAGTCGGCCACCGCCAGCAGCTCGGCGCGCAGACTCTCCACATACGGCGTGAGCTCCATGGCGCCATGATGGCGCCGTTATGGCGTCGCGTCAACCCCCATTGTGGCGCTAGATGGCGTCCAGAATGGCGTCACGACTGGGGCAGCGAGCGCCCCAGGCATCGAGCTCGCG
>Ga0207711_10001735_pt1 | contig 19995 bp, 9 predicted proteins | sample KBSS34metaG_FD_184401 | JGI IMG/M metagenome (GOLD analysis project Ga0207711, IMG submission 184401) | Switchgrass rhizosphere microbial communities from Kellogg Biological Station, Michigan, USA - KBS S3-4 metaG (SPAdes) (version 2) | ecosystem: Host-associated > Plants > Roots > Rhizosphere >...
TCGGGAGAATACTTCTTTCTATGTTGCGCCACCGGATTTCCCCTAACTCAGACTGTTCATCCTATAGGATCCACAATCCGGATTCTTCGGGGCGTCTCAAGGCCGGGACGGTGATGGTGCGGGGCTGGTTGAGGCCGTCGAACGTGGAGGTGCTGGTGTGGCCGTTCGCGTCGGTCTGGGAGGTGACGTTGCCGGCCGCGTCGTAGCCGAAGCTGACGCTGCGTAGGAACGTGTCGGTGTCGGAGTACTGGGCGGTGGCGGTCTGGCGGCCGGCGCGGTCGTAGATGGCGCGGGTGATGCGGCCGAGCGGGTCGACGGTCTCGTTGAGCCGGCCGGCGAGGTCGTAGGCGTAGGTGGTGGTCTTGCCGGCCTCGTCGGTGGTCGAGACGAGGTCGCCGGCGCCGTTGTAGGTCGAGCGGGTCGACGCGCCGGAGGCGAAGTTCGAGGGGCGTAGCACGCGGGTGACGTCGCCGGCGTCGTCGTGGTCGTAGTAGGTCGTGAACGCCGACACCGTGGCGCGTTCGGTCGTCGAGGACGCGAACAGGCGGTTGAGGTCGTCGTAGGCGTAGATCGTCCACGCGCCGTTCTGGTCGACGGTGTCGAGCAGGTTCCCGGCGTCGTCGTAGATCATTCGGGTGACGCCTGCGTCGGGGGCGCCGCTGACCTGCGGGTCGGTGACGGCGACCGGGCGGCTGCGTTTGTCGTAGACGGTGGTGGTCGTCTCGCCGCGGGTGTCGACGTGGCTGGTCGGGTTGCCGTTGTCGTCGTAGGACCACTGCTCGGTCGGGACGATCGCCGACCCGCCGGGCGGGGTGTAGGAGGGGTAGGTCTTCTGGGTGACCCGGCCGAGGTGGTCGTAGGTCGTGACGACGACCTGGTTGCGGGCGTCGCGGCTGTGGGTGACCTCGCCGAAGGTGTTGTAGCCGACCTCTTCCGACGGGCGCTGTGAGGTGGCGGCGGCGCCGTTCTCCTCGACGTCGACCGGCGGCTCGACGGTCTGGATGACGTTTCCGTGGGTGTCGGTGACCTGGTCGGTGACGTAGTCCGCGTTCGGCGGGCCGGAGGGGTTGTGGCCGCGGGGGTCGACGGTGCTGGTCACGAAGCCGCGGTCGTCGCGGATGATGTCCTCGGTGAGGTCGTCGTCGTCGTAGCCGCGCACGGTCCGCGACGTCGGCCGGGACGCGTCGTCGTAGCCGTACTCGGTACGTTCGGACGCGGTGGTGCCGGCGACGGAGGTTTCGCTGGTCAGGACGTTGCCGCCGGCGTCGTAGGTCAGCTCGGTGCGGCGCGCGACGCCGCCCGGGTCGAGGGTCTTCGCCGTGGCGCGCCCGGCGGCGTCGTACTCGGTGGCTGTGGTGCGCAGCCCGTTGCCGCTGCTGATCGACGTTTCGTTCCCGGCGGGGTCGTAGGTGCGTTCGTCGAGGACGACGTCGTAGGCACCGGACGTGGCGAGCTCGCCGACGGTGAGGTCGGGGGGGCGGTAGCCGACGAGGATCGTGCGATGGGGCAGGTCGTCGAGCCAGTAGGTCAGCCGGGTGGTGCGGCCCTCGGCGTCGGTGACCGAGGCGAGCCGGCCGGCGGGGTCGTAGGCGCGTGACTCGACGACGACGTCACGCGGCGACGAGCCGGCGACCGGGTCGTCGACGAAGTCGTCGATGGTGGTCGAGGCAAGCAGGTTGCGGGCGGTGTAGGTGAAGGAGGTGACGGTGCCGTTCGGGTCGGTCGTCGTCGCGACGTTGCCGTTCGGGTCGTACGTCGTCTGCGTGGTCGCCCAGGGGAAGGAGCCGGCGCCGCGGGTGCGGGCGGTTTCCCGGTCGGCGTCGTCGTAGTCGATGGTGGTGACGCGGGCGGTGTCGCCGCCGGTCGAGTCCGACATGGTGGTCTGGGTGAGGTTGCCGTTCTCGTCGTACTCGTTGGTCGTGACCGGGGTGTGCACGACCGAGGTGATGAGGTTCGTGATCGGTGGTTCGGTGACCGTCTTGACCCAGCCGAGCTCGGTGTAAGTGGTCGTGGTGGTGAGGCCAGCGGGGTAGGCGTCGGAGATTTCCTTCGACGTGAGCCGGCGGCCGAGTTCGTCGTAGGTGTACTCGTGGACCATGCCGGCCGGGTCCTGGTCGCGGCGCAGGTCACCCTTCGCGTCGTAGCCGTAGGTCGTGACCTTGCCGCGGTCATCGGTCGCCGAGATCGGCAGGCCGCGCGGGATCGTGCCGCCGCCGGCGGCTGCGGCTTCGGTGCCGTTCGAGTAGGTCCAGGTTGCGGTCGTGCCGTCCGGGAACTCGGCGGTCGCCGGCGATGCGCGCGACGTCAGGTGGCCGAAGCTGTCGTAGTTGCGGACGGTGGCGTAGGTGTCGTCGGTCGACGAGGCGGACCGGCCGTCGCGGTGGACGGTGACGACGTCGTTGCGCGGGTCGCCGGGGGCGCCGAGGAAGTAGGAGAAGTACTCGGTGTTCAGGTCGACGACGTCGTCCAAGAAGGACCGGGCGGTGGTGCGGGCCAGGACGTTGCCGCGGTCGTCGGTGTCGGTCTGGACGATGTTGCCGTTCTCGTCGATGACCTGGGACAGGAAGCCCCGGTCGTTGTAGACGAACTGCCGGTTCCCGATGTCGTCGCGCCGCGAGACCAGCTGACCATCGCGGTATTCCCAGTCCTGGTCGTGGCCGTTCGGGTCGGTGACCCGCACGATGGTGTTCGGGCTGGTCGCGACGACGGTGAACGTCGTGCGGTTGGATTCGCCGTCCTCGCGCCAGGCGACGGTGCCGTCGAGGTTGTAGCCGATGGTCGTGTCGCGGTTGCCTTCGGGCAGGGTGATCGTTCCGAGTTTGCCGTTGAACGCGTAGGCGTATTCCGTCGGATTGGCGGAATGCGGCGCGGTGACGTCGGTGAGCTGGTCGCCGTCGTAGTCGTACGTCCAGGTCAGCGGGCCGCCGTGGGCGGCGACGGTCTGGGTGTCCAGCGAGGTGACGTGGTCGCCGGTCCAGGTCAGTGCCAGGGTCCGCCCGGTGGTCTGGTTGGTGATCAGGGTGAGTTTGGCCGCGGTGTCGTAGGTCAGGTCGACGCGGCGCCCGGCCGCGTCGGTGATCCGGGCGAGGCGGCCATCGGAGCGGAAGGTGTGCGCGGCGCCGGACTTGTCGGTCAGCGTGGTCGCGGCGGTGGCGGTGAAGTCGTCGAACCGGCCGGCGCCGGTGGCCTCGGCGAACGGGCCGGCGCGGCTGCCGTAGAACACCGCCAGGTCCGTCGTGGACAGGATCTGGGTGCCGTTGCGCTGCACCACGATCGACGCACCGTTCGTGATGACCGTTATCGTGTCCGAGGCGGTGCAGCACGTCCCGGCGCTCGAGGTGGCGACGACGGTTTCGGCGCCTTCGACGCGGCGGACGAGCTGCCAGGTGTTCGACGCCGGCTGGGCGACCAGACGCCAGTAGTTGTCCGCGTCGGCGTAGCGGAACGCCAGACCCAGGCCTGCCTGCGCGACCGGCAGCTTGAACGACAAGGTGCCGTCCGCAGCACCGGTCACGGTCGCGAGGTTGCGGCTGCCCGACGCGGTCGCGAGGTAGGCCTGGTTGCTGGAGGTGCCCCAGGCGCCGGCGCCGGTTCCGGTGCTGGTCTGCCAGACCTCGCCGTCGTCGGATGCGCCGAGGTCGGTCGCCGAGTTCGGGTTGGTGAAGGTGTCGCGGTGCGCCTCGCTGACGATCGCGACCGACCCGATCCGCCCGGAGCCGATCCCGGTCGCGTACATGCCGGCCTTCGTCGCCGTCGAGAACGCCGAGTCCGTGAACGTTCCGACGACCCGGTCGTTGCGGTACACCGTCAGCAGCGATCCGGCCATCCGCACCGCGAACGTGTCGTCCGCCGCGCAGCAGGCGCCGCTGAACGTCGCCATCGTGCTCGTCGTCCCACCGGAGCGCTTCGCGAGGATCAGCTGGCTCGTCGACGGCTTGAGGTAGAGCGCCCACAGGTTGTCGACGTCCTGGACCCGGAACGCGATACCCACGTTGTCCTGCGCGACCGGGACCGCGATCCGGACCAGGCCGTCCGCCGGCGCCTGCAACACCGCGATACTCGGCTTGAGGACCGCCGCCGTCGCCAGGTAGGCGCTGTTGCCATTGATCCCCCACGTACCGGACAAGATTTCGAAGCTCTGGCCGGTGTCGGCGGTGCCGAGCGAGGTGATCGAGTTCGCGGCGGTGAACGACGCGACCTTGGGGCTGGGTGCCTGGACGAAGGCGTACTCGCCGTCCTGGGACACATACGAGCCGTCCCAGTTCCGGCCGAACCGTCCCTCCCGGCCGTCCGGGTAGCGCACGACCAGGTTGCCCTCGCCGGAGTCGTCGGCCTTGACGTTCATGTCCCACTGCGAGGACCAGCCGACGCCGAACATCCCCGGATACGGATTGCGGCTGTTATAGGTCCGGGTCATCCCGAGTGCCGGGCCGGTGCCGGCGACCGTGACGTCGGTGGTCGAGGAGCTGTAGTTCCCGATCAGCGGCGTCACCGACGCGACCGACGGCACGTACGGGTCGGCGCCGAAATGCCGGCTCGTCACCGGCGCCTGCACCTGGGTGAACAGGCCGATCGGCGACGTCCACGGGCTCGTCGTCCCGGCGAACGACGCCCGGCCACGCCAGTAGTACTTCTTGCTCCAGGCCAGCGCCCCGACCGGCACCTGCCATGTCCCCGTCGTCGACACGCTCGACACCGAGCCCGACGTCCAACAGTCACCGGACGCCGCGTCCGGGTTGGTGCAGATCTGGAACTCATACGACAGACCGGTCTGGTTACCGGTCAGCGTCAACGTCGGGCGCAGCGTCCCCACCGACTGCAGGTCGTCCGGGTTCGCGTCGGTCACCCGCACCCCGGTCGCCGTGCTCGAGGTGACCCCGGTCGGGAACGTTGAGACGCCATGGTCGGAGAACCAGGTCGTTTCCGACGCGCCCACGTGCTGCATGTCGAACTTGAGCAGGTAGCTGCCCGCCGGCAGCGCGTCGACGAACGCGGTCACATCCAGGCTCTGGCCGCGGCCGACCGCCGACGGCAGCTCCGTCTGGAACCCCTGGTCGTCGATCAGCGACGTGCCCGCGGCGTTGTAGACCCGGTAGGACAGCTTGTACTCGCCGCCCGGCCGCCAGGTCTCCGAGCCCAGGTTCGACACCCTGATTTTGATCTTGCCATGGGCGGTGGGGCTGACCGGCTCGTCCCACACCGGCGACCCGGTCGGCCAGGCGTACTGCGCGTCGTACGGCGTCCACGTCACCGACATCCGCGGCCGATGATCACCAGCCGTGCCCGGAGCGGAGCAGGAACAGTCCTGCGACGCGAACTCCTTGTAATGATCCGAGTCCGTCGTCGACGCGCGGATCGACAGGCCGTAGTTGTTGTTCGAGCCGTTGTTCCAGTCCTCGAACAGCTCCGTGAGCCGCCCGTCGGAGAACGTCTCCCAGCCCGCGTCGCAGCTGCCGTTCCCGGCCTGATGCGAGAAGCTGCTCTGCGCGACCTCGCCGTCGATCGCCGCGCCCGGCCAGGTCAACGTCGTGCTCGACCAGGGCGCGGTCACCGGATACAGCGACACCGGATGCGGATCACACGCGTCATGCGACGCCTCGTCATACAGGCTGAGCGTCGCCGACAGGATGTTCGCGTCCGCCAGCGCCGGATCAGCCGGGAAACGCAGATAGCCGTGGTTCACGTCGCCGGCGCCGGCCAGGCCGACCCGGATCACCTCGTCCGAGCCGTGCGCCGCGTCCGGCGCGGCCTCCGACACATAGGTGTCGTCCGCCCCTTCGGACAGGTTGGTCACCGTCGGGTCGACCCGTACCGGGAACACCCGTCCCGCCGCGGCCAGCCACTGGCTGTCGAGCTCGACGTGCAGCACTGTCTGGCCGGTGCCGGGCATGGTCGTCAGGGTGTAGGTCACGCCGTCCGACACCGCGCCGGCGGCGTCCCGCATCCACCCGCGGGGAATCACCGCGACCGGTTTGCCGTCCTCGCCGGCCAGGACCACCTGGCCGTGACTGTCGAGGCTCGCGGTCAGGCCCTGCAACGTCAGCGGGAACGACCACGCCGTCGGCGCCTGCGCCGAGCGCAGGACGATGATCTCCTTCACCCCGCCGGCCGCCGCCGACAGCTCCAGGTCCGCCGACGTGCGCACCCCGGCGAACGCGACACTGTCGCCCTGCGACGTGCCCCTCGAGCCGGCCGCGCCGTCGAGCGCGAAGCTGACCGACCGGCCTGCGCCGAGGTCGACGCGGGCCAGGTCCGGGTCGTCCGCCGTGCCGGCGATCTCGACCGGGGTCCTCGTCGCCGCCGCACGGTGCCGGCCGTCGGCCTGCGTCTGCAGCCGGGTATCGACGTTCACCCACCGCCCGGCGGCGTCCTTGAACCGGACCGGCTGCGGCGAGATCTCCGTCGTGAACGTGCCGTCGGGATTCGCGAACACCGTCGACTGCTCGGTGCGCTTCGACTCGACCTCAACCCGACCCGCCTGCACCCTGCCGGGCTCGCGCACTGCTGGCGCCACCTCGTCCTGCGCCGGCCGCTCGGCACCCGCCGGGACCGGCGGCGCGTTCACCTCGCCCTCCCCCGGCGGGATCTTCACCTTCCGCGGTGCCTCCTCCGGGGTCGTCGGCACCGCACCCTCAACCGGTCTCAACGCCGCCGCGACCGCCCCCGCCTTGGGTGCGGCGCCGTCCGACGTCGCCGACGCCGGCACCTGATGAGGCCGCTCAGCGGCCGTCCCGTCCGAGGACTGGGGCAGGTCCAGGTCCCGGAACGGGCTCTGCTCCGACAACGGCACGATCTTCGGATGGGTCACCCGGTCGTACACGACCAGCGACACACCGGTCATCACCAGCACCGGCACCAGGAACAACGCGACCCGGCGCACCCGCGACCGTCGTCGCCCCAGTTTCCGGGCAAACGACACCGGACGGCCAAACGACGGAAAGCCACGCGGGGAATGGTGCCGGCCAGTCATCACAGCTCCAAAAAGGGCGCGCAGGAACAGGCATGAGCCACGCGGAAACCGACCCCCGGGGCATAGAGGCACGCCCGACGGCCGGACCGACCCGGGCATCACCGCAGCCCTGACAGCACGCCAGGGCAGGGTCAGGCACGGCAGGCCGGGCGAAACGCGCGCACGAGAAAAGACGAGACGCGAGAACGCCAGGCCGCACCGGGCCACGGGACAGCCGGATACGAAACACCTGCGAGGAACAGGTGTGACAGCCGGCATGAACGCCGGAGACCTGCCCCGGCACCGGGCTACAGAGCAGCCGGTGACCCGCGGGCAGCGCAGATCGCTAAAAGAAGGCGGAGAAACAGGTAAGAGAAACCGGCACGACGGCGTGCACGGCGAGAACCCCCACCGAGGCCCGCAGTGAACCCGCGGCCTCGGACAGGAGAACGAAAGTCACGCCCAGGCGACGGAAGTCGCAGGGCTGTGCGCCGCAGAGCATTGCACGCTGCACAGCCCACTCACAAGTAGTTCCCCCACATTCCTGTAGAGGATCACGCACAGCAGGGAGGGTCCTTTTTCCTTCCAGCGGAACCGCACGCGCGGATAGCACCGGGAAGGACCAGCCGTCAACGACCGGAAGAACTAGTCCGACTACAGATCACATCCAGGTTTCGTTACGGACAGCGAGCACCGTCACGCAAACGAACCGCCGGGCCGGCAGCACACGGAAGGCATGCAGGACTCCGAGCTGTGACCAGGATTTCTCGCCAATCTCTGGCAGGACCTGGCCGCGGTCTGCCATAGTGGCTCACCACCGACCCACCACCCTGCGTCAAGACCAAGACAACGACGCGCTCTGATCTGATAGCTAGCCAGGCGTGGCTCGACAGCGGCCGCGCCTGTATTCAGCCTGTCCGCGCCACGGCCGTCGCTCCGCTGGCGATCAGCCATGCCTCCATCCGACCTGTTCCTGAACAACGCTCCCGGCCATTCCACCGCCGGCTATTCAGCCTGCCCGCACATCGAGAATGCCGCGCGCTCATTTCCGCCTGACCAGGCAGAAAGGCCAGTCCTCACGGCCCACCCCGTACAGGGTCGCTTTGGCGCGCCCGCGCGCCAACCGCCGTTCCGCCACGCCGGCCAGCCATCCGAGCGCCCTGCCCGCACGCCCGCCCCCGGTCTCATACGCCCCGCGCCGACGCCGGCGTCGCGCGCCCCGCGCGGCGACATGGCGCCCCGACGACCAACCGACACCGACAGGAGCTGACGGGTGAGCCGCCACCGCCGACCTCCCCGACCAGGCGCACCCGCCCACCCGTCACCGCCAGACGCCGAACCGCCCACACCCGAGGCACCACCCAGCCCAAGGGCCGGCTGCCGCCGGCGTCGCCAACCGACTCCCCCGGACGGCGCCTCCGGCCCCGGCCCGTCAGCCGACCCGACCATCACCGCCGCCACCGCCACCGCCACGATCGCGCTCGACAGCGATGCGGTACCAGCACCGCCCTCCACCAGCCCCGACACCGAACCTGATCGCCCCGGGGCGGACAGCGACCACGCGGCCGCCACCGCCCCGCTCCCCACCCAGACAGCCACGCACGACAACCCCGACAACCCCGACGACGACCCGCCGGCCCAGCCCGCCGGCCAGCCAACCACCCCACGCCACAACGGCCGACACCGCCGACGCCGACCCCCCAAACACAAGATCGGCATCCTCAGCGCCGCGGGCCTCCCCGTCCTCGGCATCCCGGCCCTGCTCATCCTGCTGCTCTCCGGAGCAGACGCCCCCCTCGACACCGACCACCCCAACGCCACCGCCATGCCACCGCCCACGACCCGGCCCTGGCCGAGTACCGCCCCGCTACCCGCCGAGCTCGTCACCGACGACGCCGGCACCCCCGTCTCCGCAGACACCCTCGCCGCGGCCGCCGCCAATCCAGCACCGACCGACGTCGTGCGCCTCACCGCCACCGAACGCCAAGTCCCGACCCGCGTCCTAGCCGCCTACCAGCAGTCCGCCACCACCCTCACAGCCGAACAACCAGGCTGCCACCTGCGCTGGGAACTCCTCGCCGGCATCGGCAAAGTCGAAACGAACCACGCCACCGGCCGCGCCATCACCCCCGACGGCACCATCACCCCGACCATCCTCGGCCCCCGCCTCGACGGCCACGCCGGCGTCGCACTCATCCCCGACACCGACCACGGCCACCTCGACCACGACACCACCTACGACCGCGCCGTCGGCCCCATGCAATTCCTCCCGGCGACCTGGACCGGCGCCGGCCGCGACGGCAACCACGACAGCACCAAAAACCCCGACAACATCGACGACGCCACCCTCGCCACCGCCGGCTACCTCTGCGCCCACGGACGCAACCTCGCCACCCCGACCGACCTCTACAACGCCATCCGCGCCTACAACCCCTCCGACACCTACGTCCGCGCCGTCCTCGCCTGGACCACCGGCTACACCACCACCCCCGCCACCCCCACCAACACCCTCCCCACCGTCGCGATCCCCGCCCCAATCCCGCTCACCCCGACCGCCCCCGCCCCACTGCCCACGCCCTTCCCGATCGTCACCCTGACCCCCCGCCCGACCACCCCCGCGACGACGCCACCAGCCACGACAGCCCCAAACCCACCAACCAGCCCGGCCGCCGCCTGCCCCACCACCACCCTGGTCACCTCGACCCTCACCGCATCCCTCACCACCACCGCCCTCGAACTCACCGGCCGCTACACCACCACCGCCACCGCCCCACCCGTCCTGCACACCGAAGCCCGCACCACCACCGGCCACACCCTCGCCTCCGCCGACATCACGGTCCCGACCACACCGCCGGCCGAATCGACCCTCCTCGCCCGCCTCCCCCTCGACCATCTCGTCGACCCAGGCCAGACCGCCACCATCACCCTCGTCCTCACCACGACACCGGCCAGCTGCCCCGCCCAAATCCTCGTGACGCTCTCCATCACCAACATCACCCGCTCAAGCCCGACGCCAGCGCCGACGACAGGCCCCACGACGCCGCCCCCCACCACGCCCAGCCCGACGCCGACAGCCCCCGCCCCCTCCAGCCCGGCAACAACAGCCAAGGCGGCACCCTGACACCTGACGACGAGTGACCGAAACAAGCGGCCCTGCACCGAGACATTCGGCCACGCCGGTCGACACGCCGAAAACCCCTACCGACGCGCCGCGCTCATTGGCACGCGCGAACTCAGGAGGCGGCTCCTGGCCGTCCACGCGATGGCTGGCGAGTGCATCCCGGGCAAACGACGTATCGGATTCGGCTAGTACCCGTGGCGTGGTCACCCACTCTCGGCGACAGCAGGCGATCCGTCACGCCTAACCGCGGCGGAACGAGGCGCTGTCGGCCATCTCAGGTGCTGTCGAGCCAGGCGACCCAGGCTCGCTCTCAAGGTGACGACTGAAGGAGGAGGCCCGAGGCTTTCTTTCGGGGCGCTCGCGCACACGTCGCGCACACGCGAAGAGGATGGAGATCAAAAAGGGCCAGTGGTGCCGCACGATGCCGCCGAGTGCCGCGTCGTTCGCCGAGGCGAGGGGCCAGAAATGTCGATCATGTCTGGCGGGCGAACCATCTGATAGTTATCAGAAGGTCACGGCGCTTGTGAGATTGTGAACGTGCAGGTCAGAGCATGTTTGGTGCGCTCGGAGGGACTCGAACCCCCAACCTTCTGATCCGTAGTGCGGTAAATGCCGTGTTTATCGGTGTCGCGTGATGCCGACCTGTCCCACTCCGTCCGGCACACAGGGCCTTCCCGTGCCGGTCAGTGTCAGTCTGTGCCAGGCAGGCCCGGCACGTCCGCGCACACGTCGCGCACACCGCCGTCAGCTCACCCATCCCACGATGGCACCTTTCCGCGCCAACCACCACCGCGATCAAGATAGAACCGGCCGGCTCCCCCGCCCCAAGAAGAACGGCTACGCCACCGCGGGCGCGGCCACAAGGACCCCAGCGATCACCAGCGCGGGAACCCTCGCCCCCGCCCAAGGCCGGCCGATCAGCACCGCCGCTTCGAAGCCGCTCCGGACCGGTACCCGATGAGCCAGCGACCGAAGATCTCGACCACCCCGCCGCACAAGGACGCTCCGGCCCTGGCCGGACCCGTAAATGCCGGGAAGCTCGTCACCATCATGATCGGCATCGTCGTCGCGCTCACCTTCCTCTTCGGCTTCGGCAACTCCTTCGCCCTCGGCCTCCGCCTCGGCGTCCCAATCTTCATCGCACCCCTGGTAGCCCCAGCAGTCGACCTGTCCGTCGTCGGCCTACTGCTGGGAATCCGCCAGCTGGCCCTGAATGACGGCCCCGCCAAGGTTCAACGATCCGCACGGCGGCTGCTCATCTTCGCCAGCCTCGTCACCCTCGCCCTCAACATCGCCGAACCACTCATCGCCGGCCACTACGGCAAAGCAGCCTTCGACGCCATCGGACCACTACTCATGATCGGCTGGGCAGAAGTCGCACCCGACCTCATCCAAGCCATACAGACAACTCCAGCAAGCAAACTCCCGCCAGCACCACCGACCACGGATGACCCATACGCCTCGACGGTGATCGACCAGCCGGCGGGACCGACACAGCCCTCTGAGACCAAACGGGCCGAAGCGTCCCCGGCCGGCGAGACGCCCCCGCGGAACGAACCCGGAGCCAGAGAGCAGGACCTACTCCACCGCGCCCGAGCCGAAGACGTCCTCCACTGGCAACACCACCAGCGCCCCATCTCCGCCGAGACACTGCGCAAACGACTCCACATCGGCGCTCCTATCGCTCGCAGGCTGGTCACCCAGCTACGCAGCGACACCCACGCCAAGATCGAATATGGCATCGGACCCCAAGAAAGTGAGCCGAAGCAAGACCTCTAACCAAAGCCACGCTCTCGGCCGCGTCGGGAAGCGCCAGAGACCACTGCAGGACCGGTCAGGATGGCGGGAGCCGTCTGCGCAGCAGGCGGGTCAGGCGCCGGTAGCCGTCTTCGCTGAACAGATCGACGAGTGTGGCGTCGCCTAGCTCGCTCGGGATCTCGCACAGCTCCAGCCGGACGACGATGGTCTCCTCCCTGTCCGTCACCTCCGTCAGAGACCTCGCCCCGAGCCGAGACGGCATCGCGCCCGAGGTTCGTCGGGACAGCAGGACGAGGAACGCGGCACTGTCGTCGCGGGCCCGCTCAGCGGCGGCGTCGGAACTCTCACCCGGCAGGATGTCGAGGTCGTCGAGCCAGGGGGCGAAGCCATCCTGGCGGAGCTGTCCGTACAACTCGCGGGCACTGCCGGCGTCTTCTTCTCCGCGACTGATGAAGATGCGGTCGCGGCGGCCGTGTCCTGCCTCGGCATCCGCGGACACCAGGTAGCGGTCGGCGAGGCTACGCAGCGCGCGATTGAATGGGTAAAGCCGGAGCGCCTCGTTGAGGAGCGTCTCGTAGGGCGCTGCGATCAGCCCGCTGTCCAGGTTCTGGAGAACCGCGGACCAGAAGTCGCGGTTGGTCGAGTCGTGCCAGACCGGCATGGACTGATACGGGATTCCGACCCTGCTCAGGAATTGGCCTGCGGTGGCGGGCTGGAAAAAGATCTCTGCTAGGACGTCGATGAGTAGGTGGCTGTCTGCCTGAGACAGCCGGATTGGTCTGGCAGCGCCTTGGCCACCCCTATCTCCTGCTGAACGCACTGGAGGACTCGACCGCCCGACGGCCGTGTCGGGACGACGCCGCTCGCTCAACGGCTCCGTCCGCACGGGAACGTCGGCCGATTCCGGGGCGCCGCGGCTTACGACAGAGCGTTCACGGACGTCGACGATGGGTCCCTCAAGGGGCGTAGGAGGAAGGATAGACGTCCAGCCGACGCGCCCCCGCCACGCGGCGGCGCCGGGGCCCGAGAGATCCTCCGGACGCGGACCAGTCTCGAAGAGTTCTTCGGTCACCGTCGCGAGACTCGCCACGAGATCTTGGGCAGCGGGTCGCTTATCCGGGATCGTCTCGAGCGCCTCGGCGAGCAGCGCGTCGAGAATATCGATCCCGGTCGTCGGCCGCACCGTGCTGCGCCGCCCAACAGCCATGCGCGGGTTGACGAGCGTCGCCCAGCCGTAGATGTCCGCCGCCGGGTCCAGAGGGCCTCTCCCCGTACCCTCAGGTCGGTAGTGCGGCCGCGACTCCGCGTCGTCCCGCGGCGGCGGGCCACCGGCGACCCCGGCGGAGTGCATCCGGACCAGCCGGACCTGTCCGTCGTCGACACGTACCGCGCCCGCGTTGAGATGGCCGTGGACCAGGCCGGCGGCATGGACCGCGGCAAGGGCCTGCGCCAGCTGGTAGGCGAAACGCAAGCGTCGTTCCGTCGTCCAGGTAGGGTCCGCATCTGGTGCGTCGATTCGGTCCCCTTCAGCGAACTCGGCGACGCAGTACGGCGGGTCATGGTCGGGCTCGGCGCGGATGAGCCGGGTTACCAGGGGGCTGTCCATGCGAGCCCAGTGCGCGCTGGCCGCGCGCAGGTTCTCGGCGAACGCTTGGGCCGGGCCACTCGCAGCGATCTTCACTGCTGCGAGGCGTCCCTCCCGGGCCCGGGTCAGGTAGATCGGGCCGAGTGGGGTCACGTCGATGGTCCCGAGGAACGAGAACGGGCCGATGCCTCGCGGGCCGTCCGCGTCGAGCGGCTGTACACCCGCCGGCAGCGTCGGGGCTAGGACATGCCAGGGCTCACCAGCCGACCGAATCCATACCGGCCCCTCGACGGGGATGGTGACGAAGCCGGGTCGGGGCACCGCGGCCACGGCACGTGGCCGCTGGGCGGTCAGAAGCAGCGCGACGGCGTCGAGGAGGTTCGCTCGCGCCTCGGCGCGAGCGCCAGGTGCGGCCTCGTCTGTGGCCGTGTCCTCCGATTCCAGCGCCCTGCCCACGGTCGCGGCGTCAATGACGACAGTGGGAACCTCGGCGTCGCGCAGCGCGCGCAGCACGGACGGGTCGGTCTCCCGCCGGCTGTCGAACACCGCGAGTGCGGACGACTCGTCTGCCAGCAGCGCCGCGTCGAGCTCGGCTGCCCCCTGATAGGAGACGGCGAAGCCGTGCCGGGCGAGGAACCCGCCGACCGGGCGGGCTAGGCCGGCCGCGGGCCGTTCGACGACGAGGACGCCTGGCCGATGGTCGAACTCAGCCGACTCGGTGTCATCGCCGTCGAGCCAGGGCAGCGGCTCGGACAGCGGTCGCGGCGCGATGAGGTCGAGGAAGACGAGGTCGGCGCCGGGCGAGGTCAGCCGGTGGGCCTCCGGGACCGGTGGGCAGCTCAGCTCGAGCTGGCCGCCTGCGAGCCGCGCGCCGACTTCGACGGGCTCCTGGTCGGAGGAAATCTGTTCCAGCAACCGGGCCGCGCCCGCGTCGGGTGGCCCGCCGACGGGATGCCCGGCCCGCTGGCTGGCGAACGCGGCGAGGAACCTCGCCGCCTCGCTGTACGCGAGGACCGCGGGCGGCAGGGCTGGGAGCGCGCGTGCGGCCCAGCGGGCGATGTCGTCGACGAGCCGCGGGTCCGGCCGGCTACCGATCGTCGCGTCCCGCAGGTCAGTCAGGACCTCGCGCAGTGCCCCGTTGATCGCTCTGCCGGTCGCGCCGCGCAGGCCGAGCCAGATCAGCCGCTCCTCGGCGCGCAGGTAACGTCCGGCGCCGTCGACCGCGCGGACCTGTTCGAGCAGGCGGCGGGCGTTCCGGGCGTGGGCGCGGTGGGGGGGCGGCCGGTCGAGCAGGCGGCGGCGCAGCGCGGGCAGCTGGTCCTCGTCGAGCAGCAGCAGCTCCCCGCTCGCCCTGGACACCAGCGGCCCGAACCACAGGGCCGCCTCCGTAGACGCTGACAGGCCCGGGTGCAGCTCCTGTCGGAAGATCCGCACGAGCCGGACGTCGACGAACGCCGCGATCGACAGGCTCGCCGCCAGTTCGAACGCGTCCCGCTCGACGGCCGTCATCTCTGTCGGCGCCGGCGCGGTCATGGGCTGGCCCGGACCGCGTCGCGGACGGTAGTCGACGCGTCCCAGGGAAGGACGGGCATGAGCCGGGTCAGCGCCGGATCGGCGTCACGGCGGGCGCCGGGAACGAGCGCGAGCGGCCGGCAGCCGACGCGGCGCACCTCAGCGACGAACGCGGCCCACTCGTCCGGCGGCGCCGGCGGGGGGGCCCAGGGATGCCCGCCGCCGAAGTCGGTGACGACCAGAACCGGCGTGCCCGGCGCCGGCGGCCGGTAGCGGTCCCAGGGACGCAGTCCAGGCCCGACGCCCGCGATCGGGCAGCGGGCGAACCTCAACACCTCCACTCGGGGCCCCAGGACGCGCCGGAGCTGCGCGGGAAGCGCCGCGAGGTCGGCGAGGTAGGGCCGCATCGCCGGCCCCAGGTCGAGGAGAACCTGGACTCCACGGCGGTTCGTACGGACCATCCGCCGAGGCAGCTCGGCCAGGGGTTCGAGACGGGCCAACGACGCGATGATCAGGTCAAGGTCGAGCTCATCGCCCTCGGTGGTGACAGCGAACGCCGTCGCGATGATCACGCGGCTCGCCCGTACCGGGAACAGAGGCGGCACACCCGGCGACAAACCACCGCCGGCGGCCTCTTCTGGTCCCGCGGCACCACTGCGGGGCTCATTGGCCTCGCGCGGTGCGTTGCCGGCCTCATCGCCGGCACCGGGCCACCATCCAGGTATGGCCGCGAGGGTGTCCCGGCGTCGCAGCGGGATCCAGTCCGACGGCTCGGTTAATTGACCCGCAGTGCTCGCCATTGTGGAGCCGCTGGCGTGGGTGCCACCTGGGCGCTGCGGCTGTCCGTCCTGGACGAGGTCAGCTGGGTCGGCCGAAGCTGTGTGGGCGTCCTGCGACGCGTCCGCGGGCCCGGGCACCGCGATACCGAGCAGCCGGGCGGCCGCCTCGGCGGTCTCGGTGTCCGTGCACCGTAGCCGGCCGAGGACCCTGATGACGTCGGCGGCGAAGATCGTGGGCGGCTGGCCGGTCACCGCTTGTCCGGCCCGTCCCATTTCGCGAGCGTGAGCCGCCTGACCACCGACCACGCGTCCTGGCTGCCCGTCGGCGTGACGCCGAGCCTGATCGCGGCACCGACGGCGTCGATGTACTCGGCGGTGCCCGGCGGTCTGTAGCTCGCCGCGTCGGCCTCGTCGCGGGCCTGGCAGGTGATCGTCGCAACCTCCCGCAGCAGGTCCTGTGGCCCGTCGGGGAAGTGGCGCCGGCCGATCGCGACAAGCCTCTCCTCGTCGGGGAACTCCATCGTGTAGACGACGCAGCGGCGCAGGAACGCGGGTGGCAGCTCAGCTCGTCGTTGGTCGTCAGCACCACCAGCGGTGGGTTCTCCGGCCGCTCGTTGCGGACGGGGTAGCCATCGAGGTCCGTCACCTCGAACGACAGCGTGCCGAGGGGGCCGAGAAGGTCGTTGGGAACGTCCGGCTCAGCCTTGTCGATCTCATCGAGGAGAAGCACGGCACGTTCTCGCGGCGCCGGGGCCGGCTCGCCGGCGAACGCGGCTGCCTGCACCGGCGCGAGTGCCCGCCAGAAGACGCCGGGCCGGATGTAGGGGCGCAACTCGTCGCGGTCCCGCGAGCCGGTCGGCGTCCCGACGCGCCGCCGGACGGCGTCAGCGCGCCGTACGGCGTCGACGGCCCATCGGCCGGCCGGGCCCGCCTGTGCGTCCCGGAGCCGCCGGACTGCGTCGAACGTCCATTGCAAATCCTGGGCGCGGGTGCGGGAAGTGACCGTGGCGCTGTGGAAGTCCCAGCGGGCCCGCTGCGCGACCGCAAGCGCGAGCATGGTCTTCCCGCAGCCGGGCTGGCCCTGGACGAGTAGCGGCCGGCCGGCGGCGAGCGCCACGTCGACGGCGAGTCGCGCTTGAGCGGTCAGCAGGTAGCCGCCGACGGGCACGTGGTCGCCGACGACGGTTTCCAGCGCTGCGGTTGGCTCCGCCTCGTCGCTGTCCTTGAAGATCGGGTCATAGCGGTAACCCTCATCGTCAGACATGTCCGCCGTCCTCCTTGGCCATGCCCAGCGAGCCTGGGATCAGAGGCTCGCCGCCAGACATGTCGTTGTAAAGCCGCCAATAGCTTCTCTGCTCAGTGTCCGTGCGGGCGTCCAAGACCTCGACACCGTCGGCCGGTCGGCCTTCCGGGTCGAGGACGACGAAGAAAAGCAGGCGGGCGTAACGGGCGCGCGCCGCGGCGAGCTCGTCGGCGGCGGTGCCTCCGGGACGCGCCCACAGCACCGCGACGGGGGTGGCGTCGCCGCATCCGTACAGCCCGCGACGTACGGCCGTCTCGTCGGCGGTCACCAGCTCAGGCCGCTCGTCCAGTCCGCCGGCCGCCTCCCGGATCTGCCTCCAGATCTGAGCGCTGGGGCTGACATCCTTACCCCGCCCCGCGCCCTGGGAGTCCGGGAAGGTGCCGTAGCTACCAGGGAAGAGCTCGACGGCGCGCGGTAAGGGGGTCCTGGCTCGCGCGCGCACAAGATGCCAATACGCATACCAGGGGTAGCAGGTTTGGATGATCACGGTCCACGCCTGCCTTCTGCCGGTCAGCGCGGCCTCGTCGGCATAGAACGCCGCCAGCGAGGCGGACGCCGCGTCGGGAACGGTGTCCTTGAAGGGAGCGACCAGGTCAGCGAGCTCTGCTCGGGCGGAGACGAGGCCGGCGGCGGCGGAGAACACGCTCGCGATGCGGCGCAGGTCGAGGCCGTCGGAGTACATCATGTCCGCAGCCAGCATCGCGATCCTCTCTCGGCCCGCCACGTCGGCAAAATCGTCCGGAGTCGCGTTCCTGCGTTTCCCGTCAGGCCCCTTGACCAGGACGTCGAACTCCCGCGCGAGGCGCCGCAGCGCGGGGCCTCGTTGCTTGGCCAACAGGTCGGCGAGCACGTCGCTCATGGCGTCAAACTGCGGAGAGGAGGAGTGGGATCGCTGATAGGTGCGCTGCGGGGCGCGGGGCGGCACCTCTTCCACCGGCAGCGCGATGATGTCCAGGTTGCCACCCCGGTAGAGCTGCTCCCAGCAGCGGACACGGTCCGTGTCGTCGAGCGTGTCCAGCAGGGTGATGGGCGCGACGATGAGTGTGCTCATGCCGCCGGCGGGGCGGTGCTCCATCGCGACCCCGACGATGCGGTGCGTCACGCCGTCCCAGTGGAAGACGACGGCCCCCGACATTCCGCTCCACCCAATGTTCACCAGCGAGGTGAAAGAGACGGACTCATGGGGCATGGCGGGCCGGTGCGCGCTCTCGGCAGGACCGTTCGAGACGTGCAGGGCCAGCATTCCGGTGTTGAGGCCCGAGCCGGGCACAATGGCGCCCCACGCCTCCACGCTGTCAGGGACGCTGTCGAGCCAGTTGAAGGTGGGAAAGCCGACCGCCCAGCATTTCTCCAAAGGAAAAGGGCTGTTTCGACGCACAATCCCGAAGGCAGCCTGGTCACACTGCGGCAGTATGCCATCCAGCAGGGCCTCTTTGATCGTGAGGACGGCAAGGTCCACGTCCTTGGTCCCGACGTACCACGGCTCTGCCTCGTGATAGTCGTTCGTCTCGACCAGAGATACCTTCAGGCTCTGACCGTCCTCGAGTTCCGCCTGGTAGTCGAGGGCATGTGCGCACGTCAGGACAGTCGACCGGTTGACCAGGTAGCCGGCACTGAGGCGCGTAGATGAACCGGAGCCACGCTCAAATCGGACTTCGACGGTCCGAAGGGTGCCGACCTCGGGGGGACGCAGCATGATGCCCGTCGCGGGAGCGATCAAGGCACCAGCGGCGCCCTCGGACGCGGCCTCGGCGGTGCGTCCGTCTCAGCGCTGATACGCGTTGGAAGGAGGTTGCCCTGCGCGTCGACGGGCGAGCCGAGATTGACGGTGATCTTTTGGATCTCCTCGTGAGCGTACGTGCCGCCCGCACCGAGCTCAACGAGCCAGAAATTGACGCCCGCCTTGCCCTCAGCGGCCGCGGTCACGCCGACCTGGAGCTCGATCGTGACGTCCTTGATGGGAAAATAGAACGGTGCGCCCGACGCCGCCGCGTCGGCCTGAGCTTGGAGAATCTCATCGCGCAGCGCCGCAACGGTCCGCGCGAGCGAGATCTTCTCCGCAGGCACCTTCGTCCTCTTCCGCATGACATCCCCCCGAGGTAAGGCAGCCGACTCGTTTGGCCCGTGGCAGCCGCCGAAGCTGTTGCCGACGACCCATGCAACGGATTCCGCGCGGCTGATTCTGCCAGAAGAACGTCGGCGACCCGAAGCCAGGTCGGCTACCGACGGTCCGCTCGTTCGGTCTCACGGCGTCGGCGCCCGGGACGCTGCCCGGCCGCTTGGCGCGGAGACTCGCGGAAGCCCCGGGCCACGCCGAACATCATCAGGGGAGGGCCCGGACCTGCGAAAAGGCGAGACCTGGCATTCTCAGCACCGCACCGTCGCCCCGCATTGCGGCGCGGACCGCTCCACCACATCACGGACTATCGTAATCAGCGCCATCTGCGGCTGCGCGTCTTCGCCAGCCTCGTCGCCTTAGCCCGGATCTTTCGTGCGTCGGTCGAGTGTGATCGTGTGCTGGCCTTCCACCCTTGTTGATGTTGAGTTTGGTCGTCTGGCCTGGGTGCGGCCGTCGCGGGGTGCTCCGCTGTCGCGCGGGGTGGGCGCCCGGTCCACGTCCGGGGTGGGTTCCTTCTGGTCGGCGGGTGGGACCTGTGGCCCGGGTTATCCGGGGGCGGGCAGGGCGCGCAGGATGGTGATCGCCTGGACGGTCAGTGGTGTCCAGGGGTGGTGGGCGCCCAGGTGCAGCACGGTGGTGCGGGCGTGGCGGGCGAGCCGGCCGGCGAGCCAGGACAGTCGGTGGCGTAGCCGTTTCGGCTCCCAGCGCCGTGCTGGCTGGTCGGGCAGGGCGAGCATCTGGGTCTAGGCCTGTCTTCCGCACGTGCGTGCGGTGAGACAGTTGCTTGATCTCTTGTTCGGATCACGTCGGGTTGATCGCGATCTGTAGCGACGGGTCTGGGACTGTTCGTGGCTGTGTCGGTCGTGATG
>Ga0207711_10001739_pt1 | contig 19976 bp, 18 predicted proteins | sample KBSS34metaG_FD_184401 | JGI IMG/M metagenome (GOLD analysis project Ga0207711, IMG submission 184401) | Switchgrass rhizosphere microbial communities from Kellogg Biological Station, Michigan, USA - KBS S3-4 metaG (SPAdes) (version 2) | ecosystem: Host-associated > Plants > Roots > Rhizosphere...
GTTCGGAGCTCCGACGGCGAGGATGACCGCGTCATAAAGGTCGAGAAGCTCTGCGACGGTGACGTCGCTGCCCACCGTCACATTGCCGATGAAGTCGACGCCGGCGCTCTCGGCGACCTTGTCGTAGCGCTTGGAGACGGCCTTCAGCGACTGATGGTCGGGCGCGACGCCGAAGCGGATCAGGCCGTAGGGGACGGGGTAACGGTCGAGGATGTCGATGCGCGCGTTCTCGCCATAGGCCTTCTCAAGCGCCTCGGCGGTGTAGAAACCCGCCGGACCCGAACCGACCACCGCGAAATGCCGCATGCCGCCTCCCTCGTTTCGGCGAAGCGTAGCAACGGCAACTTCGTCATGCCAGCGACGTTAGCCTCTGTGATCCTCCAGCAGCACGTCGCCCTTCTTCTGGAGCGCGGCCTGGATCATTCCGGAGAACATGCCGAGCATCGGCGGAAGCAGGACCTTCAGGTGAACCTTGCTTTCCATGACGTCGATCGTCGCGGCTATCGATTGTCCCATCGCGGCGACGTCGAGGTTGAGCTGGTCGCCGGTCCAGCCGCTCTGCACCTGCGCGCCGCCCGGGATATGCTCCTGGAGCTTGTGAATGTTGTTGGCGATTCGGCGGCGCGCCTCGTCCTTGCCGAGGCTGTGCGGAAGATCGACTTCGATGGGCTGATTCATTCCTGCGACGTGGCCTGCCGTTCAGCGCTTTTCAAGCTGCGGCATGGGAGTATCATCGCTCCATGAAGCTCATCGCACTGACCTCGCTGCTATTCGCCGGACCCGCGGCCGCCCAGGCGGTCGGCGTAGCCATGCCGATGACGATGCCGCCGCCGGCCCCTGTCATTCGGCCAGTCGTTCCGATGGGAATGGTGCCTCCGCAGCTGGTTGCAACGCCAGGCGTCTGGAACCCCGCGGCGCCCTATATTACCGCTGGACAGGACGAGCCGGGCTACAAATCCTGGTACCTGGCGGCGCCGTGGCGCGCCGCGCAGGTTAAGACGTTCAACGATTATCTGGTCGCGAACCAGGTTGGGGGAGTCCTTCCGACTTGGACCCTTCTGCGGACCGCAACCTCATGGCAGGAATGCGGCGCGCAGCCTTTCGAAGTGCCGCCCAGCAGCGAATGGCCGCACATGGTCGAAACGCTGCGTTACGTTCGCGATTATGTGATCCCGTCTGTCGGCCCGGTCGAAGCCGTGTCGGTCTACCGCAACCCGCAGCTCAACCAATGCGCTGGCGGAGCGCCCGAGAGCGCGCACAAGCTGGATTCCGCCATCGACATGGTGCCGCTGCGCCCGATCGACCGGGTGACCTTGATGCGCAAGCTGTGCGGAGATCATTCGCAGCACGGCGCGATGTACAACGCGGGCCTTGGTTTCTACGCCTACCTTCGCTTCCACGTGGACAGCACCAAGTTCCGACGCTGGAACATGGACCCGGCGGTCGCCGCCGAATGCCCGCCAATCGTGCATCCTGAAGATATTGCGAGCATTGGGCAGCCGTTGCCTGTCGGTGCGGTGGCGGCACCCGCTGCGTCGCCGACCGTCAACGCTCCCGCGCCCGCAACCACCGCTTCGTCTCCCACCCCGGCCGCTCCGGAGGGAAGCGCGGGAAGTCATCCGCAATAAGGCGACTGCGCGCTTAACAACGGCGCGAACAAGCGTATCCTCCAGTGAATGCGCAAGCTTGCCCTTGCCGTGCTAGGGACCGCGTCCGCCGCGACCGCGCAGCCGCCGGCCTGGCATCCAGGGATGCCGTGGGAGCCCACCGCGCCTTACATCAGCGCCGGTCAGGATTATTACGGGTTCCAGCGCTGGTGGACGACCGCGCAGTGGCGCCCCGTCTACGCCACTGCCTTCAATAATTACCTGAGTTCCTACGGCGTCGCGGGCATCGTGCCGACCTGGCAATTGCTCCGCACCGCGACTGACTGGCAGAAGTGCGGAACCCAGCCCTTCGAGGTACCGCCGCAGGAGGACTGGCCGAACGTCGTCCAGACGCTGCGATACATACGCGACCAGGTCATTCCGAGGATCGGTCCGGTCGAGCCGGTGTCGGGCTATCGCAACGCGATTCTCAATCGATGCGCCGGCGGAGCGCGTGAAAGCGCGCATCGCTTCATGCAGGCCGTCGACCTGGTGCCACTTCATCCCACCACCCGGGACGCGATGCTTAGAAGGCTCTGCGCCGTTCACGCGCGGACCGGTGAATATTATGGCGTCGGGCTCGGCTTTTATGTCGGTCTGCGATTCCACATCGACTCCCGCAAATTCCGCACTTGGGGCGTGAACGACGAAGGGACGATCGCTTGCGCCCGAAGCTATGAAATTGCGCATGCCAAAGCGCCGGATGTGGAGGCCGCTGGCCCAATCGCCGGAAGCGCGTCGGGGCAAGCGCCGCTCTCGCAATATCCGAAGATCGTCACTCCGCCCGGGTCTTGACCTTGCTCATCTTGTGTTGCCCAACTGCAACACCATATCGGCGGCAAAGCAAAGAGGGTAACGACGAATGGATTTCGAAAAGCTCACCGATCGCGCCCGCGGCTTCCTTCAGGCGGCCCAGACGATCGCGGTCCGCGAGCATCACCAGCGGATTGCGCCGGCGCATCTCCTGAAGGCACTGCTCGACGATGAGCAGGGCATGGCGGCGGGGCTGATCGGCGCGGCGGGCGGTGACGCCAAGGCCGCCAAGCGCGAAGTCGACGCGCTGGTCGCGAAGATCCCTTCCGTGACGGGCAGCGGGGCGACGCAGGCGCCCGCGCTCGACGGCGACACCATCCGGATCCTCGACCAGGCCGAGCAGGTCGCAAAGAAGGCAAGCGACAGCTACGTCACGGTCGAGCGGATCCTGCTCGCGATGGCCCTCGCCAAGGGCACCGACGTCGGCAATGCGCTGGCGCAGGCGGGGCTCACGCCGCAGAACCTCAATGCCGCGATCGACAAGCTGCGCGGCGGCCGGACCGCGGACACGCAGGGGGCCGAGGACCGTTACGACGCGCTCAAGAAATTTGCACGCGACCTCACCGAAGCAGCGCGCGACGGTAAGCTCGACCCGGTCATCGGCCGCGACGAGGAAATTCGTCGCACGATCCAGGTGCTCGCCCGCCGGACCAAGAACAATCCGGTGCTCATCGGCGAGCCCGGCGTCGGCAAGACCGCGATCGTCGAAGGCTTGGCGCTCCGCATCACCAACGGCGACGTCCCCGACGGCATCAAAGACAAGCGCCTGCTGGCGCTCGATATGGGGTCGCTAATCGCCGGCGCGAAATATCGCGGCGAGTTCGAGGAGCGGCTCAAGGGCGTGCTCGACGAGGTTCGCCAGGCTGCCGGCGACATCATCCTCTTCATCGACGAGATGCACACGCTTGTCGGTGCCGGAAAGGCCGAGGGCGCGATGGATGCAGGGAACCTGCTGAAGCCCGCGCTCGCGCGCGGCGAGTTGCACTGCATCGGCGCGACGACGCTCGACGAGTATCGCAAATATATCGAGAAGGACGCGGCGCTCGAACGCCGCTTCCAGCCGGTGTTCGTCGGCGAGCCGAGCGTTCCCGACACCATCTCGATCCTGCGCGGCCTCAAGGAGAAGTACGAGCTTCACCACGGCGTCCGGATCACCGACGCGGCGATCGTTGCGGCGGCGACGCTCGGCAACCGCTATATCACCGACCGCTTCCTTCCCGACAAGGCGATCGACCTGATGGACGAGGCCGCGAGCCGGATCCGGATGGAAGTCGAGTCCAAGCCCGAGGAGATCGAGAACCTCGACCGGCGGATCATCCAGCTCAAGATCGAGCGCGAGGCGCTGAAGAAGGAGCAAGACAAAGCGTCGAAGGACCGGCTCGGCAAGCTGGAGGACGAGCTTGCGAACCTCGAGCAGCGCTCGTCGGAGCTGACCCAGCGCTGGCAGGCGGAAAAGGAAAAGATCGCCGGCGAGGCCAAGATCAAGGAGCAGCTGGACGCGGCGCGGCTCGAGCTCGAACAGGCCCAGCGAAGCGGCGATCTCGCTAAGGCGGGCGAGCTCCAGTACGGGCGTATCCCACAACTCGAGAAGCAACTCGGCGAAGCGCAGGCGGCGTCCAAGGGCGCGATGCTGCGCGAGGAAGTGACCGACCAGGACATTGCCTCGGTCGTCAGCCGCTGGACCGGGATCCCGGTCGAGCGGATGATGGAGGGCGAGCGCGAGAAGCTGCTCCAGATGGAAGCGACGATCGGCGCGCGCGTGATCGGCCAGGAAGATGCGGTGAAGGCCGTCTCGGCGGCCGTTCGCCGTGCCCGCGCCGGGCTTCAGGATCCCCACCGGCCGCTCGGCTCATTCCTGTTCCTAGGGCCGACGGGCGTCGGCAAGACCGAGCTGACGAAGGCGCTTGCCGAATTCCTGTTCGATGACGCCAGCGCGATGGTCCGCATCGACATGAGCGAGTTCATGGAGAAGCATGCGGTCGCCCGGCTGATCGGCGCGCCTCCCGGTTATGTCGGCTATGAGGAAGGCGGAGTGCTGACCGAAGCGGTGCGGCGCCGGCCCTACCAGGTCGTGCTGTTCGACGAGGTCGAGAAGGCGCACGGCGACGTCTTCAACGTGCTCTTGCAGGTGCTCGACGACGGCCGGCTGACCGACGGCCAGGGCCGCACGGTCGACTTCACCAACACGATCATCATCCTGACCTCGAACCTGGGTTCGCAATATCTAGCCTCACTGGGTGAAGACGAGCCGGTCGAGAAGGTCGAGCCGCAGGTGATGGAGGTCGTTCGCGCGCATTTCCGGCCCGAGTTCCTCAACCGTCTCGACGAGATCATCCTGTTCCACCGCCTGAGCGCGGGGCACATGGGACCGATCGTCGATATCCAGGTCGCGCGGCTTCAGAAGCTGCTCGAGGATCGAAAGATCCGGCTCGAGCTGACCGACGCTGCACGGGCATGGCTTGGACGCGTGGGTTACGACCCCGTTTATGGCGCTCGGCCGCTCAAGCGGGCGGTGCAGAAATATCTGCAGGACCCGCTCGCCGACCGCATCCTGTCGGGTGAAGTCGCTGACGGTTCGACCGTTCGCGTGGACGAGGGCGACGGCCAGCTCGTGCTGACGCCGGTCGGCAACAAGGTGCCCGAGGCTGCCGAGTAGAAGCTAGGAGAGCAATGAAGCGTTGAGCGGGAAGAGGATCGGAATTCCCGCATGCTCTGCGACGCTTCGCGCCCAGTCGCCGACCATCCGGATTTCATCGTCGATGACCGGAACAGCGGCCTTTGGCTTCAGCGGCTCTTCAGGGTCGAACTGCCGCCCGAGCTCTTTCGAATGTGTCGTGAAGGCAGGCCCTTTCGCGATCTCGGCTGCTTCGTCTTCGCCGAGCGGGAGCCCGAAATGTCGGGCGGCTGCAAGCAGCGTCTCCGTGCGCCGCGCCAGGAACGTCTCGCTGTTGAGCATCCGCACGCGATCCGGAAAGCGCTGCTGCAGCGCCGCCGCCTGCGCATGATGCCGCAGCCACGCGAGCGCGGTGACCTGCAGGTCGGTGAGTTCGAACTGCTCTGTCGGCGAAAGGCCGAAATCGATTCGCGTATCCGTCGCCAGAATGGCGAACAGGCGTCGCACCCAAGTGCGGCCAAACAATCCCTTGTCTGCGACCGAACGGAGAAACCGGGGCAGCGGCGCGAAGAGAAAGATCGCGTTCGAACCGACGTTGAGGTCGAGCAGAGGACCAGCGAGGATATTCGCGACATTGCTCGGCTTGATCACCACATTCTCGCCCGGCTCATAGGGACGCGCGAGAAGCTGCGTGACGAGGGCGAGCAGCTCGCGTGAGAGCGTTTGCGAACGCACGCCCTCGGCGAGATCGTTGAGGATCTGCGGCTCCTTCAGGGCGGTCGCGATCCCGGGCAAGTCGAGCGCTCGGGCGAGCAGCGTCGACGCCGCGAAGGCCGAGTGGAAGATGTACTGCGGCGCCGCCGCTGGGGCGGGCGTTTGGATGCCGGGAAGCGGAAGCGTCGCGGTGCGCATGCCGAGCGGGCGCAGATATTCGTCGGAAAGAAACGTCAGTTGCGCGTGTGTCTCACGCTCGAGCCGCACGAACTCGATCGCATTGGCGGGTCGGAGCCAATGCGAGGGAAGCCACTCGGGGCTCGACAGCAAGGTTGCGGGGTCGTCGGAGGAAGACATGTGCGATAGAGCCGGACGATCCAGTGTCGCAGGAAAGCTGTCAACGTGCCTGTCGAATTGAATCCCTCGCTCGACCTTGAAGCGCTCGCCGCGGACTATGCGAAGAAGAAGCGGATGCGGATCCGCGGCTTCCTTACCGAGCAGTCGGCACGGTCGGTCTACGAAGAGCTTCACCAGTTGCCGTGGGGGCTGGCGTACAACGAGGGCACGAACGTCGTTCAGATGAGCCCGGACCAGATCGCGGGCCTCCAGACGCCCGAGGCCCAGCGGATCATGGCCGGGATCCAGCAGCGGGCGCGGTCCGAATATCAGTTCCTCTATGCCTACTTCCCGATCCTGACGGCCTATTTCAGGCCCAACTCCCCCTGGTTCGGGATTTACGATTTCTACGAATTCCTGAACCGGCCGGAGACGCTGGCCGTAATCCGCAAGGTGACCGGGCTGAAGAGCATCCGCTGGGCGGACGGACAGGCGACCTGGTTCAAGCCCGGCCACTTCCTCAAGGCACATACGGACGAGGAAGTCGCGACCGGGCGGCTCGCCGCTTATGTGATGAACCTGTCGCCCGTGTGGGAGCGCGACTGGGGCGGATACCTGCAGTTTTTCGATGGGCAGGATAATGTCGAGGCGGCGTTCAAGCCGTCCTTCAACACGCTCAACATCTTCACCATCCCGCAGCTGCACTCGGTGTCGATGGTGTCGACCTACGTGCAGGCCGAACGGCTCGCCGTGACCGGATGGTTCAGGAGCGACGAGCCAATCGGGCCCTTTGGCAGAGCGCGCTGATTTCCTTGTCCCTGACGGCCGCAGCGACTACCTCCCGGTCGCGATGGAGTTGCCGGAAACGGGCAGCAGACGCGGAGACCTGATTGACCAACGACGTTGCCGACGCGGGCGAGAAGTTATCGCTGGCGCAGCTTGAAGAGCTGATCTCTACCGACCCCGAGCGCGCGACCGAAGAGTTGCGCAGGTTGCTTCGCGGCGATCCGCTCAATGCGGGTGGATACCGGCTGCTCGCCCGGGCTCTGCGCCGAACGCAGGAAGATTCGGCGCAGGAGGGCCTGATCCGGACGACCGTACGCGCGGCCGATCAGCTGCTCATGCGCGCGGGCCAGGCGCTCGAGGCCGACGACCTCGAGACGGCCGAAATCATCCTTCGCCGGCGATTGGTCGAGCAGCCCGACGACGTCGACGCCTTGTACCTGATCGCCCGCCTCGCCCATCTTCTCGATTACGATCACGAAGCCGAGGAGCTGCTGAGGCTGGCATTCGAAATCCTGCCAAACTTCTCGGCTGCGCGCGTCGCCTTGGCACGATTGCTCGACAAGCGTCATCGGTCGATCGAGGCGGTGGCGGAGCTGGAGCCGGTGCTGGAAACCGAGCCCAACATGATCGCGCAGGCGCTCAAGGCCGCGGCGCTGGGGCACGGCGGCGAATTCGATCAGTCGATCGAGGTCTACGAGCAGATGCTGAAGACCTGGCCGGACGAGGCGGGCCTGTGGTCGACCTACGGGCACCAGCTGAAAACGGTTGGGCGCAGCGAAGAGGGCGAAGCCGCGCTGCGCAAGGCGACGCGGATGGCGCCGTACCGAGGCGAGATGTGGTGGAACCTCGCCAACATCAAAACCGCCAAGTTCAGCGATGACGAGATCGCGACCATGCTCGGCGCCCTGGAGCGCAACGATCTCAGCGACGAGGATCGCTGGAACATGCATTTCGCGCTCGGCAAGGTGTTCGAGGACGCCGGGGATGCGGCGAAAGCCTTCGCCCATTACGAAAAGGGCAACGCAACCCGCCTGCCCTTCATGAAACACAATCCCAGGCAGCTGACGGCGGAAGTGGATGCGTCCGCCCGCGTCTTCACACGGGAGTTTTTCGAGCAGCGCTCCGACTGGGGCGCGCCGAACCGCGATCCGATCTTCGTGCTCGGGATGCCGCGGGCGGGCTCGACGCTGGTCGAGCAGATCCTCTCAAGCCATCCTGAGGTCGAAGGAACGAAGGAGCTTCCGGAGATCCCGATCATCGCGAAGGCGCTCGGACGCGGACGCGGGATCTACTACCGCAACGTCGCCGAGCTGGGGCGCGAACGGTCGGTCGAACTGGGTGAGGAATATCTCCAGTGGGCAGCACGTCAGCGCAAGACGGATCGGCCCTATTTCGTCGACAAGATGCCGAACAACTGGCTGCACGTTCCGTTGATCCAGCTGCTTCTGCCCAATGCGAAGATCATCGATGCGCGCCGACATCCGCTTGCCTGCGGCTTCTCCAACTTCAAGCAGAATTACGGCGAGACGGGCGCCACCTTCAGCTACGACCTGCGGCAGATCGGGCATTATTACCGCGAATATGTGCGGATGATGGCGCACTTGGATGCGGTGCTTCCCGGCCGGGTTCACCGAGTGATCCACGAGGAGTTGGTCGAGGATACGGAAGCGGAGATCCGACGCATGCTGGATTATCTGGAGCTGCCGTTCGACCCGGCCTGCCTTCGCTTCTACGAGACCGAACGCGCGGTTCGAACGCCGAGCGCGGAGCAGGTCCGGCGGCCGATCAACCGCGCCGGGGTCGAGCAGTGGGGGAAGTTCGAGCAGTGGCTCGGCCCGCTCAAGGAGGAACTGGGCCCCGTGCTCGATGCGTATCCGGAAGCCCCCGAGGAATATATTCGCTAGGGACTACAGCGATTGGAACAAAAAGGGCGGCGGGGAACAGATTCCCGCTGCCCTTTTCTCCGAGACAGCGATCGCTTCAGGCGCGCCCAAACGTCGAACTTAATGCTTCGTAACAGGCACAAAAAAGCGGCGGGGGATTCCTCCCCCGCCGCCTCTTTTCTTCGACGTGTCGACTGCGATTAGAACCGCAGGCGCGCACCCGCATAGAAGCGGCGACCGAAGACGTCGTAGACGCCCGCATCGGTGTCCGAACCGGTGACGTTGAACGGCGAACCGGACAGGATGTTCGGGGCCTTCGTGTCGAGCAGGTTGTCGACACCAACGAAGAACTCATAGTTCTTGGTCGGCGTGAAGCTCGCCTGCGAGTCGAGGTAGAACTTACCCTTCACGAACACATCGTGGTCGCCGAGGCCGAGGCCTTCGAGGAAGACGTTATCCTCGTACGACTTGCCGATGTAGTTGCCCGTGAACGACAGGCCCCACTTCTGCGTGTTGAAGGCGATCGTGCCGTTCACCTTGTCCTTGGCGGTCTCGATCTCGCCAGCGAACGGATCCTTGTCGGTGCCCGGCAGCGGGATCGTGTAGCCCTTCAGGTAGTGCGTCCAAGAGATACGGGCGTTGGCCGTAAGACCAGGCACCCAACCCAGCGCCGTCCGGTAAGACGCGACGGTGTCGATACCCGCTGCGTTGAACGACGACGCATTGATCGCGACCGAGTTCACGAACTGCAGCGCGCCCGGGCTCGAAGCGCCGAGCTGGGTCGGGTAACGAGTCACGAACTGGCAGAACGCGTTGTTGCCCTCGTTATAACACTGATCGAGGATCGTGTTGCGGCCCGGAGCAATGATCGCATCGTCGATCTTGATGTGCCAGTAGTCGACCGACAGCACGAAGTTACGAAGCGGCTGGAAGCTGCGCGGGTTGATAACGACGCCGGCGGTGAAGCTGTGCGACGTTTCAGGACCGAGGTTCGGGTTGCCAACGTTGAAGCCGCTGACGCCCTGTTTGTCGGGCTGGGTGAGCGTGAACTTGCCGTTCTTCTGCACGTTCAGGAGAACGCCCGGATCGGCAAGGCACTGGTCGCCCACCGTCGTACCGGCATCGCCGAGCGTAACGCCAAGGCAAGGATCGAGGATGCCCGTCGGGAAGGTCTGGGCAGCGCCCGAGAACAGTTCGCCGATGTTCGGAGCACGAACCGACTTCGCATAGGTCGACCGGAAGCGGATGTCGTCGATCGGCGCATAGTCGCCGCCGATGTTCCACGTCGTGGCATGACCGATCGTCGAGTAGTCGGACACACGGCCGGCGGCGCGCAGGTTGAGCTGCTTCGCGAAGGCCATGTCCTTGAGGATCGGAACGTTGACCTCGGCATAGGCTTCTTTGACGTCGAACTTACCGCTGACGTCCGGAAGAGCGTTGCCGAGGTTGCCGCCGACGTTGGTCAGCGCGTCCCAATTCTCCTGGCTCGATTCACGACGATACTCTCCGCCGATGGCGAGGCCGAGCGGACCGGCCGGCAGGTCGATGACCGAGCCGGAGAGGTTCGCGTTAACGACCTGCTGCGTCTGCTTGAAGTTGTGGTTCGTTTCAGCTGCGACAAACTGAACGGCGGCGGGCGAAATGCTGCCGGCGCCGAACAGGTTAAGCGGAACGCAGCCTTGGCTGCGGGCGATTGGATCCGCGCAGACGATGTCGCCGACGACGCCATTCTTGTTGATGTCGCCCGTGGCTGCCGTTTCGGTGAACACGTTGAGCGCCTGACGCAGGTGATCGGCGTTGACCTGGCCGTTGGCGAGCTGGCTCTCGTTCGTACGACCGTAGTTGTACGTGAGATCCCAGTTCCAGCGGTCGTTGAACAGCTTGCCTTCGAAGCCGACGACAGCGCGGAAGAACTCGCGGTCGGCGGTCAGGTTACGCGTTCCGAAGTCGGTCAGACGCTTGCGGAAGGCGACATCCTTCAGGCCGTTACCGTTCGTGTCGGTAGCCACGTTACAGATTGCGGTGGGGACGAGCGGATTGCAGGCGCCGCCGGCAACCGACTGAATGTCCCAAACGCCGCCGACAGCCGAGAAGACGCCGCTGGCGCCGCCGCTGTCCATCGGGAACGGCTCGATCTCCGACTTCGCCGTCGTCTTGGCGTAGGTCGCCTCGGTGATGAAGGTGATGTTGTCGGTGATGTCGTAATGACCCTGCTCGGCGAAGAGCAGCCGCTTCACCGGAGTCGAAAGCGTCCGGTAGAACTGGCGGTTAAAGCCGTTCGGACCGGTTCCGAAACCGCCGTTAACGTTAGTCAGCCTCGGCCTGATGATGTTGCCATTGGCATCCTTCGCCTGGCTATCGCAGGCCGGGCCATTGGTCGTGAAGCAGGGCTGGAGAGCGCCATTGTTGCCGTAGGTGAAGGTATATCCACCCGCGGTGAAACGGCCCTGCGGCGGGAAGCTCGAGAAGTACGGCGCGAACGAAACGCCGAACAGGCTCGGGTCGTAGGTCGGACCGCCGAGCAGGTACATCGAGTCGAAGTCGTCGATGCGGGTGTTCGAACGCTCGCGCGACAGCAGGCCATGGTCGTCGGAGTAGCCGAGGTGGACCATGATGTTGCCGCGGCCGTCGGCGATGTTCGCGCCGGCCGTTGCGCTGATCTGGTAGCGCGGCCAGTCGCCACGCTGGGTGATGCCCGTCTGGCCTTCCAGCAGGAGGCCTTCGAAGTTGCGCTTGAGGATGAAGTTCACGACGCCGGCGACGGCGTCCGAACCGTAGAGCGACGAGGCGCCGCCGGTCAGGATGTCGACGCGCTCAATGAACTGCGTCGGGATCGTGTTGAGGTCGACGATCGGCGAACCGGCGATACCACCGACGACGCGGCGGTTGTTGATCAGCACCAGGGTCCGGTTCGAACCGAGGTCGCGAAGATCGACCGTCGCGGTGCCCGCGCCCGAGGTGAGGAAGGCCGAGTTCGTCGTGCTCAGCGCCGGGCTACCGAACGCCGGGTTCTCGAGGAGAACTTCCTGGATGTTGACGGCGCCGGACTTGTCGATGTCCTGCTCACCAACGACCTGCACCGGAGCAAGCGAGGTGATGTTCGGCGACACGATGCGCGAACCGGTGACGACGATCGTCTCGGCCGCACCCTTCTGCGTGTCCTGACGGTCGATCGGCGAAGCCGTGTCAGCCGGGTTTTCCGCCTGCGCCGGAGTCTGGTCGGTCGGGGCCGTGCTCAGCTCGGGCTGCGCCTGCGGGTTGGGCGGCGTCGTGGTGTTGTTTGGCGTGGCCTGCGCAAAGGCAGGACCCGCGAAAGCGACACCGGAAAGCAGCGTCGCAATCATAAAGGCCTTATTTCGCATTTTTTTCCCCTTCGACGAGTCGTTACGACGAGGGCTGCGCCAAATGCGCTGCGCAGTCCCCGTCTCACGCTAGTGGTGGCTGTATGGCCAAACGAATCCGGCGAAACAATCGAGCGCGACGGCCCGATACGAATTCGTTTCAGCTGTGTTGCATTTCAGGCACATATTGAAATCGGCCCCGCGGGTGGCACGCTGGGGCCAGTCAATCCCGGTCGAAACGAGGCTTATTGATGACGATCATCCTCATGATGGCGGCCGCTGCCGCAGTTGCCGCGCCCGCGCACAATATCGCGCCCAGCTCGCAGCTCATCACCGCGGTGCAGGCCTGCCAGAACATCAAGGAGGATGCGGCGCGACTGCAATGCTACGACCGCAGCGTCTCCGCGCTCGCCACTGCAAATGCGCGTGGCGACGTGGCGGTGGTCGATAAGCAACAGATGCGCGAAGCGAGGCGGTCGCTGTTCGGCTTCTCGGTGCCGAAGCTGCCCTTTTTCGGGAACTCGAAGGACAAGGAAGTCGCCGAGGAGCCCAAGCACCTCGTCACCACGGTCGCTTCGTTCCGGAGCATCGGCAACGGTTATGTCCGGGTGACGATCACCGACCCGGAATCAACCTGGGAATCGACCGAGGCGACTGACTTGTTCGACGTGAAGGCAGGGCAAAAGGTGACGATCGATCACGGCGCGATCGGCAGCTACTGGATGGAGATCGGGGCCAACCGCGCGTTCCACGCGCACCGCGTGCGCTAGCGCTGCTGCGCCGCGTGCTCGGCCTTCAGGCTGGCGTCGGCGTCGACATAAGGCTCCTGCCGATCGACGCTCCAGTAGCGCAATTCGTGCAGCGGAATTCGAGCGCCCGTCACCGCGCATACGACGTGGTCGCCGTCGCTGAGCAGGCGGAACGTGCCGGGAAGATAGTGAATGCGCGCGGCGCGGCCGCTTCCGCTCATCAACATGCGTCTAATCCTCTGCCGGATCGAAGAGGCCCGGTTGCGGGGGAATGTAGGAAGGCCGCAGCTTGCGCTCAACCGCCCTTGGCGCAGCTCCGCCGTCGACAGCGACATCCACGCTGCCGTCGCCGAACCGCAAGGTGAGCAGCTTCGCCGCGCGCGCGTCCGCGGCATGGGTAAGAGTCGCTCCGTCGCGGCTGGTCACCCGGACGTAGCCCTTTCGGAGGGGCCGCTCCGGATGGGCGAGCTCGGCCATTTTCCACGTTGCCGACAGTCGTTCGCTGAGGCGCGCGATACGCTGATCGAGAAGATCGCGCCGAAGCCGGCCCGCGACGAGGTTCAAATCTCCGCGCGCGTTGCCCGCCCGCGCCGCGAGCGAGCGTGGGAGACGTTCGCCGACCTCGTCCAGCCTTTGCGCCATCGGTGCGAAGATCGCCTGCGGCTGCGGCCATCGGCACACCGTGAGGTCGAAGCGTTCGCGCGTTCGCTCGACGCGGCGCAACAGGCAGTGCTGGGCCCGATGCTGGAGCTCGCCAAGCTGCGCCAACAATTCACCGCGGACCGGAACGGCAATCTCCGCGGCGGCGGTCGGAGTCGGCGCGCGCCGGTCCGAGGCGTGGTCGATCAGCGTGGTGTCGGTCTCGTGACCAACCGCAGAGATAAGCGGGATCGGCGATTCGGCGGCCGCGCGGACGACCTCCTCCTCGTTGAAGGCCCACAGGTCTTCGATCGACCCGCCGCCGCGGGCGACGATCAGCAGGTCCGGACGCGGCTCGATGGAGGGGAAGGCGCGGATGGCCGCGGCGATCTTCGCGGCTGCGCCCTCGCCCTGGACCGGCACCGGCCACAGGATGACGCGCGTCGGGCAGCGGTCTTCGAGGCGATGGAGGATGTCGCGGATGACGGCGCCGGTCGGCGACGAGACGACACCGATCACCTTCGGAAGGAAGGGCAGCCAGCGCTTTCGCTCCGGAGCGAACAGCCCCTCGGCGGCGAGCGCCTTGCGCCGCTTCTCGAGCAGCGCGAGCAGAGCGCCCTCCCCCGCAATCTCCATCCGGTCGACGACGATCTGGTACTTCGAGCGGCCGGGGTACGTCGTGAGCTTGCCCGTCGCGATGACTTCCGCGCCGTCCTCCGGAGAGAAAGCCAGCGCCGCCGCATTGCCGCGCCAAATGACCGCGTCGATGCAGGCGTTCTCGTCCTTCAGCGTGAAATAGCAGTGGCCGGAGCCGTGGCGCTTGAAGCCGCTGATCTCTCCGCGCACGCGCACGTGACCGAAGGCATTTTCGACCGTGCGCTTGAGCGCGCCCGAAAGCTCCGACACGCTGAGCGCCGGCGAATTGTCGCCGGGCGCGACGTTCGCTAACAGGCCGGCGCGCGTGTCGTCAGGGAGATCCATGGATATTCTGCTCTTGGGCTCGGGCGGTCGTGAGGATGCGCTCGCCTGGCGTCTTAGGCAATCGCCGAGCTGCGGCAAGCTCGTCGCGGCGCCGGGCAATCCGGGGATTGCGCGGTGGGCCGAGTGCATGGCGCTCGATCCGTGCGATCCGTCGGCGGTTGTGGAGCTGGCGCGTACGGAGGGCATCGACCTAGTCGTCGTCGGCCCCGAGGCTCCGCTCGTCGCCGGCGTCGCCGACGCGCTGCGCGAGGCTGGCATCGCGGTGTTCGGACCAAGCGCTGCAGCCGCGCAGCTCGAAGGATCGAAGGGCTTCACCAAGGACCTCTGCCGCGCGAATGGAATTCCGACCGCCGATTATGTGCGCGTCGAGCGCGCCGAGGATGCCCGCGCTGCGCTCGGACGTTTCGGCATTCCCGTGGTCATCAAGGCGGACGGACTTGCCGCGGGCAAAGGCGTGACAGTTGCGATGTCGGTCGAAGAAGCGCGGCAGGCGATCGACGAAGCGGGCGATGGGCCGCTCGTGATCGAGGAGTTCCTGGAGGGCGAGGAAGCGAGCCTGTTCGCGCTGGTGGACGGAGAAACCGCGGTTCCGCTCGCGTCGGCGCAGGATCACAAGCGCGTCGGCGAAGGCGATACCGGCCCGAACACGGGCGGCATGGGCGCTTACGCGCCGGCGCCGATCCTGACGGCTGAGCTGCAGCAGCGCGCAATGGACGAGATCGTGATTCCGACGGCGCGCGCGCTCGCGGCGGCGGGAACGCCGTTCAGCGGCGTGCTTTATGCCGGACTCATGCTTACGTCCGCCGGTCCCAAGCTCATCGAATATAATGTGCGCTTCGGCGATCCCGAGTGCGAGGCGATCATGCCGCTGATCGACGGCGACTTCGCCGAGCTGCTGCACGCCGTCGCGGCGGGCCGCTTCGGCGAGATCGAAGCGCCGCGGCTGACGGGCAAGCATGCGATGACGGTGATCATGGCCGCGCGCGGCTACCCCGGGACGCCGGCAAGCGGCGGGCTCATCCGCGAGATCGCTGCTGCCGAGCAGGTCGAGGGCGTCACCGTTTTCCACGCAGGCACCGCCCGTTCGGGCAGCGATCTCGTCGCGAAAGGCGGGCGCGTTCTCGCCGTGACGGCGGTCGCGGACAGCTTCGCCAATGCGCGCGCCCGCGCCTACCGCGCCATCGACCAGGTGGATTTCGCCGACGGCTTCCATCGCCGCGACATCGGTTGGCGCGAGTTGGCGCGCGAAGGCGCATGAACGCTTTCTGGGCTTATTTCTGGCCGCCGTTCGGAGCTGCAATGGCGGTGGGAATCCTCGCCGGCGCGTTCGGCTTCCGGCGCCGTGCCCGTCGCAATCTGACGCTTGCGGTCGGGGCCGTTGTCGCAATCCTAATCGCCGTCCTCTGGCACGGCCCGCTTGGCGCAGCCGACCGCTTCTCCACCGAGGTGGAGCACACGATCCGCTTCGCACTCGTGAACAACGAGATCCCCGAGGTCAGCGGCCATTTGCATCATGATCCGCTGACGAGGCGCGTGCTCCTCTCCGGCCCGGCCGATAATTTTCAGCGGAGCGAGCTGATCAAGCTGATGGGCGTCGTGCCCGGGGTTTCGAGCGCAACCTGGTCGGACACTGGCGGCGGCCTGCCGCTGATCGCCGAAGGAACCGGCGTCGCTGTGCTGGGGTTCCTTTTGGGCCTGCTCGTCGCTTATCTGGTCGAGCTTCGGCGCCGCTACAACGCTCAATGGAATTGGTGAGAAGAGAATGGATCTGATCCGCGAATATTGGTGGGTGATCGTCGCCGTCGTGGTGGCGCTTGTTCTGGCGTTCATCCTGCTGCGGCCGAGGCAGCGCGTAACGCTGACCGACAGCGCTCCAGTTCGCCCGCACATGCAGCAGACAACCGCCCGTGAAGGACGCGGCATCGCCGGCGAAGCGGCAGCGGCTGCGTCGGACGTCACCGGCGACATCCTGAGGGCCCCCGTGCACCAGGCCCTCGAAGGCGAATTCGTGCGCAACGACCTTTCCCAGCTGAAGGGTGTCGGGCCGAAGTTCGCAGATGCTCTACACGCCGCGGGCTTCCACAGCTTCGACCAGCTCGCCGGCCTCACGCCGGTCGAGATCGAGCGCCTAGATGAGCAGCTCGGCGCCTTCCGCGGGCGGCTTGCCCGCGACCGGGTCGTCGAGCAGGCCTCCTATCTCGCCCGCAACGACACCGACGGGTTCGAGCAGAGGTTCGGAAAGCTCTAGGAAGCCGCCTGCGCGTCGCGCTCGGCCGAGCGCTTAGTCGGCCGCGACGCAATCAGCTTGTCGATCTTGCGCCCGTCCATGTCGACGATCTCGAACGACCAGCCGTCGTGGCGGAAAATCTCGCCGGTCTCGGGCAGGTGCTTGAGCACGGACAAAGCGAAGCCGGCAACGGTCGAATAATCGCGCTCACCGGGCATGGCGACGCCGAGGCGGTCGGCGAGCAGGTCGGCGTTCGCGGCTCCTGAAACGAGCCAGCTGCCGTCCTCGCGCTCTACGAGCGGCGGCTCCTCACCCTGCTCAATGTCATGTGCGAAGGTGCCGGCCAGCGCTGCCAGGATGCTGCCGGGAGTCACGATCCCGTCGAGGTGGCCATATTCGTCATGGACGAGCGCGAGCGGGACATCGGCGCTTCGAAGGACGGCCAGCGCGTCCATCGCGTCCATCAGATCCGGAATGACCGGCGCCTTGCGATACATTGAGCCGAGATCGATCGGCCGATTCTCGAGCAAGGCGGCGACGACGTCGCGAATCTCGACCACGCCGACGATATTCTCAACCGAGCCTTCGGCGACCGGGATCCGCGTGTGCGCGGTTTCGAGCAGCGCCTTGCGCACCTCCTCGGGGGTCGAGCGGACGTCGATCCAGTCGATGTCCATTCGCGGGGTCATGACTTCACGCACGGGGCGGTCAGCGAGACGGACGATTCCCGAGATGATTGCGCGCTCGCTCTCCTCGAGGACGCCGGCGTTCTGCGCCTCGGCGACGACGAGGTGCAATTCCTCGGCCGTCACCTGGTTCTTGGACTCGCGGTCGAAGCCGAACAGCTTGAAGATAAGCGTACTCGAGTGATCGAGGAGCCAAACGAAGGGCGCCACGATCTTCGAGAGCCAATGCATGGGTCGGGCCATCACCACGGCGATCGGCTCGGGCGACCGCAGGGCGATCTGCTTGGGCACGATCTCCCCGATCACGAGCGAGACGAAGGTGGTGAGGACGATGACCGTGCCGAATCCCACCGTGTGCGCAGTGCCCTCCGACAAACCGGCCGCCTGCAACCGCTCCGACGTCGGCCCGCCGAGCGCTTCGCCGGAGAAGGCGCCGGCGAAGACTGCGATCATCGTGATCCCGCTTTGAACCGTCGAGAGGAAGCGGCCCGGATCGGCGGCGAGGTCGAGGGCGGTCTGCGCGCCGGCGCTCCCGCTGCGCGCCATCGCCTTGAGGCGCGCGTCGCGTGACGAGACGATTGCCAGCTCGCTCATCGCAAGCACGCCGTTCAGCGCGATGAGCGCGAGGAGAAGGAGAACGTCCAGCCAGGGTATGGGGGATAAGTGATCGCTCATGGGCGTGGGTGGGGTGACTGTAGCCTTGCGCGGTGACGCTTCACAAGAAGAGGTTCGATTCGCCGTCGGAACTGTCCATGCTACACGCCGGTTTCATCTGCCGATTCATCCTGGGGAGCCCGGTCACATGTTTATTCGCCGCTGCGTGAAGGCGTTCAGCCTCGCCTGTTCGATGGCGCTCGTCGCCGGTTGCGGCACGTCAACTCCGCCGGCTCCGCTGGTGCGCCCCGCGGCCTTCACCCCGCTGGGGCTCAACGCACCTTATTTATATTCGGACGTGATTGGGGGTCATAAGGCCCGCGCGGCCAAGATGAAGGCCGCCAAGATCCACGCCGTCACCGATGGCCCTACCTATATGGCCGAGCTCGACGCCGAGCTGAGACGCCAGACCGCCGGCATGGGCCTCGACGTGCTGCGCGTCGGTAGCGGGATCGTGATAAGGATACCGGCGGAGCTGACCTTCGCAGCCGGCAGTTCGGCGGTGAAGCCCGAGTTCGACGCCACCTTGCTCGAGATAGCGCGAACGGTGAGGACGAAGAACCAGACCTATGTCGATGTCTTCGGGCACACCGACACCTCGGGATCGCCGGAGGTGAACCAAGCGCTTTCGGACAAGCGCGCCGCAGCGGTCGCGACCTATCTCGCCGGCCATGGCGTGGCGAAGGCGCGGATCGCTTCGAAAGGTCTCGGCGAAACCGCCCCGCTCTACAATCCCGACACTGACGAATCTCAGAAGGCGGCGAATCGCCGGGTGGAGATCAGGCTCCTTCCCTACGCGGGCTAGCGCCGGGCGGCGAAGAAGCGCTTGAGCTGAACCGCCGCTTCCTCCTCGCCGATGCCGCCCAGCACGTCGGGCCGGTGATGGCAGGTTGGTTGCGCGAAGATGCGGGCTCCGTGGACGACGCCTCCGCCCTTGGGGTCCTCGGCGGCGAACCGCAGCGCCTTCAGCCGCGCCAGCGAGGCGGCGGCCGCGCACATGGCGCAGGGCTCGAGAGTCACCCACAAGGTGCATCCATCCAGCCGCGAGGTGCCGAGCTTTGCGGCGGCGGCGCGGATCGCCACCATTTCGGCATGGGCTGTCGGGTCCGACGAGCCGCGCATAGAATTTCGCGCTTCGGCGATAATCTCGTCTGCGCCGAAAGTTACGACAGCGCCGACGGGCACCTCGCCTCCGGCCGCAGCCTCCTCGGCAAGGTCGAGCGCTCGTCGCATCGGCGGAGGCAGCGGAAAGCCCATCGGCGCCCGGCTAGCGGAGCGCCGACGCGAAGTCACATTGCGTTGTTCGTCACCGGCGCGGCCTCGTTCCCGGCGGGCTTCTGCACTTCCAGCGTGGGCATATTCACGGTCTTCTGCTGAGTGCCCACCTTCACGGAGCCGGTCTCGACCTCGAAGGCCGGCGCCTGGCCGCCTTTCGCCGTAACCCCGTTGTGGGTGGCGGCGATCTGCGGCGCCTGCGCACCGCGAATCTGGTTGATGTCGATGTAGCCCGTGCCGAGCCCAGCGAGCACGACCAAGACCGCAATGATGATGATGAAGATGACCGCGCGCATCGAACTCCGACCTTCCAGTTCGTTTCGGCTCCAACGCAGTGACTGCTGTTGAGTTGCCACTTGAGCCGTTGCGGCGTTGACGAATTCTGCCTGACCGGCTAACGGGCGGCGCTCTTCGGGCCTTTTGGGTCCGCACACGAAAATCAGGATAGATACCATGTCGCGGGTTTGCGAGCTGACCGGCAAAGGCCGGCAGGTGGGTAACAACGTTTCCCACGCCAACAATAAGACGAAGCGCACGTTCCTTCCGAACCTGCAGAACGTCACGCTGATTTCCGATGCGCTCGGCCAGAGCGTGAAGCTGCGCGTGTCGACCCACGGTCTGCGCTCGGTGGA